>Ga0187843_10001361_pt1 | contig 15542 bp, 12 predicted proteins | sample SpaLakP09_SKY_43_FD_134516 | JGI IMG/M metagenome (GOLD analysis project Ga0187843, IMG submission 134516) | Oligotrophic lake water microbial communities from Sparkling Lake, Wisconsin, USA - SP09_SKY_43 | ecosystem: Environmental > Aquatic > Freshwater > Lake | place: USA: Sparkling Lake...
CTGGCACCAAGTTAAGTATCCCGATGTGAAGGGCACCTCTATGTCGCCTTTCATGCACTTTATAGAGTATGGGGCCCGGGAGGGGCGTTTGCCAAATCGTCGGTTCAGCCAGGAATGTTATCTAGCGCTTGCACCGGAAGTCGCTTCGAGCGGAATTCCTGCCCCTCTGCATTTTTTAATGCAAGGATGGGAAGAAGGCCGCCTGACGAACTGGTTGGATCGGTATGTAGAGCAAAGCTTTGATCGTGAAATTCGCGAGCGGATCAGCGGTCTTTTGGATTTGCTTTTGGCTGAGGAGGATCCTGAAGACCTATCCGGGGCAAGAGAACGTAAGATCAGCCTATTAAGAAATCGGCTTTCCTTGGCCCTGCGCAACCGGGCTTCCCCAACGGAGGAGACTAAAGTCAGTATCATCATTCCAGTGTACAATCAAGTGGCCTACACCTTGGCTTGTGTGACCTCCCTTTATGAGAGTAATCCATCGACGACATTTGAAGTCATTATCGCGGACGATTGTTCCATTGATCGCACAAGAGAGGTCTTTAAAGAGTTTAGCCCATGGATAAAGATGGTCCGGACTTCAGGAAATCTAGGATTTTTACGCAACTGCAACCATGCGGCAAAAACGGCCAAGGGCGAGTTTATCGCCATTTTGAATAACGACATGGTGGTGCTTCCTGGCTGGTTGGATGAGATTATGGATACCTTTGCCATGCATCCAGATTGTGGAATATGCGGATCAAAATTATTAAACCTCGACGGCACACTTCAAGAGGCTGGCGGTATCTTCTGGAAAGACGGATCAGCTTGGAATTACGGCCGAAATAAAAATCCCGGACAACCAGAATTTAATTATGTCCGAAGAACCGATTACTGTAGCGGCTGTTCGCTGTGCCTGTCAAAAAGGCATTGGGAAGCCCTTGATGGGTTTGATGAAATATACGACCGGGCCTATTGCGAAGATTCTGATCTATCATTTCGAATGCGAGGCCAGTTGGGTCTTGAAACGTATTATCAACCTTTTTCTGTTGGGATTCATTTGGAGGGCGTCAGTCACGGCACGGATACAACCCAAGGAGAAAAGTCTTATCAGATTGCTAACCAGAAAAAATTCTTTTTACGGTGGAAAAAAGAACTTGAAAAGGAGCATCAGGCAAACGGAACAAATGTTTGCCGCGCCAGGGGAAGGACCCTTGCCAGAAAAACAGTTCTGCTTGCCGACCACTATATCCCCGAGCCCGACAAAGATGCAGGTTCTCGTACTATGTCTAATTTTATAGAGCTCTTTTTAGAAAAGGGAGTCGATATTGTTATTTGGCCCCATAACAAGAATTACATCTCAAAGTATGCAAAATATTTTCAAAAGAAAGGTGCCCTAGTTTTGTATCAGTGGGAAAATCCAATTGAGTTTGAAACTTGTCTGTCAGAATATAAAGACTTGGTTGACGCAGCTTTTTTTAGCAGGCCTCCTGTCTTTGATGACCTTAACCTGAAATGGCGCAAACATAGTACAGTGCCAGTCTTCTTCTACGGACACGACATTCACCATTTGCGCTTAGGCAAAGTAGCAGAAAAGAATCCCCAGTGCATATCCACCAAAGTTCAGGATCTTGAAATAGAAATAATAGAAAAAAGAGTCTGGCAGATTGCTGACACAATCTTTTATCCCGCACAATTTGAAGTAGATTATGTTAAGGAATTCCTACTTGGCACTAACGCCAAGGCCCAAGTGCAATATCTTCCTGCTTATGCTTATACCACCTCAGTGAAAAAATCTCTGGGCAACCTTTCTTTGCGGCAAGGACTGCTTTTTGTGGGGGGATTTGGCCATCCACCGAATGTCGAGGGGGTCATGTGGTTTTTGAATGAGGTTTGGCCCACGCTTCTAAAATGGAAAAAGGATATTCACTTCTTTTGCGTGGGATCCAGTACCCCAAAGGCAATTCAAGACTTAGCATCTCAAAACATCTCTATTCTGGGACACATTAATGATCGAGAACTTGCTGCAATGTACCGGAAAGTTCGTGTAGTTGTCGCCCCATTGTTGGTTGGGGGCGGAATTAAAGGAAAGGTCGTCGAGGCCATGAATTGGGGAATTCCTGTCGTTACCACAAGCGTTGGGGCGCAGGGACTTGAAGAGGAAAGGGAGGCCTTGCTACCGGTGGATGAACCGGAACAGTTCGGCCGCGAAATAATCAATCTACTGGTAAATGACGACATCTGGCATATGCGCTCGAGGGCTGGCATTGAGGTTGTCGAACGAAGATTTTCGAAGGATGCGATGTGGAACGTCCTTAGGCAAGTCGTTAATAATTAATGAGTCATCGCAAGTAATAATATTAGTTATATAAAGTATGATTTTCTTTCTTGAGTGCTTCTTCTTTAATAAATCGAGAAAGTTTCATCTAGACTATATCTCTCGCGAACGATGAAAAACAATATCGATAAAGCAATTCGAGGGAGAGCTCCGCTTCGGCTTGGTTTTGGCGGGGGTGGCACAGATGTTTCCGCCTACTCGTGCCGCTACGGAGGCTGTGTCCTTAACGCCACGATCAGCATGTATGCTTATGCCTCTGTGACTCCAAGGACTGGCCGTCGGGTCGGCGTGCAACTTGGGAGCCTCAAGCATTATGTTGAGCACGAAGTTTCCTCACTGGCCGAGTTGCAACCTCAAGGGCAAGGGGCTCTCGTTGAGGGCATTCTGCGGCGCTTTGCCCGAGCATTTGGCGATTTGCCTCCTTTTGATTTAGCCGCTTGGACTGACGCTCCAATAGGATCTGGTCTGGGCTCATCCTCAACTTTGGTCGTTGTGATTTGTGCTGTGCTCGCTGAAGCCCTTGGCATACCCCTTGGTGAATATGATGTGGCCCAGATGGCTTATGAGATTGAGCGGGTGGATATGGGCATGGCAGGTGGCCAGCAGGATCAATATGCAGCCTCATTTGGAGGAGTGAATTTTATGGAGTTTCATCAGGATGGCGGTGTTTTGGTCAACCCCCTCCGGATTCAGGGCACGATCATGAGCGAATTGGAAAGCTCGCTAATATTATATTATACAGGCGTTTCGCGTGAGTCCGCGCACATCATAGAGGATCAGATTCGCGCAGCCGAATCGACTCCGGGCCGTTCCCTTGGGGCTTTACATAGAATTAAGGAAGAGGCGACAGCCATGAAAAAGCATCTTCTCCGCGGGGACCTAGCAGCTTTTTATGAGGCACTCAACGCGGGATGGTTGGCCAAAAAAGAGTCTGCAGCATCCATTAGTAATTCTCGCATCGAGGAGGTACTCAACGTTGCGATAAATGCCGGGGCGATCGCAGGCAAGCTAAGCGGGGCCGGTGGTGGAGGTTTTATTATGTTTTTTGCCAAACCGGAGCGGCGGGCCAATGTGGTTGAGAAACTGCTCCAATACGGGGGCCAAGTTTACCCCGTTAATTTCACCCAAACAGGCGCTCATTGTTGGTCAGTAAATTCTTAATCATAATGAGTGCATTGAATTTACCGTCCATTTGTCGAGTTTTAGGCGCAAGACGCGTGCGCATTCCGATTCGACCCATCCGATAAAGGACACTTGCCTGATAATCATAAATCTTCTTTGTCAAAGGATCAAAGCCGTTATTTATCCTTAAACCTGATATGGAAGCCGTAATTTTATGTGGGGGCCTAGGGACCCGCCTTCGATCAGTCTTGGAGGATAGACCCAAATGTCTGGCCCCCGTCAAAAAAAAAACCTATTTGGATTATCTTGCCGCCTTTCTTGAGCGGCAGGGAATAGAGCGCATCATCTTTGCCACTGGGTACCTTTCTGAGCAGGTTGAGGATTGGGCTCACAAGGAGAGACGACCGTGGAAATTCTCAATCAGCAAAGAAGAAACTCCGATGGGAACTGGCGGAGCTCTCCGCCTCGCCGCCACACATATTTCCTCGTCACAATTCCTTGCTTTCAATGGCGACACATTTCTTGATGTTCATTGCCAGAAATTCATGCAGTTCCATACTGCCTGCAAGGCTGATGTATCCTTGGCCGCTGTTCAGGTTCCAGATGCCACGAATTATGGTTCGCTGGAAATGGAGGGAAATAAAGTAAACCACTTCAATGAAAAAGGCATGTCTGGTCCCGGGATAATTAACGCCGGAGCATATGCCATTCGGAAAGAATTTATCCTCCAGCTTCCACTCAAGCCAATGTCATTTGAAAAAGAAATTGCCACAAAACCCGACGCTAAAATATTTGGCTTTTTGCTGGACGGGGTCTTTTTGGATATCGGAACGCCAGCGAATTTAGCGATGATCGACAAAATCAGTTATTTAAGATAACGTTAGATCGCAATGAATTGTTCCGTTTGCAAATCAGCAAGAATTAACTTCTTCAAGAAAGTAGATGGCTATATTTATTACGAATGTTTTGACTGCAAAGTGATCAGCATAGATTCGTCAATCATAAAGGGAATAGACAACGGTTCTAATATAAGAAAGTATGACAAGACTTATTGGGATAATGAATTAATTGCGGCAAAAGAGCGGGCATACGGAGCCTGCTTAGCGAGGATGGCAGAGGCTATTTACTACTTGCAGATACCTATGAACACATTTCTAGATATAGGAACTGGACCAGGGTATTTTCTTGACGCAGTTAGTGTGTATTTGCCGAACATGGGCGAAAAAACATTCGGCATTGAAAAATATCCGCCAGTAACTGAAAAGAGAACAAAAAGCTCCCATTATTTCGTGGGTGATATTAAATCATTTCCAAATAAAGTTGATTGTGGTCTATGCATGGAGGTCATTGAGCACATCACCCCTTTGATGTTTGCTGATCTCTTGAAACAGTTGGCTGGTGTCTCAAACGAAGGGGCGCTCTATTTATTTAATAGTGGGCAACCGGAGTTTGTTAAAAATGAAGACCCCAATTATTTAGATCCAACAAGAAGAGGACATATAGTTTCATACTCACCCGAGTCTGTTAGTATTATAGCTGAGCCTTTGGGTTTTAAAGTGCATCGATTGCGAGGCAAGAAATGGGCATTAGCGATCGAATTTAAACCGCCACCTGCTTTGGACGATAAAGATAAGAATATTCAAGACAGAATATGGTATCCTTTAAGGCAAAATGTTGACTTGCTAACGGATTTTGCTGGCGGATCCACATTTAAATCTTTAGGGCTCGAGTCAGCACGAGCATACGGCTAAAACCAGTAGGCATCGCAATTGTTTATTTTAGCACTTGCTGAACTATCTAGTTTAAATTAATTTAAAAGCGTGGCTAAATTACAAGTAAATGCAGCTTTACCGATTCGTTTAGCCTTGATTTGCTCACTTGCGGTAAGTTGCTCTGATAGAGCAGCAAAAAATGAAGAAATTAAAAATATTGCTGAGGTGAAAGTCGAAAACTGGGGACCGCGTGAAACCCCTGTAGCGAAGAAATTTAACATCCAGCCAAATGGGCAATCCGCTATATGGGTCAAAGTAAAAGCCATTTCAAAGCATCCAAAAACACATATTCTCTTTGATGAAGTCGTGATAAGTGGTCAAGACCTAAGTATAGCGGAGAATGGGGTCAGTTTTCTTGTAAGGGATGCACTCATTCGAAAAACTGGCCTTTTCAAGATCGCAATTATCGAAGGTGATACAGGTCGCAAAATCGTGGTTGGAGAGTTTCAGGTTAAAAAATAGATTTGATAATAAAAAGATTACACTCATTCACTGAATACCATAAGCATCGTATGATTATGGAGACAGTGTATCGACGTCGTCGGAGCTATGAAGCAGGCTTGCAGGAGAACAGGCATGGTGCTTTTGAAGTTGCTGGCTTTTCCTATCCAGCAGAAGCGGACGAGGTCTATAACTTGGCTGGGCAGACTTCGGTAGGAATGTCGTTTGACTACCCGGTGGAGACCTTTGACAGCATCCTGATCGGGACGATGAATTTGCTGGAGTGCTTGCGATTGTTCCGGCATCCGGGTCGGTTCTACAACGCGGGCTCGAGCGAGGTGTTCGGAAACACCAAAAAACCGGCTACGGAGGCTACGCCATTCTATCCAAGGAGTCCCTATGCGGCAGCCAAGGCTGCAGCTCACTATGCAGTCGCGAACTATCGGGAGGCGTACGGGTTGTTTGCCTGTACAGGCATCCTGTTCAACCACGAGTCGCCCCTGCGCCCAGCCCGGTTTGTCACGCAGAAGATCGTTTCCACAGCGGTTCGGATTGCGAACGGATCCAAGGAAAAGTTAACCTTGGGCCGGGTGGATGTCCGCCGAGACTGGGGTTGGGCGCCGGAGTATGTGGAGGCGATGTGGCGGATGTTGCAGCAGAAGAAGCCGGATGACTACGTGGTAGCCACGGGAGAGGAGCATTCCCTTCAACAGTTTGTGGCCGAAACGTTCCGACAGCTCGGGCTAGATTGGAGAAAGCATGTGGTCTCCGATCGAAAGCTCTTCCGCCCGTCCGACATCGCGCGAAGCTGTGGCAACGCCTCAAAGGCACGGCGTAAACTCGGGTTCAAAACGAAAATCGGGTTCAAAAAAATAATTTCGGCTCTGATCCAGCAAGATCAGATTCTCCAATGAGAAGCATTTCTCATAACGAGGCGGAAAACCCCACCGCAAAATCACTTTTTAATTGTCCGCCTCCGCCTGGAGGAGAAGATAATTTGGTAGCAACCAGAAGCAGGTCCCTGATTGTCCGAAAGGCGGTATGATTAGCAGACCAATCTTTATTATTGGATCGCCACGTTCTGGAACCAGCATTCTTACATGGGCTCTTGGTCAACATTCAAATATTCAACCGCTTGAAGAAACAAACTGGATTGCCCATTTGGGTGTCAGCCTAGGTAAGGTGTGGAAATTAGGCACATGTAATAAGAATTTTAATCATCTCGGATCTTTAGGATGGAGTGAGGATAACTTTTATCAAATAATCGGACAAAAAGTGAATGAAATAATCGTAGAATCATTAGTAGATCAAGTCATACATCGACACAAGGAATCTTGTGGTCTTACAGATCATCAACAAAAAGTCGAATACGGTAGTAAAAGTAAAGAATTTGCTTTTTCTCTAAATGATGAGAATTCAAAATTAAAAATACTCCGATCACCCAATGACCCTAAAAAAAGATGGATCGACGGAACTCCAGAAAACACCTTCTATGCCTACACATTGTTGAGGCTCTTTCCGAATGCACGATTCATACATTTACTTCGCCATCCGGATAATGTGTGTGCATCTTTAATGAATTTCGCAAATGTAGGGGGGGGCGCCACTAACTTTTCTGTTGAATCTTCATATATCACTTGGACAAGATATGTTTCGAATGCCTATCTCCTAGAAAAGTCACTAGGTAGAGATAGTGTTTGTCGAATTAGATTTGAAGACATGATCAAGTCTCCAGTGATGGTAATTAAAGACATCTTAACTTGGCTTGGGGAGGAATTTGAAAAAACCTGCATTGAGCCATTCGGAGAAAAGTTAAATTCATCCAAAGTCAATTCTTTCGAAATAAAACCTTCAGATCTACGGGATAATTCACTAAGATTGTTATCAGAAATCTTGCAATCTCATGTCGGAGTTCCAGATCCTTCTGCGAGAAAAGAACTGATAGCGACAGATGAAAAAATCATCAACACTTTCACTAATAAAGAAACTAAATCTGTAGTAAATATTGAAGACTGGGGACCTCGTGAAACAGATGAAAAGACAAGATTCAATATTCAGCACGACGGCATATCCGCCATTTGGGTAAAAGCCTCTGGCCTATTTGATAATCCTAAAACATATATCTTATTTGGTGAGGAAACGATACATAACCGCGATATAAGTTTTGATCCCAATTTTGTTAGTTGCTATGTTAGAGATGATCTAATCGAAAAATCTGGAAATTACGAAGTTAGAATTATTAACGGCAACTCTGGCAATGAAATAAATCTAGGGATTTTTAAAGTTAGACCAAAATTAGAAATAGTGTGATTACAGTCTTTTACTAAATACCAAAAACATCGGCTGCTAATGGATTCAGTGTATCAAACTCGTCGGGGGTATGAAGCAAGTCTGCAGGAGAACAATCATGGTGCTTTACAAGTTGCTGGCTTTTCCTATCCAGCAGGTGAGGAGGTCAAATTTCTGGCTGATTTTGTCCCTTCGGACAATAAAAAAATTAATTGGAGAGAGAGGCTTGTTTGTCCGAAAACTGGATTAAACAATCGGCAAAGAGCAGCCGTTCACATCATGGATATTGAACTCGGGGTTATCCCGCATGAATCAGTGTACATCACAGAGCAGGTTACGGCTTTGTATAAATTTCTGGTGGCAAAACATCCCAAAGTTATTGGCAGTGAATCTCTTGGCGCCTCGATTCCAAGAGGATCTTTCGATACAAAAGGTGTTAGAAACGAAAACCTTACAAATCTGACTTTCGAGAATGATACATTTGAAGCCGTACTTTCATTCGAATGCCTTGAGCATATGCCAGATTTTATTAGTGGGATAAAAGAAGTCGCACGTGTTTTGAAGCCTGGAGGTACCTTCATGTGGTCAGTTCCATTTCGTCCAGATCTGGAATCAAATTTGGAGAGAGCAAGTTTAAATGCGATAGGCGAAATTATTCATCACGAGCCGCCTGAATATCACGGCGATCCAATCAGTAGCGAGGGCTGTTTATGCTACAACCACTTTGGATGGGAAGTGCTTGAACAAGTCAAAAATGCAGGCTTTACAAATTCATATGCTCTCCCATATTGGTCTAAATATTTTGCATATTTAGGGATGGAGCAATTCTTGTTTGTAGCTGAAAAATAAACTCATCTCAAAATCTACCTTATTCGTAGCTTGAATGATGAAACTAATGCAGCGAGATAGATTGAAGCAGAAAATCTGAAAAGTAAAAAATATAGATGATAAAACGAAAAATATACTCTTTTATTAAAAACCAGATGGACCGAATACTTGCGCCAAAATCTGAAAAGATGCTTTATCGTGCTTTAATAGCTATTTTGGTTTTTACACTAGCCTATGTCTTTACAGAGTGGAGATTCTGCAAATGGATGCCAAATGTATTTTTTGGTGACGATCTAATGCTTTTACTAGATTTCAAAAAAGGAGACTTTACTCAAAGTTTTTGGGATCCTTTTGTAAAAGGCAGTTATTCGAAGTTCAGGCCCGTCTTTATGACATTTTCAACGCTGCTAATGAGTCTTTTCGGAGAAAGAATAGAATTCTATTTAACTATAAATACAATATTAAATGCAGTGAACGCTTGCCTTGTGTTTGTGACTGCTATGAAACTATCGAAAGGCAATAAAATTGTGGCAGCGATCATTTCAATTGATGTTGCAGCGAGTCATTTTGCGCTCTATCAAGTCACACAAGTTTGGGGGCCGCTGGAAGGTCTTGGATTTGCCTTTTTTTTAATAACGATTTTCTGCAGCATAACTTCATATGATTTAAAAAGAGCTAATGCAATGTCTTGGGCTTTTGGAAGTGTAGTATTTTCCATTATTGCCTTCCATACCCATGAACGATATATCGGTCTAGCTTTATGGGTAGGTCTTGTTATTTCAGTTTTGCCGAAGAATTCTTGTATATCCAGTGCTCAAAAGTGCGTCCTTGCTGGAACCAGTATGGCGGCTACTGCATCCAACATACTTTATAAGCAATACATATTAAACACGCCTTTTTTAATGGGTACAGGCGGTCAAAAAATCGGAATCAATTTTTCGCAAATTACCAATCACATTTACGAAGCGACTTTATCAATTATTGGGTTTAACGAGGGTCCGGAGTATCTAGTAGGGTCAAAAGCTTTATCTTCAGAGTCGTGGCCAGCAGCTCTACTTGGAGCAATCTTTCTTTCTGGGTATCTCTTAGTAGTTGTTAGTTGTTTCTATAATATTCTTACTAAAAGAAATGACACTCTTCTAAATAAGTGGGCATCAATCAGCTGGCCCGTGCTTTTGGGCCTCTTAGCTGTCTTGCTTCTTATTCCACCAGTTATGACGATTCGGGTGGAGCAAAGATGGCTATTGCAGCCTTTTTCAATTCTGCTTTTAATTCTTGCCTGGGCAACGAAAAACTCATCCAGAAATATTGCCGCAACAGTCCTATCATGTCTTGCTGTGCTTTCCCTTTTTGTTGCAGACACTATAATTTGCAAGCATTTTGACAGAATCTACATGGTGCAAAGTGGGCGTTTTGCTTCTTTGGTGAAAAAAGAACTGCTAGATAGCAAAAAGATCACTAATGGGGAGATTATTCTTATTGCAAGAAAAGAGGACTCAAACTGGACCCTCTGCAAAAATAGATTCTTTAATTTTTATAATAAAACAAAAGCTACCTTTAACTGTGTCGATTCATTAAATCAAAATCATGAGTTCCTAGTAGGTAAAAATACAAGAATATTCTTTTCGGGAGATAACTGTTTTGAGGAAGCATCTCCAGAGCAATTGCTTTACTTGAGCACCTATGCAAGCAAGAAAAAGGTTTACTTCGATTTTCTAGACAGATTCACAGATGGTAATATAAATAATTCAGTAAATGTCTCGACTCCAAATGGCAAAGGTGTTTTTAAGATGCCCGTAACTAATATTTTCGAGTGTGGGGAGGCGCTAACTATTCTACCCGGCTTTGAGTATCAATTTAGCAATATTCTAATTCCATACAAGTCATCGCTGATATTTTCTCTTGGAATGTTTTATCCCTCGAAGTATCCGATCTCAATCTCCATTATTGTAAAAGATATGAATTCAGATCAAAAAGTTCGTTTCTCGGAGGTTATACCCGCACGACGGGTAAATACAAAAATAGAATTCCAACCGCATGTAATCAGCCTTTGCGAACTATTTGGTAAAAAAGTATCAGTTACATTTTCTGCAACTACATTGCCCGGCCACGACCAATCAGCTCATTGGGCTCTCTTCTTTTCGCCTCGTTTAGTTGATTCCAAATAATGTCTAGATTATTTAAATGTGCTTTTTGCTTCTTATACGAACGCATGTCTATTTTACCGCAGTATTCGTATTTCTTCTTTTATTAAATAATACACGTGTTTATCAACTAGCTATTTAAATAATAGAATAATAAACTTTAAGCAGACAGGTGTTTCAATAATGAGAATTACACATAAGAAAACTTCTAGCCTTTTTCCAATTAATCGTTCGCGTTTGCCTCAGATGCATTATCAACGCTGGGTGGGTCATTTAGGCGAAAACTCTTCTACTTTGGATGCATTGCTCGTTCTTTATCATGAGTATCTTTGCTTTGAGAGGGATCATCTTACTCTTTCTAAGGGGCATTCCCCTGAGGTGCTTTGCGTCTCCTTGTGTTCTAAAGGGTTGTTGCCCGATGCTGTTCTGAAGCTTTTTCATAAGGAGGAGACTAAACTACCTGCCCATCCTCCAACTTCTGGGGTGCCTGGCATTCTATTTGCTACGGGGAGCCTCGGTCATGGTCTCTCTCTCGCGGCTGGAACGGCTCTTGCCAAGAGATTGAACTCCGATTGCGGAGATGTCTACTGCATGACCTCAGATGGAGAATGGCAGGAAGGATCTGCCTGGGAGGCATTAATATTTCTGTGTCACCACAAGCTGACTAATCTCACAGTTCTTGTAGATCACAATACCCTGCAGGGATTCGGTTCGACGGATGACGTAGCCTAGATGAATCCGCTAGCCGAAAAGCTTCGCAGGTTTGCTATCACGATCCTCAGCGTTGATGGTCATGATCCTAATGCCATTAGGGCAGCCCTTGATGCCCTTTCATCTCAACCGAAGCGAGTCATTCTCAACACAATAAAGGGTAACGACATATCTTTTATTGAGAAGCAGATGAAATGGCACTATCTGCCATTCAATGAGGAGCATGTGATTGCCGAATCGGTCTTTCCAAAGGTCACGAGCTCGATTCGCTATTACCTGTTCCGCATCCCATGCACCGCCATAATTATGGAATGCATGAAGTGAAAGGTTCCGTTATTTCATCTATGTTCGAGGACAAACGACGCCAGTCTGTTTCCAGCGTGACCTTCGTGGTGCCCTGCTTTAATGAGCAAGATGTAATTCTAGAATTCTATCGGCGAGTCACTGCGACAGCTGAACAATTGCTAAGGCGTGGAATAGCTTTGGATATTCTTTTTGTGGACGATTGCAGTCGAGACCAGACTTGGCCCATTCTTGAAGGGCTGGCCGAAAATGATCAAAGGGTCAGGGCTACAAGACTGGCGAGGAACTGCGGTCATCAGATCGCAGTTACAGCTGGTGTGGACATCGCTGAAGGCGATGTTGTTGTAATTCTCGATGCGGATCTACAGGATCCGCCTGAACTTGTTGGTCAGATGATCGACCTAATTGAGGAGGGGCATGACATTGTCCATGCGCAGCGTCGAACCCGGGAAGGCGAGACTGCGTTCAAGCTCGCCACCGCAAGGATGTTTTATTTGCTTTTAAAACGCTTCGCCACGATCGCCATCGTAGAGAACGCAGGTGACTTCCGGGCAATTACGCGGCCTGTTGTTCTGGCGGCCAGAGAATTTCGAGAGCCGCATCGTTTTTTACGTGGCATGTTTAGTACGGTTGGGTTTCGGCAGATAATTATGCAATATGATCGCGATGCGCGATTCGCGGGTGTTACGAAGTACCCGCTCAAGCGCATGCTACGATTGGCAGCGGATGCCATCTTCAGTTTCTCATCGGCACCGATAAAAGCGATCGTGTGGTGTTCGTTTGTATTGTGGGGTTGTAGCCTCTGTTTTCTTGCGTGGAGTATTTATGCACACCTCGTTCTTAGATCGACTGCGGTGGGATGGACAAGCCTAGCTTTTTTACTAATATTTTTCACCGGTCTAATATTAATATCAATAGCCGTTGTGGGATCTTATGTGGGCCGCATCTTTGAGCAGGGACAGCATCGCCCGCTGTACTGGCTAGAGCAGGCTCGCAATATTCGCTTCCATAGAGATTCCCCATCCTTATCTTCCGAGGCACGGCTTTCCTGTCGGATCATCGAGGCTCATGACGCGATGTCGGTTCAAGAGACCGGCAATCCAGTGCGAAATCCACGCGGTGAAACTCCGGCAGCTGTAGAAATTGATAAGTGAACCAGGATATCGGTACGACCGCCTTTGGCTCAGTCGACTTTGAGGATATTTATCCAAAAGGAATAGAGAATCACTACTGGAATCATGCCCGCAATCAAATTATTATTCGGGCGTTGCGCTCGGAATGTGATGCTAGTGGCAGTGGGCAGCCTTTGCGGTTGCTTGACGTAGGGTGTGGTAAGGGGATCGTTACAGAGCACCTTCGTAATAAGGGTGTTGATTGTTGGGGTTGTGATCTGGGCGCTCCCCCACAAGTCGATGCCAAGACAGCTAAATTTCTTAGGTTCGGTTGCAGGGCCACTGAACTTCCTGAGGATTTTCGCGTATCAGTGACGATAATCATGCTACTGGACGTGCTAGAGCACCTCGAGCATCCGGATAAACTTTTGAGCGAACTACATGCTGGTTTCCCAAACGTAGAAAAGATTATGTTCACCGTCCCTGCAAGACAGGAATTATTTTCCAATTATGACCGCCGAAATCGCCATTTCCGGCGTTATGATGCTTCAAACATCCAAGGGCTCGATACACCCAATTACTTCACGCTTGGCCGCTGGTCGTACTTCTTTCATTCTCTTTACGTGCCTGCACGGCTTATGAAAATGATCGGAGTAGATCGAAAGACGGAATTACAGGCGCCGAAATCTAGGATTTCGCGTATGGCTCACATGGCTGTTGCGAAATATTTTGTTTATGAGGATAGAGTGTTGCCCGGTCACCTAGCTGGTTCGTCAATTCGGGGTGTTTTGCGAAGGGTGAAATAACAAAAAATGATATTTTAGGCGCAAAACTTTGAGGATGTAATTCAATGGCGTGCACGGGCACCCAGCTAAGCTAATAAGCCGATATACGTCCCATCAGTTCACGCCGCTGGCCGACGCGATCCAGGCGTCGGTGGCGTGGTTTCAGGCGAATCGGACAACGGCTCGGCTGTAGCGGAGCGGGCCTTCACCTTCGCCAATTCACTCGACAGGATCTCCACCTGCGGCACCAGAACGTGGCTACACGACGAAAAGTCATTGGCTTTTGCCCTAGCAATAGCATTGACGCTGGCGATTTGTTCATAGGCCCGCTGGAAAGTTTTCCGCACACGTCCACTGCAGTGGACGCTGATGACGTCGATATGGCCGTTCTCGAATTAACTCCTTACAACCTTACAGACAAAAAGCTGTATGAAAGGCGTTTGCGCCCCCAGCAATGCGGCTACGTTAGCAACTTATGCGGCGGGGCTTCCACCCGCTCGATGACGATCCAGCGCTGCGTCGATTTCTGCCGGCGAGATGAGGCGATTTTCGAGCGGTGCATAGCTCTCGGGTAGCGATTGGTAGAGTTCCTTAAACCGTGCGGATCCAATTGCGTTTGCGTGGAGTTCCTCAAGAAATCGCTGAAAACGAGGAGGAGGTTATAGACCGGCTGGCATCTGATATCATCTCCGCACTCTCGGCCCGAACCGGGCCTTGGGAGGTGATAGTCGTTAACGACGGCAGCCGCGACCCCACACTTGCAAAACTCGTGGACTGGCACAGCCGCGAACCACGATTCAAGGTGATCGACCTGTCCCGTAACTTTGGGCATCAGCGGGCCCTGTTCGCGGGGCTGAGCCATGCCTCAGGAGACGTGATCGCCTGCATCGACGGCGATCTGCAGGATCCGCCAAAGCTGATCCCGCCGATGTGCGACCAGCTCGACAAGCAGGATGCCGACGTCGTCTATGCGGTCCGCCGCCACCGTAAGGAAAATGCAGCCAAGACGACGGCCTATTGGATGGCCTACCGGCTGATGCGCTGGATCATGGACATTGATCTACCGCTCGATTCAGGCGACTTCGCTGTGATGCACCGGCATGTGCTGGAGGCAATGCTGCGAATGCCTGAGCAGAGCTTGTTTCTGCGCGGCCTGCGGGCCTGGGTCGGATTTCGGCAGGTGCCATTTGAATATGAAAGAGCTGCACGGGCCGCCGGGGAGGAGAAATATCGCTGGAGCGACCTGTTTCGACTGGCCTACAATGGCATCTTCAGTTTCACGAAGGTTCCGATAAGGGTGCTCGGCATGGTCGGAACAGCGGCGATCCTCGCCAGTATCTGCTATTCGCTATGGCTGTTTGGGGCCTGGCTGTTCGGGGCGGAGATCCCCGCCGGGTTTAGCACGCTAATCCTGGCAATTATCTTTTTCAGCGGCATGCAGTTGGTTGCAATTCGAATCCTCGGCGCCTACATCCATCGGATCTACGACGAGGTCCGGGCACGGCCCGTCTATTTGGTGCGGAAGTTCTGGAATGGTGTTGACCGCGAGAACTCGGCCTGAGCCATGGAACCGGCCTATTACGACGAGTATTACCGAAACGAGCGGGAGCACTGGTGGTTCCGAGCTCGGGAATCGATCTTGCGCCGGATGGTGGAGCGGATGATCTCCTTGGGCAGAATTCCTTGCCGGCCGCGCATCCTCAACATCGGTGCCGCCA
>Ga0187843_10001364_pt1 | contig 15526 bp, 13 predicted proteins | sample SpaLakP09_SKY_43_FD_134516 | JGI IMG/M metagenome (GOLD analysis project Ga0187843, IMG submission 134516) | Oligotrophic lake water microbial communities from Sparkling Lake, Wisconsin, USA - SP09_SKY_43 | ecosystem: Environmental > Aquatic > Freshwater > Lake | place: USA: Sparkling Lake...
CTGGCCCAGCGCTGGGCCAGCACGCCGCCAATGGCCAGCTGCAGCGGGTGGTAGATCATCAGCGGCATCAGGATCAAGCCCAGGGCCGGGTGCGCACCGAAGATCAGGTGCGCCATCGGCACGCCGGCCGCCAGGGTCTTCTTCGAGCCGCAGAACACCACGGCGATGCGCTCCGGCAGGGCCAGGCCTGACCAGCGCGCCAGCAGGTTGACGACTCCCAGCACGGCCGCAAACAGCAGGGCCGTGCCGAGCAGGGTCTCGGCCACCGCCGCCGGGCCGTAGCGTGACCAGATGCCCTGCTGCACCGAGTCGGCAAACGAGGTGTAGATCAGCAGCAGGATGGTGACGCGATCCACCTTCTGGATCAGCCCGCGCCGCCGCGCGGCCCAAGCACCCAGCCGGCCGCGCGCCACCTGGCCCAGCACCAGGGGCAGAACGACCCAGACCAGCAGGTCCTGGATCACCGGCCCGACCGGGAAGTCGGCTCCGCCCGAGCCCTGTGTTTGGCCCAGCATCCAGGCCATCCACAGCGGCGTGAGGATGACGCCGATCAGGCTGGACAGGGTGGCGTTGAACACGGCCACCGGCACATGGCCACGCGCGGCAACCGTCAGCGCCACCGACGACGACACGGTCGATGGCAGGGCGCACAAGTAGAAAAAGCCCAGCTGCAATTCGGGGCTGAGCCAGCGCCTGCTCATGGACAGGATCAGCACGCCGAGCAGCGGGAACAGCACAAAGGTGCATGCCTGGATCAACAGGTGCGCGCGCCAGCGCAGCGCGCCGTCACGCATGGCCGCCAGGCTCAGGCCTAGGCCGTTCAGGAAGAACACCAGGGCCACGCCGATGCGGTTGAGCCATTCCGGCTGCAGGAAGCCGCCATGTGCGCCGGGCGCGGGCCAGGCAAAGCCCAGCGCCACGGCGATCAGCATGCCCTTCATGAACCAGTCGAACTTGAAGTTGCGCATCACTTACCAGGCCGCGACCGAACCATCGCTGCGGGGGTCTTCTCCTCCTTCTATCCAGCCCTCCGGGTGCAGCATCAATGCGCCCGCATGGCCCATCCGTTCATCGAAATCATCGACCACCTCGACCGGGTGGCCGAGCGCTCGCAGACCTTCGATCACCGCCGCCGGGAAGCGTGCCTCGACCTTCAGGCTCGTGCTCGGCTCGGCCCAGGTGCGGCCGAGCAGCCAGCGCGGCGCGGCGATGGCCGAACGCACGTCATGCCCGCCCCAGATGGCACGGGCGAACACCGCCGCCTGCGTCTGCGGCTGGCCCTCGCCGCCCATCGTGCCGTAGACCAGCAGGCGGCCATCGTCCAGCTCGGCCATCGCAGGATTGAGCGTGTGAAAGGGCTTCAGGCCCGGCCCGAGGCTGCGCAGGCGGCCCGGCGTCAGGTCGAAGGAGCAGCCGCGGTTCTGCCAGTTGATGCCTGTCGTCGGCAGCACCACGCCGCTGCCGAACTCGAAATAGATGCTCTGGATCATGCTAACCGCGCGTCCTTGCGCGTCGACCACGCCCATCCAGGTCGTGTCACCGTCGCTAAGCGGTGCGGGCCAGGGGCTTGCGTGGGTGAGTGGCACCTTGGCGGCCATCCGATCCAGTGCCGTGGGACTCAGCAATTGCTCGGGCGTGGCGCTCATCAGCGACGCGTCGGCCACATGGCGGTCGCGCACGATGAACGACTGCTTGGTCGCTTCGACCAAGGCGTGGATGCCCTCCAGCGTGTCTGGCGTCCAGCCGGGTTGGCGCAGGCGGTCGAACAGGCCCAGGATGAGCAGTGAAGCCAGGCCTTGGGTCGGCGGCGCCTGGTTGTAGAGATGTGCGCCGCTGACGCGCAGGCTGATCGGTGCCTGCAGGCTGGCTTCGTGGGCGACCAGGTCGGCCTGCGTGACCGGGCTGCCGACGCGGGCCAGGTCGGCGGCGATCTGCGCGGCCAGCTCGCCCCGGTAGAAATCATCCGCCCCGGCCTCGGCCAGGCGCTGCAGGGTGGCGGCCAGAGCCGGGAAGCGGTGGCGGCTGCCGTAGCGCGGCAGTTCGCCATCCTGCAAAAAAGCAGCCGCAAAGCCCGGCTGGGCGATCAGCTCGGCCTGCTTGACGCGAGTGTTGTGCGCCTGGCTGTGGGTGACCGGGAAACCGTCGCGGGCATAGGCGATGGCGCTCTCCAGCAGACGGGCAAAGGGCAGGCGGCCGTCCCAGCTCGTGCGGCTGTGTTCGTAAGCCCGGCCCCAGCCCGACACCGTGCCGGCCACCGTGTTGGCGGCGAGCGGCCCGCGCCAGGGGATGCTGGCGGCGTTGCCATAAAGCGCGGCGTGCACCTGGGCGCCGCTGCGACCGCAGGCGTCGATCGATTGCACGCCTTCACCGGGCGAACGCAGCAGCCAGAAGCCGTCGCCGCCGATGCCGGTCATGTGCGGATAGACGACGGCCAGGGTGGATGCCACCGCGATCGTCGCTTCGATGGCGTTGCCGCCTTCACGCAGGATGGCCAGGCCGGCCTGCGAGGCCAGCGAGTGGGGGGCGACGACGGCGCCGCGGGTGCCGAGGATGGGTTTGGTGTGACTCATGGGGCTTTTGGCGTTTGCGCCCAGGCGGGTGAGAGCCTGCTGGCGGCGCCACGCGCCGACAGCAGGTGGTTGCGCATCTCGCGGTGGGCAGCCAGGGCGTCGTGCGCCAGGATGGCGTCGACCAGGATGGTGTGCTCGGCCAAGCTTTCGCCGATGCGCTCCAGATTTCGGAACTGGGTGCGCCGGAACGGGGCGACGCGCTGGCGCAGGGTGATGGCAGCATCGGCCAGCACCGGGTTGTGCGCGCCCAGCAGGATCAGCAGGTGCAGCTCGTGGTTCAAGGCATCGTAGCGATCCAGGTCGCGCGCCTGCATCGCCTCGCGGCCCTGGGCATGTAGGCTGCGCAGGCGCTCGCGCTCGGCATCCGTCATGCGCAGGGCAGCGTGGCGGGCGCAGGCGGCCTCCATCTCGCCGATGGCCTCGAACATATCGTCGAGCTGCTCGTGGCCTAGGGTGGCGACGACCGAGCCGCGGTTGGGCCGATAGACCGCCAGGCCTGTTGCTGCAAGCTGCTTCAAGGCCTCGCGGATCGGTGTGCGCGACACATTGAAGCGGCCGGCCAGCATCACCTCGTCGAGCTTGGCCCCGGGCTCGAAGCGGCCAAGGATGATCTCGTCGGCGAGCTGGCGGCAGACGTCGTCGGCGAGCCGGCCACGGACTCGTTCAGGAATCCCACTCATGCGGCTTCCTTGACCGGATGCCAGCAAGTCAGTGCCGCGCTGCCCACACGCTGCAACGGTGGCTGCGCCGAGCGGCACTGCCCGCTGGCCGAGCCACAACGCGGCGCGAATGCGCAGCCTGGTGGCAGCTCGGCCAGGTTCGGCGGCGCGCCGGCAATCGTCGGCAAGACCTGACCCCGGTGTTCGCCGCTGACGGTGGCGCCCAGTAGGCCGGCGCTGTAGGGGTGATGCGGGCTGCGGACAATGTCGCTGACCGATGCCTCCTCGACGATGCGGCCGGCATACATCACCGCGATGCGGTCGGCCACCTCGACCGCGGCGCCGATGTCGTGGGTGACGAAGATGACCGACATGCCGGTCTCGCGCTGCAGCTCGCGCAGGAGCAGCAGGATCTGGATCTGCACCGTGGCGTCGAGTGCGGTTGTCGGCTCGTCAGCCAGCAAGAGCTTGGGGCCGCAGGCCAGGGCCAGCGCAATCATCGCCCGCTGCTTCATGCCGCCGGACAGCTCATGCGGGTAGGCGTCGAGCCTGCGCTTCGCCTGCGGGATCTGCACCCGCTCCAGCATCTGCAAGGCGCGTTGGCGGGCGGTGGCGTGATCGACTGCTTCATGTGCGCGCACCGCCTCGGTGATCTGCTGGCCGATGGTGTAGACCGGGTCGAAGGCCAGCCCCGGTTCCTGGAATACCATCGAGACGATGCCGCCTCGGTACTGCTGCAAAGCGCGGCCCTTCAGCGCCAGAACGTCCTGGCCATCGACGCTGATCTGGCCCGTGATGCGGCTGCTGCGCGGCGCATGCAGGCGCAGCAGGGTGCGCAGGGTGACGCTCTTGCCCGAACCCGATTCGCCGAGCAGGCCCAGCACCTCGCCGGGCGCCAAGTCGAAACTGAGATCGCTCAGCGCCTGGGCCGTGCGCTCGCCCGTGAATTGCACGCCGAGATTGCGGACGGAGAGAAGTGGCGCGGCGCTCATGGCAATTCGTCCAGATGGCAGGCAGCGAGGTGGCCCGGCGTCGTTTCACGCAGCAAGGGCATCTCCACCGCGCAGCGTGCATGCGCCAGCGGGCAGCGGTCGCGGAAGCGGCAGCCGCTCGGTGGGTTGATCGGGTTCGGCGGGTCGCCACTCAGCGGCGAGCGCTCGGTGCGATGCGCCGGGTCCATCGAGGGCACGGCCGACAGCAGGGCCCGCGTGTACGGATGGCGTGGCGCCTCGTACAGTTGCTTGACCGGGCCGATCTCGACCACCTGGCCCAGGTACATCACCATCACCCGGTCGGCCAGGTAGTGCACCACATGCAGGTCATGCGAGATGAAGACGTAGGTGAGGTGGCGCTCGGCCTTCAGCTCCTGCAAGAGGTTCAGGACCTGGGCCTGCACCGATTTGTCCAGCGCCGCCACCGCCTCGTCGAGTATCAGCAGGCGCGGCTCGAAGGCCAGCGCGCGGGCGATGTTGACCCGCTGGCGCTGGCCGCCCGACAGCTCATGCGGGTAGCGCGTGCCGAAGTGCTCGGGAGCCAGGCCCACTCGGGCCAGCAGGGCTTCGGCGCGGGCCCAGGCTTCGGCCTTGGGTACACCGTGGACCTGCGGGCCGTAGGCCACGGTCTCCAGCATCGTCAGCCGCGGGTTCAGCGAGGCGAAGGAGTCCTGGAACACCATCTGCAGATTGCGGCGGAAGTCCTTCAATGCCATGCCGCCGAACTGGCCCACGCCGTCACCGTCGAAAATCAGCTCGCCGCTGTCCGGCGACATCAGCCGCGCGATCAAGCGTGCGGTGGTCGATTTTCCGCAGCCCGATTCGCCGACGATGCCGAGCGTCTCGCCCTTGGCGACATTGAAGCTGACACCATCGACCGCGCGCACCTGGCGCTTCTCGCGTTCGAACAAGCCGCCGCGCACCTTGAAGAATTTGCGCAGCTCGCGCACCAGCAATAAGGGCTGTGCCGGTCCGCCTCGATCCATTGAAATCATCGCTTCAGCTCCATCGCCGAACGCACGCCGTCGGCCAGCAAGTTGAAGGCCATCGAGGTGATGAAGATCATCGCGCCGGGCAGGGCGGCGACCCAGGGGTTCAAGTAGATGGCCGAGCGCAGGGTGTTGAGCATCAGCCCCCACTCCGCCTCCGGCGGCTTCACGCCCAGGCCCAGGAAGGAAAGGCCTGAGGCCAGGATCATGCTGACGCTGATCAGCCCGGTCGCATAGACGAAGACCGGCCCCAGCACATTGCCCAGCACATGGACACGGATGATGGACAGCGCCCCCGCACCGCTCATGCGCGCAGCGTCGATGTAGTCCAGCTTACGCACCTGCGTGGTCACGCTCTCGGCCACGCGCACGACCTGGGGCACGAAGACCAGGGTCAGCGCGATCAGGCTGTTGCTCATGCCCGGCCCCAGCGCGCCCGATATGGCCACGGCCAGCAGCACGGACGGAAAGGCATAGAACACGTCCAGCGTGCGCATGATGACCATGTTCACCTTGCCGCCCACGTAGCCAGCAACCAGGCCCACCGAGGTGCCGATGCCAAAGGCAATCAGCACCGGCAGCACGCCCATCAGCAGCGACAATCGCCCGCCGTACATCAGGCGCGAAATCATGTCGCGGCCGAGCTCGTCGGTGCCCAGCAAGAAGCCCGAGCTGCCGATGGGCAGGAGGCGGCGCAGCATGCTGGCCTTATAGGGATCGGCCGGCGCCAGCCAGGGGGCGAAGACGGCAACGGCGATGATGAGCAAGAGCACGAGGGCGCTGAGCATCGTCACGGGGTCGCGAAGCACGTGGCGGCCGACGACGGTCCAGTAGCTGCGGCTGCGAGGCGTGGTGGGCAGGATCAACACGGCGGTGTTCATGCCCGACCCATCCTTGGGTCAACCAGCGGCTGCGCGATGTCCACCAGCAGGTTCAGCGCGACGAAGAACAGGCACAGCACGAGGATGATTCCTTGGAGCAAGGGGATGTCACGTTGGAAGATGGCGGTGTTGAGCAGGAAGCCGGTGCCCGGCCACGCGAACACGGTTTCTACCAGGATGGAGCCGCCCATCAGATAGCCGACCTGCAGGCCCGCGACGGCCAGCACCGTGGGCGCGGCGTTCTTGGCCACATGGCGGAAGATGGCGCTGCCCGAGAGCCCGCGTGCCCGCAGCGCGATGACGAATTCCTGGTTCAAGGTCTCGGCCACCAGCGCCCGCACGGTGCGGGTGACAATGCCCATCGGGATCACGCACAGCGTTGCCGCCGGCAGGACGAGATGGCGCAGATGTTCCAGATCCCACAGCCACTCGCCTGAGCCGCCCGGCCCGGCACCCATCGCCGGCAGCCAGCCCAAGGTGACCGAGAACACGATGGTTAGTACCAGGCCCAGCCAGTAGTGCGGGACGCTGACACCGATCACTGACAGTATGCTCGCGACACGGTCCACCCAACTCCCCAAGCGGTAGCCCGCCAGCCCGCCCAGCACGCAGCCCAGGCCCACGCCGACGGCGGCTGCCACTCCCGCCAGCACCAGGGTGTTGGATACGGCCCCCATGACCTCGCCGGCCACAGCACGGCCGGTCGCGATCGAGGTCCCAAGGTCGCCCTGTAGCGCCCGGCCGAGCCAGAGCGCATAGCGCACAGGCATCGGCTTGTCGAGGCCGTACGCCACCTTCAACGCCTCGATCACCTCGACCGGCGCATCGGCCGGGGCGATCGCGTTGAGCGGGTCGCCCGGCGCCAGATAGACCAGGGTGAAGGACACCAGGCTGACACCTAGGGCGATGGGCAGGGCGTACAACAGCCGCTTGAACAGGTAGACGAACATCAGGCTTACATGCCGATGGTGGTCAGGTCCTGAAACCAATGCTGCGCTTGGATGAACTGCTTCACCTTGGGCGACAGCGCATGCGGGTTGGTGTCATGCACGACCCACAGCATCAGCGCGTCGTCGACCATCTGCTGGTGCACGAAGGCGAGCAACTGGTCCTGCTTCTTGGTGTCGAAGCTGGCCTTGATCTGGTCGATGGCGTCGTTGACCTTTGGGTTGTCGTAGCCGCCCCAGTTGACGCCGTTTGGTGCGATGTACTTGCCATAGGCGAAGCGGGTCAGCGCATAGAACGGGTCGGCCGTGACATAGCCCAGGTTGATCGCCGTGATGCCCTTGCCGGCGTTCATGTCGGCCTTGGCGCCGCTGCGCCAGTGCAGGTAGAGGTTCTCCAGCTCGACGACCTCGAAGTCGATCTGGATGCCCACCTCGGCCAGGCTTTGCTGGATGTACTCGTTCATCGGCAGGGACAGCATCTGCCCCGTGCCGCCCTGGGCGATGATGATCTTGGCTTTCAGCGGCTTGGCCTGGCTGTAGCCGGCCTGCGCCATCAGCGCGCGGGCCGCCGGCAGGTCGTACTTGAGGTCAAAACTCGGCTTGCCGAACCAGGGGCTGCTCTTGTCCAACTGGCCCTTGGCCGCAGTGGCCTGGCCGTTCAGCAGCTTGACGATGGCCTCGCGGTCTATGGCCAGATTGGCCGCCTTGCGCACGCGGATGTCGGTCCAGGGTGAGCCCGGCTGCGTGCTGAAGTGATAGGGCCAGACATGCGGCGTGACGTTCTGTACCACCCGGAAGCCGGTTGCCTTCAGCTGCGGCAAAACGTCTGGCGGCGGCGTCTCGATCAGGTCGACCTGCCCGTTCAGCAGCGCATTGGCGCGGGTCAGGGCGTCGGGGATGGGCATCAAGATGATGCGGTCGGTCTTGGCCAGCCGGGTCTTGTCCCAGTACGCCGCGTTCTTCACCAGATCGGCGCGCTCGCGCGGCACCAGCTTGTCGAGCTTGAACGGGCCGGTGCCCGAGGGCTGCATGGCCACTTTGGCCCAGTCCTTGCCCATTTTTTCCCACTGTGCCGGGCTGCCGATCAGGAACCAGGGCAGCTGATAGGGGAACAGTGCGTCCACGTCCTTTGTGGTGATCTCGACCGTGTAGTCGTCGATCTTCTTGTACGACGCGATGGACGGGATGCGCGGCTTGACCTGCGCCGCCTGCTTGGCGTCGAACTGCGGTGATTTGTCGTTCAGCACCTTGTCCAGATTCCAGACCACGGCATCGGCCTTGAAGCCCGAGCCGTCATGGAACTTGACGTCCTTGCGCAGTGTGAAGCGCCAGATCTTGTTGTCCTTAGGGTCGGGCTTCCATTCGGTCGCCAGGCCCGGCATCAGCTTGCCTGGCCGGGTGCCGATATTGGCCTCCCAGGCCACCAGCGGGTCGTACAAGGTGTGGCCGGTGAACTGGTAGGCCCCCGCACCGCGGTCGGGCTGGCCGGTGGTCATCGGGATGTCGGCCATCGAGATGCCGTAACGCGCGACGGTCTCGGCGTAGAGCCCGGTGCTGGCGGCGAGCGCCAGGGGCGCCGCAATCAGCCAGCAGGTCAATCGCGCAGCCAGGTGCGCGGTCATGGGCTTAGGAAGTGAACTCAAGGTCATCGCAAGCACTCCAAGGTGGGGGATGAACCCTGGTTTGCATGCAACATGCCAGCTTCGCTGGATTCGACGATGTATTTTTCAAGTCCTTGCTTGCATTGATCTATTGGTTCTTTGCGCAATCAACAGGGGATCCGCCGTGGCGGTCGGCGCATGCAAGCCTGTGTTGAAAAGCACCATTTCAAGGCAAGCCTGGGCATCTTGTATGCAAGATGGTGCGTCGGCGCTGTCTCTGGCCCTGTTCCCATCGGACGAAAAAAGGGGCGCCGCAGCGCCCCTTTCTGCGATGACCTGCCGACTCAGGGCTCGATGGCAGCACCCACCACCGCCTCGCCGCCGGCCACCGTCCCGATCAGGGTGGCGCGGCCGCTGACCAGGTCGATCTTGTACCAGTTCGATTTGCCGGCGCTGCTGACGGCCGAGTAGGCGGCGTTGGAGACGTCCGAGATGTCCAGGGTCGCCTGTTCGAAGCTGCCGATGCCCAGCGAGCCCACCGTGTAGAGCCGACCCGAGTTGGGTGACACCATCGGCTGCACGCCTTCCTTGGTGCCCTGGTGCACCAGCAGGCCCAGCTTGCCATCGAGCGCGTAGTTGGTGGTGATCTTCTCGTTGTCCTTGTTGTAGGTGTAGCCGGCAGCCACGATGCCCGGTGCCTTGCCGGCGTTGGCGTCGGTGGCGTCGTAGCTCAGCCGGCCGTCGAACTGCACCCCGGCCAGGTCGGCATTGCCGTCAACGACGGCGCCGGTGTCCGGATGCAGGCGCAGATTGAAGCCGGCGTTGTTGACCACCCGGATGCGGTCCACCGTCGGGTTGAAGTCGATGCCCCATTCGGTGGCGCCGTCCTTGGGCAGGGTTGAGGGCGTGCCGATGGCGCTGGCGCCGCCGGTCTGGGTGTCGATGCGGTAGAGCTGGCCGCCGGCACCCACGGCGAAGAGCTGGCCCTTGGCCACGCGGTAGTCGATGCCCAGTAGCTTCTCCTGCGCGGCCAGGCCGGTGACGGTCTTGCTACTGAGGATTTTCTGCGGCTGGCCGGCGTTGAACTGGATTAGCTTGTTGGAGCTGGTGACCGCAAAGATCATCTCCTTGGCCGGTGGGCCCATGGGCTCGGTGGTGCTGGCGCAGGCAGAAAGCAGGACCGCGATGCTGGCGATACTGCCGAACTTACGGACTTGACGGGACATGGAGACTCCTTTGATCGGGTGCAGCGATTGTTGGGGAAATCCCCCGCTTCTGTCAGTCCAAATGCCAGCAGATTGCAAGGGAATTCACGCCCGGGGCCGATGCGACAATCCTTCCATGAGCAGCACTACTCTCACCTCTTCGATCACGATCACCCGCCCGGACGACTGGCATCTGCACCTGCGCGACGAGGCCGCGATGCGCAGCGTCTTGCCGCACACGGCGCGCCAGTTTGCGCGGGCCATCGTGATGCCGAACCTGCGCCCGCCCGTCACCACCGCAGCCCAGGCCGCCGCCTATCGCGAGCGCATCCAGGCAGCGGTGCCGGAGGGGCTGGACTTCCAGCCACTGATGACGATGTACCTGACCGACGTGACGCCGGTCGATGAAATCAAACGGGCCAAGGACGCTGGCGTCGTCGCGCTGAAGCTGTACCCGGCCGGTGCTACCACCAACAGCGATGCCGGCGTAACCGACATCCGCAAGACCTACGCAACCTTGGAGGCCATGCAAAAAGAAGGCCTGCTGCTGCTTGTGCACGGCGAGGTCACCGATGCCGAGATCGATGTCTTCGACCGCGAGGCCGTCTTCATCGACCGGGTGATGGCGCCGCTGCGCCGCGACATGCCCGAGCTGAAGGTGGTGTTCGAGCACATCACCACCAAGGAAGCGGCGCAGTATGTGGCCGCGGCCGACGAGTTCACCGCCGCGACCTTGACGCCCCAGCACCTGCTCTACAACCGCAATGCCATCTTCACCGGTGGCCTGCGCCCCCATTACTACTGCCTGCCGGTCCTGAAGCGCGAGGAGCACCGCCTGGCGTTGATCCAGGCCGCCACCTCGGGCAGCCACAAATTCTTCCTCGGCACCGACAGCGCGCCGCACGCCTCGCAGATGAAGGAGGCCTCGGTCTGCGGCGCGGGTTGCTTCACCGCCATGTCGGCGCTGGAGCTGTATGCCGAGGCCTTCGAGGCGATGGATGCGCTCGACAAGTTCGAGACCTTCGCCAGCTTCAACGGCGCCGATTTTTACGGCCTGCCACGCAACACCGGGACGATCACCTTGATGAAACAGGACTGGACCCTGCCCAGCGCCGTGCCCTTCGGCGAAGCGCAATTGAAGCCCCTGCGCGGTGGCGAGACCCTGGCCTGGAGGCTCATCTGATGGCCCGCCCGCGGCGCGTCATGTTGCTGGTTGACTTTGACAACGTCTCGTCGGAAGTCATTGCCCAGGCCTTCGATATCACGCTCTCCGAGTACGGCGCCGTGCATGTGCGCCGCGCCTACTGCACGGCCGAGCAGGCGCAGCACAACGCGGGCTTCCTGAAGAAGCTTTCACTGCGGCCGATGGTCAACCTGTCGGTGGGCAAGAACTCGACCGACATTGCCCTGGCCGTCGACGCGATGGATCTAGTGATCGCCGAGCGGCCGGACGTGGTGGCGATCGTGTCGTCCGACTCCGACTTCACACCACTGGTCGGCCGCCTGCGCGAGAAGGGCGCCTGGGTGCGCGGCTTCGGTCAGCAAGGCAAGACAGGCGAGGGTGTGCAGGCGGCCTACGACCAGTACGACGACCTGGCACACCGCGCGGCCAAGGCTGCACCGGTGAAGCGGGGCAGGGCGCAAGCCAAGCCCTCCGTGGCGCCGGTGGTGATCGAGAAGATCGCCGAGAAGGTTGTCACGAAGCAGGTCGTGAAGCCGGTCGAGAAACCCTTGCAACAGCCGGCGCAGAAGCCCGTGCAAAAGCTGGTTGAAAAGCCGGTGCAGAAGCCGTTAGAGAAGCTGACCGAGAAGCCAGCCCGCAAGCGCGCACCGCGTCGCAAGGTCATCGAAGAGCAGGTGGTCGCGCCGGAGCCGCAGCTGCCGGCCGAAGTGGAGGCGATCCTGGCAGCCGTGCCGGGCCTGCGCGACGGCGAGCGTTTTGAGTTGGGCGAGGCCGCGCTGGCGTTGCGCCAGGCCGGCCTGCTGGGCAAGAGCGAAGCGTCCACCCGCCTGTTCAAGAAGCACGCCGAGCATTTCGTGCTCTCGCCCGAGAAGCAGCCGAACAAGGTGCAGTTCTGGCCCGATGCAGGCGCTTGAAATCATGCTGCTGACATCGCTCCTGCCGCGCGGGCTGCTCGCCGCTGCCGCCCTGCTTGCCTCTTTGGCAGCCGTGGCGGCGCCGACTGCCCCCGCTGCCATCCCTGCAGCATCTGCGGCTTCGGCGCCGCCGGCCGCCGTGTCCGCCACGGCCAGGCGCATCTACGAACGCGCCCGCCCGCAGCTGCTGCAGATCCGCACCCTGCTGAAGACGCAGGACAGCCAGGCCTCGGTCGGCTCCGGCTTTCTGGTCAGCGCTGGCGACGGCGACGGTGTCTACGTTTTGACCAACTACCACGTCATCAGCCAGTTCGCGCTGGAGCCGGAGCGCTACCGCCTGCGCTATGCGACCACGGAAGGCCAGGAGGGCCAGCTCGAACTGCTGGACTTCGACGTGCGCCGCGACCTGGCCCTGCTGCGCGCTGCGCCCAAGGACGCGCCGGTGCTGCAGGGCCGTGGCGCCTTGAGCTTTAGGCCGCGCAGCCAGCCGCTGGCCAAGGGCGACCGGATCTACTCGATGGGCAACCCGCACGACGTGGCCTTCTCGGTCGTCGAGGGCAATTACAACGGCCTGGTCGAGCGCAGCTTCGACCCGCTGATCTACTACTCGGGCAGCATCAACTCCGGCATGAGCGGCGGACCGGTTGTGGACGAAGAGGGCCGGGTCGTGGCCGTCAATGTCTCAGCGATGATCTTTGCCCAGCAGATGAGCTTCCTGGTGCCGGGCGAGTTTGCCGAAGACCTGTTCCAGCGCGGCCGCCAGGCCAAGCCGCTGGCAGAGCCGGCCTGGCCGCGCCTGCGTGAGCAGCTGATGACTTACCAGGACGAGTTGACGAAGCGTTTCCTCAAGCAGCCTTGGCGCTCGGCGGGCCACGCGCGTTACCAGCTGCCGGTGCCGCAGGAGCAGTTCATGCGCTGTTGGGGGCGCGGCACGCCGGCCGATGCCAAGGGTCTAGAGTTCCAGCGCTCGCAATGCCGAATGCAGCATGCGCTGTTCGTCAGCGGCACCTTGCAGACCGGCTACCTGGACATGTCGCACGAGGCGTATGACGGCCGTAAGCTCGGCGCCATCCGCTTCGCCAAGCAGTATTCCGCCAGCTTCCGCAATGAGCGCCTGGGTGGCAATGACAAGGTTCGCACCGCGCCGTTCTGCAAGGAGGAGTTCATCGACCGCAATGGCCTGCCGCTGCGCGCGGTGGTCTGCCTGCGCGCCTACCGCAAGCTCGCTGGCCTGCATGACCTGAGCGTGCTCGTCACGACCGTGGATGCTGACACCGAGGGCGCCCTGGGCCGCTTCGATGCTCGCGGCGTCTCCTTCGACAACGCCCTCAAGTTGAGCGCGCACTACCTGGAGGGCTTCGCATGGACCGCGCCGCAGTAGTCGAGGTGCTCGATCGCGCGGGGCAGGTGCGTGCGGTGCACAAAATCCTGCAGTGGCCGGCCCGGATCGGCCGTTCACCGGGCTGCGAGCTGGTGCTGGATGATGGCCACCTGGCCGCGGAGCATGCCGAGCTGGACTGGCGCGAAGGCGAGGGCGCGTCCCTGCGTCTGCTGCCCAGCCTGAACGGCGGTTGGCTGGGCGAGCGCCGTCTGCAGGCCGGTGAGTCTGCCGCGTTGAGCGGCAATGCCCTGTTCCAGCTCGGCGCGACCCAGCTGCGCTGGCGCAGCACGGCGGCAGCCCTGGCGCCCGAGCTGCCACTGCAGCAGCACCAGCGCGACCAGCGCGTCGGCAAGCGCCGTTATGTCGAAGTGGCGGGTCTGCTGCTGTTGTGGCTGAGTCTGATGGTCCTGGACCATTGGGCCGGTCGCGACCCCGGCACGCCCTGGATCAACTCCAGCAGCGCCTTGCTCGGCCCGCTGGGTGCGCTGCTGGCCTGGGCGGGGCTGTGGTCGCTGATCACTCAGCTGTTCCAGCACCGCTTCCCGTTCGCGCTCCATCTGCGCTTCGCCTTACTGGCGCTCTTGGCCGGGATCCTGCTCGACAACGGCCTTCCGCTGCTCGCCTATGCTTTCTCGCTGCCGCGCCTGCTGGCCTTGAGTTCCCTTCTCGGCATGACCATCCTGGGCCTGCTGCTGTGGCGCCATGCCAGCCTGGCCTGGCCGCGTGGGCGCCGCACCCTGGCCCTCAGCCTGGCAGCAATGCTGCTGTTGGCCGAGGGCCTGGGTGTGGCCAAGCGACAGGAGCAGCAGCACTGGTTCGGTCCACTCTACCTGAGCCAGCTACCGCCGCCGGCCCTGCGGGTGGCGACACCAAAGCCGCCGGCCAGCCTGATCGACGCGCTGCGCCCGCTGGAGGCTGAGCTGGCGCGCCAGGCCGGCAAGGATGCCGAGAACGCGGAGCCCGACGGGGACGATTGATTCCTGCGGATGAAATCCGCGGGCCGAGCGGCGGGCCGCCCAAGCCGGCCCGCCTTGGGCGGTGCTCGCGGCTCGATGCTGCCCGCACCGCCGTCCCCTTGGAGAACCGTCCAAGGTACTCCTTGGACGAGGGGCTACATGTCACGCCGGCAGAAAGCCCTCGATCGACAGATAGCGTTCGCCAGTGTCGTAGTTGAAGCCGAGCACCCGTGAGCCAGCGGGCATTTCGGGCAACTTCTTGGCGATGGCCGCCAGCGTCGCGCCGCTGGAGATGCCCACCAGCATGCCCTCCTGCGCGGCGCTGCGGCGGGCGTATTCGCGCGCCTCCTCGGCCTCGACCAGGATCACGCCGTCGAGCAGATCGGTGTGCAGATTGGCCGGGATGAAGCCCGCGCCGATGCCCTGGATCGGATGCGGGCTCGGTGCTCCGCCACTGATCACCGGCGAGGCACTGGGCTCCACCGCAAACACCTTCAGGTGTGGCCAGGCTTTCTTGAGCACCTGGGCGCAACCGGTGATGTGGCCACCGGTGCCGACGCCGGTGATGATGGCGTCGAGCCCCTCTGGGAAGTCACGCAGGATCTCCTCGGCGGTCGTGCGCACATGAACGTCGATATTGGCCGGGTTCTCGAACTGCTGCGGTATCCAAGCGCCCGGATGCTGCGCGACCAGTTCCTGCGCCCGCGCAATTGCGCCCTTCATTCCCTTCTCGCGCGGGGTCAGGTCGAAAGTGGCGCCATAGGCCAGCATCAGGCGGCGGCGCTCGACGGACATGCTGTCGGGCATCACCAGGATCAGCTTGTATCCCTTGACGGCCGCCACCATCGCCAGGCCGACACCGGTGTTGCCCGATGTCGGCTCAATGATGGTGCCGCCTGGTTTCAGCTGACCGCTTACCTCGGCCGCCTCGATCATGCTGAGCGCGATGCGGTCCTTGATCGAGCCGCCGGGGTTGCTGCGCTCGGACTTGATCCAGACTTCAGTCCCGGGGCCGAAGAGGCGCTGGATGCGGACGTGCGGCGTGTTGCCGATGGTGGCGAGGATGGTGTCGGCTTTCATTCGGCGTACTCCTGTTGGGGTGAATCCATGAAGGATAATGGAGTGGTGAAGCAAGTCAGACCGCCGCTGGCCCGAGCATGGAAACATGGGGCTGGAGGAAGGTCCGGACTGCATAGAGCGGCGTAGCAGCTAACGGCTGTCCGGCGTGAGCCGAGGATCAGAGCAACA
>Ga0187843_10001368_pt1 | contig 15513 bp, 16 predicted proteins | sample SpaLakP09_SKY_43_FD_134516 | JGI IMG/M metagenome (GOLD analysis project Ga0187843, IMG submission 134516) | Oligotrophic lake water microbial communities from Sparkling Lake, Wisconsin, USA - SP09_SKY_43 | ecosystem: Environmental > Aquatic > Freshwater > Lake | place: USA: Sparkling Lake...
GATTATAATGCGGTGATTTTCTTTCAGGTACAAAACCTGTGTGAAGAAAGTTAGTAAATGCATTAGGTTTATTTTTGACTGTACGAGATTTAAGTTTGGTACCTAGAAAATTATATCTATTTCTTCTAGTATTGTTATTGTTATTTACTTTATTATATACTTTAGCAGGGAGTGGACCATGAAGCGTATTTGTATTAAATGATAGTGGTTGTGAAAATGAAAACCATCCACCCATTCTATACTTAAGCATATATTATATAATATATCATGTTTACAAAAATAACAGAACAGAATGGTCGTCTCTGTAATCAGATCTTTCGTAATATTGCGGTAAGTATGATTGTAGAGAAAAATAATTTATATGTCACGTATGCATCTCCCCATAAGATGAAACACCTGGGAATTCCGTTACATGTTGGAAAATTTAAATATAAAGATACAGTTGATCTTACTGATGATAATTATGATACACTCTTTGATCAACCCCTACATGTAAATCTTAATGCAAATAATCATTTCTTCCAAATACATGAGATCGCTACAAAAATAAAAGAGTATTTGAATACAAATAAAGAGAGTATCATTCGTGCAAATCCATTTAATAGATATCATACGAATAATGATATTTTCATTCATATACGTTTAACAGATGTACAAGAATATAATCCAGGGATTGATTACTATAAAAAAGCAATAGAACAATGTGATTATACGCACATTTACATTGGAACAGATGACCCCAGTCACAAGATCATTCAAGAACTAACCCTTCTAAATGTAACCATTTTACAGACAGATGAAATTCAGACGATTCAATTTGGAAGTATATGCAGGTATATTATTCTGTCTCATGGATCCTATTCGGCAATCATTGGATATTTAGGATTCTTTTCAACTGTTTATTATCCTGCATATAAAACGATGTGGTATGGTGATATATTTTCTATGGATGGATGGAATAAAATTGAATAACAAAACCTCATAAAATAATGTAAACCATGGACTATATCAATGATATTTTAACAGGAGATGAGGAAGAGGTTATCCGTTACTTTGAAAGTCTATTCATGCAGAAAGGATATCCGACAAAAGAATACAAGTATTTCTTAATGAGTTTGCCTGGATTTCTTCTGGATGCTACTTCTGAACAAAGACAGCATGTACATACTTTCTTAACACATTGTCAAGAAGGTGCATATCTACCGATCTATGGGATTGTCCATATCAAACCAGAAGAACCCTATTACAAACCATACATTCGTATTCTTCATGCAATTTATGGCGAACAATGTCAATTTATGAACAAAGTGAGTGCACAAATTGGCAATGTGATTATAATGCATATGATTCTGCAGTTGGAGAAAGGATGTTCATACCATCCTTGCTACAGAAACAATGCATTGCATAAAGAATGCATGCACAAGCAACTAGATTTCTAGTTGTCGCTTTAGCAAGCAATTACATCTGTAATTGCGATAGTCGCAAGCAATTAGATTTCTAGTTGCTTGCGACTATCGCAACTAGAAGAATCTAAAATCTAAATCCAACTATTATCAGAAGTGCATGTCACATTTCTTTGCCCTGCATGATATTGCAAATAATCCTAAACAATCATGGGACCCGGTCCCAGAATTCATTAAAAATAACAAAATCACAAATGGATATAAAGAATTTTTAATTTATACGGCACTCTCCTTACAGACATGTACAATACAACAGCGTAGGAACATTCATACTTTTTTATTAACATATGAATCTGTTTTTATAGGAATAAGACGTATTACAAAATATGATCCGAATTATCTGGAGTATTACCGATTGATGATTGCTATTTATGGTAGAACATGTCCGTATCTTAACGCAGATTTTTCTGTTGATTTAAGTACTTCTATTATCATTGATGCAATTAATCAATTGTATATGGGATGTGTTGGATGCACTTCTACAAATCCAATGCATGTTCTTTTGATGCATTAAGGATTTATGATAATCTGACTAAAATCCCCATTCACAATAGAAATGTTTGACCTTTGCATGTTTCTTTTTGTAGCTGTACTCTTCTTCGCATTGACTCCTGGTATCTTATTGTCTCTTCCATCCGGTGGTTCCCTGGTTTCCAAGGCTGCAGTCCATGCTTTAGTATTCGCTCTTGTTTATCACTTAACGCATAAGATGGCACGAAGAGTTCTGCATGGTCGTTATATGTAATCAATGATTAATTCTATTATAGTATACTTGAAGTACAGCATAATAGTATTTATACAAAGAAATCCTTACAAAGAAAGAAATCGTAAGTTACCAAGTGGCACAGTAATGAGTCCAGGAGCAGTATCATTCTCTGAAAAAGTAAATGCACAGACATCATCACGAATATCAAATCCCAGACAGTATTCAATCCGATTATTTCGGAAGCAGAAAGGTAATGTATATCGCTCAGGGTGCATTGTATCTCTGTTGAATTGCACAACAGAATGAGAATAGATCCGAGGAGAAACATACTTTACATAATGGACCACCGCCCACATCTTTCCATCATATTCTACCAAAGGCGATGAACCACGACAGCGTTCAAACAGACGACATGATGGGTATGTTGTATGAATTTCCAAGCGACCATCCTTCACTCTGCCAATCTCAAACGGCGACCAGCCATAAATGAAATTCATAGAATCCTTGTATTTTTCATTAACTGATACAGACGGTACATAAATCCAATTCTTTTCACATCCAGATTCGCGAGGACTTTCAATCACAGATACATTACTCAATCGGTGTTCATCATAATCGCCACATACGATAACAATCTTATCATCATCAGTAGCATTTTTACTAGATGCGGTAAAACGAAGACGGCCATCATGACGAAAGACACGCACATCTTCCAGACCCTCAATGTTTTTATCAAATCGTGGATAGTCTTCTGTCAGCTGTACCACATCTTCTGTGGGCTGGTATGCTGCATTTAAAAAGATACGACCATTCCGTGTTTTAACATGATTCTTAGGACATCGCATAACATATGCACCTGTATGAGTAATATCATAATTTACATATCGTACATTCATCAAATAACGCTTTCCATACTCCATAGAATAAGGTACTATCGCAGTAGAAGCCGCTTTGAACTCATCCAAATCTCGCATTAAATATTTCGTGTAATGACCGCGATACACTGATCCAACAAGTGGTTCCACGTAATAGACCAAGTTATCCCATACATTCTGGATATAATGGGGTGTACCTTTATTAATATAATCTACTACACCTTCTAACGAATCCTGTTTGGATTTTCCAACTACATAACAATCCAGAATAGTTGCTTCATAGGGAAATAATCCTTCATAGACATTATTTTCAATGAAAAGGACATCATCTTTAGGATAAGGAATACCGCGTCCTTTGAGATAATAGTGATATGCTTTATAGTGTTGTGATTTCTCACGAAAATAGCGTGTCAAATGATACAATGGTTCTGCCTTACGAGGATAGAAATCAAATGCTTTATTCATCCAGTACTCCATATCATTTGGTTTATTTAAATGATCATAGCATTTACCAATTTGATAATATGAATAATGGACTTCTTCAACCCATCCACCGAGTTCAATACGACGTTTAAACATAGCAATCGCTTCTTCAAATCGCCCAAGATCTTTGAAACTCTGTCCAAGGTAATAATGGGCACGATCATTGCGAGGATTTTCAATGATTTCTTCCTCTAGCAACCGAACATCACGTTCAAACTTATCACTCTTGCATCCACCATCATTCTTATCATCAATGTACATGACTTCATAGGGAATCTTTAATGTTGCTCCCAGATCCCAATATTCATGAGTAGCACCAACACATTTCCATGCAGCAGAAAGACGTAGTAGACGTGTATTATGATACTTCATATGACCATTTGCCTGAATCACAGTATATCCATTTGCTGTTAGAATATAATCTTTAAATGTGGATTGAACACAGAGATTCATATCAGCATCTACAGCGAGTGCGTAGGTTTTATCTGCATCCCATCCGAGATCTTGACAGAATTTCTGTGCATTATTGAATGAAATGGTGCGACTGTATCCAAAATTCTTAAAAGGATCTTCTGCAATATGAAAGGGTTTTCCTGTTTTCCCCAGAAATGTTTGACAGACTTCTACTGTATTGTCTGTGGATCCTGTATCCAGAATACAAATGGCATCTACATGGGGGAGTGCATGTACAATACAACGTTCAATGATACGTGATTCATTCTTGATCATGAGAGTTAAAATAATTTTATTATGATGATGTGATGGCTGTGATGAAGGATGCGATAAAGGATGCGATAAAGGATATGATGCCTGCAATGGCACAATGACTTCATTCTTTTCGTCTATAATTTCAATCTTCGCCATTATGTATGTATATTCTATTGTGTTTAGGCTAAGTTGTTAGGAACTTTATTAGATTTTTGGCAGGCTTTGTTAATAAAAAGCCTAAGCACGCAAGAATAACCAAATCATTTACCAACCAACACCACATAGATCCCCATGTATTTGTTGTATAGTATCCATATAAACTTGCACCTAATGTGGCTAAAATAAGAATGATCATTTCTTTAGAAGCAAGAAAAAAGACAGGTATAAATAAAAAGACAAAATAAATAACTAATCCAATAGTACTATCTTCTCCAAGCCATTTCCATACAAGATGTCCATCTTTTCCAGGATACATACGATAATCATCACGATTCCATCCGCGATAGATACGATACAGAATACCTATAACAGAATATGCAATAATGAGAGGAAGTTTATATGTTGTGGTAAGAATTGCTGCAATGGGTTGCATCCATAATAAGAATGCTGCACACATACTTGCATATCTATTTATAACAGAATTAAATGGATGTGTCCATACAATATATTCTATCAATTGCATAAATACAATTGTACCATAAAAGCATAGAACAGGTAAGGACATTCCATAGATTCCACCAATAAGAATCGCTGTAAAACCAACTAAAAAGGAATTCAGAGATACACTTGCATTCCAACACATCCTAGTAATACTCAATAAAAATAGCATTTTTATAGCTATTTTTAGATTTTAGATTTTTCAGATTTTTAGATTTTTCAGATTTTTCAGATTTCAGATTTTTAGATATTTTAGATTTCAGATTTTTAGATTTCAGATTTTTAGATATATTACAACTGTTTAAGAACAAATGACATATCGTCATGAGTCTTGTGAAAGAGTTCTTTTCCTTTGGCTACAAAGAGTGCCATTAATTGATCAGGAGCAGTGGTCATGACCACTTCTGCGAGTTGTTCCATCCGATAGCAATCCAGAATGCCATCGGATGCCATAAAGAGAACCGCTTGATCTCCCAAATCTTCATCCAAGAATGTAATGGATACATGTGGTTCATGTGTAAGTCCCACTTTGTGAGCATGATAGTCGCCAATGGCGCGTGTCAAGCCAAGTTTGATTGAATTGGTAGGATCAAGTGTATCCACCATGATATATGCACCGCGATCTCCACGAGCTGTATTGGGGTTGCGTCGTGAATCCTGTGAACGATCATATGCATATTTTTTCTCAGTATGATCAGCCATAACACGGGTCAGAGTTGCACGCAGTTCCTCAATGGGTTCTCCTGCTTTCTTGGCACGATCCACTGCATGCCAGGCGGTCTGATAGGCCAGAACAGCTTGAGTGTAGGGCGTATAGGTGTCTTCATAATAGATCATCTTCCCATCATCTTCAAAGATAGGAAGATGTCCAGCCACAGTGACAGAACCTTTTGTGTCATATACAAAATGCGCTGCCATTTGTCCTAATTTTTGCACACGATGATATTCAGATTCGTTGGTGGGTTCATCCGTGATTGTGAGCTGTTTGGCTCGGTAAACGCCATCTTTGCTACTAAAGATGTACACGTCTGAATCACCTACATTAGCGGTCATGATGTAGGAGCGTCCTTGATAAACGCCTTGATACATCACAGATAAAGTTGAACCACCGCGGACAACTTGGTTGCCAAACATAGGAACTCCATCGTAAATATATACGTTAGAATGTGCGAAGGTTTGCAGATAGTCAGTATGAATCTCTGCAAACATGCGTGGCATTGTCTCATAAAACTGGTTTGGATCAGCATCGGGTTCAACTGCACTCAGTGTAGTAATAACGCGCTCACATGCAAATTCAGCAATGGCTACACCATGTTGTCCACCATGTCCATCTGCAAGAGCCGCCACGTTTCCTTGAAACTGAATGACATCCTCCATCAATGAACTTTTCGCATTTAAACCACCGAAGAACGACATGAATTGTTTGAATTGATTAATTGGTAATTCAAACCTGGTCATTACTTCTATGAAAATATCGTTTCAATTTTTTTTGCAAATATGAAATATACGTATTACGCCCTTACCTAACTAATTTTTATTAATATAACTATAAATAGTAGACACAGTTAGTTGTCCTGATGCAAGTGCTTTTGCAGATGCAATGGCCTGTCCTTGTATGTACAATACTCGTTCGGCCTGTGACTTAAATGTAGGGTACGCTACATGAGTACCTGTACTTGCATTACTTGCAACAATACTGCTCACTTGTTGATTTAATCCATTAAAATAGGTTAATGCAGCAGTATTCATTTTAATCTGTTCTGCATTGGATCCTTGATTAAGGGGGAATTGAGGTTGATTTGCAAATGTGGCAAAATTGGGATTTAACGGAGAATTATAGGGCGGCATAGGGCATTCATTACGTGTTTCAGGTGTACCACGGTTAGCCATTACTGTTCTAATGCGATATTAAAATCTATAAACATTTGTACGTATATAAAGCAAATGTTTATACATAAAGTAGAAAGCAGAATCCATAATGAGTATTAAATCCAAAGTTATCACACTAAATACACCATGCGTTCGTACACAGCGTACCTTGATCTGGTTACAGAAACAGGATCAGCGTGATTGGAAAAAATGGGATGCCGTTGTGACATCATTAGAAGATTATATGAAATGGTATAAGCATGCAAATATTGTCGGAATCATTCTGGATCTCAATAAAACGAATACATTCTATGAAGAATTCTATGAAGACTTATTTAAAATTTCACCGCATGTCCCCATGATTGTTTTATCAAACAAGATTCTCTCCACAAAATCACAAGAATACTGGGCTGATAATTATGATAATATTGTACAGTTAGATACATTAGAAGAAGATTATCCCTATCTGGGTCATCCATGGGATGGAACAACAGAAGATTCTGTGGCGTTATTTACTCATCTCTGTCGTTATAATCGTCTGGTAGATTGCCCTGTATCAGCTACACGTATGCAGACATTTAATGGATGTCTTCAATTAGAAAAGGGGATTGTTCCGCCGACAGCATGGCTAATTACACAGTATTTTCATCATCCAGATGCATCTCGTGCAGCAGAAATCATGGAATGTTTGAAGAAGAATGTAGAATGTGCAGACATTAAAACAATTATTCTACTCACAGAGAATGATTATTCAAAGGACTGGCAACATTTAAAGTCCACAAAGATTCAACAGTTTATTATTAAGAAACGACTGACGTATGCACATTTTCTCCAGTTTGTGAAAGACCGTGTTCCTAAGAATACAATTACAATGCTAGCCAATGCAGATATTTTTATGGATAGTATGCTAGATTTATGGCGTATCAATCTAAAAAGCAAAATGCTCGCTCTGTTACGGTGGGATATTACAGATACATCTGATCTAGATTCAGCAGAGATCTTTGGACCCCGTGCAGATTCACAGGACACCTGGATTGTCTTATCTGACTCTGTAAAAGAGATTGAGTGGGCTTATGAACAATTTGATGTTCAACTTGGTCAACCTGGATGTGATAATTTATTCGCAGGAAAGATGTTACAAAACAGATTTGTTCTGTATAATCCTGCAATGACATTTAAAACGTATCATCTTCATGCTACAGAGATTCGTAATTATACGAAAGCAGATACAGTAAGAGCGAAACTCTATGTTAATTTAGTTCCTAGTTATATCATTGATACAAAACAAGAGAAAATGACAGATCCGATCCATACTATGACAAATGAATTGGTATCGTTTGAAGTGAAAAGTTCATCTATTTCAAATGAGATTACGTATTGCACAATGCTTGAAAAAGAGGGGCGATACAAATGGGAGCCGTCTGTAGAGAATCACTATTTTGATGAAATACCTGTATATGGTTGGCAGAATGCATGTGTAACACCGAATGGACTGGTCTATACTCCTTATACGATTTATCCAGGAGATGATGAGAAATATCCGTATTGGAAATCATCCACTGTAACGATTTTTACACCGCTTCAACAAACGAATCAAATGATTGCGATTCCGTTAGAAGATATGACAGTATTTGAGCATCCAGATACATATATTTTGTATTATTTTTCCAGAGTATTGCGTCTGCTTAAACAATATCCAAAGGCTTCTTTTTGGGCACCAAATCGTGAATGTTTACTGGATTACAATGTACAGAATATGTTATATGTATCAAATGATACAGCATGTTATGCAAAGGAAGTAATTGGGTATGTTCCTGGTCCAGCTGAAATAGGGAAAGAAGAAATTCAATTGTTGCGAGAGTATCTGCCTCATTGGAAATCTACTCCTGTTGATAAACGATGTGTTATAATTGGTGCATATAATAAAGAAATCAGCGATCTCTTTCCTAATTGGACTATCCAATTTGAAGAGGAAGCAAGCTTTGAGGCATTAGTAGGGGCATCGTTGTGTATTACACAAACAAAATCAGCAAAAGCTACAGCAAACTTATGGGCGCTTCCAAAAGAAGCAATGGTAGTTGAATTTCAGCAAGAGTTAGAAGTACACGGTGAAATTCAACATATTGCACATGTAGCAGAGCTGAAATCATGGGTTATTCTGTTATCAAAAGGATCTCCTCAACAGATCCAACAGCAAACAGTTCATGAACTAAAACGATGGACAAAGAAATTCTTATCCTTATAGAAATGGACTACACGCAGTACACAGAGTATACTGATCTAGAAAAAAAAGAGATTCAGGAATTAACTCACCGAATCAAACATTCACATGATATACATATTAAGAACATTGATCCAGTAACAACGGATATGATACATTTATTGCATCATGATGAGCATCTAAAATCTATTTATGGAAAAAAACGGATTTTAACTGCATCATTACGTGAAATGTATGTAAATAACCACAAATCAGAAAAACAGAGAAAAGAACACGAAGAAGAGATTGAAAAGCGTGAACACTATATTGATAAGCGATTATATGAAGAAGATATGGTAAAATATCCACGTCCTTCTGCATGTAGAAAATCATGGGTATGCTGTAGGATCTTTTAAAAAAGGGGACATAAATGTCTCCTTATAATAGAATGCTATGTTCAGGTCATTTACCTGTATCAGACGGACATACTCTATATTATGAAACTTATGGTAAACAAGGAGGTAAACCCGCAGTTGTATTACATGGAGGTCCTGGAGGCGGATGCAGTCCTAAGATGGCACAAATCTATGATTTGAAGAAGTGGTTTGTAGTCTTATTTGATCAACGTGGATGTGGAAGATCAACTCCATTTTTATCCCTTAAACACAATACAACATGGGATTTAGTAGAAGATATTGAGGCATTACGTGAACATTTTAATATAAAGAAATGGTTTGTCAGTGGAGGATCCTGGGGAACAACATTAGCAATAGCCTATGCTGAAACACATCCATCCAGTGTAACAGGACTTCTGTTACGAGGCGTCTGTCTTGGAAATGATGATACACAGAAATGGTTGTATGAAAAAGGAGGAGCTTCCGAGATTTATCCAGATGGTTGGAAATTATTTACATCTGTTCTTCCTAAGGAATTACATGATAAAGGCTGGAAACAGATTGCACGATTCTACCAGAAACACTTGAAAGGTAAAGATGCACAGAAATATGCAGATGCATGGTGGGGATGGGAAGCATCTGTATCACGTCTTGTTCCAAAAAAAGATACAACTCCGCCAAAAAAAGGATTGGCGCTAGCCATTATTGAGAATCACTATTTTGTCCATGATTGTTGGTTTACAAAAGAACAACTCTTGAAGAATCTGTATAGACTAAAACACATCCCGATCACAATTGTGCATGGACGATATGATGTAGTCTGTCCGATCACACAAGCATTTGAAATCAAACGAGTACTTCCGCATACGAAGTTGCATATTGTGACAGAAGCAGGTCATGCGGGATCGCATCCATTAATCATGAAGGGTCTTAAGGAGGCTACGAATAAGATAGTTAATAGAACCAGAAAGCAATGATATTCTATAAAGAACATGAACTAGAATCTATTGCCCAGCATATCTATAATCGTGTAATTATGCTCGTATTACGTCAAGGAATTGAAGTGGACCCTGATGTAAAAGGAGAGATTGAAAGTGCAATTATAGCACATAATAAAAAAGAGAAGATGATTGAACAAATAGCAGTTATGGATAATTATAAAGAGGATATGAAACAATTTGTAGAGGAAATAATAAATGTTTTAGAGCCTATTCTTAAACCTTTGAGACCGATTATGATTGAAAAGCAGCGCTAAATTAAAACACATTATTAGAAATGGCACATGCTAGACAAAATCTAACTCGGTATCATTATAATGAGCATGACTTGACAAATGAGATATATAAAAAGTTAATTACAACTGACAATATTAAAGACTATCTCCTACAGTATCAAGAACTTTTAGATACAGATCCAGAAGAATTTGCACAGCAACCACATGCTGTAAATATAGTACAGTATAGACCAGGAAGTATACATAAGATAATAACAGAAAATAAGAAAAAATGTATTATGAGGTTAATAAGGCGATCAGATGATGTATATTCTGACATTCAGATTGCACCAAATCATATATATCAGTATAATACGTTTCTTAGTCAACCACGTACACGTAAAGAATTACGTGATGTAGCACGTATAATGGCAATCCAACTTACTAGTCAACCTAATAGACTTGAAGATTTATGGAATATTATTACTAGTACGGATGATGAGATTAATGATTTTATTAGAAGCTGGCCTGAAAACCAAGTAGAACAAATAGCTGGACGTAGGAAAACACGTAAACATAAAACACGTAAACATAAAACATGTAAACACTAAAAGCCTAACAAACTACACAACATTCCTTCACACTTGAGTCAAGTTGTGATAATTTCTCTTCAACAATAATTTGTTTCTCTTGAACAATCACATCCATTTTTTGATGAACATCTTTTACAATCTTATCTACTTTTTCATTAACAGTATCATTTATCTTGGCAGTAACATCACCCATCTTTGAGTGCATATTACCGACAAGTTGATCTACACGTGTAGTGACTTGATCTACAATATTCTGAATGATTTCATCTACTTTCTTTTCAATCATGTCAGGAATGGCTTCCATTTTATCATGAATAGAATCTGTTACAGCTTTAATATTATCTTCAACGATTTTTTCAAGATTTTGATTCATATTTTCAATTTTTGAAGTAATCTTTTCTAGCATGGAATCTACTGATTTTTTAGGTTCTACAGATTCTACAGATTCTACAGGTTCTATAGGTTCTTCAGATTCTATAACAGACTCAACTATCTCTATCACAGGTTCTTCATCTACCATAGGTTCTTCAACTGGTTCTACTACAGGTTCATCTACATCAACCGCGTCAACAAATACCTCAGCTTCAGACATCTATTATACTTCTTTTTTTTTAATTCCAAGAAGTGTAGATCCCCATTCATACGTATCTTTAATCTTTTTCTCATTACACGCGGTACGATATCCACGAAAATCAAAAAGTTTACCCTTGAAGAGTTCATCTGCATTTGCATACGGACTAGTAGCATTCGCCCAATTAGACTTTCCAATGTAATTTGTATTTGTATAGTTCGTCTGAGGCAAGAAAGCATTTTCCTCCGTATGGACTAGTTTTCCATTTGCATAAATCTTTAATCCAGAAGAAAACGCAGCATTATTGGTAGTCGTTATCATGATATGTGTCCATTTTCTCAAAGGAAATACATTCTTAACTTGAATATGGAGTTTACGCATTTTGCCTTCAAAGATTTCATATAACAGATCGGCAGTAACTGCATCATGTTTTTTTGCAGATTTTGAATCAAGAGGAGGCATGATACGACCAAAAAGATCAGGACCAGGACAATCATACGTCTCAATGTTATCACGAGAAGTGGCAAATGCTACTTGAGGACTCACTTCTTGCACACCTTGTGATCCCGAAGGAGCGTCTGGAATAGTCTTCAAAGATTCATCCACACAAGATTTACCAGGCTCATCTTGTTGTGTTCCTTGATTACCACGACCAATAATTCCTACAAATACATTATCAGCATTAGAACCATTGCCAAAGTCAAAAATTTTAGCATTATTTGTAAATTCCTCAAAATAAACCCAGAAGCAAGTAGCACGCAAGTAACGCAACTGGACAACATCACCAAATTCCATACTAGGATTATCACCTAGACGTAAGAATTGATCCACTCCATTAAATTCCAAACCATTCGTTGTTTCAGCAGGAACTTCATCTATTTCAATACCACCTGCTACTGACGTTGTCAAGTTCTTCGCATAATCCAACATATCATCTTTGAATCGTAACCAGAATACAATACCATCATAGAAAGTCAACAGAGTCTGAATAGCTGGAGGAGGAGATGGATCCACAACAATATCTTTAAAAGAGGTATCACCCACTGGATTACACATTGCTTGAAATCTATCACCAATCTTCAAAATACGACAGTATCCATTATTCATATAATCATCACGACTCAATTCAAACCCATCTGCAACAGAACGTGTTCTGTATTTCACAGAAGACAATCCTTCTGTGCCACCTAATGCACATGCAAAAAACATATCATCTTTCTTGCCACTTGGTGGAACAACCATCCTGCAAAAATCATGATCTTGACCGATACGTTGTACATCTGTATATCCTGCAAAATAACGAATATCACGAATGTATCCATCTGGTTCTCCCGTAGGATCCAGACTCACATCACCACGTCGTGGCATCCATTTCTGCCAGAAAGAACTGTTACCTACGGATACTAAAGTACTAAATCCTTCACTTCCTGGTTGTTTTAACCATACTTCATACGTAACAACTCCAAGAAGGAGAACAATCGCTATCCAAAGCAGCATGCTATTTGATAGAAATAGTATTTAATGTATGGATACAACATGATTTTATTCATACATTAATAATATATAGGAAAACTAGAATGTTTAAAGCAATAGGTGGAAAACTAATAGATACAGGAGGCTATAGTTGTGTATTTCATCCAGCTCTACAATGTAAGACAGACAGTAAAAAAATACAGGGGCGTACCATCAGTAAGCTTATGCAAAAAGATTATGCAGAGATTGAATGGCATATTTCAGAACGAGTTAGAAAGATTTCACTATGGAAACATTATTTTTCTGTATCGGAACGTATATGTGAGCTAAATAGTATACAAACGGATAAAGATATTACAACAAAATGTGATCTTGTACGTAAACATCCAATACATAATTTACGACTTTTACAAATGGCGTATATAGGTAAATCAATCTCCAGCTATTCATTTCCATCTACATTTAATATGATGCATTTTGTTATACATATATTAGAAGCAGGTGCATTATTACTTGTAAATAATATTATTCATTTTGATATACATGATGGAAATATACTAATTAACAATCATAGTGTTCCTAAACTAATTGACTTCAATTTATCATTCATTGTACACGAAGTAACTAAATCTGATATATTTCATGATTATACATCAAACATACACTTACCTCAACTTACTCCTGATTACATGGCAATACTAGCAATACTTCATAATATTCCAATGGATAGAATTATATATAATGGAGTACATAGTAAACATCTAAAATGCATGATGTCTGTATTAGGTATATCACAGCATAAAGTAATAATGGATCTAACAAAAATAACTCAGTCTGCAAATGGAGATCTTATGAATTGGTTTAATCGTTGCTGGACAAAAATAGATAGTTGGGCAATTGCGATGTATCTGATAGATATGATTAGAAGATATAGTTTTGTGCAACAAATAGGATCTGTATTTAAAACACATCCTATATTGAAAAAAGTATTATCTCATTTATGTGCAATTGATCCAAATGAGCGCTGGGATTGTATGCGGGCATTATCTATTTTACATCCAAATAGTATAATAATTAAACGGTATGGTGCTGAATGGTTAAAGGATCATCCTATCTCATCGTCTTAGCCTCGTCTTAGCCTTGTCTTAGCCTCGTCTTAGCCTTGCCTTTTTTGTAGGAATACACATATATCCACAGAATCGGTTATAATTCAAATTACTAGATTTATTATCTCGCGATGCTAGCGCTGGATCATAAATTGGACGTTTTGTTGTATCTAATCGTGTTACTTTTGTAGCACCAGGTTTATGTGACCAGTACCCATCTGCATCTTGACGATAAAAGTGATAATCTTGATCAGGATCAGCTACTACTGCAATTTTACGCTTTTTACCCTTGCATGTTTTTTTAAATGTTGTCAAATGAGATCCACGAACATCTCCCATAATCCGTGCAAGAACATCAGGGCACCGCTTTCCCTTTACTTTAGACCATTCTGGATAACCGCTTGCGCGACCGGGTTGCGGATAGGATACAGGACATGATTGTTTTGTACAGGATTTTGGTAATCGTCTGTAATCAAATGCATATGCATAACAATTCAACGATTCTTGTACACCTGGATATTTATTGTATCTCCATGGTTCATATGGGGTTGTATATTTACTTGGTCGTGATTTACGTGTACATTGTAGATGTTCTCTGCAAAATGGTTTTCTTGCTAGTGGTTGATTTTTACAATTTGGATCACATTGGCATCGTGGTTTTGCCATCTAAGATCATTAGATATTATTCAGGAATATCAATTGATACTTTATCTGTATACGCTGCTGCATATTCTTCTAGTTTAGAAATACCCATTACTGCACCTGATCCAGCGGCAGATGCAATAGTAGATGCAATTTTAGAAGGAACATTAAGAGATGACAGAATAGAAGAAACTGCATTAGATGTTTCACCTTTTACATCTAGCGAATTTATTACAGTATTCATGAGTTTTTCAGCAGAGTCATTGCCTCTTCCAGTAGAGTCAGAGCCTCTTCCAGTTATATCATCATTCTGTTTAATAATAGATTGAACAGCTTCTCTGACAGGTTCAGGTACAATAGATGCAAGAGATGTAATAGGTTGAGTAAGTGAAGGTGGATATAAATCATTCGTTTTTGCATTGGATTTTGGATCATTTGCATTGGAATCATTTGATTTATAAAATTCTTCTTCCACTTGTTTCATTTTAATCTTCTCAATTTGATGGGTAAAATACAAGAACTGATTGGCATGGGTAGGAGTAGTATTATTTAAATTACC
>Ga0187843_10001369_pt1 | contig 15501 bp, 16 predicted proteins | sample SpaLakP09_SKY_43_FD_134516 | JGI IMG/M metagenome (GOLD analysis project Ga0187843, IMG submission 134516) | Oligotrophic lake water microbial communities from Sparkling Lake, Wisconsin, USA - SP09_SKY_43 | ecosystem: Environmental > Aquatic > Freshwater > Lake | place: USA: Sparkling Lake...
AAAAATTTAAGATATGAACAACAGGCTCAATTGTTGGAAATGTGTACTAATGCTTTCTGCTTTGATTGGAATGGTTACAAGTTTTCAGGCATAACATTTCGTAAATAAACAAGTTTAGGTTGTAAATAGTAAATAACTATTTGCAACCTTTTTTTATATAATTTAATAACGTACAAAATGATAAATAAAGACCCAAAACACGAGCATACTTATGATGCGCAAGGAAAAATGATGTGTTGCTCACTGGAAGAAAAAATAAATAAATTAGCGGATAGACCTTTAAAAAAGAAAGTCAAAAAAGAAAGCTGCTGTGGCGATGATGATAAGCCTAAAATAGTAAAGGAACAAACCGATGATCACAAAGACGGTCACAATCATAACGAACATTCAGATGATGACGGACACGACCATTCAGTTGATAACCAAACAACGTTTCAAATGTTTTTACCAGCTGGAATTTCATTAGTTTTATTGCTATTAGCAATTGGTTTAGATAACTATTTTCCGCAATCTTGGTTTACAGGTTGGGTACGAATTGTTTGGTATATTGTAGCATACATTCCAGTAGGTTTTCCAGTAATTAAAGAAGCTTTAATAAGTATTAGGAAAGGAGAAATATTTTCAGAATTTTTGTTAATGTCAATCGCAACTATTGGAGCATTTGCTATTCTTGAATTTCCAGAAGGTGTCGCTGTTATGCTTTTTTATGCAGTTGGAGAAGTATTTCAAACCTTAGCAGTAACAAGAGCAAAAGCAAATATTAAATCTTTATTAGATCAACGTCCAGATGAAGTTACAATTCTGGTCAATAAAGAAGCTCAAACTATAAAAGCAGAGAACGCTAAAATTGGAGATATTATCCAACTCAAAGCAGGAGAAAAATTAGGTTTAGATGGCGAATTACTTTCAGATACGGCTTCATTTAATACCGCAGCATTAACAGGAGAAAGCAAACCTGATACTAAAGCCAAAGGTGAAACGGTTTTAGCAGGAATGATTAACTTAAATACGGTGGCACAAGTAAAAGTAACTACTGCTTATACAGATAGTAAATTATCCAAAATATTGGAAATGGTTCAAAATGCCACAGCGCAAAAAGCACCTACAGAATTATTCATCAGGAAATTTGCCAAAATCTATACACCAATAGTAGTTGTATTAGCCATTTTAATTTGCGTTTTGCCAATGCTTTTCGTCGATAATTATGTATTTAGAGATTGGTTGTACAGAGCTTTAGTGTTCTTGGTTATTTCATGCCCTTGTGCCTTAGTAATCAGTATTCCATTGGGTTATTTTGGCGGAATTGGAGCTGCTTCCAAAAATGGAATTTTATTTAAAGGAAGTAATTTTCTCGATGTGATGTCAACTATTCAAAATGTAGTAATAGATAAAACAGGTACAATGACCGAAGGAGTTTTCAAAGTCCAAGAAGTTGTTTTTAAACTAGATTTTAATAAAGATGAAATACTTCAAATGGTCAATGCCTTAGAAAGTCAAAGCACACATCCAGTAGCAACAGCCATTCATCAATATGTTGGAAAAATTGACAACACAATTGAACTTAAAAATGTAGAAGAAATTTCAGGACACGGATTAAAAGCTGAAGTTGACGGAAAAGAATTGTTAGTTGGTAATTTCAAACTAATGGATAAATTCTCGATTGCTTATGATATTGATCCAAAAAGTATTGTTTACACGTTAATTGCAGTTGCTTATGATAAAAAATTCGTTGGTTATCTTACAATAGCTGATAGCATAAAAGAAGACGCACAAATCACAATCGACAAACTAAAAGCATTAGGTATAAAAACCACAATGTTAAGTGGCGATAAAGATACAGTAGTGCAATTTGTAGCTCAAAAACTCGGAATTACAAATGCCTATGGCGATTTACTTCCCGAAGACAAAGTAAACAAAGTAAAAGAAATCATTGCCAAAAATGAAACCGTTTGTTTCGTAGGCGATGGTGTAAACGATGCACCAGTTGTTGCATTAAGCAACGTTGGTATTGCAATGGGCGGTTTAGGAAGCGATGCCACCATCGAAACTGCCGATGTAGTTATTCAAGACGATATGCCTTCAAAAATTCCAATGGCAATAAACATTGGTAAGCAAACCAAAAAAATTGTTTGGCAAAATATTACGTTGGCTTTTGTAGTAAAAGCAATTGTTTTAATACTCGGTGCAGGAGGTTTAGCCACAATGTGGGAAGCTGTTTTTGCCGATGTAGGTGTGGCACTTTTAGCTATTTTAAATGCAGTCAGAATTCAGAAAATGAGATTTTAACATCAATTTTAACAAAAAGCAATAATTTTTATTTAATTTTGTACTGTTTTAATAGAGATATGAAAAAATACCACTTTATACTATTAGTCTTATTAGGCATATTTCTTATGCCTGGTAGTGCTATAGCTTGTGGTAAAGGTTCAGAAAAAAGTTCTTGCAAAAAAGAAATTTCATCCAATCAGAAAGAAAAAAAGAGTTGTTGCGATAGTGATAGTTCAAAGGGCAAAGACAACAAAGGTTGTAAAGGAAATTGCGGTCATTCAAAATGTGGATGTTCTTCAACGTGTCCAACTTCCTCAGTAAGCTTTGTATCTGAAATTAGTTTTAAAAATTACAAGTATAGTTATTCTTCAATCGAGAAGACTAAATTTTCATACACAACACCATCAATCTCTGATGGGTTTTATTCCATTTGGCTAATACCTAAAATAAGCTAAATCCAATTTTTGACAGCCATAAGTGTGTCAAATTCATAGCGTTTAGCTATACAAACCATACAGTTTTCTGATAGTTTATGAGATACCATTAAAGGTACTTTCTTTACTGTCCTCATCCAACTGTTTAGTATTCAAATTTATTTTTATCAATCAATCAAAGTACATCACTTTGGTTACAAACGTTATTTAAAATGAAAAATTCATTCATGAAAATAATGGTAGCAATTATTGTATTGCTATCAAATACAGCGATTGCACAAATCAAAAACGCAACAACCGAACAAGTAAAAATATATGGCAACTGCGGAATGTGTGAGACTAAAATCGAAAAAGCAGGAAACATTAAAAAAATAGCAAATGTCGATTGGAACCACGAAACCCAAATGGCTACTTTAACCTACGATGCAAAAAAGACAAATCAAGATGAAATACTAAAAAGAATTGCATTGGTCGGTTACGATAGTGATAAATTCCTTGCTCCTGATGATGTGTATAATAACCTACACGGTTGTTGTCAATACGACAGAGTGGCAAAAGTGCCTGTAAAAGAAGACAACAAAACTACTGCTAGTAGCGAAGACCATTCTAATCACAACCATTCTGAAATGATCACAACCGAGGTTCAAAAGGATAATCAATTGAAAGTAATTTTCGATAATTACTTCTTGTTAAAAGATGCTCTTATTGCTTCTGACGGAACTAAAACAGCCTTGGCTTCAAAAGAGCTTTTAACAGCTGTAAATAATGTCAAAATGGATAAGCTTGAAATGGAGGTACACATGGTTTGGATGAAAGTTGTAAATCCAATGAAGGAAGATGCCGAACACATTTCGGATACTAAAGACATAAAGCACCAACGGGATCACTTTACAACATTATCAAAAGATATCTATACCCTAATTAAAGCAGCAAAATATGAAGTGCCTGTTTACTACCAATTTTGTCCAATGTATAGCGATGGTAAAGGTGCCAATTGGTTAAGCAAAGAAAATGCAGTTAAAAATCCATATTATGGATCAATGATGTTAAGCTGTGGAAAAACAGTAGAGACGATTAAATAATCTAAAAAAAAATAAATATGAAAAATTTATCAATGATAGCTTCATTCGTTGGAGCAATATTTTTAACATCTTGTAATAACAACGATGACAATATGGATACAGTTAATGTCGATTACCCTGCGGCATACATTGTAAACGGTGAAGATGCCACAGTTTCAGTAGTCAAGTTAAGTACTAATGAAGTAACTGAGACAATAGAATTAATGGGAACAGGTTCGGATATGATTATGTGGCCACACCATATCTCATCACATCAAAATCATTTAGCAATTGGAGTACCTGGTATGGACTTAAGCGCCGGGCATTCAGGATTAAATACATCGGGGATGAACGGTAAATTGTTAGTAATCGATGCAATGAATGGTTCAATTATAAAAAATATCAATCTCCCTTTAATGAACCATAACACAATCTATTCTCCTAACGGAAATGAAATTTGGGTACCTCAAATGGATGAAATGAATAGCAAAGTTCTGGTATATGATGCTACTTCGAATACATTATTAAATACAATTAATGTTGGAATGATGGCAGCTGAATTAACATTCTCTTCCGATGGTACCAAAGCTTATGTAGCAAATGGTGATGATGACAGCATAACAGTTATAAATACTGCCACAAAAGCGATAGTCACAACTATTGCCGTTGGAGATAACCCTGTTGGTGCTTGGACAGGAAGTAATGGTAAAATGTATGTCGATAATGAAGACGGACAAACTATTTCTGTGATTGATGTTGCAACAAACTCAGTAGATGAAACAATTACTTTAGGTTTCATGCCGGGAATAGCATCATATAACGGTCCTAAAAATGAATTATGGGTTTCGGATCCAATGAATGGAAAAGTACATTATTGGACTTGGGATGCGGGAATGAATATGTGGATGCATGGAAGTTCACTTAACACTGGTGCTGGTGCTCACGCAATTGCTTTCACAACAGACGGTAACACTGCCTATGTGACAAATCAAACGGCAAATACAGTTTCAGTTGTCAATACTACTAACCATACGGTGACCAAAACAATTAACGTGGGAAATAAACCAAATGGTATTGTTATAAAAATGTAAAACTTTATAAAACTAAGTCTGATGGTAGCATTGGACTTAGTCTTACAACAAAAAGTAATACTAAATCGATGTAAATGAAAATATTTTTTTATATAACAGTACTCATATTGTACTCATTTTCAATAAAAGCCCAAATTAAGGTTGGTGATACAATACCATCACTTACACTAAAAAGTAATAGCAACAGTGATGTAAACACCTCATCATTCAAAGGCAAATATGTACTTATCGATTTTTGGGCATCTTGGTGTGCGCCTTGTAGATTAGGCAATAAGAAGTTAGTAAAACTCCATAATGACATAGATACAGCCAAAATTGAAATAATAGGAATATCAATCGATACAGACACAAGTAAATGGCTTAAAGCTATTGAAAAAGATAAAATTAAGTTCACTCAATTGATAGACTCAAAAGGTTTTGATGCTAATACTGCAATAGTTTTTGGAGTAGATGAATTACCATCAAAATACTTGTTTAATCCTGAAGGTATACTAATTGCAAAAAATCCAACAGAAGAAGAAATAGTAAAATTAATAAAATAGTAAAATGAAGAAAATTAATAAAACATATCTAATAGTAGCATCAATTGTTTTGATGTTCTCAATAAAAGGTAATGCCCAAATCGTAAAAGCCGAAATTAGGGCCACTGGTTTAACTTGTTCTATGTGCTCAAATGCTATAAACAAACAGCTAAAAACATTACCTGAAGTAGTTAATGTTGAAACTGACTTAAATACCAATACGTTTACAGTAACGTTAACAGAAGGAAATAATTTAAGCCCAAAAGTTTTTAAGGAGAAAGTGGAAAAAGCTGGCTTTTTTATAGGCACATTAGTGATAACAGCAAAACCTGAAACCATAACTAAAAGTCCTTATATTTTGGTTAATGACATAGCAACAAACGGAACGGAAATACAATTTCAAGTAGTTGACAAAGGCTATGTAACTGAAAAGGAGTTCAAAAAATTATCCAAATCATATAAGAATGTCGAAACGTATGCTGCAATCAATGAAGATGATTTCCACATTAAAATTCTAAATTAATGAGAAAGATAATTTTATTTTTTATTGCTGTAAGTTGTCAAGATGTTTTTAGCCAAGAGTTATTTGTAGTAACGGATCCGGCCAGTAATGTTCCTGCAAATTCGTTAGCAGTCAATGTAATGCAGTCTCTTTTTAAAGAGGAAATGAAATCAGGCTACAATTACCATTTTATGCCCGAAGTGACTTATGGTCTAAACAAAAACATAATGTTTCGAGCTTCTGCTTTTATAAGTAATAGAAGCAATCAACTAGTTACCGAAGGAGGTAGTTTTTATACTAAGTATCGTTTCTATTCATCAGATGATCTGAACAGTCATTTCAGAATGGCTGCATTTGGAAGATATAGTTTTAACAACGCTGACATTCACCAAGAGCAAATAGAAATATTAGGACACAACACAGGTTTCGAAGGAGGATTTGTAGCCACTAAGTTGATTAAAAAACTGGCAATTAGTTCGTCCATAAGCTTTGAGAAAGCCTTTGACAACAAGCCTGATTATCCGTTTCCTGATAATATGGGCGACAATGCTACAAATTATACCTTATCATTCGGTAAACTAATGTATCCAAAAAAATACACTAGTTACAAGCAGACAAATATCAATCTAATGATTGAATTCGTTGGGCAAACTATTAATGAAAATGGCAAGTCGTATGTAGACGTAGTACCGGCTATACAATTTATTTTCAACAGTCAGGCACGATTGGACTTTGCTTACCGACAAGAGCTTTTGAGTTCAATGGTACGCTCTGCTCCAAATGGTTTTTACTTCAATTTATATTATACTTTTTTCAATTTAAAAAAATAAAATCAAGATGAGTGAAACAAAATTTATCCCGGCATTAGGTTATGATTTTTTAAGCGATTACTATGATTTAGCTATAAAAGTAACAATGCCTGAAAAAAAGTTCAGAAACAGATTAATTGATTTTGTAGACCCAAAAGAGAATGAAAAAATAGTAGAGTTTGGTTTTGGAACGGCCCAAAACATTATCATACTCAAACAACGTTTTCCTAATTGTAATGTACTAGGAGTTGACATCGACCCAAAGATTAAGTCAATAGCTGAATATAAATTAAATAAGGCAGGAATTGAAGCACCTCTTTTTTTATATGATGGAAATAAGTTACCATTTGAAGATAATTCAATTGACAAGGTTTATAGTTCTCTTGTTTTTCATCAGTTAGACATGATTACAAAATTGAAATGTTTATTAGAGATTAATAGAATATTAAAACCAAATGGAGAATTAATCATTGGAGATTGGGGTAAAGCAAAAACAAAATGGATGAGGTTATCCTTTTACTTAGTTCAATTATTAGACGGTTTCAAAACTACCACTGATAATGTAAATGGATTGATGATAAAATACATTACTGATGCAGGATTTAAAAATGCTCGGGAAGTAGATTATATCAACACATCAATCGGGACTTATTCTTATTATAAAGCAGAAAAAATAATTAATAACTAAAAAATAACACAGTATGAAAGCACTTATTTTAACAGCTATTTTAGCAATCACTTTAGTTTCTTGCAATCAAAAAAACAAAGAAACAGAAAACAACACTACAGAAACTTCCGCAAATTCAAGTGAACTATATGCATGCCCAATGCATCCCGAGGTTCAAGGAAAAAAAGATGAAACATGTTCCAAATGTGGTATGGAATTAACCGAACTGGTAACTCAAACGCAAGCACCTCACGAAAAAAAAGCAACAGAAGCATCCTCTGCTGCAACAACACAATCCAATGTTAACATCGAGGATATTTTAATTAGTTACATAAATTTAAAAAACAAATTGGTTAAAGATGATACAAATGGTGCTGCCGAAAAAGCAAAAATACTATTCACCTCATTTGACAGATTTGACATCAAAGTTTTAAGCGAAAAACAAAAAAAAGAATATTTGGATATTGCAGATGATGCCAAAGAACACGCAGAGCATATTGGAGATAATGGAGGAAAGATAGAACATCAAAGAGAACATTTTGTAATGTTAAGTAAGGATATGAATGACTTAATTCAATTATTTGGAACCAGTCAAAAACTATATCTGGATTTTTGCCCAATGGCAGATGACAACAAAGGTGCTGTTTGGATAAGTGAAACAAAAGAAATCAAAAATCCATATTTTGGAAAAGAAATGGCTACTTGCGGTTCTATAAAAAAAGAATACTAGTATGAAAAAAATCATCAAAAAAATACTTTTTATTGGGTTAATTATTTTTTTGCTGATGCAGTTGTATCAACCTACTCGTAACGAAAGTTTTGAGCAGGATATAACTGGCAATTTTACAAAAGTCTATAATGTTCCTAAAAATGTTGAAATCATTTTGCGAACTTCTTGTTATGATTGCCACAGTAACAACACCTATTATCCTTGGTATTCTTACATTCAACCCGCTCGTTTTTTTATGGAAAGACATATAAAAGAAGGTAAAGAGGAATTGAATTTTAATGAATTTGGAAATTATTCAAAACGCAGGCAAAACAGCAAATTGAAAGCTATAAGTAAAGAAATCGAATCAAACGAAATGCCTTTGAGTTCTTATACTTTAATTCATAAAAATGCAATCCTTACAGCCTCACAAAAAAAGAAAGTTTTGGATTGGATAAATAAAATAGAAGATAGTATTTCATCACAAAATTAAAAATAATGGTAGAAAAATTAATAACATTCTCACTACGAAATCGAGCCGTTGTCTTGCTGGTTTCAGCTTGCTTATTTGCTTGGGGAGTTTACAGCGTCCAACAAAACCCCATTGACGCCATTCCTGATTTATCCGAAAATCAAGTTATCGTGTTTACGGAGTGGATGGGAAGAAGCCCACAAGTAATGGAAGATCAAGTCACTTATCCTTTGGTTTCAAACCTGCAAGGCATTCCAAAAGTCAAAAATATTCGGGGTGCTTCGATGTTTGGGATGAGCTTTGTCTACATCATTTTTGAAGATGATGTCGATATATATTGGGCAAGAACTCGGGTTCTAGAAAGATTAAATTATGCACAACGATTATTACCACAAAATGTAGTACCAACCTTGGGTCCTGATGGCACAGGTGTGGGTCACGTTTTTTGGTATCATTTAAATGCGAAAGGTATGGACTTGGGAGAACAAAGAGCCTTGCAAGATTGGTACGTGAAATTTGCCTTGCAAACCGTTCCAGGAGTTGCCGAAGTGGCTTCCTTTGGTGGATTTGAAAAGCAATATCAATTAGTGTTGGATCCATTGAAAATGCAATACTACAACGTCAGTATGATGGAAGTAATGAATGCTGTCAAAACAAATAATAATGACGTTGGAGGAAGAAAATTTGAAATGAGCAATATGTCCTATATCGTTAGGGGCTTGGGCTACATCAAAAACATAAAAGATGTAGAAGACATTGCTATTAAAAACTATAATTCCGTTCCGGTAAAAGTTAAAGATATTGGTTCAATACAAATGGGTGGCGATTTGAGACTAGGTATTTTTGATGAAAATGGCAATGGTGAAGTTGTTGGCGGAATTGTGGTAATGCGTTATGGTGAAAATGCTGACAAAGTAATCACGGCAGTAAAAGAGAAAATGAAAGAAGTCGAAAAAGGATTGCCCGAAGGAGTTACTTTTAAAACGTCTTATGACCGAAGTGAATTAATAGAAAAAGCAATCGCATCTGTTAAAGGCACTTTAATAGAAGAAATGATTGTCGTTTCAATTGTTGTACTACTTTTTCTTTTTCATTGGCGAAGCGCTTTAATTATACTCATTCAATTACCAATATCTGTGGCTATTGGCTTTATTTTACTCGAAGCATTTGGTATTTCTTCAAACATTATGTCACTAACGGGGATTGCTCTGGCAATTGGTGTTGTCGTTGATGATGGTATCGTAATGGTAGAGAATGCATACAGGACAATTTCGGAGAAACAGGAAGAAATGGACAATAATCAGTAATTGGAAATAAGATGAAAAATAAAATTAAAAATATATTCAAAAAAGAAAACGATCCGTTGTCTTCTGAAGATAAGTTGAAGCTTATAGAAAGCTCTTCCAAATTAGTAGGCCCAGGTGTTTTCTACTCAACAATAATTGTAATTACATCCTTTTTGCCTGTATTTCTTCTCACGGGAATGGAAGGCAAGTTATTTAGTCCACTAGCTTGGACAAAATCGTTTATACTGATAGTTGATGCTTTTTTAGCCATTACACTTACACCTGTGTTAATTAGTTTCTTACTAAAAGGAAAACTTCGCCCAGAAGATAAGAACCCAATTAATAAAAAATTGGAAAGCATTTATACACCCATTTTGATTTTTTGTTTAAAATGGAGAAAAACAGTATTGGGCATCAACATTATTGCTTTGCTGATTGGCGTATTGATGTTTACTCGTTTGGGTTCAGAATTTATGCCTCCTTTAGATGAAGGATCTGTACTGTTTATGCCAGTAACCTTACCCGATGTATCCAACTCCGAAGTAAAGAGAATTCTTCAGGTTCAGGACAAATTGATCAAATCAATTCCCGAAGTGGCTCACGTGTTGGGAAAAGCAGGCAGGGCAAATACGGCAACCGATAATAGTCCAATAAGTATGGTTGAAACCATTATTTTGTTAAAACCTCAAGCAGAATGGCGAGAAGACAAAACCAAGAATGATATTATCACGGAAATAAACAACAAACTGCAAATCCCTGGTGTGACCAATGGCTTTACGCAACCTATTATCAACCGTATCAATATGCTTTCAACAGGAATCAGAACCGATGTGGGTATCAAGATTTACGGAGCAAGTTTAGATACTATAAACGTTTTGGCTCAAAAAATTAAAAAAACACTCGAAGGAACTTCTGGAGTTAAAGATTTGTATGCGGAACCCATAACAGGCGGAAAATATATTGATATTGAAGCAAAAAGAGACGTCATTGGTAGATATGGATTGACCATAGACGACATTAATAATGTGGTTGAAGCCTCTATTGGAGGTATGAAACTAACCACGACTATCGAGGGAAGACAGCGTTTTTCTGTAAATGCAAGATATGCTCAAGAATACCGTAACAGCATTGAAGCCTTAAAAAAACTACAAGTGCAAACAATGGATTTTGGTCCAATACCATTAGAAACTGTCGCTAATGTAAAAATAAGTGATGGCCCTCCAATGATAAATAGCGAAAATGCAATGCTTCGTGGCACTGTGTTGTTCAACGTTCGGGAACGTGATTTAGGAAGTACTGTAAAAGAGGCGCAGAAAAAACTCGATGCAATGATAACTAAAATGCCAAAAGGATATTATGTGGAATGGAGCGGACAATGGGAAAATCAAATTCGAGCCAACAAAACATTAAGTTTAATCTTGCCAATTGTTGTCATCATCATATTTCTTGTTTTATATTTTACGTATCATTCAATGAAAGAGGCGTTAATCACGATGATCACAGTACCTTTTGCTCTAATTGGAGGCATTTTTATGGTTTATTTTTATGGAATTAATATATCCGTTGCTGTTGCCGTTGGCTTTATTGCACTGTTTGGAATGGCAATCGAAACGGCAATGTTAATGACCATCTATTTGAATGAAGCAATGAATAAAATGGTAGAAAAGTACGGAAACACGAAGGAAACCATAACCGAAGAAATATTGAAACAATATATTATTGATGGTTCAGCCAAAAGGTTAAGACCAAAATTGATGACTGTTTCAGTTTCATTATTTGGACTAATCCCCATTCTTTGGGCAACAGGAACAGGATCAGATATAATGCTTCCCATCACTGTCCCACTAATTGGAGGCACCATTACCTCCACGATTTATGTATTATTAGTAACACCGGTTGTTTTTGAGATGGTTAAACTTCGAGAATTAAGAACAAAAGGAAAAATAGATCTTATAGATGTTAAAGAATAAATTTTATATAGCCATAAGTTGTTTGATTTTGACCGCCACTAATTTGGCAGCACAAACACTTTCCTTGGATAATGTATTGAGTACAATCAAGACAAACAATCCTCAACTAAAAATGTACGATGCCGAAATTCAAAGTATGGATGCAGCGGCAAAGGGTGCTAGAAGTTGGATGGCTCCACAAGTAGAGACGGGCTTTTTTATGGCACCTTACAACGCCAAAATGTGGAAAGCAGATGGTGCATTTCCTGGAATGGGGAATTATATGTTGGGCGTTACACAAATGATACCGAATGCTTCCAAGTTAAAAGCAGATTTTAATCTAATGAGTGCGATGTCATCGGTCGAAAAGGAAAATAAAAACTATACGATTAATCAATTGAAGGCACTAGCAAAAACAAATTATTATCAATGGTTGGTTTTAAATAAAAAAATAAAAATAGCCGATGATAATTTGTTGCTTTTAGACTATATGATTAAAAGTATGGAAATACGGTACCAGTATAATATGGATAAACTACCTACCTATTACAAAGCGAAATCTCAATATAGCATCCTGCAAAATATGATTCTAATGTTGAAAAATGATATTTCTCAAAAAAGAATTATGCTGAACACCTTGATGGCAAGAGATAAAAACACCGCATTTGAAATTGAGGAAACCTACGAAATAAAAGATTTCAATTCGGTAATATCAGATACCACTTCTCTTTCGAAAAATCGAAGCGATGTACAAGCCATCGAAAAAACGATGGAAATAAATCAGCTCAAAATTGCAGCCGAAAAAACAAAACTATTACCCGAGTTTGGTATAAAATACGACCATATGTTTGCTTTTGGAACACAACCACAACAGTTCTCCTTGTTGGGAATGGTTACTATTCCTATGCCTTGGTCAACCAAAATGAATAAAGCCAATATCAATAGTTTTAAAATTAAAAATGAAAGCTTGAACTGGCAAAAACAAATGATTTTGAATGAAGCTGCAGGAATGATTTCGGGAATGAATACAGAACTAACTTCCTTAAAAAAACAGTACGAAATCGCCCAAAAAAGTATCATACCTGCTTTACGAAAAAATTATGAAACCGCAATCTTGGCTTGGCAAAATAACACTGGTGATTTATTTGTCACTCTCGATGCTTGGGAAGCATTAAATATGGCTCAAATTGATGCCTTGGACAAATTACAAAGTATTTTGGCAGCACAAGTAGAAATTGAAAAACAATTAGAAACCAAATAATTATGAACAAGTATATAAAGTATGGTTTAGCTCTTGTTGTAATTTCCATTATCGGAATTGCAATCTATTTCTTTGCCAAAAAATCAGATAATCATTCGGAAATGGGACATCAAAACGAGGTTTACACTTGTTCAATGCACCCGGAAATCATTAGAGATAAACCCGGAAATTGTCCCATTTGCGGAATGACTTTGGTAAAAAAAGTAACAGAGAATAATTCCGTTGACGACAATTCAATCGACAATCTTATAAAACCTACCGACAATTTTATAGTAGGTAATTATCAAACAACAACGGCAATAGACACTGCTTTGAGCAGTGAAATAAATTTACCGGGAATTGTGGAGTATGATCCCAATTCATCGGTAAATATTGCAGCTCGAATGAGCGGTCGAATCGAAAAAATGTATGTCAATTATAAATATCAAAAAGTAAATAAAGGACAAAAACTATTTGATTTATACAGCCCTGAATTACTGACGGAGCAACAAAACTTCATTTATATGGTCATTAATGATGTTGAAAATCCTGCGATTATTAATGCATCCAGACAAAAATTGTTGCTTTATGGAATGACGGAAAGTCAAATTAATTTTTTGGTTGCAACTAAAAAATCGAATCCTGTAATCTCAATCTTTAGTCCTGCTTCTGGTATTATTGACGGTACAGGAACGATGGATAATACAACAAATCCTGCGATGCAAAGTGCAAGTAACAACACTGCAACATTGGATGTGAAAGAAGGGAGTTATATAAAAAAAGGAGAAGTCATTTTTAAACTATTAAATACGGATAAAGTATGGGGAATATTCAATGTTATCCAAGGATATAATAGTCTAATAAAAGCCAATCAATCCATCAGAATTACTTCCGAACTTGACAAAAACGAATTTATGGATGCCAAAATAAATTTTGTCGAAACACAATTAAATGCAACTGATAAAACCAATAGAATTCGAGTTTATTTAAATAACAATAAATTAAAATTACCAATTGGGTTAAGATTGCAAGGAGTTGTGAAAACAAATCCAGTAAATGGAATTTGGATTCAAAAACAGTCAATGGTAAGCATTGGAAACAAGAAAATAGTTTTCTTGAAAATGGACAATGGCTTTAAGGCATCTTCCATAAAAACTGGAATTGAAATAGATGATTTTATCCAAATTATGGAGGGTATTTCAGTAAAAGACACCATTGCCAAAAACGCACAATATTTAATTGACAGCGAAAGCTTTATTAAAACCGAATAATGATGAAAACAATAAAAAAATTAAGTTTACTATCAATACTACTTATGGTAATGGTGGCTTGTAATACTAAAGACAAAGAAGACCATAGCAAACACAATAAGAGTGCAGCAACAACATTTTACACTTGTTCTATGGATCCACAAGTCAAGGAGGACAAACCCGGAAAATGTCCCATTTGCCATATGGAATTAACCCCAATAAAACAAGATGACACAGAGGCTAGTGAAATAAGTTTGAGTAAACAGCAAATACAGCTGGGAAATATCACTACCCAAACTATTTCAGAAACCCAAAGCAGTTTAGAGCAAAATTATACGGGAGTCCTGACAATTAATCAAGAAAAAATCAAAACCATTTCTGCAAGAGCAATGGGAAGAATTGAAAAGTTGTATTTCAAGACCGTTGGTGATTATGTGGCTAAAAACCAAGCCGTATATCAATTGTATAGCGAAGATATTGCCATTGCCAAACAGGATTATTTCACGGCCTACAAACAATTGGCAATGCCGGGCGATTTTGGAAAGAATGCCCGAAATATGCTCAATGCAGCAAAACAAAAATTGTTGTTCTTTGGTCTAACCAATACCCAAATTGAAAGCCTAAAAACCAGTAAGGAAGTTTCTCCTTATACCATTTTTTATAGCACTGCCAGTAGAACAATATCAGAAATAAGTACCACAGAAGGCAGTTATACAATGGAAGGTTCTAGCATCATTAAATTGGCGGATTTAAACAGTCTTTGGTTAGAAACACAGGTTAACGTAAACTATGCCAAGAATCTAAAAATAGGACAAAAAGCCCAAATTACATTTACCGATTTTCCTGATAAAACCATAAATGCGCAAGTTTCTTTTATCAATCCTGAAATAAATCCCGATACTCGTCTGCTTTTAATTCGATTGGAAATATCAAATCCAAATTTGCAACTAAAACCCGGGATGCAGGCTATGGCAAAATTAACACAATCCAATTTAAAAGGATTGTATATTCCTGTTGATGCAGTTATCAGGGAGGAAAACGCTTCCTATGTTTGGGTTGAAAAAAGACCGGGAGTATTTGAAAACGTAATGGTAGAAACTGGAATAGAAACCAATGGAATGATAGAAATCAAATCTGAAATAGATCCTGCCAAAAAAGTCGTTATTACAGGGGCTTATGCCATAAACAGCGAATATAAATTCCGAAAAGGCAGTGATCCGATGGAAGGTATGAAAATGTAAT
>Ga0187843_10001370_pt1 | contig 15500 bp, 11 predicted proteins | sample SpaLakP09_SKY_43_FD_134516 | JGI IMG/M metagenome (GOLD analysis project Ga0187843, IMG submission 134516) | Oligotrophic lake water microbial communities from Sparkling Lake, Wisconsin, USA - SP09_SKY_43 | ecosystem: Environmental > Aquatic > Freshwater > Lake | place: USA: Sparkling Lake...
GACTGGGGTTCAATTCGTTGCTTTATCGAGTGTTATCCGTTCCCATCTGAAAGATCTATTCCCAGATCGTGCTGTGGGTGAGTTTTCACAATTTCGAGTGACACGCGACTCCGATTTATTGGTTGACGAAGAGGATGTCAAAAATCTGCGGACTGCCTTGCGTCAAGGGCTTGAGCATCGGCAATTTGGTCGGCCTGTTCGCTTGGAAGTGTCTTCAGTTTGTTCGGAGTACCTCGCACAATTTTTACTTGGACAATTTCAACTCCCTGCAGAAGCGCTCTATCGCGTCAATGGTCCTGTTAATTTGGTGCGATTGAACCAAATGATTGATCTGATAGACCAACCTGATTTGTTGTTCCCAGTTCACACGGCCTGTTATCCACGTCAATTGCGCTTGGGTGAATCAATTTTTGACCAACTACGCCAGAAAGATGTGCTGATTCATCAGCCTTTCGAAAGCTTTCTAGGCGTCTTGAATTTTTTGCGAGAAGCCGTTCACGACCCTCAAGTTTTAGCCATTAAGCAAACAATCTACCGAACTGGCAATGACTCTGAGTTAATGGAACTGCTGCGCGAAGGTGTACGCTTGGGCAAAGAAGTGACGGCTGTTGTGGAAATCAAAGCCCGTTTTGATGAAGAAGCCAACATCAATTGGGCCGAGCGTTTGGAGTCGATTGGTGCGCAAGTGGTTTATGGCGTTGTGGGTCTCAAAACACATGCAAAGATGCTGTTGGTGACGCGAAGAGAGCGGAAAAAATTAGTTCGCTATGGTCATTTGTCCACGGGTAATTACAACGCGCGAACTGCACGCCTCTACACTGATTTGAGTTATTTGACGGCCAATCCTCAGATCACAGTCGACATGGAGCAGGTGTTTTCTCAGTTGGCCAGTCAGTCACGCTTGTCTAGGTTGAACCATCTTTGGGTGGCCCCCTTTCAATTGCAAGATCAATTGCTTTCAATGATTGATCAGGTGGCCAAAGCGGCAATGCAGGGGGTCTCAGGGCGCATCATTTTGAAAATGAACTCGCTGACTGACAATCGTTTGGCTGAAGCTTTGATTGTGGCGGGACAATCAGGCGTAGAAATTGATCTCCTTGTGCGAGGGGCATGCATTATTCCAGCACAGCGTTCTGGTTTTACTGAACGTATTCGTGTGCGCTCCATCATTGGCCGATTTTTAGAGCATTCGCGGATTTTCTATTTTCGAATTGGAGAAAAAGAAAACCTTTACTTGTCCAGCGCTGATTGGATGAATCGCAATATGTTGCGTCGTATCGAATTGGCTTGGCCGGTTTTGGACAAGGACCTCAGGCAACGGATCAAAGATGAGTGCTTGAGTGCCTATTTGCACGATACTGCTGACGCTTGGTCACTGAACCAGCAAGGGGTCTATGACCGTATCAAACCCCACGGCAAACAACCGGCCTTGAGTGCACAAAGAGAGCTTATGAATCTGTATTAAAAAAAATAGTCATTCATAAATATTCTTTGTGATTCTTCTTCTTTGATCTAAGATCTCTACAAATCATTTAACTGTGCCACAAGGATCCCCATGCAAAACGTATTCAAATCAATTTCAATGTCTTTGATCATCATGACCGCATTAAGCTTGTCTGGCTGCTCCACTTTGACCTCTGCATATGACTCGGTCTCTGAAACTGTGACAGGTGTTTTCAAATCAGATGGTGAGAAGAAGTAACTGAAACAACAAACCCCTGCTGGCAGGGGTTTGTGAGTCTTGAATCTTATGGCGGAGAGGGCGGGATTCGAACCCGCGGTGGGGATAAACCCACACACGCTTTCCAGGCGTGCGACTTAAACCGCTCATCCACCTCTCCTAAGCTGCGCATTGTAGCAGTGGGCTCGGCGGGTACACTTGAAGCCTTGACTCGTTCAATCTGAATCAAGCTTGGAGCCGCTGATGAAATTTCGTTTTCCTATCGTCATCATTGACGAAGATTTCCGTTCAGAGAACACCTCTGGATTGGGCATACGTGCTCTGGCACAAGCCATCGAAGGGGAAGGATACGAAGTGATGGGCGTCACCAGCTACGGGGACCTCAGCCAGTTTGCCCAACAACAGTCTCGCGCCAGTGCATTTATCTTGTCGATTGATGATGAAGAATTCACGCCAGGCCCAGATTTAGACCCTGCAGTGGTTAATTTACGCAATTTCATCCAGGAAGTTCGCCGCAAAAACGCCGATGTTCCGATTTACGTTTACGGTGAGACTAAAACTTCCAGGCACTTGCCCAATGATATTTTGAGAGAGTTGCACGGCTTCATTCATATGTTTGAAGACACACCCGAGTTTGTCGCGCGTCACATTATTCGCGAAGCCAAAAGTTACTTGGAAGGTTTGCAGCCGCCTTTTTTCAAAGCCCTGCTGGACTATGCAGAAGACGGATCCTATTCATGGCATTGTCCGGGTCATTCTGGTGGCGTGGCATTTTTGAAAAGCCCTGTCGGCCAGATGTTCCATCAATTCTTTGGTGAAAACATGCTGCGTGCAGACGTTTGCAATGCGGTTGAAGAGTTGGGTCAATTGCTCGACCATGATGGTGCGATTGGCGAAAGTGAGCGGAATGCGGCACGTATCTTCAACGCTGACCATTGCTTCTTTGTCACGAATGGAACCAGCACCTCGAACAAGATTGTGTGGCATCACACTGTGGCTCCTGGTGATGTGGTCGTGGTTGACCGCAACTGCCACAAATCAGTGCTTCACGCCATCATCATGACAGGAGCCATTCCTGTCTTTATGAAGCCTACGCGTAACCACTTTGGCATCATCGGCCCAATCCCTCAGAGCGAATTCGAGCCTGAAGCGATCAAAAAGAAAATCAAGGCCAATCCCTTGCTGAAAAACGTCGACAACCAAACAGTCAAGCCCAAGGTGATGACCTTGACGCAATCGACCTATGACGGTGTTTTGTACAACACTGAAACCATCAAAAAAATGTTGGATGGCTACATCCCTCATTTGCATTTTGATGAAGCTTGGTTGCCGCACGCCGCATTTCACCCGTTTTATGGCACCTACCATGCCATGGGCAAAAAACGTGAACGACCCATGGAGTCGATGGTCTATTCCACACAGTCGATACACAAGCTATTGGCGGGTATCAGTCAGGCCAGTCATGTCTTGGTGCAAGATTCACAGCGCCACCAACTGGACCGACACCTGTTCAACGAGGCTTACCTGATGCACACCAGCACCAGCCCTCAATACAGCATCATTGCCAGTTGTGACGTGGCTGCCGCCATGATGGAGCCACCCGGTGGCACGGCCTTGGTCGAAGAAAGTATTGCCGAAGCTTTGGATTTTCGCCGTGCGATGCGCAAGGTGGATGCCGAGTATGGCAATGATTGGTGGTTCAAGGTTTGGGGCCCGGATAATTTGGTGGACGATGGCGTTGGTCGTGCAGAAGATTGGATCATCAAGGCTGAGAAAAAAGGGCGAAGCAGCCAAAACAGTGCGCCCAATTGGCATGGTTTTGGCGACATGGCTGACGATTTCAACATGCTGGACCCGATCAAGGCCACCATCGTGACGCCTGGTTTGAATTTGGATGGCAAATTTGACTCCGTGGGTATTCCCGCCAGCATCGTTACCAAATTTTTGGCTGAACACGGCGTGATCGTTGAAAAAACAGGTTTATACAGCTTCTTCATCATGTTCACCATTGGCATTACCAAAGGCCGCTGGAACTCTTTGTTAACAGCCTTGCAACAGTTCAAGGACGATTACGACCGCAACCAACCGATGTGGCGCATCTTGCCTGAGTTCTGCCAAAAAATGCCTATCTACGAGCGCATGGGATTGCGCGATTTATGCCATCACATTCACACGCTTTACGCCAAGTACGACATCGCTCGCTTGACCACTGAGATGTATTTGAGTGATTTAACACCAGCGATGAAACCCAGTGATGCATATGCACAGATTGCGCATCGCAATACCGAGCGCGTGCCCATCGACCAATTGGAAGGGCGGATCACTACCAGCTTAGTCACTCCTTATCCACCCGGTATTCCATTGCTGATTCCCGGTGAAGTGTTCAACAAAACCATCATTGACTATTTGAAATTTGCCAGAGAGTTCAATCTGAAATGTCCGGGATTTGAAACCGATATTCACGGCCTGGTTGAAGAAAAAGACAGCCAAGGCGTGACTCATTATTTTGCGGATTGTGTAAAAGCCTGACTGACCATGCATTCTTCTAAATTTTCATTCGACACATTTTCTATTTCTGATTGGGAAAAGGCTGCCTCTAAGTCTGCGCCAGATGGCAACTTGAACCGCTTGAATTGGCGCACGCCCGATGGAATTACCGTCAAACCGTTGTACACCGCGCAAGACTTGCAAGGCTTGCTGCATACCGATACCTTGCCAGGTTTTGCCCCTTATTTGCGTGGACCGCAAGCCACGATGTATGCAGTGCGCCCTTGGACGATTCGGCAATACGCCGGCTTTTCTACCGCAGAAGAATCAAATACCTTTTATCGAAAAGCGCTGGCAGCTGGCGGTCAGGGTGTGTCGGTTGCTTTCGATTTGGCGACCCATCGCGGTTATGACTCGGATCATCCCCGTGTGACCGGTGATGTCGGCAAAGCCGGCGTGGCCATTGATTCTGTGGAAGATATGAAGATTTTATTTGACCAGATCCCGCTGGACAAAGTCTCCGTATCAATGACGATGAATGGCGCTGTCTTGCCCGTTTTGGCAGGGTATGTGGTGGCTGCTGAAGAGCAAGGTGTAACGCAAGCGCAACTTAGCGGAACAATTCAGAATGACATTCTGAAAGAGTTCATGGTGCGAAATACCTACATATACCCACCTGAACCCAGTATGCGAATTATTGGCGACATCATCGCTTACACCGCGCACAACATGCCCAAGTTCAACTCGATCAGCATCAGTGGCTACCACATGCAAGAAGCCGGTGCGAATCAAGCCTTGGAGTTGGCCCTCACCTTGGCCGATGGTCAAGAGTATGTGAAAACGGCCATTGCAACGGGCATGGATGTCGACGCATTCGCAGGTCGTTTGTCCTTCTTTTGGGCGATTGGCATGAATTTCTATTTGGAAATTGCCAAGATGCGTGCAGCCCGCTTGCTTTGGTGTCGCATCATGCAAGAAGTTGGCGCTAAAAATCCAAAGAGTTTGATGCTTCGCACGCATTGCCAAACATCTGGATGGTCGCTCACTGAGCAAGACCCTTACAACAACATTGTTCGTACCACCATTGAAGCCATGGCCGCCGTGTTTGGTGGCACACAAAGCTTGCATACCAACAGCTTTGATGAAGCGATTGCACTGCCCACCGAATTTTCTTCGCGTATTGCCCGCAATACGCAACTCATCATCCAAGAAGAAACGCATATTCCGCATGTGATCGACCCGTGGGCTGGCAGTTACATGATGGAGAAGTTAACCCAAGACATGGCCGATGAAGCTTGGAAAATAATCGAGGAAGTTCAGGCCATGGGTGGAATGACCAAAGCCGTGGGTTCGGGCTGGGCCAAGTTGAAAATTGAAGCTGCGGCTGCGGACAAACAAGCCCGCATTGATTCTGGTCAAGACGTCATTGTTGGTGTGAACAAATACAAACTGGCAACACAAGATACGGTCGAAGTTCGCGACATTGACAATGTCAAAGTGCGCGATTCACAAATTGCACGTTTACAAACCATCAAGGCCAAGCGTGACCAAGTTGCTGTCGAAAACGCCTTAGCAGCATTGACCGCCGCTGCTCAAAACAAAACCGGCAATTTGCTGGCATTGTCGATAGATGCTGTTCGTTTACGCGCAACGGTTGGTGAGGTCAGTGATGCCTTGGAAAAGGTATTTGGCCGACATCGTGCCGATACCCAAAAAGTCAGCGGCGTTTACGCGGCCGCTTATGACCAGGGCCATGAAGGAGACACCATGGCGTATTGGGATCAATTGAAATCTGAGATCGCGGCGTTTGCCCAATCGCATGGACGACGACCGCGCGTCATGATTTCCAAACTGGGTCAAGATGGTCATGACCGTGGTGCCAAAGTGGTTGCCACAGCGTTTGCCGATCTCGGCTTTGACGTCGACATGGGACCCCTTTTTCAAACCCCTGAAGAGTGCGCTCGACAAGCGATTGAAAACGATGTGCATGCCGTGGGTGTTTCTACCCTGGCGGCAGGGCATAAAACCTTGGTCCCAGCCATCATCGAAGAACTGAAAAAACAAGGTGGCGGCGACATCATTGTTTTCGTCGGTGGTGTCATTCCCCGACAAGACTACGATTTCCTCTACCAAGCCGGTGTCAAAGGAATTTATGGTCCTGGTACGCCCATTCCAGTGAGTGCCAAGGACGTGTTGCAGCATATTCAAGCCGCTTTAGGTCACACCTCCTGATCTAAAAGCACAAGGCATGGGTGACACTTCAACGTTGGCTCAGAACATCTTGCATGGTCAGGGTATGGACCAGCGTCGCGCCATGGCCAAGGCCATCACTTTGCTGGAATCAACGCGCGCAGACCATCGCTTGCAAGCCGACGAACTGCTCACAGCATTGCTACCTCACACCGGAAAATCTTTTCGAATCGGATTGAGTGGCGTGCCAGGTGTGGGCAAAAGCACGTTGATTGAAACCCTCGGGTTGTCATTGATAGAACAAGGCCTCAAGGTGGCCGTCTTGGCTATTGACCCATCGTCCACCGTTTCCGGAGGCTCCCTTTTAGGTGACAAAACCCGCATGGAGCGCATGTCGGTTCACCCGCAGGCCTTCATTCGCCCCAGTCCTAGCAGCGGCACCTTAGGCGGGGTGGCTGAAAAAACGCGTGAATGCATGCTGGTTCTCGAAGCCGCAGGTTATGACATTGTGATCGTGGAAACCGTGGGCGTGGGACAAAGCGAAACAGCTGTCGCCAATATGACCGACATGTTTGTCTTGATGCAGTTGCCCAACGCCGGGGATGATTTGCAAGCCCTTAAAAAAGGGGTGATGGAGTTGGCCGATTTGGTGTTAATCAACAAAGCTGATTTGAATCCAGAAGCTGCGCAACGTGCACAGGCATTCATTCAAGGCGCGATGCAGTTGTTTCATGGCAATCATGGTCACCACAGCGACACGCAGGCCTCTCATTGGGCGCCAAAGGTTTTAAATTCAAGTGCTTTGCAGGGTGATGGGTTGACAGAATTTTGGCAGCAGGTGATGTCCTTCAAAGCTTTGCAGATCGGCAATGGTCAATGGTCGAGTCGTCGGCAAAAGCAGTCTTTGAGTTGGATGAACGACCGCATTGATGCGGGCTTGAAGCAAGCGTTTCAGGCCAACACGGAGGTATCCAAGATGTTGCCTGCCTTGCAAGCCGATGTACTGGCAGGCCATGTGGCAGCTTCTACCGCAGCCAGGCAATTGCTGGCTGTGTGGAACCCCATGACCACCCAAAAAACAAAATGACAATTTGAGAGCAAAGGCAATCCATGCAAGAGATCATTCAAAAACTAGAAAAAAAACGTGCAGCCGCGCGATTGGGCGGCGGTGAAAAACGTATCGCAGCGCAGCATTCCAAGGGCAAGCTCACTGCGCGTGAACGCTTAGAAGTGTTATTGGACGAAGGCACGTTTGAAGAATGGGACATGTTTGTTGAGCACCGCTGCACTGATTTTGGGATGCAAGACAGCAAAATTCCAGGCGATGGCGTCGTTACTGGTTACGGAATGATTAACGGTCGTTTGGTTTTTGTTTTCAGCCAAGATTTCACGGTTTACGGCGGCGCGCTATCAGAAACCCATGCTGAAAAAATTTGCAAAATCATGGACCAAGCGATGAAGGTGGGGGCCCCAGTCATTGGCTTGAACGATTCAGGTGGCGCACGTATCCAAGAGGGCGTGGCATCTCTGGGAGGCTATGCCGAAGTTTTTCAGCGCAATGTCTTGGCCAGTGGTGTCATTCCGCAAATCAGCATGATCATGGGGCCTTCTGCGGGTGGTGCCGTGTATTCACCTGCGCTGACTGACTTCATCTTCATGGTTAAGGACAGCTCCTACATGTTCGTCACCGGTCCTGATGTGGTGAAGACAGTCACGCATGAAGAAGTAAGCGCTGAAGAGTTGGGTGGTGCCATCACACACACCACCAAGAGTGGCGTGGCCGACCTGGCCTTCAACAACGATGTTGAAGCTTTGTTGATGTTGCGTCGTTTGTACAACTACCTCCCATTGAACAACCGCGAAAAACCACCGGTTCGCCCCAGTGGGGACCCAACCGATCGCATGGATCGAAGCTTGGACACGCTGGTCCCCGACAACCCCAACATGCCATACGACATGAAAGAGTTGATCCTTAAAACGGTTGATGACGGCGACTTTTTTGAATTGCAACCTGAATACGCCAAAAACATTCTCATCGGCTTTGCGCGAATGGCTGGTCAAACTGTAGGTATCGTGGCCAATCAGCCCTTGGTGTTGGCTGGTTGTTTGGACATTAAAAGTAGCATCAAGGCCGCTCGCTTTGTGCGTTTTTGTGACGCCTACAACATCCCCGTCATCACGTTTGTGGATGTGCCAGGTTTCATGCCCGGCACCAGCCAAGAGTTTGGCGGCATCATCAAACACGGTGCCAAGTTGCTGTACGCATACGCCGAGTGCACGGTTCCGAAAATTACGGTCATCACGCGCAAAGCTTACGGTGGGGCCTATGACGTGATGGCCTCAAAACATTTGCGCGGCGATGTGAATTTCGCTTGGCCCCACGCTGAAATTGCGGTCATGGGTGCCAAAGGGGCTGTGGAGATTATTTTTCGCGAAGACAAAGGCAACCCCGAAAAACTCGCGGCCAAAGAAGCCGAATACAAAGCCCGCTTTGCCAATCCGTTTGTCGCGGGTGCCCGCGGTTTCATTGACGACGTGATCCTTCCTAGCGAAACCCGTAAACGCATATGTCGCTCGTTGGTGATGCTGAAAGATAAAAAAATTGAGAATCCGTGGCGCAAACACGGCAACATTCCGTTGTGAAAGCCTTGGAGACGAACATGTTTAAAAAAATCCTGATTGCCAACCGGGGCGAAATTGCATGCCGTGTGATGGCCACCGCCAAGCGCATGGGCATCGCCACCGTGGCGGTCTATTCCGAAGCTGATCGCAATGCAAGGCATGTGGCTTTGGCCGATGAAGCCGTGCACATCGGCCCTGCCTCGAGCCGTGAAAGTTATTTGAAAGCCGATGTCATCATCGCTGCTGCCAAGTCCACCGGTGCGCAAGCGATTCATCCTGGCTACGGTTTCTTGAGTGAGAACGAGGACTTTGCCCGCAAATGTGAAGAAAACGGCATCATCTTCATTGGCCCCAAGCACGAGGCGATTGCTGCCATGGGCGACAAAATCGCCTCCAAGAAATTGGCGGCGCTTGCTAAAGTCAACACCATTCCCGGTTTCAACGAAGCCATCGATACCCCAGAGCAGGCCGTTGAGATTGCCAAAGGAATTGGTTATCCAGTCATGATCAAAGCATCAGCGGGCGGTGGCGGCAAGGGCTTGCGCGTGGCCTTCAATGACAAGGAGGCTCATGAAGGTTTTACGTCCTGCCGAAATGAAGCACGCAACAGCTTTGGCGATGACCGTGTGTTCATTGAAAAATTCGTTGAAGAACCACGCCACATTGAAATTCAGTTGCTCGGAGATGGGCACGGTAACGTGGTTTTTTTGAATGAACGTGAATGCTCTATCCAACGCCGGCATCAAAAGGTCATTGAAGAAGCACCATCGCCATTTATCAGCGACGACACGCGTCAAGCCATGGGTGCCCAAGCCGTGGCCTTGGCCAAAGCAGTGAAATACCAAAGCGCGGGCACTGTGGAGTTTGTGGTCGGTAAGGACCAAAGTTTCTACTTCCTCGAAATGAACACCCGCTTGCAGGTGGAGCACCCTGTCACCGAAGCCATTACGGGGCTTGATTTGGTGGAGTGGATGATCCGTGTGGCTGCTGGTGAGAAGTTGCCATTCAAGCAAGCTGATATTCAGCGCAATGGTTGGGCCATCGAGTGCCGCATCAACGCCGAAGACCCGTTCCGAAACTTCTTGCCCTCCACGGGGCGATTGGTTCGTTTTCAACCACCCGAGCTAACCATGTTCCATTCTGACACCGACCATTTATATGGTGTGCGTGTGGACACCGGGGTGCAAGAGGGCGGAGAAATCTCCATGCATTACGACTCGATGATCGCCAAACTCATCGTGCATGGCCGTGACCGCACCGAGGCGATTGCAAAAATGCGTGAAGCCTTGAATGGCTTTGTCATTCGCGGCATCAGTTCCAACATTCCTTTTCAAGCAGCTTTATTGGCGCATGCAGATTTCGTGTCGGGCGATTTCAATACTGGATTTATTGCCGAACACTTTGGCAAAGGTTTTCATGCCGAAGATGTGCCACACAGCGACCCTGATTTCCTGGTTGCTTTGGCCGCCTTTGTGCGCCGCAAATCACGTGAGCGCGCTGCCAGTTTGAGCGGACAGTTGCCAGGATATGACGTGAAAGTTGGCCAAACCTACACCGTCATCACACTGGACGGCGAGGGCGCGCATTTCTTCGACCAAGTCGAAGTAGATGACGCGGGTGGTTTGGGCACGGCAGTCATCAAACTGAACGGTCGAAATTACGCGATTCAGAGCAACTCGCGCTTGAATGATATTGCGATTGAAGGCACGGTCAATGGCCAACCTTTCACCGCGCAAGTTGAGCGAGGCTCGCTCAAGAATCCACTGGTACTTCAGGTACAGCATCAAGGTCGCCGCATTGATGCCTTGGTGATCTCACCACGCATGGCCGAGTTATATCGAAAAATGCCGTTCAAAGCACCCCCCGACTTGAGTCGATTTGTGCTTTCACCTATGCCTGGACTGCTGGTGGATGTGGCGGTGCAACCGGGGCAAAAAGTGCAAGCGGGTGAGCGTGTAGCGGTCATCGAAGCCATGAAAATGGAAAACGTTTTGTTCGCAGCGCAAGATGGCGTGGTCAAGTCTGTATTGGCCAACAAAGGCGAATCCCTCACAGTGGACCAAATCATCGTGGAGTTTGCATGAGCAAGCGGCCTTTCAAGGTGCTGGGAATTCAGCAAATCGCCATCGGTGGTCTGGATAAAAACCGTTTGCAAAAGCTTTGGGTGGACATGCTTGGCTTGGAGATCACGGGCACATTTAAGAGTGAACGTGAAAACGTCGCCGAAGATATTTGCGCCATTGGCAGCGGCCCGTTTAAGGTCGAAGTCGATTTGATGCAACCCCTGGATCCCGCGAATAAACCTGCTGTGCATGCCACGCCCTTGAACCACATTGGTTTGTGGATTGATAAGTTACCTGAAGCGGTTGAATGGCTGACGGCACAGGGTGTGCGGTTCGCCCCAGGGGGCATTCGCAAAGGCGCCGCGGGTTTTGACATCACGTTTTTGCACCCCAAAGGCAGTGAAGAATTTCCGATCAGTGGTGAAGGCGTATTGATTGAATTGGTGCAAGCCCCTGAGACTGTGGTGGCGGCATTTGCGGCTTGGGTTCAAACACCTTCTCTGCCCTGACCTTGCGGGCGTGAATAGGTATCAATCTTGCGCCAACGGGCCATCCTTTTGATCGCGGGTCGTTGACCGTTCTTGGGCCCTCAGCACTGCAGCCTCAACGCGGCTTTGTTTGTGCGCTGATGAGATTGCGGGTTCAGGCAAGACAGGCTTTGATTGCTGGCGAACAAGTCTGTTTTCATAACGTTGTCGTGCGTTTTGAGCCAGTTCATCGGTCCAGGCTTGCCATCCGCTTGCTTGACCCGACACAACTTCCGTGTGCATGCAATCGACGGGGCAGACGGGCAAACACAGTTCGCATCCTGTGCAGTCTTTTTCAATCACTGTGTGCATCAGTTTGTGGGTGCCGATGATCGCATCCACCGGGCAAGCCTCGATGCACAAGGTGCAACCAATGCACCAGGTTTCATCAATCCACACCACAGTACGTGGGCCTTCGCTGCCGTGCGCTGTATTCAGGGGTGCCACAGGCTGTCCCAATAAATGGGCCAACCGTTGGATGCCTTCCTCACCGCCAGGTGGGCATTGATTGATGGGTGCAAGACCAGTATCGATGGCTTGCGCATAAGCTGCGCAATCAGGGTAGCCGCAACGGGTACATTGCGTTTGCGGCAGCAAAGCCAAAATGCTGTCGAAACCGCTCACTTGCTGCTGGCTACAGCCCTGCGTTGAGTCGCGGGCTTGACCACCGCTTTAGCCGCACGTTTTTTAGCCTGCTGCGGTGTGATGGGCACATGATTTTTTTGAATGAATGCTTTGACAGCAGGGTAGACCATGTCGCGCCAACGTCGTCCACTGAAGATACCGTAGTGTCCAGCGCCAGCAGCTTCGTAATGCATTTTGTCGGTGCCAGGGATACCTGTGCAAAGCTTTAGTGCGGCCTTGGTTTGACCCGAACCAGAGATGTCGTCAAGTTCGCCTTCAACGGTCAACAGGCCGCAATTCTTGATGTCTTGGGGGCGGACACGTTCAATTTTCCCCGTCACAGAGCGGACATCCCAAGTACCACGGACCAATTTGAAATCTTGGAATACGGTGGCAATGGTTTCAAGGTAATAGTCCGCATCCATGTCCAATACCGCGTTGTACTCGTCGTAGAACTGGCGGTGTGATTCGGCGCTGGAGTTATCGCCCTTGATTAAGTCTTTGAAGTACTCGTAATGGCTTTTCAAATGTCGGTCTGGGTTCATGGCGACAAAACCAGTGTGCTGCAAAAAGCCAGGATAGACGCGACGTCCCGCGCCCGGGAAATTGGCTGGAACACGGTAGATGACATTGTGTTCAAACCATTCATGGCTTTTGTTGGTGGCCAAGTTGTTCACCGCGGTCGGAGACTTGGTGGCATCAATCGGTCCACCCATCATGGTCATGCTCAAGGGCAAGGTTTCTTTGCGAGACGCCATCAAGGAGACGGCTGCCAATACGGGCACCGTGGGTTGACAAACGCTGACCACATGGCATTGGCCCTCAGTGGCTTGAATATGTCGAATGAACTCTTGAACGTAGTTGATGTAGTCGTCCAAGTGGAATTCACCTTCGGACAAAGGTACCAAACGTGCATTTCTCCAATCAGTGATGTAGACACGGTGGTCTTGCATCATGGTGCGAACGGTGTCGCGCAGCAAGGTGGCGTAATGGCCAGATAACGGTGCCACGATCAAAACAGCAGGCAATTTCTTCATGGCGTCCAAAGTGGCGCTGTTGTCACTGAAACATTTGAACAGCAACAACTCACAAAAGGGTTTGTTGATCTCCACGCATTCCTGCACTGCCACGCTGGAACCATTGATCGTCACTGAACGGATGCCAAACTCGGGTTTGAAGTAGTCTTTGCCGAGGCGGTAAACCAAGTCGTAAGAAGCCGAGATGCGCTGAACCATTGGGTTTGTGGACAACGGGGAAGACGGATTGGCCATCATCTTGGACGTAGCCAAGGCAAATTCAGCAAATGGTTCCATCATGGCCCGTTGGGCTTCGTAAAGTTGATAGAGCATGGCTTACCTTATGAGTTTGTTGCAGTGCAATATATCAGAGCTGACCTTTTTGAAGCTGACGCGCTAAATCCAAGAGATCCTGAGCCTCATGATCTACTTTGGTCATGGCTTTGGATTCGCCCAAACCAGGACCGTATTCGTCTGGACGTGCAATGAATGCGGTTTTCAAACCGGCATGGGCAGCAGCTTCCAGATCGGAAGAATGGGCGGCCACCATCATGGTTTGACTCACGTCCAAGTCAAAGGCATGGGCCGAGGCTTGATAAACAATGGCTTGAGGCTTGTAGTCGCGGGCAATTTCAGCGCCCAAAATGGCATCCCAATGCCACTGGTTGTGACGCGCCAGGTTGACCATCAACGCGATGTGACCGTTGGAGCGGGGGGCCAACAAAAACTGTTGTCGCAGTATTTTCATGGCTTCAGCCACATCGGGCCAAGCTTGCAGATGGTGCCAAGCCAAGTTCAGTTGTTGGCGTGTGGCGTTATCAACCTGATGCCAGCCCAGTCGATCCAAAACGATGTCCAAATTATCGCGGTGCAACACGTCGAGTTTGCAAAACCCGCGTTGCCCAGTGCGAACCTTTTCCATCGCAGGTTGGTACTCGTTGCGCCAAGCATCTGCAAATTGATCCCAATTCGTGCTGAGGCCCAAAGGTTCCAGAGTGGCTTTCGCTTGTGCCGCAATCGACCCGCGCCAATCTACCAATGTTCCAAATACATCAAAAACCAATGCGCGAATGACCATGTCGTTAAGCCTTCATGACCGTGGCGATGGCTTTGCAAACATGGTCGATGTTTTGGCTGTTGAGGGCTGCAACGCACATGCGCCCGGTGTCGGTGCCGTAAACACCGAATTCAGAGCGCAAACGAATCATCTGGTCTTTGCTCAAGCCAGAGTAGCTGAACATGCCAATTTGCTGCGTGATGAAACGCATGTCGGCGGCCACCCCAGCGGTTTTCAAACCATCCACCAGTTTTTGCCGCATGGCTTTAATGCGAACACGCATCTCGCCCAGTTCTTTTTCCCACAAGGCTCGTAACTCGGGGTTGTTTAACACCGCAGCCACCACCGCGCCACCGTGCGTGGGTGGGTTGGAATAGTTGGTGCGGATGACGATTTTCAATTGGGACAGCACCTTGGCCGCTTCATCTGCAGATTGGCAAAGCACCGAAAGCGCACCAACGCGTTCCCCATACAGGCTGAAGCTTTTTGAGAATGAGGTGGAAACCAAGAAATCTAACCCGGCAGCAACAAATTTGGCAATCACTGCACCGTCTTCCACGATGCCATGCCCAAAACCTTGATAGGCCATGTCCAAAAACGGGGTGAGTTGACGGGCTTTCACAGTCGCTACCACCTGATCCCATTGGGCGGGGGTGATGTCGTAGCCTGTCGGGTTGTGGCAGCAGGCATGCAAGACAACCACCGTGCCAGCTGCGGCCGCGTTCAAACTGGCCAGCATGCCTTCAAAGTTGACGCCTCTGGTGGCCGCGTCGTAATAAACATATGTATCAACAGAGAAGCCGGCAGCGCCAAACAAGGCGCGGTGGTTTTCCCAACTTGGGTCACTGATCAGAACTTTGGCACCCGGGTCGAGTTTGTGCAAGAAATCCGCACCAATCTTCAAGCCGCCGGTGCCGCCAATGGCTTGCACGGTGGCCACTCGGTTGGCCGTAATGGGTTCAGAGCCAGCGCCAAACACCAAATTTTTGACAGCGCTGTCGTAGGCCGCGATGCCGTCAATCGGGAGATAACCACGGGCGGTGGGTTTGGTCATCATGGCGTTTTCAGCTTGTTGAACGCATTCAAGAAGAGGCAACTTGCCGTTGTCATCGAAATAAACACCGACCCCCAGGTTGACTTTGATGGGCGAGGTGTCGGCTGCGAATTGCTCATTCAAGCCCAAAATCGGGTCGCGGGGCGCCATTTCGACGGCAGAAAACAGAGACATTGTCA
>Ga0187843_10001371_pt1 | contig 15490 bp, 19 predicted proteins | sample SpaLakP09_SKY_43_FD_134516 | JGI IMG/M metagenome (GOLD analysis project Ga0187843, IMG submission 134516) | Oligotrophic lake water microbial communities from Sparkling Lake, Wisconsin, USA - SP09_SKY_43 | ecosystem: Environmental > Aquatic > Freshwater > Lake | place: USA: Sparkling Lake...
ATGTTTACGAAGCACAAGTTTGTTACTTCTAGAACATTCGAAAATGTATTCTTTGAACAGAAGAAGAATGTTCAGGACCATACAGAGTTTTTTCTAAAAAGACGGGACTGGTATGATGCAAAGGGAATTCCTCATACGCTTGGGTTTCTCTTTCATGGACATCCTGGATGTGGAAAGACGTCTACAATCAAGGCTGTAGCAAATGTAGGAAGACGCCATATCATTAACATTCATCTTTCTGAAATTAAATCGAAGGAACAGCTTTCTCATCTATTTTTTAATGATGAGATTCATGTATGGGATAACGGAAAGACTGAACGTTATACAATTCCAGTAAATGAACGCATGTTTGTTATTGAGGATATTGATGCGATGGGTGACATTGTTCTTCGGCGCGAGTGGAAGAAACCAGAGGTGAAGAAGCAGATTCAGATGGATGATTTTGGAAACATCAAGGAGGAAGAAGAAAATCCGATTGATCTATCCTTTCTTCTAAATCTTCTTGATGGAACTTTGGAATCTTCTGGAAGAATTATTGCAATCTCTACCAACTTTCCTGAGCGTATTGATCGTGCGCTGATTCGTCCAGGACGTATTGATATGATTGTTCATTTCAAGAAATGTTCCTGCGCGATTCTCCAAGAAATGGTGGAAAGCTTTTACGATGTTAAGGTAGGAACCTTTGATGATTCTCTGAATGAAAAATGGTCGCCTGCTGAGGTAAATCAAATTTTATTCCGAAACTTCAAGAACGTTGAGAAAGCTGTTGAGGAGCTCAAGACCTTAACGTCAGAAGACTTGTATGGATTTTCAATGAATAATACAGAATGATTACCCATTGGATGTTTTTACCGAATGCAGTTCACTGTTTATTGAAGGGTAAATATCTGTATGGAATTGCATTTATTTTTTTAACAATTACATCCTCACTGGTATGGTCTGGGTATGATTATTATTGGACCGACCAATTTGCTATTTATATGGTTGTATTGATTGGCGGATACTATTCATTAAAAACAAGATACTTCGCATTTGCGATATTGAGTATCTTGTATGTTATGTGGATACATCATCAAGGAAAAATATATAATACCTCTGAATGGCATCATCAAGTTCATTTAGTTTCTAGTCTTGGTCACCATGCGATTCTACTCGGAATCTAGAATCTTGGTAGCTAGCTTGGTGATGATCTCGATATAAGACCACACAATGTTCTTTGTGAGTGGGTTCATACCTGCAATATACTGTTTAAGTTTGTCTACAATGTTTAGATTGACATCGTCCCGATACGAGAAATCTTGTTTCAGGAAGAAGGATTCATCACGAACAGCAATCTTATCGCCAAAGGGGTCAATAATCTCGGTCTTTACGTAACGGACTACCATCATAGGGTTTGTCATCTTCATAATTTGAAGATTAGTAGTAAAGGTAGGAAACTCTGGGTCTTCCGGATACATCTTGGTAAGCTCACTGAAGAATGAACTAAACTGATTGAACATGGCTTCAATCAGAATCTTTTTTGACATTTTATATTATGTACGGCTGATACCCGAAAATTCATTTTTACGCTGTGCTTGAAGAGCCTCGAGTCTCGCAGAAATATCGTCGTTGGCACCGGTCTTAGACTTTTCAGTGTTGTCTTGTTTGTTCGTGTTTGTTGCCTTGGGAACGTCAGGAGGAAGGTCGGGCATCTTAGAGGTATCTCCTATGAAGGTATATTGACTATTACCATCTGAGGCAAAGCTTGACGGCGAGTCCCACATCGAGAACGACTCTGAAAGACGTCCTGATCCCTCGAAGCCCCATGCAGATATTTCTCCTGTCGGCGCAGTTCCAGTAGGAGCTCCGTTAGCTCCCTTAGTTGGTAGTTCCTTTCTTGAGTTAGTAGGCTTGCTGATGTAGCCGAAGATATCCTTTCCGATAAGAACTTCCTTGGAATCTGGAACATATAGGGTCGGGACCTTCTTTAAAAAGCCAGGAATCTGATTACGAGCTAGAGATTCTACCAGCACGAACTTATAGAGTCCTGTCTTATTAAGGCCCTTTAGTGTTTCAATAATTTGCTTGCTATGAGGGCAGCGCTCACTGTAAAATAAATAGGGTTGTGACATTCGTTGTTTGTTTGAGAGAAAAAACGGAATGACATGATAACGAAACAGTCGTTTATAAAACAATGGCGACCTTTGAAGTTATTTCGAAGAAGGGCAAGGTATCTATTAATACTGAGCTTCGTAACTTTCCACTGACCTTTGTGAACGGTATGCGCCGGACTCTACTATCTGACCTTCCAACAGTCGTTGTTCGTGATATCCAAATTCTTGATAACACAACTCAGATGCCACATGAGATGCTACGACACCGTCTCGAACTTCTACCTATCAATGTTCTTCATACTGATTCTTCAATCATTCGTGAGTGTGTAATTGAGCTACGTCTTCTTCCACAGCCAGAAGATACGGTTGTTACAACAGATGACTTTGTAATTGAGTCAGGGCGGGAGGGCGTCCTAATGCGAGACCGCGACCTCGATACTCCACTTCTATTTCTTCGTGTTCGTAAGGGTGAGTCAGTTCACGTCAAGGCTAAGCTCAGTGTAGAAAAGGGCTCGCAGGTCTGCACTGCTTCGATGTCCTTTCATGTCGATCCTGCTCGTGCTAAAATTGCTAAGGAGAAATATGTCGAGGAGGGCGGAGACCCGCGCGTGTTTGATAGTTTCTATATTCAGAAGTCATATTCTATCGACGATGTCGGACGTCCTAACTGGATTAACCTAAATGTAGAGAGTGTTGGAGTTCTTCCCCCCAAAGACCTTATGATGCTAGCTGTTTCAGAGTTCCGAAAGGGAGTCGATTCTTGGCTGACAAATGCTCTTGAGAACATTACACGCGAGAAGGAAGCCAATGTATATCATGTTAAGATGGACCAAGGAGGCCATACAGTCGGTGCTCTTCTTCAGGAAATCATGTATCATTCAAAGGATGTATCCTTCGTATCTTATGATATTCCTCACGCTATGAAACCAACCATGGTTCTTCGCTTTGTAACTGAAAAGAATCCTGATGTTCTTCTGAAAGAAACACAGACAACCTTTCACGAATATTGTGCCATAGTAGAAAAGGGACTATAAATAATGGCAGACGTCCTAGTGTTTGATCCAGCCGAATTCGAGGTTCTAGAGACCTTCGACTTCGAAGAAGACATCCAACGTCCAGAACAAACACGTTTTTACACTCTCGATGAACAACTCATTGATTTCTTTGATAAGATGATGCCCAAACGTAAGATAACTAAATTTGAAATAAAAGAACTCAAACAATATCGTGACCGAATCAAAGAAGCATACCAGAATCTTGTAATAGTTACGGAAACAGACTACGTTGTCGATAGAAGCCGCAAGGTTGTTAACACATCCTGGATTCACCCAGTATACGCTGCCTTTGATTACAAATCATATTCATACAAACGAGATTGGCTTCCGATTTTTAAGGAACAGCGCAAAAATGTAAACTATTACCCTCGCTTAATTAAGGCATTGCCTAGTCCTTATTCGTCTACTGCCGATGGTCGTATCTTCGAACGATCTGACATGTTGGTTAATGAAGAAGGGAAATTACCAATAAATGGGCTTGGAAACTATTCTATGACTCATGGAGTTATCAACGATGACGGAACAACCAGTATAGAACTCATTGATGTTCCAAATACTTCCGATAATCTAAAAACAATCGGATACTATCTGGACAAGCGCCCATATGAACTACCGAATCCCATGCTGGAACATCCCTTTTTAAAGTCTAATCAACCAAACTTTGTAAAGACAGATGTTTCGTTAGTAGATGCCTATCCAAGTATTCAAGCAATTCTAGAACATGCTGTTCCTGTTACTACAGACCCATACGGAAAGGGTAAGGAATATTTAAAATTATATGACGTGAAGCTCGCACAAATTCCGTGGTCAGTATGGAAGGAGCGCTTTCCTGGGGTCGAAAGAAGAGATGTAACTCCTTCGGTGACAGAACTTAAATTTCCTAAGGAAAATGAAGACAAACCCGGAGATATTCTAACAAAGACATACATCCGAGAATGGCATCCAGGATATGACTCGAGATTATGGCTAAGTCTCCAAGCAGATGGTGGAAGATTCATATCTCGTATCTTGTTATCAGAAGCAGACGTGAAGGGAAATCTAGCGCCATATCCATACTCGGATGCTACCGATACATACCTTGAAACAAATCCAGAAATATGCATGAACTTATCGGAGAACTTTAATGTATTCTTAGACACTGGTCTTTATAGACAGACCTTCAAGAAAAAGGGTGACTTTTACGAAGTCAAGGGCGTCTGTGTTCCAATAAGCACAATTATGCAGGAGAAATCCGGATTAATTTACAAGGATAGACAGATATGGAAAGAGTCGACAAAGACAAGTATATTGTCAGACTATCAAAAACTTCTGAAATCATTCCAGATTCCGATTGTGTCCGAGGAAATTAAGTATGAGAAGGTTGACCATCGAACAGTTTCTGAGCGCAGAAAGGATATCTTGGCAATTCTGGATGACCCGGAGAGAGAACCAGAGGATAAGGCCGATGATATAGAACGTATTGTTCGGGATCTTACTCTAGAAAGTAATCAATACTACGACATAGCAAATCAGTTTGTCGTATGTGCACATACTCTAGAGGTATTGAGAGGAGCGTTAGTTGACCGCTTCGCATTTTATGCCAAGTGGACAGTTTCTACAGAAGGTGTCAGAGTTTGCAGATTTTGTGGAGAACAGGTAAATAAGGATATCTTTTTTGCTGTAAAAGAATACGACGAAGACGGACATATTACAACAGATTACGAAGCGCTATATGAAGCTAAGCCGCTGACCATATCAGTCGCAGATATCAAGAAATTATTTAATTTTGAGAATACTGGTGAATCTTTAATGTTTACAATTCTTACCATTCTTCAGGTAACTCCAGAAGAGCTTCAGCTTGTTCCTATTCTTCAACTGATTCGTAAACTAACAAATGCTCTTAAATCAAAGGCTAAAACAATTACTCTAGAAAATCAAGAACTAATAGAAGGAGTTCTGGGAATAGCCGGAGCAATAGTAATTCTACAGACTCATACTCCATTCTTAATACCCAAACGAGGAATTGGAAATAAACCACTGAATATGGGAGGATATCCTCGTGACTCAGAGAATCCGGAGGAATGCTTTATTTTGGGTTCTATTTTTTCACTTCTGAGAAAGACACTTGAGTCTGTTCCTGCTTCCTTCAAGGGTGGAATTGCTACGGGACTACGTGCGATTCTAAAGAACTCTAAGGAAGTCAAGGAGCAATCTCTCAGATGGATAAAGATATTTTACGATCAATTTAAACCATTATTTGAAACAGCACGCGAGAGATACGAAGAACCAATCGAGGAGGTTATTACGAACACACTTCAGTTACCAATCTTACCTATTGAAAAGGCAGATTATTCACCTGGAGATACCTTGGCAGAAGAGGCAGCGATGGGTTGTAAGTTAGCAACTATAGTGTGGAATACAAAGACTCCTCCAAATGTCCGGCAGAACGAGCCAGAACTACAGGACAGAATATACCCATCTCCAGACCTTAGTCTTGTCGTTGGGAGTAGCAGTGTTTTACCTTTTGTTCCTATATCTGATAAGGATATTCGTAGACGTGTCGGTCTTGGATTACCTGCTGGATTCCCACTAGCAGACTTTGTAAAAAATGCCGATGCTTCTTCCTATGTTGTCATCAGTTCCAGAATTCTTTCGATACTTTCCGGAACATCCTTTTCAGTAAAAGAACAACAGAGGTTTCGTGAACTTCTAGTAGGGCTAGATATCCGTGAATCAACATCACTTCTTCGAGACACAGCTAAGGGATTGTTTTTTGAACTCATGTCGCTAGTAAAGGCATCTGCTCCACTAACAAGATTAGTAAACGACTCACTAAAAACCGACCTGACTCTTAGAATGATATTACTATCCGAAGATGCGGCAAACAAGGAAGACTTTGAACTGCGTTCACGTGAACGTAACTTCCTAAAGTCGGTTCTTCGTGATGCTATGAACGACACAGAACGTGAAATTACACGTCGACTCCTTGAACTCGGAATTGGAGATTTTCTTATCTCAAATGTCGATCGTGAAAGATTTGCAAGAGAATTCAGCTGGATAGAGGTAGAAGAAAATGTTGTAGATCCGAACAGACCAGAAGAAGGATATGCAGGAGATAGAGATTATGTAGAAAATGGTGACCAGCCCATCGCAGATGATGGAACACAGCTAGAAGTTGACAGAGGATTCTATGGAGATAGAGCAGTACGAGATTATGAGGACTATACTCCACAAACCATTTTCAATGATGATGATACATTATAGTAAATGTTGCCAGGAAATATGACAGTTTTTGCAAAAACTTCCACACATCTTCAGGTTCTAATTAAGAAAAATGAGAATTACTATGAGGCTACATGGATTAAGTCAGAACCTGTTTTTCAATCAAATACGACCGTTTCTTATAAAGCTGAAGACGCTCCTGAAACTGTCGCCGAAACGCTGGGTCGACTACATCTAGAATCAGTGGATTGATCTTACGACCTTCCTTCTCAACCCTCAAAATTCTCCCAACAATCTGGTCTACATCTGGCCTGGATGTTGCGATAAGTAGAGTATTTAGTGTGGCGACATCGAATCCTTCCTTACACATTGAGTATGTAGCAATTAGGATACGCTTCTCTGCGCACCACTTTGCGCGTTGTTCTGATTTTACATCACGTCCAAGAATACAAGCATGCTCACGAATATCAGGAGGTAGAAGTTCGAACAGTTTCTTTGTATGTTCTACTCTGTCTGAAAGAACAAGAATTTGTCTGTTTTTTTCTTCAAAGACATCCTTCAAGATTTCTACTAGAAAGAGATTGCGTGGTTCATATTCTACAACCTTATTGATCATCAATGATGTAAACATGACACCTGCTGGATTTAAGATAATTTCATTGAATGACTTATCTGGTGGTTCAAACTCAAAGTATTCAACCTTGACTAGCTCGTCAATCTTATCAGTATTATCAGATTTGTATAGCATGGGTCCAAGAAACCAATTGATAACATGCATCAGCTTATCCTTTCGTTCTGGAGTTGCTGATAGCCCTAGCATGTATTTTGAAGTAATTTTTGGAATAGATTGACTGAAGGCTTCTGATGCGATATGATGGCATTCATCTACAATTACCAAGCCAATAGATTTGAATGTATCGGGAGGATAATCTTTCATCGAAAGCGATTGAAGCATTGCGACAATAATATCCTTATTTTCAATATCTAGGACCTCTCCTTGAACACGACCAATTCGAGCCTTAGGAAGAAAGGCAGAAATACGTTCAAGCCATTGGTCGCGCAGAAAGGTATTATGAACTAGAACAAGTGTCGGAAGTTTCAATTGAGATGAGATATATAGAGCACATACTGTCTTTCCTCCACCGGTTTGAAGAGAGATGATACCATCGTGGGGTTCGGGTTTAAGAAAGGAGTCTACTACTGGAAGTTGAATAGGCCGAAGTGACCCCTTGAAATCCCAGAACTTTTCAGGAGTTTGAAGAACGTCTCGCGTAGAAGCTGTGTATGGTCCATACTGTTGAATGCCGTAGTGTTTGGGGATGTATAGATGTTCGTTAGATTCCTGATAGACCTTGTAACGTGGAACAAACTGTGGTTTTACAAATACTGATGGAACGTAGGGCTTTACTGTGAGAATTCCTTTAATGTGATGTGCGTTTTCTGGCTTAACAATGCGATAACCGTGGATTGTCAACGCCATTCTTTAGGTATAGTATACAGTCTACGCTAATATCCGTTTTATTTGAGAATGCATATAGATTGCCTCACTTGCAAATCTTGAATCCTTTGCCGTGGTTATCACCGTTTTGCATGAGGCAAGTGTGAAAAAATCAACTAATAAATCAATGTTTAGCTGCTCCTTTGTTATGCCTGATCCAAAAGAGGCCTTATTATGAACTCCTTCATTGCCGCCTAGGTTTCCTACCTCTGTTAAAACTGGAAAGCTGTATCTTGCCTTCCATATTCTAATAAATTCTGGGTCATCTGATACTGCAATAAACTGTTGTCCATTAAGTATACCCACACTAACTAGTTTTATACTTAGTTCAGTCATGCGTTTTTCCTTATCAATTCGACTAGCTCGGTCTGTCCCTCTTAAATGAATACCAATCTTATTTTCAAGGTTGTGTATTCGATTTCGCTCCCTTACCTTTTGTAAGATTACGGGGTGGATAAGCTTGAAGACATCTATAAAGATATCAAAATTTATATATAGTCTTCTTCTAGCTATAGATGTATAAACTACAACATCTTCATCAAATTTTCTATTAAAGAATTTGCTATTATCGTTAACATCTACTAGTTGCAGATGATTCTCATTAATGTTAGTCTCATTTAAGACAAGAGTTAGTTTGTCTTTCCAAAATGGAGGAAAGACTGTTGCGTCTTCTGGTATATCTTCAATCTTAAAGGTTGGGAGATTAAGGTTAAAATATTTATAGAAAGATTCCGATCCATGCGACCATATAGTATCTGACCAATCTATTAGCACTGGAACCTTGCTTTGAATACAAAAGTGCAGCACCATCTTTAAGCATTGGAATCTATCACCAAAGCCGTTCCATGCTTTAACAATCAGATACTTCATTTGTTTTATCGTATGTTTTAACAAATGAATTCTCCGGCGGTTATTGAATTTCTAGGAACGTCTCTTCTTATTTCAGCAGTTGCCTTTGGTGGTCCTATGTTAGTTATTGCTGCCTTAGCTATAGCTATTTCGTTTGGAGGTAAGGTATCTGGTGGCCATTTTAATCCGGCGATTACGTTATTTCAATATATGAAGGGTGGGATATCCAGCAACCGTGCTATAACCTATGTTGTTGCTCAACTTGCAGCTGCAGTTGCTGTTGCTTTTATTCGTAGTATCATGTAATGAGAACTAATCAAAAACTATGGGAGACAGTAAAGAATAGAGTTACCAGAGGCTCTAAGGGAGGACTACCGGGTCAGTGGAGTGCTCGTAAGGCTCAACTTGCGGTTAAGTTATATAAGGATGAGGGTGGACGGTATACGGGGGCTCGACCAGAAAATAATTCACTTCATCAATGGACATTACAAAATTGGAGAACAAAGTCTGGAAAGGCATCTCTTAAGACAGGAGAACGTTATCTTCCTGCTTCTGCAATTAAACATCTTTCCTCTTCTGAATATGCTAGAACTACTCGCAAAAAAAGAGAAGGTATGCGTCGGGGTAAGCAGTTCGTAAGACAGCCGCGCTCTGTTGCCAGAAAAACTCGTCGTTATAGATTATTTTAATATGGATGCTACAGACAAATGAATCGGTCCTTCGATTATAATGGCGTCAATGTTGCTCCTTCTAGACCTGTTCAGAAACTGAGAACAGTTAAGAAGATTCTCCACATTGATTCTGCAGACCGTGATGCGGTTCTCTACCCCAGAAACGGAGATTTTGTAGTATATCTTCCTAAGACCTATGAAAAGGTTGTATCAATCAATCTGAAGGGAGCAGTATTTCCTCCAACATACGCAGGCGCACTGAACACTACTGGAGGTGTCGTTGCGTGGGATACAACACTTAATGCCGCTATTGTTCCTACAATAGCCTCTGCTGGTGGTATGATGAATGCAAATCCTCCGTATTTTTTCTTAGACTTAGAAGGGCTAAATAAGTCAGACGAAACTGCACCAAATGCTAATCGCTCAGCATCAACAAACTCCGTCTTTGCTAAGATTCCAGTATATGATATTTCAAGCCGTGTTATTTACAGTGAAAATAGTGATCCTCATCAAGTATTTTACTATCAGCCTGCTATATCAAAACTAGACCGTATTCGTATTACGACACGTCTTCACGGAATGCCAAAAAATCAGTATATCTTTTGGAACATAACAAACGGTCCGTATACTGAATTTAGTCTGACACTTGAACTAGAAACTCTCGAAAACTCCTTTGACGATTATTCGTCTATTGAGACTCGTATCGGAGAACGGGGTGATTCTGGATTTTTTACAGGTTAAAAACGGAAAAGATTCAGCTTGATTAGACATCCTTAAAAGAATGGAGAATCGTCGACCGGCTGTCTTGCCTCATAGGACACACTACCACCAAGCGGTGATCATGCAGCGGAACAAGGTTCTCGCAATTGCTCACAACTCGGTGGGGTCTCGCTCCAAGGGCGCAGGCTACTCTCGACAGACCATTCACGCAGAACGCGCAGTAGTGAAAAATCTTGGTGATCTCTCACTACTTCGTGGCGCAACTCTTCTCGTCTACCGCTACAACGCTCACGACAAGCTACTCGATTCCAAGCCGTGCGACGAGTGCCAGATCTTTCTGGACAAGTGCATGAAGGAATACGGGCTTCGCAAGGTCGTTTACTCGACCGAAGACTAAAAATGGAAACATTTTTTACAAAAAGTGTATACATTCTCCGCTTTCACCATGGACCCCGTCACCAAGGCCGCCGAGTATGCCAAATTCCGCCTCGAGCTCGTTGAGCTCATCAAGGAAGGCAAGTTCGACCCCTTTGTTCTCAAAGCCTTTGACGCCGCTATCAACACCGAACTCCCCCTGGAGCTTCGGTTCGGTATGCTCGCGTTGGGCACAGCCGTCATGAAGCGCTAACTTATCTCAAGTTTTTACCTAAATTTACAAAGGTATCAAAGGTAAACAAGAAGAAGACTCCCGTAAAAATATACAGCAGTAAATCCTGAGTTGCAGGTGTTTCATTTCCATGCTGGTCTAGAAGTTGGTATAAGCGTTCCATGTGAAGCTCATGACCTGCACGCTGAAAGGACTGAGGAGCATAGGCAAAGGATGTCCCATCATCAACCGGATAGAAGGGTCTCTTAATATTATCCTTTGTTGCTGAAAAGTGTTCCTTAGTTGGCTCAACCTTAGCTGGAGCAAAGTTAGACTCATCATCCCCTTGGGCTATAGGAAGCGAACCAGTTAGGTCATCAATTGACTTCTTATGTTTTTCAATTGCAGCCTGACCTCTGTGAATTGGAGTTGGAAACACACGTCCTTCCTTCTCGGCATCTCGAGGAGGCTCCTTATTCTTGGAAGAAGTCATGCTGTGTCCTTTCTTCGGCCACGGCTTATCTGGAAATGCTTCATCTAGACTCGAATACTGAGTATTCATCTTATTCAAAAGAGTATAGAAAAATTAACCTGCTTTGGAACAAATGAAGATTACACCTGACCTCCTTGTAGTCGGCGCTCTAATTGCGTATATCGCGTTTTTCACACACCCTCCTCCCAGATTTGTATCAGCAGTTCTTGAAAATCCAGTTGGTCAAGTTCTAGTTCTTGTAGGAGTTGTTCTTGTTGGTATGAAGAAGCCCTTAGTTGGTCTCTTCTTAGGTATAGCCTATCTTTCAAGCTCATACCCGGTTCTCGAATATATGGATGAGTCTAAGCCAGAGAAGAAGGAACAGCCTAAGTCAGGAGCTGCTAAACCAGACATGGCAAATATCTCAAAACTAGCCAGTCTTCTTGGACCGGCCGGAAAGAGCGGAAAACTACCGACAGCTCAGGGGAAGGATGAGAAGACCCCACCTCCTACGGTAGCTCCTGTAAAGGGTTATTCAGACCCCAAAGTTACAGAGAAATTTAGCATGTTCTAAGTAAATGATACTTGATCGCATACATACTTCCGTAAACTTTCTGAATAACAACACTATGTTTGCTGGCATTATGCTGTTATTGCTGAATATCGGAAGCAGATTTATAGTTCATGAACTGAGCCACGACGACAAAGAGTATTCTCAGAATCTAATTCTTCGCAGACTTTCAATCTTTGCCGTATGTTTTATAGGAACGAAGGACCTTGTTTGTTCAATTATCTTAACAGCTGCCTTCGTGATAGTTGCTGGTGGTATCTTCAGAGGAAAGGGACCCTTTTCTAGAGAAGGAATGTCAGGAGGCGAAACGGCTGCCGTATCCATAATCTCAGATGAGACACCGTTTGCGGGAAGTGCCTCATCTAATAAACCAGGAATGTTCCGTTAGTATAAATGGGAGCCGGTCTTTTCGGAACACCACTCTATCTCAATATTAAGTGTGTTATTTTTGGTTTTATTCTGGTGTCAATTTATTGGCTTCCTCATCCTAAGTATATCCAACACCAATATATCACATCCTTTCTTCTTGCAATGGCTGGTTATGTAATGTTAGCATGGTATGACTATCTATATGACTGCACAGATAAGATGGGTCCTACCCTCTTTGGTGCGCTTCTTGGATGGGCTAAGCCATACGGTGGAGTTCCTCCTGGAACAAATGAACTTCCTTCGAAGTATAAGAAGATAGTAGGAGTGTTTGACTTAGTTGTTCTTATAGTCATCGTAGCCGCCTTTGTCTATCCTTTCATGTATAAGTAAAACGGAATTGAATCTTATTGAAAGATAACCATTCTCCCACAATGTTCTTCATCGACGAGTCCAACCTAACCGTGACCGTCGGAAACGAACCTATCTACTATGGAAACATGACTCACGTCAGCATCCAATACCTCGACTACGAAAGCTACTTGCGCTTTCACATCAAAAACAGCTCGGAAATCGATATCCTAGTTGACCCAACCGAAGATGCCGTTACATTCTGCAATCACCTCAATGAGATTTTGAAGAAGCGCAACGGTCCTCTTGTGTAAAAACGGAATGTTTTTGCCTTTTACAGGTTGTTACTAAACACACAAATGGCGCGCGTCGAGTACATCAACGACGGAATCATGCGCCTGCACGGTCCCTCTGGGACCTACCACGACTTCGACCCGTATGGGTCCGCGGAAGTCACAACAATCATCCAGCCCAAGAAGGGCAAGAACGGGCTGCGCGTCAGCGTGTCCCTTGGAGGCAGAACCGAAATCTACCCCGTGAAATCGATCGGTGAGGCAACGGCTTTCGCAAAGGAAGTCATCAGCATCATCCGGAACTTTCCCGTGTAAATAAAACGGATTTGTTTTTTATATGTTTTTAGCTCTTGAGATTGTAGGTTTCTACAAATCTCAAGATTTAATTAAGTTGCCCAAAGGCTACACAGATTCAATCTGAAAGAAATGTAGCAATCTGCTATATCTCAGGAATTACACTGTTCTCACAGTGTATAGGAATTACAGTCCGTTGAGTATGAGAACTCAACAAATGTGTGTAATACAATTGAATGCGAAAGGAAGGTGCATTCACTAGGCTAAATCAGCCTTAATGATTAGAAAAGGAGTTCATGAAGTTGAACACAGTATACTGCGAAGGAGGGGCAGTGTACAAGGGAACAGTTAATCCTTCTAAAACTAAGCCAGAGAGAATGGTAAATCAGGTAGAATTGAGACCTGGTCGTAAGCAGAAACCGATAAAATGCTATTTAGAACTAAAAAGTTCAGACTCTTGGAAGCCTAGCTAGTAACCAAGAATCGGAAAGAATATAGGCATATGTTTTTTCTTAAAATGGAATTATTTTTTAATTATTGACTACCCATACCGCAACCATGCTCGTCATGACGGTCGAGAAGCTTTACATGTTTCCCGGCCGAGTTGCATCTCGCGACGAGCTTATTGAGGCTCGCCTTGCCATCATGCGCACTCCGAACAAGTTCGAGGACATCATAATTGGTGTTGGCTTGTGGAGAAACACGCTGACTTCGCAGTCTGCGATGGAGCTCCTAGATCGCCGCATCTGGAACCACCCCGAAAACGCCCGCATGCGCCGTATCCTTCGCCGGATTGACCGTCGCGTTGCTAAGAAAATCGCCTAAAATGGATTTTTGCATTGGATGATAGTGAAGTATAAAAATGTTTGTTCTTATTCACCCAACTCGTCCTGACCGAGTCTTTGATAATGAAACCAATCCCCTCAGTGAACTTGAAAAATCTCCTTCTTCTGAGGTATATCAATACCTAAAGGTTGGAGAAGTCTGGTTTCCTGCTCGACGTTACTTTGTTATTGAAGATAACGAGATTGTCTTCAATACCCCAGGTAGCTGGGAAGTTCCTACTGAATATGCGAGATATACCTTTCCCAATAACTGTCAAAATTGTAACCGAGATAACTTTATGCAAGGAACCTTCTGCACTCTTTGTTTTGGTAATTGTCTAGACTGCGGAAATCCAGATAGTTTCTGCCATTGTGTTTTCAACGATTATTGAATGTAAAACGTATTCTTTACGAATTTAAAAAAATAACTATAAAAATGGTATATGTTATCACCCACCCTTCACAACCTGATATTACGGTAAAGACGTATATTGAGATGCTTACCTGTTTATATAATATCCCAGTCAGAAAGGCGTATCGTTACTGCAAGGCGGCAGATGGGATTTTAAAACCACAAACAGAGTATTCTCTTATTGGTGATTATCCCGTTCATCGTCCTGTTACTGTGTTTGAATGTCCGACTGCTTATACTTCATATCCCGAACATACGAACATGTGTGCATGTGGATGGCTACACATGCAGGGTAGTGTTTGTATGAGTATGGCATGTGACTATCCAGATTCGTATAATTGTCCTAGTTGTGGAGTCGATAGTGTAGAAGGAAAGTGTCCTCACATGACTCCGTATTGGAGCGATTAATATAAAAATGGAATCAATTGACATAGAAATAGTGTAACAAACTCCCACCATGGACGTCGAGCTCGCCCTCCGCATCGTCACAGACCGCTGGGCTTCCCAGGAGGGAAGACTCGCCGCAAATCTTCTCCAGAGGCGCTTTCCCAAGCTAGATGCTCGGGAGGTCGGGCTCATCGTTTACGCGGTGCTTCTCAAGCGAGTGTTTGGCCCCGACGGGGCACCGTTCCGCGAGCCCCTCTAAAGGCGAATACTCACCGAGTTTTTGCCTGTAGACCCTCCCTTTTTGGCTGCAGGTGCTAGCTTTACACTCTTTTCTTGAACGCCCGAGTTTACGCTCTTAAGAAGATCTGAAATATCAGCTGGGATAGTTGGTGGTGCCATTTCTACCTTTGGTTGAACGGCAGCTGCTGCGGGCTGTGGGTTGGGGCGAGCAATCTTAACAGGTGACTTAATTGTCTGTGGACGCTGTTGGGGAGGTGGCGGGATCATAGAACTCATAAAGTTGGCAAGTCCTGCCATAGGATTCTCTCCACCGCGAGGAGCCATCTGAGGAGGAGGAACATTTGTTCCGCGCTGGTTACTCTGTGACTGCATCGCAGCCGTAGCAAGCTGACGAGCAATTTCTGGGTTTGACTTAAGAACCTGGTCAATATTGGGAATGGGTGACTTCTGAACCATTTGATTCGTAAGATGAACCATGTATACCATCATGCAAGTTCTGATAGGAATACGAACAAGAGGGTGCATCTTGAGCTTATCGCCATAAAGGTCATAAAGCTCTTCGAAATCCTCTTCCATATCACCAACTTTCATCTGCGCAGCCTCAGAA
>Ga0187843_10001374_pt1 | contig 15472 bp, 6 predicted proteins | sample SpaLakP09_SKY_43_FD_134516 | JGI IMG/M metagenome (GOLD analysis project Ga0187843, IMG submission 134516) | Oligotrophic lake water microbial communities from Sparkling Lake, Wisconsin, USA - SP09_SKY_43 | ecosystem: Environmental > Aquatic > Freshwater > Lake | place: USA: Sparkling Lake...
ATCCGTTGCCTTTATTCATCGATGGCCCAGTCGCCGGCTACCTGCAACCGAACCCACAAATTGTCAGACGGTATGTGAATACGTATGCAGCGGCAGCCCCAAAAGTCGCGCCGGATACCCAATATTTTCTCGCAAATAAAGCCCAAGGCACTGTGCGGATTGTGGTGGCGGGTGAATCTACTGCCGCCGGTTTTCCTTATGGCCGGTTTGGCTCACCAGCGGCGTTGTTGCAAGAGCAATTCAAACGTCAGTATCCGGACCAGTCGATTGAAGTGATTTCGGTGGCGATGGCGGCGATTAATAGCTACACAGTGCAGGATTTAATGCCGGAGATTTTAGCGATTTCGCCAGATGCGGTAGTGCTTTATGTCGGGCATAACGAATATATCGGGCTTTTGGGCGTCGGTTCGCGGTTTGCCTTTAGCGAAAGTCGCAGCCAAACGTTGGCTTGGTTATGGCTGCGCCGCTTGGCGCTTTATCAGGTGATGGAGCAAGCGCTCACGCCAGCTGCGCCAGTAAGCGCGAATAAAACCGCGATGTCGCAGGTGGCGAAATCGCAAGGCGTGGCTTTTGGTTCGAACGAATATCAACTTGGCGTGCAACAATTTCAGCAAAATTTGCAGGAAATTTATCGGCAAACTAAAACGGCCAATGTGAAATTAGTGGTGAGCAGTTTGGTCAGTAACGACACCGGGCTTGCGCCATTTTTAGCAACTCCAGCAATGCCGGAGCTGGAACAATATTGGCAAAGTCAGCAATTTGCCAAATTGCAGGATGCTTTGCAGCAAGGCTTAAAACAAACCGAGTGCCATGCACAGGTGCAGTATTGGCAAGCGCGCTGGTTGGTTTTACAAGGGTATCCGGCAGCGCCAGTGTTCGTAAAAGCACGGGATTGTGATGAGCTGCGCTTTCGCGCCCCTAGCGACTTCAACCGATTTTTACGCGAGTGGCAGGCGCAAGAAGCAAGCGCAGGCTTGTTATGGTTAGCCGATGTTGCCGCAACTTTTGCCAAACAAAGCCCGGTGCATGGCATCGGCAACGAATGGCTGCTGGAGCATGTGCATCCAAATCAGCAAGGGTATCAGTTGCTGGCGTCGCAATGGTTGCGGACGTTAGCGCAAGCTGCTGTGGTTTCTGGAACGGTGAACTCCGCGGAAATTGCCGCAATCGCCAATCAGCCGGCGAGCTTGTTAAGTGTGATCGACCAAGGTGTTGCCGATTATAAAATTAAGCAATTGCTGGCGGATTACCCGTTTACCGCATCGCCGCAACCAGTGCCGTTACCCACGGCTATCACCCCAGAGCAGCAGTTGGTGCTCAAGCGCCTGCAAGGGGTTGATTGGTTGGCGCTGCATCAAGAATTATTAAATCGTTATCAGCAACAACAGCGCTTTGCCGAAGCGGCAGCAGTGGCAGCGCTGCTAAGTGATGCGTTGCCCTTTGACGAACAGCTCGCAGCATTGTCGGGCCAACTGTATTCGCAGGCTGATTTACCAAGTTTGGCGGTCGGTTATCTGCGCCGCGCGTTGGCCTTAAATGCTGAGCATCGTGGTTATCGTATGTTGCTGGCGCGCAGCGAATACTTAAGAGGCCGATTACCGGCATCGTTGCAACAGCTTGAACAAGTGCTGCAGCGCTCGCCTGATTATCAGCCAGCACAACAACAGGCGGAACGTATTCGCCAACAACTGACTGAGTAACATGACCTAATGTATCGAGGATATTATGCGTAAGTTTGGTTTTTGGCTGATTTTAATCAGTTTGCCACTGCTGCTGATCGCCGCGCTGGAAGGGGCGGTACGTTTGCTGGGGTTGGTACCAACTTTTCCGGTTTTTGTGCCACATCCTGCCGCCCCGCAATATCTGACCATGCGACCCGATGTCATTCGGCGTTATTTTCCTGCGGGCGCTGACATCCCCAATGTTACGGTAGAGCCGCATTATTTCTTACAAGAAAAACCGAACAATGGCATTCGCCTGTTTGTGCAAGGCGGCTCAACCGCGGCTGGTTATCCTTATGGTTTAGGCGCATCGATTGCTAGCATGCTGGAAAACCGGCTGCGCCATAGCTGGCCTGATAAACCGGTGGAAGTGGTGAATACGGCGCTTTCGGCGGTAAACAGTTACACGCTGTTAGATGTTGCTGATGACATCATTGCCCAGCAACCAGATGCGGTGCTGATCTATGCCGGTCACAATGAATTTGTCGGCATTATGGGCGTGGGTTCAAATTATCGGCTGGCGGAATCGCCCGCAGCAACTGCGGTGTATTTACAGTTAAAACAATTACATCTGTACAAATTACTGGAGCAAATGCTGGTGAGTAAACCGGCAGTTGCCGCCAACTCGCAAGAAAAACGCACCTTGATGTCGAAGATGGCGGTAGCGCAACCAATAGCGCTGGATTCGCCAGTATATCAAGCGGGCATCGCGCAGTTTCAGCGCAATATGAGCATGCTTTTGGCTAAATATCGCAAGGCTGGCATTCCGGTGTATTTGGCGACTGTCGGCAGCAATATCGCCGACCAACCGCCGTTTCAAAGTGCTGATTTAACACCAGAGCAACTGAAGTCTTTAACGGCGTTGCAGCGTGGCGATTCATCGCAGTTTGCCTCGTTAGCGACAGAAGCAAAAGCTCAGCAACACGCGATGTTAAGTTACCAACTTGGCCAGTGGTTACGTCAGCAACAACGTGCGACAGAAGCGCAAGAATGGCTGAGTTTAGCCCGAGACTTTGATACCTTACGTTTTCGCGCGCCACAAGACATTAATCAGCAAATTAAAGGCTTCGTTGACAACAAAACCGTGTGGTTAGTCGATGCCGAACAAGCACTGCGTGACCATAGTGCAGATAGACTGATTGGTCGGCAGTTGATGCTTGAGCATCTGCATCCAAATTTACCGGGTTATTTTGTCATTGCCGATGCCTTTTATCAGGCGCTTGCGAAGAGCCAGCAGCTGCCTGCTTATGCGGTGAATGTAGAGAAAGCCAAAGCTTGGGGGTTGCGGCCAGTGGTTCCTGCCGAGGAATTTGCCGCTTTTGCTCGGGTCGCGCAGTTAACCTCAGATTATCCATTTCAGCGCGCACCACAGCCGGTCGAATTACCTGCCGCAGAAAACCCATTACAACAAGCGGGACTCGATTTCTATGCGAAGAAAATCGATTGGCTGCAATTGATGCAAATTTCCATGCAAGTCTACCAACAACAAGGTGAGCGTGACATGCAGCTAAAAATTGCCGTAATTTTGGCTGATGCCGCGCCCGACCAACCAACTTGGAACGCCTACGCCGCCAAGTTACTGGAAAAAAGCAGCACGCCAGAGCTCGCTTGGTGGTATTGGCAACGCGCTGCGCGCCAAGATCCAAATAACAAGGCTTATCAACAGACGAAATAAAGAGTCGATATTTTTCAGTGGAAGTTATCCAGTCGACCCCATTCGGGGGCAGCAATCACCACGATGCCCCCGTTTATTTTTGCCAAGCAAGTTAAATGTAATGTCAGCAAATCATCCACTTTACTGATGACCTGAGGTCATTTTTGCCACTCAAACCCCAACTTCGCCGCTTGGCACCAAATTCACCATAGCCTGTTTTGTCATTGGATAATTGCCACAAGAGCAATGTTCCAACGACTTTAGTCCCAACAGCAAAAGGCTATTTTATGATCAAACATATTTTTTCGGCGGCATTGGTTAGTTGTGTTTGTGTGCAAAATTCATTCGCACAAACGACAATTCACCAGCAAATCACCATGGCAAATAAGCAGCAAGCGGTCACGGCGACAGCAATGCAACAAGTGCGGTTTCAGGATGATTTTTACCAAGCGGTCAATGGCGAATGGCTGAATACCGCGATCATTCAACCAGAAGCATCAGCCGTATTTGGTGCTGACTTACCGAGTATCACGGCAAATCAGCTGGAAAAAATTGTCACGGAATTGGCGAGTCAACAAAATCGAGATGGCAGCGTTGCGCAGAAAGTGGCGACCTTTTACTCGACTTTTCTAGATACCGACCACATGGAAAAATTGGGAATGTCTCCGGTAAAAGCGCTGTTAGCGCAAATCGATGCCTTAAATTCCATGGCCGATTTAGCATTTTGGCAAGGTCAAGCACAAGGGCGCTTAGAAACACCGATCCATTTCCCATTTGTGATGCCTGGTTTACAAGATCCGACCACTAATTATGCGATGCTGGCGCAAGGCGGTTTAGGTTTACCCGACCGTAGTTACTATTTAGCGTCCAACGATGCGGAAGTTAGTAAAATTCTGGCGGCGTATCGGGCCTATTTATACCAGTTAGCGACTCTCGCTAAGTTGCCCAACGCTGTGAAGGTGGTCGATCAAGCGCTGGCACTCGAGACAAAAATCGCCACTGCACAATGGGATTTGGCCAAGAGCAGAGATCCGAGCAATATCGTGACTATGGGCAAAGCGGAATTGATTGCTGCAGCACCTGCATTTGTTTGGGATTCATTTCTTGCAGGCGCTGACCTTGGCAGCCAACAAACCCTAAGTAATCTGCAGCCTGGTGCTGTGATTGCAATTGCCAAGCTATATACCAGTGGCTCACTCGCTGAGTGGAAGGCGTACAGTAAACTGCAAACTTTAAATGAGTCGGCGCCGCTGTTATCGGCAAAGTTTCGGCAAGCGCATTTTGCATTTTATGGCAAAACACTGAGCGGTCGTTTGCTCCCTGAGCCACAGCAAAAACAGGCAATTGCAAAATTGAATAGCGCCATGGGCGAAGCGTTAGGCCAGTTATACGCCGAGCGTTATTTTCCGGCCGATCACAAGAAACGGATGCAGGAAATGGTGCAGAATTTGTTGGCGGCGTACCAAGATGCAATTACCAAATTAACTTGGATGTCTCCTGCCACCAAAGCCCAAGCGCTTGATAAAATTGCAAAATATGGAACAAAAATTGGGTATCCAGATATTTGGCGCGATTATACCGATTTAAACATTGTCGCTGGCGATGCACTGGGTAATCAGCATCGCGCGGCGCGGTTTGAATGGCTGAATAAAGCGCAAAAAGCCGGTAGAAAAGCCGATAAACGCGATTGGGATATGTTGCCGCAAATGGTCAATGCACAATACAACCCACTTCGAAATGATATCGAGTTCCCTGCCGCGCATCTGCAAGCGCCGTACTTTGATATGCTTGCTGATGATGCTGCCAACTATGGCGCTATCGGCGCAATTATCGGCCATGAAATCAGCCACGGTTTTGACAATATGGGCAGTCAGTTTGACGGTGATGGCAAATTTCGCAATTGGTGGTCAGAACAAGATAAAGCGGCGTTTAATGCCATGGCCGAAAAACTGGTGAAGCAATTTAATCATTATGAATTGTTTCCCGGGAAACATGTTGATGGGCAACTGACCCTCGCCGAAAACATGGCAGATCTGGCTGGACTACAAATCGCTTTTGATGCTTACATTAAAAGTCTAAATGGTAAAAAATCAAAAGTAATCAATGGTCTCACTGGTGAGCAACGATTCTTTTTTAGTTATGCCCACAGCCGTCGCAGTAAATTTCGCCAAGAACTGGCAACTCAGTGGCTGGTGACCGATCCGCATGCACCTGATGTGTTTCGCATTAATGGTGTGGTGATTAATATCGAGGGCTTTCATCAAGCATTTGCGACTCAACCAGGTGACGGTATGTTCAAAAACCAGGCCGAACGTCTGCGGATTTGGTGATTTAATGCGGTAACTTAACCGCTAAATCGAGGTGCTGAACCACAGCATTTGCTTTAGATGATATCTTGGATGGTAGTTATCATCCTGTTCGGACTGATGACTACCAAACTTCTGTTAACTTAAGGTTTTTGCTAAATGCAGCCATTTTTTTTCTTTCCACGTGACCGACTATTTTGGTTTTATCATTGTGGCGCTGTGGCTTTTGTTACGGTCACGACCTTAATTAGCATGCTTTTTCTCGGAGATCCGTCAGGTTTTAATATCACGAGTTCCTTGGTCTGGGCTTTGCCGTATTCGCTCGTTGTTTTAGTGTTTCGTTACTGCTATCAAAAAAGAAAATGGTACCTGTTAAATATCCCACGATTGATGCTACTTATCGTGCTGTACGGGACTATCACTGGAGTATTGGTTGTTGCTTTGGTGTTACTTATCACCATCCCCATGTTTTGGACTGAGTTGCCAAAAGGTCAGCCGAATTTTGATATCAGCTTGTTTATATTTCGAAATCTGATTGGAGGGAGTCTCAACACTCAGCTGTTTATTTGTTCATGGATTTTTATTTACGCCAACACCATCAACTCCAAACAGAAAAAATTAACCGAAATCAACAATTTGCGCCTGCAAAGTAGCCTTCGGGAAGCTCGGCTTAGCAATTTATCCAATCAACTGAATCCGCATTTTCTGTTTAATGCCTTAAACAATATTCGATTTATGGTGCATGAAAACGCGCAAAATGCAGAGAATATGATCTTGGCCTTGTCCGATATATTGCGGTATTCCCTGGCCAGTAGCGAACTGACCAAAGTGACGATTGGTCAGGAAATGGAAATAATTGACCGATATATCTCGATAGTCAGCATTCAACTGGAAGATCGGTTGCATTTTTCCAAGCACATTTCCGAACATTTGCATGGCTACTTACTGCCACCAATGGTGTTACAGATGCTGGTGGAAAATGCCATCAAGCATGGCATCGACAATATTGAAGGCGGTGGCCAGTTGCAGCTGCAGGCGTTTGAGCAGGAAACCGCTTTGGTTTTTACCGTCAGTAATGATTTGCCAGCTTTGCACACAGGCAATAGTGCTAATCTTACCCATCATAATACCGGTCTTGGCTTAGAAAACATCCGACAACGGCTGATGCTGCTGTATGGGAATAATGCGAGTTTGTTGATAAATCAGCAAAACAGTAGCAATGCTCGGCCGCAATTTGTGGTCACTATGACTATCCCCAAGGAGTTTGCACGATGAAAGTTGTGGTGGTTGAGGACTCAAGACTTGCCCGGGAAGGTCTGGTGCGTATGTTAAAAGAGTACCCAGAACTAACGATTGTCGGGCAAGCCGACAATATTAATGTTGCTTTGACCTTAATAAACGAGCACCGGCCGGAGGTGATTTTTCTCGATATCCAAATGCCTGGTGGCTCTGGTTTTGAATTACTGGAGAAATTGAGCTATTTGCCGAGGATTGTGTTCACGACGGCGTATTCTGAATATGCGATCCGGTCTTTTGATTTTAATACCGTTGACTATCTACTCAAGCCAATCAGCAAAGCAAGATTACAGGGCGCAATTAGCAAATTGTTGTATGTCCGTGAGGATGGCGATGCGGCAAATCAACCTGAGCTAAATGACGGATCTGATTTAAACAAACCTGCCAAAAAGCCGCCGCTGGAGCTGAATAGCAAGATATTTATTAAAGATGGTGACCGCTGTCATCTCATCAAGCTGGAATCGATTTGTTATATCGAAAGCCAAAAGAATTACGTGCAGATTTTTTTCGAAGGCCAAAAAGCTTTTGTCAAAAAATCGCTGAATCTGATTGAGGAAAGACTGCCCCAAAGTTTGTTTTTCCGAGTCAGTCGGCAGCATATTGTCAATTTGCAAGAGATCCAAAAGATCGAAGAATCAATTGGTGATGGCTATAACATTTTGATGAGTGATGGCACCGAATTGGAAGTTTCCCGCAGAAATGCCACCGCGTTAAAAGAGTTACTGAGTTTTTAAACCTAAACTGGTAAATCGACCCCATTGCTCAAGACTTTTTGGGTTGTGTTGCACTTTTTTGGGTAATTTGTACAGTTTTCACTCCGCGACCGAAGTCCCGCCAGTACTAGCGTTTACCCGCTGTTAATCAACTTTGTTGCACCAAAAAGAGGCGAATATTTCACTTTGCCTGCTGACGGTGCAAAGTTCCCACCATGAATACGTATTCATCTTGAGCTATACCTTGAAGGCGATTAATTAATAGACATCAGCGAATGAAACCACCAATGCTCAGTTGTTTGCTCAACTTGAGCCGCTTGCGACATTTACACATTGCGATGTGTGAAGTGATATGGGGGATTTAGTCGCCGATGGCTTGGATAAGACGACAACTCGTAAAACGCATAACGACCACCGCATCGCTGTTTTCGGGCAGTGATGATAACAAGACCCAAACTTTACCACTGGCGAACGGATAGCTCGCTGGTGGTTTTGTTATAGGGTCGATAACCAAACCGGGGATGATGGCATGTTAAAGTTCAAACTCAGTGTTTTAACGCTCGCGCTCGCCAGTGCAGGTATGGGGCTTTGTGCGCAAAGCGCCTTTGCTGCAGCGGCACAAGAGCAAGCAGCGCCAGCTGCAACAGCAGCGACAAACACCACAGACAGCAAAAAGAAAAAGAAAGAAGAAGAAATTGAAGTCATCGAAGTACGAAGCTTCGCTGGCAGTTTGATCCAATCACTGAACGTTAAACGGTTTAATGACACGGTTTCAGAAACCATTTCTGCTGATGATCTCGGCGCATTACCCGATGTTTCAATGGCTGATGCGTTAACGCGTCTCCCAGGGGTGTCTGCAGTTCGTACTGGCGGTCAAGCCTCAGAAATCAACATTCGCGGCATGGAAGGTGGCTTTGTATTTTCAACCTTAAACGGCCGCGAACAAGTCTCCACCAACGGCAAACGTAATATCGAATTCGACCAATACCCGTCAGAGCTGATTAACGCTGCGGCGGTTTTTAAATCACCAAAAGCCTCGCTCATTGAAGGCGGTGTTGCGGGGACTGTTGATCTGCAAACCGCAAGCCCATTAAAGGCGACTAAGAATCACAACTTCGTGGTGAACGCCCGCGGCAGTTTTAACGACCGTGCCAATGAAATCTCGGATGCGACTGAAGCAGGTAACCGCCTAAGTTTTTCTTACCAAGGTAAATTCCTAGATGAAACCTTAGGGGTTGCTTTAGGTTATGCGCGTTTATTCCAGCCAAGTGTGGCCACACAATTTGTCGGCTTCAACTACAACCAAGAACGTGACCTTGATGGCGTTGCTAATGATGCCCAGCAAGAGCTAGTCAGCGAAGGTTTTGAAATGCAACACCGTGGCGGTGAAGAAACCCGTAATGGTTATGTTGCAGCGCTTGAATGGCAGCCAAATGATAAATTACGAGTGAAGGCGGATGCCTTTATCTCTAAATTTGATACTAAAGCTTTTGCTCGTGGTTTCCGGGCAAAGTTTGAAAGCGGCACGGCGATTATTGATAACCCAGTGATTGTCGATGACATCATGGTCGGTGGAACGGTTAAACGTCGCAGTGATGGCATGACTCGCGTGGAAATGGTCAACGATGACAACACTGACTTTGACGAAGTCCGTAGCTACGGTTTTAAAACCGAATATGACGTGACAGACAACTGGTCACTCAGTGCCGACATTGCGCATTCATCGTCAACCAGTAACTTCCGCAATGGTTTGTTATGGTCTTTAGCGTCTACTGATGCTACTGCGGCAAAACCAATTGTCGACCCGAACGTTTCTATCACTTACCAGCTCAATGGCTTGAATTTACCGGGTATTGGTATTAGTAATGCGGCTTCATTCACCGATATTAACAAAATGCTGGTGAGTAAATACGGCATTTATCCAACCTTAAATACCGATGAAGTCGATGCTTACCGTTTAGATAGCACCTACAAACTGGAGAACGATTACATCGCTTCCATTGAAGCCGGTGTACGTTATGCAGAACGCGATTACACCAGTGATCGTCAAGTGTTTGAATATGGTTCGGACGCGCTGTTTCTCTCTAGCGAAGCACCACTGCGTTTAACGCAAGACATGGTTAAGCGCGTTGATTTTAAAGGTGAGTTTTCGGCATTCCCTAGCTACTTAGCCATAGATATGGATAAAGCGCTCAATGCGTGGTTCCCGAAAGGCATTCCACAACCAAAACAAACCTGGGGTAATGGTTATGCAGGTTTAGCCAATCCTGTTGCTGGTGGTAAGTCAACACCATGGAGTGTTACTGAAAGTGGTGACGTTTCGGAAAAAGTGGTGTCTGCCTATCTGATGGCCAATTTGGATATGGAAGTATTCAATCTGCCGCTAACTGGTAACTTTGGTGTGCGTATGGTTGAAACTACGCAAAAAGCCAGCAACATGACTTATGTGGATGGTGATGCCGCCAAAGGCGCGCAGTACATCACTGATGAAGCAGGTTTAGTGACTGACGATTATGCACCATCAGTGATTGGTTTGACTTATACCGATTATCTGCCAAGCCTGAACTTAAATTTAGCGCTGACCGATAACGACCAAGTGCGTTTTGCTTATGCCAAAGTGATGTCACGTCCGCCAATTGAGCAGCTGGCATCAGTGACGTCTTTTACCATTGGTTCAAATGGTAAAGTTTCAGGTTCGTCGACGCGTAGCCCGTTCTTAAAGCCATTTTTTGCCGATCAGTTTGACTTGTCGTATGAACGTTATTTTGAAGATTCAAACGGCGCCTTTGTCGCTGCCTTGTTCTATAAAGATATTAAATCCTTTATTCAACAAGACACTATCGCGCAATTCGACTTCGCCTCAGCTGGTTTCCCATTGCCGCAGTATGTGCCAGGCACAGAGCCTGGCAATCCAGATGGTTTACCGCCAAAAGCAGTGAATCCAATCGGTGATTACTCAACAGCCGTGAATAACGACCAAGGCGGTTACATTCGTGGTATTGAATTGGCTTATACCCAAGTGTTTAAAGACTTGCCATCGTTCTGGTCAGGTTTAGGGGTGAGCGCGAGTTACTCCTACACCGAGAGTGAAATCGAAACTGAAGTGATCAACGGACGTCAAAGCTTTAAAGCTGAGCTCAAAGGCTTATCGCCAAACGTCTACACCGTGACAGCTTTCTGGGAATACGACGGCTTTGAAACGCGCTTAAGCACTCGCTTCCGTGATGATTTCTTATCTGACCAATCTGCTCTCGCAAATCAAGACGTGCGCTATGACGCAGAGACGGTGATGGATTATCAAGCCTCTTACCAAGTGAATGACAATTTGGGCTTATTGTTCCAAGTCAACAACTTACTGGATGAGCCAACCAAGAGTTACTGGGGTGATACCGCGTATACCGGCACTATCCAGTTCTTTGGTCGCCAATATTACTTGGGTGCAAATTACACGTTCTGATGCCCGCATTAGTGCAAACGATGCGAGTTGAACCCAAATTTACGGAGTAAGAAAGTTATGAAAAATACGATGTTAACGCTCAAGTTGGCGACCTTCGGAGCAATCGCTCTGATGGTGGTCGGCTGTGGCGGCGGTGATGACACCGCCCCAGCGCAAGCTTTGTTAAGCTGCCCAGTGCCACAAGTTCCTAATGCCGCAGGCACGGCTTGTGTGGCGCCGAAGCCACTGAAATGTACCGCACCAGAGTTTCCGGATGCGAAAAACGAAAGTTGTATTGTCGGTTATAACCCGAAGTTACCAGCGCCAATTGTGATGGCTGGTGCTAACCAAGCGGTTATTTTCTTTAATAAAAAAGGCAGCTACGACGGCTATCGTTTACACACTTGGAACAATGATACTTGTGATGCGTACACCACAGATTCATTGGCAAAAGCTTGGGATAACGGTTTAGAAATTTCCGGTGTTGACCCAGTCTATGGTGCTTACTGGATATTGAACCTGAAAGATGGCGTCAAGGGTAAAGCGGAAGCTTGTGGTAACTTCATTATCCACGTCGGGACTGATGATGCCGGTAAAGCCTTAGGTGCTGGTGATTTTAAAATCGAGTTAGGTCCAAAAACGCCATCGCAATTTATCTCAATGAGCTGGACCTTCAACGGTAAATCGTCAGTGTATAGCTTCCCAATCGATTCATTGGGTGTGCAAATCGCGGATAACGCGGCGCATTGGTTAGATCGCAATACCTTCTTATGGAATGGCGATACGGCTGGCGTAAGTAAAGTGAAACTGCACCACGCAGCGGCTGCTGACTTAAAAATCAACGGTGACACTTTAACGCTGAACGGTGAAAGTGTCGAAGTGGTGCCAACAGCTCTGACTGATGAGCAAAAAGCAAAAGTGCCACATTTAGCGGCATGGCCAGCTTACAAAGCGACATTAACTGCAGATCAAGCCAAAGCGATTGTGAAAAATCAATTAGCGATTGGTTCATACGATTCCGCAAACAAGTTGATTGGTGCTTCTTATGTCCAAGCCGCCAAAGTGTTAGATGACTTGTATACCAGCGGTGCGAAAGACGCGAATGAAGCAATGTTGGGCGTAGTTTATGATGGTACTAACATCAAAACTTCCGTTTGGGCACCAACAGCGCGTAGCGTTAATCTGAAAGTTTACAATAGCGCCAAAGCGTTAACGGCCACCAATGCGATGGTTTTGGATGCAGCAACAGGTGTTTGGAGCTACAGCGGTGCCAAGTCGGGTTTAGATCGTCAGTTCTATCGGTTTGAAGTGACGGTTTACCATCCGCTCACCAAAAAAGTTGAAACTGTTGAAGCAACCGACCCGTACTCATACAACACTTCAACGAACGGTCGGTATAGCCAGTTCGTTAATTTGGCGGATGCTGATACCAAACCTACTGGTTGGGATACCCAAGAAATTGTTGCCCAAGGCAATGCCGAAGATACCGTGATTTACGAAGGTCATATTCGTGATTTCTCGGTCCGTGACACCTCAACAGCTGCCGCGAACCGTGGTAAATATTTAGCCTTCGCCGAAGCAAACTCTGCGCCGGTCAATCACTTAAAACAACTGGCAGCAGCAGGTGTAACCCACTTCCATATGTTGCCAGCGATGGATATTGCCACCATTAACGAAGATGCCAGTAAACGCGTTGACTTAAACAACACAGTCGCTGAGTTGTGTAAAGTGAATGCAAAAGCGCCAGTGTGCTTAAACGGCGGCACTGCCACATTAGAAGATGTGATGAAGGGTTACCAAAATTCTGGTGAAAATGCTCAGGCGTTAGTGCAATCAATGCGTGGCACTGACAGCTTCAACTGGGGTTACGATCCACACCACTTCACCACACCTGAAGGCTCTTATGCGTCAAACCCAGAAGGGATTGCACGTATTAAAGAAATGCGGGCGATGAACCAAGCATTGCACGGCATGGGCTTACGCGTAGTGTTGGACGTTGTTTACAACCACACCAGTTCATCTGGCCTCAACGACAACTCAGTGTTTGATAAAATCGTGCCAGGCTATTATCACCGTTATAACCCAACCTCAGGCGGCATTGAGCGTTCAACTTGTTGTGAAAACACTGCCACTGAGAACGTGATGTTCGACAAATTTATGCAAGATTCTTTAGTGACTTTAGCCAAAGAATATAAGTTTGACGGCTTCCGTTTTGACATCATGGGCCACCATCCAAAAACCAGTATCCTCAAGGCGCGTGATGCCGTGCGTGTAGTTGATGCAGATACTTACTTCTACGGTGAAGGCTGGAACTTCGGTGAAGTTGCCAATAACGCACGCTTTGAACAAGCGACACAAGCAAATTTAGCTGGCACGGAAATTGGTTCATTTAACGACCGTATTCGTGATTCAGTGCGCAGTGCAGCGTTGTTTGCCAATGACCCTGACACCGGCAATTTGCAACAGCAAAACTATATCGAAATTGGTTTGGCGGGTAGCTTAAAAGACTTCATCTTGAAGGATTACAAAGGCAATACCGGCAAAGCCAGTGGCGTGCTGTGGAATGGTCAACCGGCAGGTTATGCGACTGATCCTGCGGACATTATCAACTACGTGAGTAAACATGATAACGAAGCGATTTGGGATAAGTTGCAATTTAACCTTGATGCCGACGTTTCTACAAACGACCGCGTGCGTATTCACAATATTGCCCTGGCAATCCCGGTATTAAGCCAAGGCGTGCCATTCCTGCAAATGGGTGATGACCTGCTGCGTTCAAAATCAATGGATCGTAACAGCTATGATTCAGGTGACTGGTTCAACTTTGTTGATTTCACTAAACAAAGCAACAACTGGAACGTTGGTTTGCCACTTGCCCAAGACAATCAAAGTGCTTGGGAAACTATCAAACCTATCGCCAACAACCCGAATACAGATGCGGCGCCGAATAACATTGAATTTGCTGGTGATGTGTTCCAAGAGTTCTTACAGATCCGTCAAGAAAGCCCGTTATTCCGCTTAACCACCGGCGCTGATGTGATGGCTCGTGTTGGTTTCCACAACATCGGTAAAGCCATGACGCAAGGCTTGATAGTGATGAGCATTGATGATGGTGTGGGTTTAACTGATTTAGACTCGGCAAATGATGCACTAGTGGTGGTGATTAACGGCACTAATGGCGAGAAAACTCACAAAGTGCCAACAGCGCAAGGCTTTGAATTACATCAAGTGCTGCAAGGCTCTGCGGATATCGTGGTCAGCACAAGCCGTTTCAAAACAGTGGGTGCCGATGGTGAGTTTACTGTGCCAGCTTATACCGCAGCAGTATTCGTGAAACCACAACGCGGCGCACAAGGTGTCGGCTTAAAAGCTGATGCGACTATGGGCGCACCAGACATCGCACCATACGGCTTAACCACAGTATTTGTGCGTGGCGGCATGAATGGGTGGGGCGAAGCAGATGCCTTTGCTTACGCTGGCGAGGGTGTTTACAAAGCGAAGTTGAATATCAATGCTGGCAGCTACGAGTTTAAAGTAGCCTCAGGCGATTGGTCTGCAGTCAACATGGGCGCTGGCGCTCAAGGTGCAGATGTGTCTTTGGATGTTGCTAAAACATTGGCAACCAGCAATGACAACCTGAAAATCACCTTCGCGAAGAACTCAAGCTACGTGTTTACTTTAGATGCAAAAGTGAAAACAGCGCCAGTGCTGACCGTGTCGGAATATGTGCCATTTGGCGCAACCAAAGTATTCCTGCGTGGTGGCATGAACGGCTGGGGTGAAGCAGATCAGTTCACCTATGATGGTGCGAACACCTATAGCATTACCATACCGTTAGCTGCAGGTGGCGTTGATTTCAAAGTCGCTTCCAGTGATTGGTCTACCGTTGATTTTGGTGCCGGCGCTGATGGCCAGAACGTGACTTTGGCGACAGATAAATCACTCGCCAAAGGTGGCCAAAACCTGAAAATTAATGTTGCCGATGCCGGCAGATATAAATTCTCAGTAAACGCGACTGACACAGCAGCACCAGTGCTGAATGTGACGAAGCAACCAAACTAGTTGTTTGCACGAGGTCTCGTGCTCTCAATTGAAAAAGCCAGTGACGCAAATCACTGGTTTTTTTTTACTTGCAGTTGGCAAACCAGTTATGCCAATACTTTCTTTGATGCCAAAGAAAGTATTCAAAGAAAGGCACCCCTTTCCCGCTCGAAAGCCCGCTGGAAAATTGCCGCTCTGAGGCGAAAACGGAACTCGCTTGCTGCTAGCGTCAGCAAGCTCAAACAGCCGTTTTCTTAAAACCTCAGAACAGCATTTTCCAACGGCTCGCTACAACGGGGCTAAAG
>Ga0187843_10001376_pt1 | contig 15467 bp, 20 predicted proteins | sample SpaLakP09_SKY_43_FD_134516 | JGI IMG/M metagenome (GOLD analysis project Ga0187843, IMG submission 134516) | Oligotrophic lake water microbial communities from Sparkling Lake, Wisconsin, USA - SP09_SKY_43 | ecosystem: Environmental > Aquatic > Freshwater > Lake | place: USA: Sparkling Lake...
AAAAGCTTCATAAGCCTTTTGAGAGTATTTAATACCTTACACATACTTTATAGAAACTTATATTAAATTATTCACTAAAATTACTAAAACACAATTAAGAGGATTTTAAGAGACTTTATTTTACTCACAGAAATTAATGCCACAATCAAAACATTTGTAGGTATTTATACAACAAAAATATTCACTACACTTGATCAAGCTTTATGAGAGTATAACTATTCTTTAATTAATGAATCAATAAACAAATAGTCATTATGAGTACCATCCCAACCAGGATTATCTTGTTTATTATATTTTGTTATATTATCTACTAATTTATAATTATTTTCTGTAAGAAAATTTAAAATTTTTACATAATCAGATACATATATTTCAATTAACATATATTTAGGTCTATACTTATTCAAATTAAGTCCACATAATATATCATACTCATAACCTTCAGTATCTAAAGATAAAAAATCAATAGAAGATGTATTTACTGAATCTAATATATTTTCTAATGTTGATACATTACATTCTACCAAATTATTAGTATTATTTCGTTTGCCATCTACACTAGACATCATACTTCCATTAAAATCACCTTTAATATTTTTTTCTTTATATTTATTAGATACACAAGCTAAATTAAAACACTTGCTATTTGGTCTATTTTTAATACACAATTCATACGGTTCAAACGACGGTTCTATTAACAACCCTGACCATTCTCTGTAAAATTCAAAAAAAGCTGTATTACTTTGTTTTAATCCATCATTTGCTCCAAGTTCAATAAAAAATCCATTTTTTTTAGATTTAAATATATCGTCAAGAATTTTATCAAGATAAATACCTTTATTATTACAATGACTATATGAATTCATAATAATAATTATTTTTGATTATTCTTTAAGTAATAAAAAATAGATTACTTAAATAATGATAAATACTAATAATATATATGTCATTATTTTTTATAAATAATATAGTTGGTTTATCTGTTGAAAAAACTACAAACCCAAAAATACAGACATCAATAGTAATGGATTCTTTTCAAAAAAATCCAAGTACCCGTAATATATACATACAAGTTGAACCTGAGGAAATAAGACCAGTACAAGATCAAATAATTTCTTACTCAAAAAATTATGATTTTATCTTAACCTTTAATGATAATATTTTAAAAAAGTGTCCTAATGCTTATAAATACCTCTTTGGAATGACACGTATTATTCCAAAACATATAGATGAAATAAATATTAACAATAAAAAGTTTTTAATTACAAGTGTCACAAATGATAAATTAATGACAAAGGGTCATCATTTTAGACATTCTGTATATTATAATCAACTACATATACAGAATATTCCCACCTGTTTTTATATAAGCTGTGATTCAAAAAACCTTCCAGTAATAAACAATAATCCTATTCTAGGCCTTTGCCCCCTTAAAATTGATTTATTTAAAGATGCACAATTTAGTCTTGTAATTGAAAATTCAAGACAAACTAATTATTTTACAGAAAAATTATGTGATTGTCTTATTACAAAGACAATACCAGTATATTATGGGTGTACAAATATTTCTGAGTATTTTGATACATCTGGATGGATTATTCTTGATAATGAGTCTATGGATGATCTTATAAATAAATTAGAAAAACTAAATCCAGACTATTATATGAAATATATTGATATAGTTCAGAAAAATTTTGAAATTGTAAAACAATATATTGATATTCAAAAAAATATTAACCGTGGATTAGGTTCTATACCTGATTATTAACTGTCTAAAGTATATTTTAAATGATATAAATATAATGTTTATAGATATATCATCTGGTGAAAGGATACAACAATTGGCACAAGTTTATTTAGGATTTTATGAAGATTTTATATATAATCCATTAATTACAAAACAGCAAGAAAAATGCTTAGATATAAATAATATTCCAGAAAAATGGAATAACCCACCCCTTATTTTTTGCTACTCACATAGAATACATGATTTAATAAAAAAAGTAGAAACTATTCAAAACCCATGTGTAGTTTTATTTAGTAATTCGGATGAAAATATGTCATATAAGTTATGTAAACCATTATTAGAATATGATAAAATAAAACATATTTTCTGTCAAAACATAGAATTTATACATGAAAAAGCATCTTTTATTCCAATAGGACTTGCAAATAGAATGTGGTCACACGGAAATCCTGATTTTATACAAGATATAAATAGGCCAATAAATAAAACTAACTATATATTTTCTAGTTTTAATGTATCAACAAATAAAAAAATACGTGAAGTCTGTCTTAATAAAATGAAAGAGTTAAATATAGATAATAAACATTTCTCAACACAAGAAAGTTATATCAATACACTAGCATCATACAACTTTTCCATTTGTCCAGAAGGAAACGGTGTAGATACTCATAGATTCTGGGAGAGTCTATTTGTTGAAACTGTACCTATAGTAACTAGATCACCCTTAACAGAACAAATACATGCTTCTGGTATTCCATGCATCCTTATAGATTCGTGGGAGAATTTTAATATTAATCTACTACCTAAATATTCTTCATTTAAATTTGATGAAAATTACTATTATAGTATATCACATGCAAAATTTCGTACAGATATTTTAAATAAGGTTGCATCTCTTTATAATTCTATGAATGTTGTATTAAGTTTTGTAGGGAATATGCCAAGATATATAATTGAATGTGTACAACAATTACGCTTATTTTTTGATGGACCTATATATTTAATACATAGTATTATTGATCCTTCAATAAAGAGTAAGTTAGATACATTTACAATTAATTATATTGATTATAAAGAAGTAGAATCTGAAAGATTTAATATGACATCAAGGGATAAATCATTTTGTGTAGTAGATAGATTAAATGATAGAAAGGAATTATTTAAACGGTCATATGAAAGATTATATCTACTAGATAATTTACTTTTAAAATATAATTTAACAAACGTATGGTTTATGGAAATTGATATTCTCATGTACTGTAATCCAAATATTTTTACAGCAACATTAGAGTCAGTTCCATATGCATATTGTTATACCGATATCGAACATTGTTCCTCTGCAATATTTTATGTAAAAGATTATATATCATTACAACCTATATTAGGTACGCTTGATAATTTCACTAATATTTTTATTAGTGAAATGAGAGGTCTAAGTGATCATCATAATAAAAATAATGATATCATCTTATTTCCTCTTATAACACCTTCAAACACAAATAGTTACTTTTGGAAAAATTATAATTTGTTCTATACTTTTATTTTTGACGGAGCAGTAATTGGTCAATATTTATTTGGCGTTGATAGAGATAAATATAAAATAAAAGATACATCTGTACTTAAAAATCATTTACAAATATGGGATTATGGTGATTTTAAATGGCACAAAGATAAAAATGGATTGTTCATACCATATTATAAATCAAAAAATACTAGCAACTTAATACCAATATGTAATCTTCATATTCATTCAAAAAATCTTATATCAGCTGTTTCTTATACTTATAAATCTGATACCACCTAAAAACTTTATTCATTTAAATATAGAATATATGATTAAGAATCTTCCAGAATTTATTCATTCTGATCCTATTTTTGAAGGTATAGATTTAACATATAATCAGCAAACATATATTAGAGGAAAACCTATTAAATATTTAAAATATACTATAGATATATTTAATAAATATACATCTGCTAAAGTTATTGTAGAAGTTGGTTCTATTCGTAATAAAATGAATCATTTAATATCTGATTATAATCCAGTCTGTTGTAATGATGGTCACAGTACATATTTTTGGAATGAATACACAAATGCAGAAATATATACCATTGATATAAATCCTAATTGTAAAAACATTATAATTTCTGACGAACGCCTTAATAAGATAAAAGCATTTACAGATGATGCAATTTCTTTTTTAAAATCATTTAATGAAAAAATAGACTTATTATTTTTGGATGCATGGGATGTGGAGCCAAATAGCCCATATGCTGAAGAGCATTTAAAAGCATATCTTATAGTTAAAGATAAACTTTCTGATAATTGTTTAATTTTGATTGACGATACTGATATTGGAAATGGTGGAAAAGGAAGGCTTCTTATTCCAGAATTAATTAAAGACGGTTTTGTATGTTTAATATCTGGAAGACAATCATTATTTGCAAAAATATTAACTAAACAACTCAAATTAGAAGAGCATTTTACACAAATTTATGAAAATAAAGTTTGGGGTGATAATAAAAATCAATTATATAATGGGAGTTCAGGAGAAGGTTCATCATTAGAATATAATAGTAGGGAATATATTCCATTTTTAAAACATTTTATAAATTACTTTTCTATTAAAAGTGTCATAGATCTTGGTTGTGGAGATTGGCAGTGTGGAGAAGCAATATACGGTGATTTAGATGTTGACTATACAGGTTATGATGCTTATAAAAAAATTATTGATTCCAATCTCCTTTTATATCCAAAATATTCATTTATACATCTTGACTTCCAATCAGATGTGGAGTCTATAAAATCTGCTGATCTTTTTATACTAAAAGATGTCCTACAACACTGGAAAATGGATGAAATTTATTCGTTTTTAGATAAATTAATAGAATCTAATAAATATAAATTCATATTAATAATTAACTGTTGTAATCAAAAAGTAGATAATCCAGAGAATCCTAATCGTTCTACACCATTAACTGCAAATTTACTTCCACTAAAGAAATACAACCCAAAAATATTATTAAATTATAAAAGTAAAGAAGTTTCATTAATTTCTATTTAAAGATATAAACAGAAATATTACTATAATAATATATGTATGATATAGTGATTTGTATAGGACCAAATGACTATATACTTTTACCAAATCTTGTTAATAATCTTAAAAAAAATATTATAGATTATAATAAAATATATGTTATAACACCAAAAGAAAATATTGAAAATTATTCATCTCAAATAAGTGATGTTCTATTTATAGATGAAAATATATTTCCATTTTCAATAAATTATATTAATACATTATTTGGTATATCAAAAAGAAGTGGTTGGTATCTACAACAATTACTAAAAATATATGCCCCCATAATAATAACTGACCTTCTTGACGATTATTTAATTGTTGATTCTGATGTATATTTTCATAAATCAGTGAATTTTTTCAAGGATAATATAATTAATTTTAACATAGGAACTGAATATCATGTTCCTTATTTTGAACATATGAATAGATTACACCCATCTTTAAAAAAAATTTTTGATAAATCTGGAATTTGTCATTTAATGCCGATGAAACGAAAGATTGTAGAGTCATTAATAAAAACGATTGAATCTTACAATAATGAAACATTTTGGAAAGTATTTTTAAATAATGTTTCACACCTTCATTATGGTCAAGATCCAAATAATTCATCAGGTGCATCAGAATATGAAATATTATTCACATTTACACTACAAAATTTTCAAGATGATTATACAATTTCTCCATTATTATGGAGAAATACTCCAATGATTGATATAAACTATAATGGTACATATGAAGCATGTCATTATTATAATCGTGTATAAATAAACCTAAAGTTTTCAATCATGTTCATACAGATGAATACGCTTGAAAAAGGAGTTGTACCCCTTGTAAAGGGTGGTCTAGGAAATCAAATGTTTATTGTTGCGGCGGCCTATGCTGTCCATAAGGCTTCTAAAATGCCCTTATATATATATAAGAATCCACCAAACAAACATAACAAGAAAAAACATAATTATAATTTAACTATATTCAAACATTTTGGTATTCATTTAGATATTCTTCAAGAAAATTCATGGTCACTCAGTAATAAACGTTTTTCTCCTGGTGGATTTTCAGCATGGCATCCAGAATCCATAAGTCCTGGAACATTTATGGATGATTACTTTCAATTCTATCCTGCTATAGAACCTTATGAGGATAGACTACGAGAACTTTTCTTAAAAGGGTTGGTTACTTCTAAAAAGGATTATAGTTCATATGCCTTTCTACATATTCGTCGTGGAGATTATCTAGAATATTCTGACATTCATTATGTTCAACCACTTGAATATTATATGAAGGCTTCTGAAATTTTTTCTAAGATCTTAGTTATTTCTGATGATAATAAATGGGTTGAGGAACAAGATTTTTTTAAGAATTCTAAATTTGAACTTTTTGATTGTGATGATGAACTAGAAACACTTTCTGTTATGGCTTCATGTAAGGCTGGTGCTATTATTGCAAATTCAACCTTTAGTTGGTGGGGTGCTTTTTTAGGAGCACATGGTTTGCGCAATAGAGTCTATGCCCCTAAAAGGTGGATTTCAGTTCCTACTGTTTCTTTATTTCCAAATGAATGGATTCTTATATAATTACTTCTTATAAAATTTTGAATCTTTATGAATCATCATAATATCTATTGTTGTATTTTCAGGAATAATTACATATCCTTTATATACTAAATATTCAATAATAGGAGCAGTTGTGTCTTTATAATTATTTTCAAATTCAATAACATCAATAAATACATCATCAAAATCAATACCCTTTATAACTGAATATTCTCCACCTTCTACATCAATACTTAAATAATTAACATGTTTTATATTATGTTCCTTTAAAATAGTATCTAAACGTTTAACTTCTACCTTTATAACCTGTGTAGCACCCCCGTTATAATTTATTTCTGTAAGAGTCCTATCATAATGTCTATTATCATAATCTTCTTTTAAACCTGATAACATTTCGGTGTAACCCGTATTAAGTATAAAATCGGCATTTCCATTATAAAGGCCTGCAGCACAATTTATATTAATAGATTTTGGCCGATTAACAATTAGTTTATCATAAACAGTCTTAATAGGTTCTATATTAATACCCGTCCAATTAAAATTTTCCTCAAAAAATAAGGTATTATTTAAACTAACACCATCATGTGCGCCCGCATCAACAAATACACCATTTAGATGGCCTTTAAAAATATTTTCATGTAAAAAACTATCTTGTTTATATTGTGAATAATACTTCATATTATTTATAGTAATATGTTATTTAAGCCAAGATATATTATCTAAACACTAACTATATAATATAAACAAATGGACAAGATAGATGTCTTATACTATATCAATCTTGACTATCGTACCGATCGTAAATTAGAATTCCTGGATTGGGTAGAAGAATCAGGTTTTCCAGAAGAAAGAATTCAACGTATTCAAGCAGTAGCTACTCCAGGGCGTGGTCATATTGGTTGTCTTCTAAGCCATATTAAAACATTAGAAACCTTTCTGGCTTCTGAAAAAAAAATATGTCTAGTCTTTGAGGATGATTATATACCTGTAGATATAAAAACCTTTTGGGTAAATTTTAGTAAATTATTTTCTTCAAATAAGAATTTTGATATAGTCCTTTGCTCTTATAATCTTCTTAAATCAGAACCTACAGAAATAGATTTTTTAAAGAAAGTCAGTCACTCATACACCTCTTCTGGTTATTTAATTACTAGATCCTTTGCACCAAGGCTTATTGAAAATTTTAAGGAAGCTGTTCAAAATATCTTACGCATTGAGGAAAATACAAGGCAAAAATGTAATGAGTTTTGCCTTGATGTTCATTGGGCTAATCTAATGCCAACTTCAGAATGGTTCACTTTTTATCCAAAGATTGGTCATCAACGTGAATCCTTTAGTGATATTGATATGGTATATGCAAATAGGGGAGTCTAAATTAGGCAGGGTACCTAAAAATGAAACATTTTTAGGCAGGGTACCTAAAAATGAAACATTTTTAGGCAGGGTACCGAGCCTTAACAATATCAGAACCAGCTCCATTTAAGAAAAGTGAAAACTCTTGACAGAAAAACCGTTGGGCCGGCTCCGCAAGTTTTTTGAAATAATAGCTTGTACTTATATCAGACTTTGCACCAAGCCAGATACGATTTGTACCCTTAAGAGACATTATATAAAGTTCATCAAGATTATCTAGTGTATATTTAAGTTTTTCTGGCTTATCTACCTTAAGAAAGTCATAGAGTTCTTTTACAAATTGAGGTTTATTATTGAGCATATCCTCATAATAAAAAACCTTTTTGGGACCCTTAAAGTTATTATAATAGTTTACCATGTTGAAATACATGTTAAAGTGTAGGTTAATTATTTCCGTATTAATAAAGTAGCCATCTAAGACATTTTTTAAGTTAAAACCACCCTGACGTACAACAACCTCCTTAGGATTACGTAAAAGTAAGATAAGGCGCTCGTATTTTCTATCAGATGTAGGAACAATATGTTCCTTCTTATAAATTGGTTGTGTTTCATCAGTAATATTAAAGGGAACAGGTTTTGAAAAGGTAGCCTTATAAATAGCAACATCTTCTGGAACAGCGTCCCAGCCAATAGTGGGTTGTTCTGTTAAAAGTTCTATTAAAAACCGTGTCAGATTATTTCCAGAACCAGGATAAGATAAAATACAATTAGACATTCTCTATATAAAGATTGGGGCGTGTTTAAATCCATGATAGGCCTAATTGATCATATATATGTTATTGGGGATGATAAAAGAGAACCTGAAAGAATAGCCTACCTTAGATCCTATTTTAAGGATATTCAGGTTACGTACTTTCAACCGACCTATATGGATACATTAACGTGTGATGAACTTTCAAGATTTTCTGAAAAGACACATGGACGATTATTCAAGGCCTCTGAAAAATCTCTTTTTTTAAATTTCATGTATTTATTTGAAAAGTGTGTAGATAAGCATGACTATGTCTTGATTCTTGAATCAGATGTAATCTTTGAAGGAGACCTTATAAAATATTTAGAAGGATTAAGTGATTTCTTAATACAAAATTTACCAGAGTGCCTTTCTATTGGCTCAGGTTGTGACCTTATTGATGATGATGTAAATACAGATGATATAAATTATCAAATTGCTAGGAAACAAATCGTTCGTTGTACTGATAGCTTTATATTTTCTAATAAGGGGATTAGAAAAATTTTAGAGTGCATGAAGGCTTATGGAGTTTTTGATGAACCAATTGATAACTTTCTAGAGAAGTTTATCAAGGGGTCTGATTTTAGTTATTATTGGGTGTGGCCAAGTATTACCTTACAAGGAAGTCAATACGGCCATTATAAGAGTTCTATTCAGAATACTGAGGATTCCATGCCGCCTCAATAACCTTATAAATAAGAGATAAAAAATAATCAAAGGGTGGCATATGAAAGTCAATATACTTTCCATCCTTAAGACTATGTTCAAGGTCTCTAGAATAATTCAACCATACATCTGGCATACTACGACACAGCCGTGAAATCTCCTTTGTCCAGGGTTTAAGGCCTATACGTTCAGGTGAGGTTTGCTGCCAGGCCTTGACCCGTTGGTAAAGTTCAATCTGATCACTACACCATCCCGCACCTCCATGACTACCGTCGGCAGGATAGGTCTGTGACCATAGTGTTAGCTGATTTGTTATATCCTGCTCACTTGAAATATTAAACATTTCACCCCAGGTCTTTGGAGTAGCACCAACGTAGCACATATAGATCTGCTGTTCACCTTCATCAATACCTCGTAACGAGACAAACTGATTATTGTTAAAAGGCTGAAAGCCATTTGTGAAAAATGCACGCTGAAGAGGAATAATATCCATATCACTGATCATAACCGCATCATCACCTCCTAAAAGGGCTGGATATAAAAGGCGAATACACTGGGCCTGTGTTGCAGTGGGCCACCCAGATATTGCCTTAAAAAATTTTACGGCTGGATCATTTTTTAGGTGATTTGGTAAGGACATGCCAACATAGACCATTACACAGGGAAGATGCGCAATCTTCCACCAGGCCTCCTTTACGGCAGGCCAGAAATCTAGGTACCTTGTGTTTTCATTACAGGCTACTAGAACACATGAAAGTTTCATTCTTAATAGGGATTAGTGTAATTTTTTTAGGTGATTATATGTTCTCTAATAACATTTATTAATCTTATCACTTACACGAAAGTCATAGAAATCATACTAACTAAGGATAGGTATAGTATAAGTTCAAAATTTCATTACTAATCCATCCATGTTTATTTAATTCTATAAGGGCAGCATAATCAGTATTTTTATAATATTTTTTAATATTTTCTATAGCAAGGGGTGATAAATATTTTGATTCTTTTGTAGAATAATAATTTATCCGGGTTTCATCATTTTTCAATTCTCTATTAAGAAGAACACCTAATTTTTTTATATCTTCATTCATAGTTTCTTGTTTTCCTACAAAGACTATTTTATCATTACGATTCTTTACAAACCTACCATTATTTAAATACCAACCAATACCCTTATTAATATGTTCAAGGGGATTATTCATTAATTCTTCGGCTTTTTCCCTTATAATTTTATCATTTGAGGATAGACCTTCCGCCAAATTATTTGGCGTTTTAAAATAATTTATTAATTCATCATACCTCTTACCAAAGATATAGTCAGTTTGTTTAGTTAAATATCTACGTATTCTAATTCTGAGTAAAACACTTCTAGGCCCAAGATTATTTGTATTTTTAATATATTTTTTAAAATTAACATTAACATAAGACATATTAAAGGCAGAAACAAATCGTGCTATTGGATTTCTTACCCATATAATAAATTTATCATTAATATCATAATTCTTACGAAGATGATATTGCTTAATTTTTAATATTTTTTCCATTGTACTGCCTCCTGTTTTTCCAATATGAATAAGGGTCAACATCTACTATGCGATATAAAATAATACTATTTACATTTCTTGCTTTAGTGAAAAATAATATATACCCTTTAAACTGTTATATTTCAAAGATTGTATCCGGATAATAATTAAGGATAGGTATAGTATAACTCCAAAACTTCATTACTAATCCATCCATGTTTATTTAATTCTATAAGGGCAGCATAATCAGTATTTTTATAATACCTTATAATATTTTCTATAGCAAGTGGTGATAAATATTTTGATTGATCTGTAGAGTAATTATTTATACGTATTTTATCATTCTTTATTTTTTTATTAAGAAGTGTACCTAATTTTTCTATATCTTCATCCATAGTTTCTTGCTTTCCTACAAAGACAATTTTATTATTACGATTTTTTACAAATCTGCCATTATTTAAATACCAACCAATACCCATATAAATATGTCCAACAGGATAATTCATTAACTCTTCTGCCTTTTCTTTTATAATTTTATCATTTGATGTTAAGGCTTCAGCTAATTTATTTGCTGTTTCAAAAAAATTTATTAATTCATCATATCGCTTAGCAAAGATATATTCATTTTTTTTAGATAAATAATCTTTTATTCTACGTTTAATTAATGCACTATTTAATACACTTTTATTATCAAAATCCTTTATATTTGTAATATATTTTTTAAAATTAACATTAACATAAGACATATTAAAGGCAGAAACAAAACGTGCTATTGGATTTCGCACCCATATAATAAAATTATCATTAAAATTATAATTCTTACGAAGATGATATTGTTTAAGATTAAATAAGGTTTGAACTGTAGTACCACCAGTTTTTCCAATATGAATAAGAGTGGGCATCTAATATGCGTTATAAAATAATAGTATTATTATTTTATAATTTAAGATATGCCATGCGCATGCACTGCTCCAATTGAAACCTATCCCGAAAATGCCGAATGGGGTCCCTTATTTTGGAAGATTCTTCATAGTTTGGGCGAACTTTCGGGAAAACAGACTAATATAAATCTACAAAATGATGAACTAAGAACATGGATAAATCTTTTAGATGGATTGAAAAATATTCTTCCATGTGATATCTGTCGTGCACATTATTCTAGATGGTTAGTTCAAAATGATATTAATGTTCTTTTAACCATGAATTATACAAATGTTAATACTTGGATCAGAAACTATTTATGGTCCCTTCATAATACAATAAATGAAGGAAATAATAAGCCTATATTTCCTTTTGATGATCTACTGATATACAAAAATATAGATATTAAGCAATCATGGAAGGCCCTTGAAGCTGTTATGAAAAAAGTGATCACACTAAACGGAGTGAGTCTACTTCATTGGAAAAAGTGGCTGACCCATGTCCGTATACTTCAAGGCCTGTATTAAATCGGAATAATGGTGTCCTGATAATACACTGCTCGTAGACCATAATCCTTCATACACTTTGTAAGAAAGATACGACAATCCTCACAAGGCTTTGAGGGCAGAATGCTCATGGCAGAAACTCGCCATACGCATAGAGAGGCTCCACGCAACTTGGAAACATCACCAAGCTCCTTTACCGCAGCCTTCTCAGCATGGATGGTCCTATCACTAAAACCACATCCACGGCTCCTAGTACCAATATTATTGTGGGACTTTGCAATAACCTTACCACGCTTAGTAATAACTGCCATGTGAAAGTGTGTGGTGCTGTGCCGTGCGCTCTTACACGGAGAGAGGGTGGGAGTGTGCTCCTGAATAAGGCGAGACAGTGTAGACATTCTTACGGGTGTTTAAATATTCCGTTGATGCTGCGTCAATTTTTTTTGCGGATTATTATAGATGGAAACTCAAGATAAGATTAAAAATCCAATTAAAACAGTCGCACGTTCTATATTTATTATAGTTTGGTGGGTTTGTATATGGGGATTAACAGAACATATAATACATCATATGGCATCAAAGGACCCCTTTAGAAAGATTCTTCTTTATATTGGCCTAATGCTCCTTGTACTTGGCACGATTGGGTTGGATCCAAAGATGTTAAATCATATATAGATATTCCGAACATAGAATATATAAGTAATAAGAATAATAAGATAAAAGATATTTATATCTTCAATATATACTGTATCATAAATATCCATATATTACATGAGTACAAATTAAAATTGAAATATCGTACATGTTTTTTATAAAAAAATGTATGATAGGGTTGGTTTAGGTATATTATGTATACTTGCTACAGGATTTACATGTAGTTTAGCTACAGGTCTAATTATAACCTATGCAACATCAGGTGGAATTAATGAGGGTGCAGTTCCACTCGCTGTTGCAGCCTGTATTCTTGTAGGTTCTATATTTCTATCTTGTCTATATAAACTACTTGTATGTATTGAAAATCGTTAAGAGAATTAACTCCAATCAACAACTAGTGTAGTACCTCTTCCAAAATGTCTACGGTCTGTAGATGTTTCATTTGATTCACCTTCAACTGTAAAAGTTACATCTGGAAAATTGACCTTAAGACCGGCTGAAACCGGCTCAACATTCTCTGCCATTATAATGAGTAGATCAACTGTTTTTTTTCCCTCAAGGGCAGCAGCGGTAATTGCCTTTGAAAGCGTAAGTACACGCTTTTCAACAAAGGTACTTGATTCGGGAAGCTCAACAGACTCAAGATTTAACTTTAGGGAAGTAAGATCATTAAGATCAACACGAAGAATTGGGAAGCTCATTCTAACATATATAGAGAAATAAAATTGACGTTTTTAACACAGTATTATCTATTAATATGAATTTATATGAGGAATTTTGGAAGATTGTTAAAAAGTCCAGTCAAACCCAGCTTGAGAGGTATCAGGCAGCCTGTTCACCAGAATATATTTTAAAATTTATAGCAATTGGTGGAGGGCCACGTATGGGTACTACACTAGAGGCCTTTGCGCGCTTTAAATTTAAGAATCTTAAAAAAAGAAATAAGGGTCCTGATCAGACCGGTTATGACCATATAATAAATGTTGGTGATAAATCTATATACATTGAGCAAAAATCATCAGGACATTGGGGAGATGATTTTAAGTGGCAACATGTTGAAAAGGATCATAAATGGGATATTCTTCTTCTCTGCGGAATTACATATACCGATGTAGTATTTTGGGTTATGAATCGGACTAATTTTACCAAGCTAATCTCTGAATCTAAGATTACAAATCAGGGAAATAAGGCAGGTACTAGTTCAGAAGGTGTGTGGTTTAACTACTCTGCTGTTAAAGATTCTCTTGTACGTATTGAAAATGATGCTGACCTTATGAAATTTGCTTCTGAAAACGTTTGATAAAATTGATTATTAAAGGCGCTGTTATTTTTTTATGGACCTAATCAATAAAAAATTTGGACTTCGTGGACTTCTTAAACAGGCTACTCTTCAGACAATGACAGTGGCAATTTCAGAAGATGCTCTTAGGTCAGAAAGGGAGCCTGAAATTCGCACACAGCTACGTCTAATGGCAGTTGAATTATCAAAAAAACCTGAGATTTTATTTAGTGATACTTCTACACTTACTGAAAGAAAGGCATCGTGGTATAGTCTACTCAATAAGGATGTGTGCATGGAGAAGGACCTTGATTCACGTAGCCGCCCTGGTCATGTCTTGATTGATTACCATATGCCACATTTCTGGTCAGTTAAAAACTGGAAGGGTATATCAGTAGTTGATTTGGCAAAGGATTCTACTCTGCTCTACAAGGCACTATGGGCAAATCTAAAAATGCATAGTACACCCTATTCAAGTGAAATTCGTCGGTCACTGTGTATGGTTGGAGGACTATCAAATGTCACAAAATATCGTGCTCCACTTGCTAAGGCAATTGTTCAGGGATTTGGCGCACAGTCAGTACTAGACCCTTGCGCAGGCTGGGGTGGTCGTATGCTTGGAGCCTTGGCAGCTGGTGCTACCTATACTGGGTGTGAACCCTGTGTTAAGACTGTGGAAGGATTAAGAGGAATTCTTAGTGATCTTCCTAGGGATGTGGCTCAGCGTTGTACGCTTATAAATGCGCCTGCGGAGGGTGGACTCATAAGCCTGATGTCTTATGATATGATTCTTACTAGCCCACCCTACTACAACCTTGAAGATTATAGTGACGAACCTAGTCAATCTATGAAAAAATATCCAACCTGGGAAAGGTGGCTTACTGAATGGCTTGACCCACTTATTGGAGCCTGTCTAATGTCCTTACGGGAGGGCGGAACAAGTTGTTGGAGCGTTAAAAATTTTAAGACTGACGGTGATTATCCCTTAGCAGATGAGGTAATTGAGGCTCATAAGCGATATGGGTGGAAACTAGTTAAGGTGGTAAGTATGACTGGAAGTGGCCGTCCTGGTGAGGGACGAATTAAAAATGGTCAGGAGATGCGTGGGTCAAAGGAGGACACCTATTGTTTTCAGAAGGTATAAACAGAGATGGCAAGCTTCTTACGAAGCTGTCACCTACCTGATTGTGGGCTACCTGGTAACTATTGCTGTAATAGGTGTGTTACTGTAGCATACTGTAGTCCAGAACATCAAAGGGCAGACTGGGGAGCCCATAAGCCAAACTGTGATCGTTTCGCAATAATACCTAAAATACAAGAAGTATATAAAAATACACTAACACTTTCCGGACAGGAACATATAGATGCATTATACGGATTGTATAATAC
>Ga0187843_10001379_pt1 | contig 15457 bp, 15 predicted proteins | sample SpaLakP09_SKY_43_FD_134516 | JGI IMG/M metagenome (GOLD analysis project Ga0187843, IMG submission 134516) | Oligotrophic lake water microbial communities from Sparkling Lake, Wisconsin, USA - SP09_SKY_43 | ecosystem: Environmental > Aquatic > Freshwater > Lake | place: USA: Sparkling Lake...
AGGCCAAGGCTTGCGAGGGCACGCAGGCGGGTACGGAGTGTCGGGAACTGCATACCCGTACTACATCACGCAGCGGGAATCTTGAAGCCCGGATTAGCCGGCCCGGTCGGGGCCAAATCAGCGTTCTTGCAGCGCCTCGCGCGACTTCAGCATCGGTCGCAGCAGATAGCTGAGGATCGAGCGCTCGCCACTGCGGATCTCCACCATGGCCGTCATGCCCGGCATGATGGGCAGCAGCTCGCCCTTGTGGCGCAGGTCGCTTCGCTCGGCGGTGATGAGGGCGCGGTAATAGGTGCCCTCGCCACCCTTGTCGGCCTCACCCAAAGCGTCGGGGCTGATGTAGTCGATCTTGCCGTGCAGGCCGCCGATCACGTTGTAGTCATAGCCGGCTAGCTTGACGATGGCAGGCTGGCCCAGTTGCACAAATCCAATGTCCTTGGGTTTGATGCGCGCCTCCACCAGCACTCTCGGGCCCAGCGGCACGATCTCCATGATAGGCGCACCGGTGGTGACCACGCCGCCGACGGTGCCGATGCGGATGTTCTTGACCAGGCCGCGCACCGGCGACTTGAGCACCGTGTGCTTCATCGTGTCCTGGCGCACCACGGCCTGCTCGTCCACCTGGGCCAGCTCGGTCTGCACCCGCGAGAGGTCGGCGCTGGCCTCCTGGCGGGCGCGGCTGATTCGTTCGTTGCGCTGCTGCTGCAGCTCGTTGACCTGACGGCTCAGGCGCATCACCTCGACGTCAGACATCAGGCCCTTGTTGGCCATGTCCTGCGCCAGTTTGAGCTCGCGCGACAAGAGGCCGATGCTGCGGTTGATGCTGGCCACGGCCTCGTCGAGCAGGCGGCGGCGGGCCTCGAAGACCTCGTTCTCGGCGTCGACAAGGCGCTTGACCTTCATCACCTCGGGCGGGAACTGCGGCGCGCGGCCCAGCGCCTCGGCCTGCAGCCGCGCCACTTGCGCCATCTGGGCCAGGCGCTTGGCTTGGTTCTCGTTCTGCGCGGCCTCGGCGCGGGTCGGGTCCATGCGCACCAGCGGCTGGCCGGCCTCGACCTCCTCACCCTCGGTGACCAGCAGCTCTTCCAACATGCCGCTCTCCAGGCTGGCGATGATCTGCTCTTTGCCATCGGGCACGATGCGGCCCTGGCTGCGCGTGATCTCGTCCACCGTCGCCAGCGAGGACCAGGCGATGCCCGCGACCAGCACGACCAGCAACAGGTAGAGCGCCCAGACGGCGCGCGGCAGCGGCTCGTTGATCAGCGCGCCATGCATGCCGCCGACAAACAGGCCTTCCTCGCGACTGAGACTGCGATCAGTGGCCATGGTTTAGACCGAGGCCGAACGTTGCACGGGCTGCGACGCGGGATGCACGTGAAGATTGCTGCCGCCCTGCTCCGCTGGTGCGGGCGTGGCCGGGCGCACGCCCGACAGCGCCGCCAGCACCTGGTCGCGCGGGCCGTCCAGCACCAGGCGGCCGCTATCGACGACGATCACCCGCGACACCAACTCCAGCACCGCCGGGCGGTGCGTGACGACCACCAGGGTGCAGGTGCCCGCAGCGTCGCGCAGCTGGCGCAGGAAGGCCATCTCGGACTGCGCATCCATCGAGCTGGTCGGCTCATCCATCAACAGGATCTGTGGCTTGCTGACCAGGCTGCGTGCCAGCGCCACCAGCTGACGCTGGCCGCCGGACAAGAGCCCGCCCATTTCGCCGACCGGCAAGTCCCAGCCCATCGGATGCTGGGCCACCACGCGGTCCAGGCCGGTCAGCTTGGCCACCTCGACCAGGCGCTGGGCATCGAAATGCCGGCCCATCAAGACGTTGTCGCGCAGGGTGCCGTGGAAGAGCCGTGGCTCCTGCGAGACGAAACCGACGCGGTTGCGGAACTCGGCCGGATCGATTTGGCGCAGGTCGATGCCCTCCACCTCGACCATGCCCTCGGTCGGCTGGTAAAGGCCGGCCAGCAGGCGCAGGATGGTGGACTTGCCGCTGCCGATGCGGCCCAGCACAGCGATGCGTTCGCCTGCGGCGATGCGCATCGTCACATTCTTCAAAACCTTGGGTGCCTGGCCATCACCCTGAGCGGGGTAGCTGAAGCCGATGTCGCTCAAGGCCATTCGGCCACTGATCTCGCTCAAGGGCACGTAGTTGCGTTCGCCCTGGCGCTCGGTCGGCGCGCTCATCACCAGATTGAGTGACTGCATCGCGGCACGAGCGCCCTGGTAGCGGGTGGCCAGGCCAACCAGGCTGTTCAGCGGCATGGTGGCGCGGCCGGCGAACATCACGGCGCCGAGCAGCGCACCGGCGCTGATGGCGCCGTCCTGGATAAGGTAGACGCCCCAGACCAGCATGATCAGGTTGATCGCCTGCTGCATGGTCATGGCGATGTTGTTGCTCCAGCTCGACATGGTGCGGGCGCGCAGCGCCGACTCGGCGGCAATGGCGGTACTGGTTTCGTAGCGGCGCAGGAAGCGGCCTTCGGCGCCCGAGGTCTTCAGGTCTTCCAGGCCCTCGATGGCCTCGACCAGGGTGCCCTGCAGGTCGGCCATCTCGGTCATGTTGGTGCGCATCGCGCTGCGCAGGCTGCTCTGGATCACCAGGCTCAGGATGACGATCAGCGGCATCGCCAGCACCAGCACCCAGCCCAGCGGGCCGCCGATGATGAAGGTCATGGCCACGAAAATCAGCACGAAGGGTAGATCGGTCAGCGCCGACATCGTGGCAGAGGTGAAGAACTCGCGCACGATCTCGACCTGGGCCAGGTAATGGGCATAGGAGCCGGCCGAGGGCGGCTTGTGCTCCATGCGCACGCCCAGGGTCTGGCGAAACAGTTTGGCGCCGATGATCAGGTCAGCCTTGCGGCCGGCCAGGTCGATCAGGTGGCTGCGCAGCTGGCGCGCGAACAGGTCGAACAGCAGCGCCAGGCCGGCGCCGACGGCCAGGGTCCACAGCGTGACCAGCGCCTGGTGCGGGATCACCTTGTCGTAGATCACCGAGGTGACCAGGCCCGACACCAGCATCAGCACATTGCTCAAGAGCGCGGCCAGCATGGCCGAGCGGTAGTAGGGTACGAAGCGCTTCAGCGTGCCCCACAACCAGTGGTCGCCGGCCGGGCGCAAGAGGTTCTCGTCCGGGTTGCGGGTGTGCGCCTGCGAGGTTTCCTGCAGCGACACCACCATCACAAAGCCGCTGAACTCGGGCTCCAGCTCGGCGGTGGTGGCCACGCAGGCGGCCGCCTCGGGGCCGGGGAAGACGACTTCATAACGGCCTTCACTGCCCTCCACGCCCTCGTCCAGTCGCTTGACCAGCACGCAGGCGTCGCCTTCGTTCAGCAGCAGCACGGCGGGCAGCAGCAGCGGGTTGATATCGTCGATGCGCTTGCGCAGCAGGCCGGCGTTGTAGCCGGCCTCGCGCATCATGCGCAACGCCTGGTCAGGCGCCAGCGGGCCGTCCACCGGGCTGCCCGCGCGCAGCGATTCGCCGGAGCGGCCGCGGCCGTGGTGGCGGGTCAGCCAGGCCAGGGCCAGCAGCAGCGGGTCACCGACCGGCTGCTCGGCCAGGCCCTGCAGCGGATCGGCGGGGGCGGAGGAAGGGAGATCGACTGAGCTGTCACTGGCCAGGCGCAGGCCCTTGCCGGCAGCCCCTTGCTTGCCGTCAAAGAAATCGTCGTGACGCTCGGTCTGTTTCATCAGCCCTGCTCTCGCTGGCGCTGCGCCAGCGCCATGCGTTCAAACTCGTTCTCAAGATCGCGCACGAGCGCCGGAATGTCAAACAGCGCCGAGCCGCGGCCTTGCTCGCGCAGATAGCGCTTGTAGGACGCCGCGCGGCCCGGGTTCTGGCCGATCTGCACCGCGCGCTGCTCGTACTCGGGCAGGCTGAAGGTGATCAGGTCGGGCAGGCCCACGGCGCAGAGCAGGCTGCCGGCCATGCGGGAGATGTAGCTGCGGCCGGCCCGCGTGAGGATGGGCGTGCCCATCCACAGGCAGTCGCTGGCGGTGGTGCCGGCGTTGTAGGGGAAGGTGTCGAGGAACAGATCGGCCAGCTGGAAGCGAGCCAGATAGTCCGGCGGCGCGGCGCGCGGCGCAAAAATCAGCCTCTCGGCCGCCACGCCATGCTCGGCCGCGACCTTGAGCATATTGGCCTTGGCCCACTCGTTATCGGCCAGCAGCCACATGACGCTCTTGTCGACCTGGGCCAGCACGCGCATCCAGCTGGCGAAGGTCTCCTCGCCAAACTTGTGGTTGTTGTTGAAGGAGCAGTAGACGAAGGCGTCCTCGGGCAGACCGTACTGGGAACGCGTCGGCATGGCCCCGACCTCGCGCTGGCGGTCGCTGACCTGGTAGCTGTGAGGCAGGTAGATCGGCTTCTCGGTGCAGTAGGGCAGGTATTCCGGTGGCATCACAAAGCGGTCGGCAATGATCCAGTCCACGCCCGGCAGGGCCGAGGTCGCGGGCAGGCCAAGGTAGCCGACCTGGATCGGCGCTGGCCGGTAGGCCAGGATGTTGGGCCGGGCCCCGCTGGTCAGGCCCTGCAGGTCAACCAGAACGTCGATGCCAGCATCGGCAATCAGCTGCGCTGCCTTGCGGTCGTCGACGCCGTGCAGGCGCACATGGTGGTCCATGGCCTTCAGGATGCGGGCGCGCAGCGGCGTGCCGTCGTCGCGGCTCCAATCAAAGGCATATAGCTCGAAGCGCTCGCTGTCGTGCAGTTCGTAGAGCTCGGCCGTCAGCAGGCCCACCGCATGCATGCAGAGGTCGCCGGACAGATAGCCGATCTTGATGCGGCCGGTACGGGGCGTCTTGGCCTTCGTGTACAGGCGATCGGTCGTCTTGACCACCTTCTCGTGCACGAAGCGCTGCGCCGCCATCAGCTGCAGCGCCGGGTCGTCGCTCGCGCTGAGCATGGCCAGCAGCGAAGTGCTGCACAGCAGGTGGTTATGGGTGACCTCGCCAAAGCCCTGGTAGACCGGCCATTCACACTGCTTCTGGCGGATGTGCACATAGTGCTGCATCACGTCGGGCTGGGTGGGCTTGAGCTCCAGGCTGCGGCGCATCAGCGCCTGCGATTCGGCGTAGCGCTTTTGCGTCTCGAGCAGGCGCGCCGAGTTGTTCAGCGCGTGCAGCGTCAGGTCCAGCTTGTCGGCGCCGACGCCGTCCAGACTGTCGTCCTCGGCCACGCCGCGCCAGATCTCCAGCGCCTCGTCGAAGCGGCCCAGATGCTCCAGCTGGTGGCCCAGATTCAATCGGGCCTGGGCGAACTTCGGCGCCAGGCGCAGGGCCTCGCGGTAGGCGGTTTCGGCCTCGGCATGGCGCTGCAGATTGCCCAGCACCGTGCCCCAGTTGAAGCATGCGACATGATGGTAGGGCGACGCAGGTGTGCCGGCCACCCAGTTCTGGTAAAGCAGGACGGCTGCCTCGGGCATGCCGGCCTGTTGAAAGGCGCCGGCCCGCTCCATCAGCTGGCCGATCTCCATCGCGCCGGAGCGCGCCGTGGCGAGCAGTTGCTCCACCTGCTGCAAGGCGGTGTTGGGGACAGGTGTGGCAGGTGGCGAAAGATCCATGGCAAGCATGCCGCTGCAAGCGGCTCCCGTTGGGCTTGTCCGATGTTAGAAGCCTAAGCCCTGGCTTGATCGGTCCAAATAACACCCGGATTGGACAGCAATTCCCCGCTTCTCGGCGCTGCGCCGGGCCGTCCAGCCCCGGGAAGACCCCAATCCATCACGATCTGGGCGCCGAAGCAGGCGCATATCAGGCCTTCAGCCGCCGATCCAGCTGCCGAGAATGCATAGGCACCCTGTGGAGGGGAGCTTCATCAAAAAAGAGCACACGATGCTGAACGCCCTACTGACCCGTTGGACCCGATCGCGCCCGTCGACCTCAAGCAGTTTCGGCCGTGCCGCGGCCGGTGATTCGCTCTGGCAGAGCCTGCTGCGCCTGATCCCCGGCGACGCCGAGCCGCAGCCGACCTTCTTCAACAATATGCCCGCCGCACGGGCAGGCTTCGAAGCCTGTCTGGCCGGCCTGCACGGCGACAGCATCGACGAATTGATGCGCAGCGTGCGCCGAAGCCGTTCCTTGCGCGACCTCTGGCATCTGCGCACCTGGGTCTACACCGAGGTGGCGCGCGCCTTTTCCCAGCACGAAGCTGAAGCGCGCCTGGCGGTGCTGAACCGCCATTTCGTCCAACTCGCCAGCTCCCGAAAGCACTGAGATGGACCTGACCCTGCGTGACATCCCCCACTTCCCGCCGTCCTGGGCCTTTGCCAGCGCGGGCCGGCCCGACGAACGCCGCGGCCGGCTGGCGGCTCGGCGCGCCTTCGTCGACCTGAAGCTGATCTTCATGCGCGCGGCTGCCGATGTGGCGGGCGAGACCGGCCGGCAACTGCAGCAGATGGTGCGCCAGGCCAGCGAGCCGATCGAGCTGTGGATGATGCGCTCGACCGTGCTGGCAGCCCTGCTCGACGATGAGGAAGCCAACCTGGCCACGCACCGCCAGGCGATGCGCGACGCGTTGGCTGAGGCCTTCCCCGGGGTCGAGCCCTGGGGCGAGACGCTCAGTCGCTGGTAGCGCCCAGATAGTCCATCTTGCCCAGGCTCACCCCCGCATGGCGCAGCAGCGCATAGGTGGTGGTGGCGTGGAAATAGAAGTTCGGCAGCACGAAGTGGCGCAGGTAGTCCTCGCCGCTGAACTTGAACGGCGGCTTGTCACGCCGAGGGATCTCGATCTCGCGCGTCTCGCTGCCGTCCAGTGCATCGGCCGACACCGACAGCACGAACTCGCGCGTGAGCCGCAGCCGCTCGGCCAGCTCGTCGAGCGTCGTTTCCTTGTCCTCCCAGCTTGGCACCGGCAGCCCAGCCAGCCGTGCCATGCAACCCTTGACCCCATCGCTGGCGATCTGGATCTGGCGCGGCAGCGGCAGCATGTCGGGCGCCAGGCGCAGCGTCATGTAGACGGCGGGATCGAACTTCTTCGCCTCGGCATGCGCCTTGGCCGCCTCCAACCAGTTGAGCATATTGCCCAGCATGCGGGCAAAGGCCGGCGCGCTGGCCGAATGCATGGAAATCGTCATGGGGTGTCTCCGGGACAACAAAGGTCGGCGCATCGTAACGATTTGCGCCACCGGCCGCTGGGCCCGGCCCGGCCAAGGCAAAATGAGCCTACGCCATGAATATCATCATCCTCGACGACTATCAGGACGCAGTTCGCAAGCTGCGTTGTGCGGCCAAGCTGGAACAGCTCAATGCCAAGGTATTCACCAACACGGTGAAGGGCATCGGCCAACTGTCGGTGCGCCTGCGCGATGCCGAAGTGCTGGTGCTGATCCGCGAACGCACCCACTTCAACCGCCAGACCTTGGAGAAGCTGCCCAAGCTGAAGCTGATCGTGCAGACCGGCAAGGTCGGCCCGCACATCGATATCGAGGCCTGCACGCGGCTGGGCATCGCGGTGGCCGACGGCAGCGGCTCGCCGGTAGCGCCGGCCGAGCTGACCTGGGCGCTGATCATGGCCTCGATGCGGCGGTTGCCGCAGTACATCGGCAACCTCAAGCACGGCGCCTGGCAGCAGGCGGGCCTTAAGGCCAGCTCGATGCCGCCGAACTTCGGCGTCGGCATGGTGCTGCGCGGCAAGACACTGGGTATCTGGGGCTACGGCAAGATCGGCCAGCTGGTCGCTGGCTACGGCCGCGCCTTTGGCATGCAGGTGCAGGTCTGGGGCAGCGAGTCCTCGATGCTGAAAGCCCAAGCCGATGGCTACACCGCCGCAAACAGCCGCGAAGCCTTCTTCGAGAGCAGCGATGTGCTGAGCCTGCATCTGCGCCTCAACGATGCCACCCGTGGCCTGGTCATGCCGGAAGACCTGGCCCGCATGAAGCCCACCGCCCTGTTCGTCAACACCTCGCGCGCCGAGTTGCTGGCCGACGGCGCGCTGGTCTCGGCGCTGAACCGTGGCCGCCCCGGCATGGCGGCGATCGATGTGTTCGAGAGCGAGCCGGTGCTGCAGGGTCAACCACTGCTGCGGCTGGAAAACGCCGTCTGCACACCGCACATCGGCTATGTCGAGCAAGACAGCTACGAGATGTACTTCGACGCAGCCTTCGACAATGTGTTGAACTTTATCAACAAGGAACCCAGCAACCTCGTCAACCCCGAGGCCTTGAAGGTTCTACGTTGAACGATCCTGCATCGCCGGCATCGCTCTGGGTGCTTTTCTGGGCCTTCACTCGCCTGGCCCTGCAGGGTTTCGGCGGGGTGCTGGCGGTGGCGCAGCGCGAGCTCGTCGAGCGCCTGGCGTGGCTGACGCGCGAAGAGTTTGTCGAGATGCTCTCCATCGCCCAGGTGCTGCCCGGGCCCAATGTGGTGAACCTATCGCTGATGGTGGGTGACCGCTTCTTCGGCCTGCGCGGCGCGTTCACAGCGCTGGCCGGCATGCTGCTGCTGCCCTCGGTCGTGGTCATTGGATTGGCCGCGCTCTACGGCCAGTTGGCCGCTCACCCGGTGGCCGTGAATGCGCTGCGCGGCATGGGCGCCGTCGCCGCCGGGCTGATCCTGGCTACCGGCGTGAAACTGCTGCCGGCGCTCAAGACGAGTCCGATGGGCCGGGCGGGTGCACTGTTGCTGGCCCTACTGACCTTCGTGGCCGTCGTCTGGCTGAAGCTGCCCCTGCCGGCCATAGTGCTGGGCCTGGGCGGCGCAGGCATGCTGCTGGCTTGGCGAGGGCTGAAATGAAGCCCCTCGTCCAAGGAGTACCTTGGACGGTCCCCCTTGGGGACGGCCATGCTTTCGGCATCAAGCCGCAAGCATCGCCCAAGGCGGGCCGGCTTGGGGCGGCCCGGCGCACGACCCGCAAATTTCATCCGCTAGGGATGCCGCGCAGAACCATGGAAAACTGAAATGACTGTCGACCTGACCAGTCTGTTCCTGCACTTCCTGATGCTGTCGCTGCTGTCCATCGGCGGGGCCATCAGCACCGCGCCCGAGATGCACCGCTACCTGGTCGGCCAGCAGCAGTGGCTGACTGACACTCAGTTCACCAGCTCGATCGCGCTGGCCCAGGCTGCACCGGGGCCGAATGTATTGTTCGTCGCCGTGCTGGGCTGGAATGTGGCGGGCCTGCCGGGCGCGCTGGCCGCGATGGCCGGCATCATGCTGCCTTCCACCACCCTGGTCCTCTCAGCCACCCGCTGGGCTCGCAGCAACAAAGAGAGCCTGGGCGTGCGCTCCTTCACCGCCGGCATGATGCCGCTGACCCTGGGCCTGATGCTCGCCACCGGCTGGTTGCTGGCAGAGCCCTTCGTGCGCGCGCCCGAGCACCGCTGGGCCACACTGGCCTTGATGGCCGCGACGGTGGGGCTGACGCTGAGGACCCGGCTTGGGCTGGTGTGGATTGTGTTGGGCGGCGGGGTGTTGGGGGCGATGGGCTGGGTCTAGCCTGTGCTTCGGGCTGTCGGCGCCGCCGCCTGGCAGGGCCTCAACCTTCTTTGGTGCCGAAAATCTTGTCCCCCGCATCACCCAGCCCCGGGATGATGTAGCCCTGCGCGTCCAGATGGCTGTCGATGGCGGCCGTCCAGCAACGCACATCCGGGTGTGCCTTGGTCAGTGCGGCGACACCTTCTGGTGCGGCCACTAGCACCAGGGCGCGGATGTCCGTGGCACCGCGGCGCTTGAGCAGGTCGATGGTAGCGATCATCGAGCCGGCGGTGGCCAGCATGGGGTCAACGATCAGGGCGGTGCGCTCGTCCAGTTGGCCGACGAAGCGCTCGAAGTAGTGCACCGGCTGCAGGGTCTCGTGATCACGGGCCAGGCCGACGACGCTGATCTTCGCGTTGGGCAAGATGTCCAGCACGCCGTCCAGCATGCCCAAGCCCGCGCGAAGGATGGGCACGACAGTGACCTTGCGTCCCGCAATCTGGTCGACCTCGGTGGGGCCGCTCCAGCACTCGATGGTGGTCTTCTCGAGCGGGAAATCGGCGGTGGCCTCGTAGGCCAGCAGGCGGGCCACTTCGCCGGTCAGTTCGCGGAACTTCTTGGTCGAGATGTCGACCTCGCGCATCAGGCCGATCTTGTGTTTGACGAGGGGGTGGTGGACTTCGATGACGGCCATGTTTTGCTCTTGTGTGGGTTGATTGAATTCAGACGGCCTTGGCCTGACGTTGACGCACCGCTTCGTAGAGGCACACGCCGGCCGCCACGGAGACGTTGAGGCTCTCGACCGCGCCTTGCATCGGGATGCTCACCAGCTCGTCGCAGGTCTTGGCGGTGAGCTGGCGCATGCCGTCGCCCTCGGCGCCTAGCACAAGGGCCACCGGGCGGTTCAGGTCGACCTCGTAGATCGACTTGGTCGCCTGGTCAGAGGTGCCGATGACCCAGACATCGCGCTCCTTCAGCTCCTTCAGCGATCGGGCCAGATTGGTGACCATCAGGTAGGGCACGGTTTCGGCGGCGCCGCTGGCGACCTTGGCCACGGTGGCGTTCAGGCCAACCGCATGGTCCTTGGGGGCGATCACCGCGTTGACTCCGGCACCATCGGCCACGCGCAGGCAGGCGCCGAGGTTGTGCGGGTCGGTCACGCCGTCCAGCACCAGCAGCAGGGGCATCACATCGGCGGCCTCCAGCCCTTCCATGACCTCGTCCAGCGAATGAAGCATGGCGATGGCGCTGACGCGGGCGACCACGCCCTGGTGGCGGCCGCTGCCGGCCAGCTTTGACAGGCGATCGTCATCGCTGTCGATCAGCTTGACGCCGGACTCCTTGACCCGCTCGACGAAGCTGCGCATGCGCTGGTCGCGGCGCGTCGTGTCGACGTGGATCTCGCTGATCGATTTGGGCTGCGTCTTCAGGCGCACGGTGACGGCATGGAAGCCGAAGAGGATTTTATTGCTGGTGCTCATGGCCGCATTGTCGCCTGCACAAGCAAAAGTGCGCCGATCAGCAGCGGCTGATGCAGCATGTAAAAGCTCAAGGACCAGCGGCCCAAGGTGGCCAGCGGGACCAGCAAGGCCGGCACGGCACCCGACAGCACGGCCGACCGGTGCAACAGCAGCCAGCGACCCAGGCTATAGCCCCACAGCATCACGCCCAGCCAGGGCAGGATGGGCACAAAGTCTTCAGTGACCGGCTTGCGCGTCACCAGGCCCAGCCAATTGGTCCAGCGGCTGTCAAAGAAGGGATGCTGAAACAATTGCGGCAGAAGCACGGCCACCAAGCCCAGTACCGCGCAGGCCCAGAGCGGCAGCTTCGGCCCCAGCCAGCGCAACAGCAGCAGCATCAGCGCCATGCCATGAAGCACACCGAAGCTGATGAAGCTGCGCGGGAACATCAGCGCCGAACCCAACGAGACCAGCAGCGCGCAACCAGCCACCTGGGCCCAGCGGCGCCAGAAGCGCGGCCAGGGCTGGCCCTGCTGCAGGGCCAGCGCCTGGCCCAGTCCGGCGCAGAGGAGGAACAGGCTGACAATGGCCGTGCGCTGTTGCAGCCAGAAAGAGTCACGATAGAAGTCCTGCGTGATCCACTTGAACTGGTTCAGGTCGAAGGCGAAATGGAACAGCGCCATCCAGACCACGGCGAAGCCGCGCAGGGCGTCAAGGCGCGAGCAACGCAGCGCGCGGTTGGGGCGGGAGTCGGGTCTTATCATCAGCGCAGGAGTCTACCCATGCACCCAGGTCACCGATGAGCGCACCGACCCGAAACAGCAGCGCTGCCAGCCAGCCCCGCTGGCTGGCAGCGCTGGCTCACTGGCCGGTGGCGTTGACAGCCGGGCTGAGCCTGCTGTTCGTGCTGGGTCTGGTGGCGCGGCGGCAGGAGCAGCAGCACCAGGACCAGCAGGCCCGCGTTGAAGTGGAGCTCAGCGCCCTGCGCACCCGGCTGGAGGCGACCGTAGCCTCCACTTTCAATCCCACCGTGGGCCTGGCTGCGATGATCCAGCTCGATGGCGATATCTCGCCCGAGCGCTTCCAGGCCCTCACCCGCCGTGTGTTGGAGCCGGTGCCGCACATCCGCAGCGTGGCGGCCGCGCCCGACGATGTGGTGCGCCACATCTACCCGCTGAAGGGCAATGAAGCGGTGCTGAACATTGACTACCGCAAGCTGCCGCAGCAATACCGCCAGGTCGAGGATGCGCGATTGCGCGGCGATGCCGTGATCGTGGCGCCGGTCAAGCTGGTGCAGGGCGGCAGCGGCTTGATCCAGCGCAACCCGGTGTTCCTGCCCGGGGCGCCGGGCCAGCCGCGGCGCTACTGGGGCGTGGTCTCGGTGGTGGCCGATCTGGCGCGCTTCGCCCAATCGGCTGGGCTGGCGCAGCACGCCAGCCTCGATGTGGCGCTGTTCGAGTCGCAGGGCCCGCAAAGCCTTGGCGATCCGATCTGGGGCGATGCCGACATCGCCGCCGCGCAACCCGTGATCCAGCAGGTGCTGCTGCCGGGCGCGCGCTGGGCGCTGGCCGCCCGGCCCAAGGGCGGCTGGAGCGCAGCCAGCGCCTGGGTCCATCCCGAGGTGCTCGGCGCCGTCGCTGCTGGACTGCTGCTCAGCGGCGGCGCCTTACAGCTGCTGCGCCGCCGCCAGCAGTTGCAGCAGCGCAACCAGCAACTGGCACGCGAAGTGGCCCAGGGCCTGCGGGTGCAAGAGGCGCTGGAGCAGGCCAAGGAGCGATTTCGCAGCGTGACGGCACTTGGTTCGGACTGGATCTGGGAACAGGATGCGGAGCTGCGTCTCAGCTATGTGTCTCGCCTGGCCGACGGGACCAGCGACCTCCTTCCCAGCACCGTTCTGGGTCTGCGGCGCTGGGAGTCACCACTGGCTGCCCCAGGTATCGACTGGACCGCCCACCGCGCCCAGCTGGAACGCCGTGAGCCCTTCACCGATTTCGAGTACGCACAGATCAATGGCGACGGCAGCCTGCGCCACATCAGCGTCTCGGGCGTGCCGATCTTCGCGGCCGACGGCAGCTTCCAGGGCTACCGCGGGATCGGCCGCGATCTGACCCAGAGCAAGCTGGCGGCCGCCGCCCTGCGCGAATCGCAGGACGAGCTGACGCAAACGCGCGACCGGCTGCAGGCGGTGCTGGATGCGGCCATCGAGGTCGCAATCATCGCCACTGACATGCAGGGTCGCGTGCTCCTGTTCAACCGCGGCGCAGAACGCATGCTCGGCTATGCGGAGCCGCAGATGCTAGGCCAAAACCCTGCTCGGCTGCATCTGACGGCCGAGGTCGAGCAACGCGGACGCGAACTCAGCAAGGTGTACGGCCGCGAGGTCGGCCCCTCCGAGGTCTTCACCTTGGTGCCCCAGCACATCGGCAGCGAGACCCGGCTGTGGACCTATCTGCGCAGCGATGGCGCCGCGCTGACCGTCTCGCTGACAGTCACCAGCGTGCGCTCGCGCAGCGGCGAGCTGTTTGGCCATCTGGGCATTGCGCGCGACGTCAGCGCCCAGCTGCAAGCCGAGAACGATCTGCGCGAGGCCAATGCGCTGCTTGAGACGCGCGTGGGCCTGCGCACCGCCGAGCTCAGCGCGAGCGTGGCCCATCTGCGCCAGGCCCAGGACGAGCTGCTGCGCGCGGAAAAGATGGCCGCCCTGGGCTCGCTGGTGGCCGGCGTGGCGCATGAACTGAACACGCCGCTGGGCAACTGCCTCACCACCGCCTCCACCCTGGACGAGCGCACCCGGGAAACCCTAAAGGCCTTCGAGGGCGACAAGTTGCGCCGTTCGAGCCTGGCTGACTACCTGAAGGACGCCGACACCGCCGCCAGCATCCTCTTGCGCTCGCTCGGCACGGCCAATGAGCTGGTGGCGCACTTCAAGCAGCTCTCGGTCGACCAGACCAGCTCGCAGCGCCGCCCCTTCGAGCTGACCGGCACCTTGGACGATGTGCTGAGCCTGCTGCGGCCGCGCTTGCGCAACACCGCTTATGCGCTGGAATGCCGGATCAAGGCCACGCGCAAGCTCGACAGCTTTCCCGGTCCACTGGGCCAGGTGATCACGAATCTGGTGCTCAATGCGCTGATCCATGGTTTCGAGGGACGTGAGCAGGGCCGCATCCTGATTCAAGCCGAGGAGCTGGACACAGCCCATCTGCGGCTGGTCGTCGAGGACAATGGCGTGGGCATGAGAGAAGAGGTGCGGCGGCGCGCCTTCGATCCCTTCTTCACCACCAAGATGGGCAGCGGTGGCACCGGCCTGGGGTTGAACATCGTCTACAACATCGTCACCGGCGTGCTGGGCGGCCAGATTGAGCTGAGCAGCACGCCGGGCCAGGGCAGCCGCTTCGTGATGCGCCTGCCCTTCGTGGCGCCGCAGGTGGCGCGCGCCACGCCAAGATAGCCCTTCGCCGGCAAGGCCGGCGCAGCACTCCTAGACTGAGGCCATGACTCCACTGTCCATCCTCGACCTCGCCCCCATCGTCGACGGCAGCAATGCCGCCACCGCCCTGCGCCAGAGCATCGCACTGGCACAACACGCCGAGAAGCTTGGTTACCGACGCTTCTGGGTCGCGGAACACCACAATATGGAGGGCGTGGCCAGCTCGGCCACCGCTGTGCTGATCGGCCAACTGGCCGCGGCCACGACGAGCATCCGTGTCGGCTCCGGTGGCATCATGCTGCCCAACCATGCGCCGCTGACGATTGCCGAGCAGTTCGGCACCCTGGCTACGCTCTTCCCTGATCGCATCGACCTGGGCCTGGGCCGCGCGCCGGGCACCGACCAGCCCACCATGCGAGCTCTGCGCCGCCACCTGAGCAGCGCCGCCGAGGACCGTTTCCCCGAAGACGTGATCGAGCTGCAAACCTACCTGGGCCCCGAGCGCGAGGGCCAGGTCGTGCGCGCCGTCCCGGGCCAGGGCACCGAGGTGCCGATTTGGCTGCTGGGATCCAGCCTCTACAGCGCCCAGCTGGCAGCCTACCTGGGCCTGCCTTTTGCCTTCGCCTCGCACTTCGCGCCGGATCAGCTGCAGCAGGCGCTGGACATCTACCGCGCCCAGTACCGGCCCAGCGAGAAGCATCCCAAGCCCTATGCCATCGTCGGCCTGAACGTGGTGGTAGCCGACAGCGATGCTGAAGCCGCCTATCTGTTCACCTCGCTGCAACAACGCTTCCTGGGCATGCAGCGCGGTAAGCGCGGCCTGCTGCCGCGACCGATCGACTCGATGGACGGGCTGTGGAGCCCTGGCGAGAAAGCCGGCGTCGAGCGCATGCTGGCCGAGTCCATCGTCGGCTCGCTGGACACCGTGCGGGCCCAGCTGCGTGCGACGCAGGAGCGCACCGGGGCGGACGAGTTCATCGTCGCCTGCGCGGTGCACGATGCGCAGGCGCGTTTTCGGTCCTACGCGCTGCTGGCCGAACTGGCTGAACTCAGCTCCGGCCACTCGAAGGCATAACCAACGCCGTAGACGGAGCGGATCGGGTCGATGCCACCCGGCGCAGCCTCCAGCTTGCGGCGCAAGTTGCGCACATGGCTGTCC
>Ga0187843_10001381_pt1 | contig 15432 bp, 10 predicted proteins | sample SpaLakP09_SKY_43_FD_134516 | JGI IMG/M metagenome (GOLD analysis project Ga0187843, IMG submission 134516) | Oligotrophic lake water microbial communities from Sparkling Lake, Wisconsin, USA - SP09_SKY_43 | ecosystem: Environmental > Aquatic > Freshwater > Lake | place: USA: Sparkling Lake...
ACGCGGCCGGCCGCGTGCTGCCGGACCACACAGAACTGGGCACCGGCGAAATCGGCGGCAAGACGCTCACGCCCGGCCTGTACAAATGGGGCACCGACGTCTTGATCTCGACCGACGTGACGCTGTCGGGCGGCCCGACCGATGTCTGGATCTTCCAGGTGGCCGGCGGCATCAAGCAAGCCAGCGCCACCCGCGTCAACCTGGTGGGCGGCGCCCTGGCCAAGAATGTGTTCTGGCAGTCGGCCGGCGTGGTCACGGTCGGCACCACGGCCCACTTCCAGGGCGTGGTGCTGGCCAAGACCCTGATCGCCGTGAAAACCGGCGCCACGGTCAATGGCCGCCTGCTGGCCCAGACCGCCGTCACGCTGCAGAAAAATGGCGTGACCCAGCCCGCCCCTTAAGCCGGCGCCACCTCGTCCGCGCCAGCCAGCCAGGCAGGCGCGGTTGCGCCCGGTCCGCCTGGACCGGTACAGCGCCTGGTCGGCCGGCAGCACGGCATGCGCGCCGGCGACCGCCTTGCGGCAATGATCGCCTTCATGGTGGCCGTAGCTATCGTTGTACAGCTTGAAATTGCCGACATCGAGCATGGCCAGCGCCAGCACGTCGTCGTTGCGCGTCGGCGAAATACGGCATGCCGCGCGGCGAAGGCGGCGCCGACCTTGAACCCGGCCCCGCCGCCATTGCGAACCCATCCACATCCACACCCGCCCCAGCCGGTCTTCCAGGATCACCGACGTGGCCAGCCTGCGCATGCCATCGACGTGGCGGAAGGCGCCCGTGGCAGGGGCAGGAAAAGTCGCGCAGGCATGACTGGATCCAGACTTGCTTGTTGTCAATCAATTAGCTTGCTGGGGTACAGCGATGCCTCACGTAAATTTTGCCTTCACGAAACATTAAAATATATATAATGATGACACTTCCGGAGCGCCGGAAATGCCATCGCCGTGGGCGAGGCCGGCCCATTATCGACCAAGAAAGAACCACCATGTCCCTGGTTACCGCAGTTACCCGCAGCAGCATCGCCGCGATCTCGCTCGCCATCCTTTCCGGCTGCGCCGTCAACATGAAGATTCCGGTCAAGGAACCGCTCGTCTCGACGCTTGCCTACAGCAAGAATGGCGCCGCGGCCGTGTCCCTGGCCTTCCGCGACGCCCAGAACGAGGCCGACAGGAAAACGGTCACGAGCGGCACCATTCCCATGCATCTCGAATACCAGGCCAAGCCCCTGGAAACGACGCCATGGCTGGCCGCCCAGGTCATCAAGGAAATGACGGCGCGCGGCTTGCCGGTCACCCTGGCCGGATCCGGCCAGGCCGGCGCCACCATCGTGATCAAGCGCATGCATATCGAAAACCACCGCGCCAACGGCTTTTCGCCCTTCGTGACCTTCACGTCCCTGAGCGCCGAGCTGGAAACACCGGCCGGACCGAAGCGGATTTCGGCCTGGATCAAGCGCGCCAAGGTGCCGGTCTGGAGTTTCGACGAAGTCATCGACCCGACCTTCAATGACCCGCTCGCGATCCTGTCCAAGGAACTGGCCGCCAAGCTGAACCAGCACCTGTTCAAGCAGGTCGCCAGCACCGACGACGTCAATGCGCTGATCGCGAAAATCAACAAGGATGCCACCACGCGCGCCGATGCCTACCTCGATGTGTACCAGCTCGGTTTCAGCAACAACCCGGCGGTCATTCCCGAACTGGTGAAACTGAGCACCAGCCCGAGCGAATACGTGCGCCTGGCGGCCCTGTCCTCGCTGGGCATCGTGAAGGCGACCGGCCAGATGAACTTCCTGGTCGAGCGTTACGAATCGAAAACCGGCATCTGGCAAGACCGCGGCATGGCGCTCAAGGCCATCGGCGACCTGGACACGGCGGAAAGCCGTGCCTACCTGCAGAAGCAGGCGGCCCTGTTCGAGAAGAGCTCGGACAAGGAAGCGACCTGGACCAAGCAGATCATCCAGCTCTACCTGTAATTCCGGCACTCCGGCAAGCACGACGCCACCTGCGGGTGGCGTCTGTCGTTTACCACATCAAATCGTCGGGGATCTGGAAGGCGGCGTATGGATCGTCGGCATCGACCTCGGTGACGGGCTTGTTGACCCGCACCACCAGCGTGGCATCGCGTTCGGCGATCTTGTCGGCGATCACCCGCGGCACCAGCTCGGTCGTAGCGCCCTGCACCACGATCACCAGGCGTCCCGCCACCAGGTGGCCCTGCACCGCGGCCGACACATGGATCCGTTCGATCTTGTTGTTGTGGGTGTAGTTGTAGGCGATATCGCCATTGCCCTTGCCCTGGCGGTTCTGCTGCACCATTTGCGCGATCTGCGCCATGATGGCTTTCTGGCGGGCGGCAGCGTCGCGCTGGGCGTTCAGTTCGCGCGCGCGCTCGGCCTGCTTGCGCTGGATCTCCAGGGCGGCCAGGCGCGCCTCGTCCACCGTCTGGGTGCCGGTCTTGCGCTCTTCCTTCTTCTGCTTGTGCTTCTCGTGATTGGCCTGTTTGGCCTTGTTCTTGTCGACCAGGCCGGCCTTCAGGAACTGATCTTGCAACGACGCCATGAGGCTGCTCCGTGAGGTGAAACCGCTAGCATAGCAAACTCCGCCTCAGCGTACGGCCAGCGTGTATTTCACCTCCGATTTTGCGATGTTGTAGACGCCAAAATCGCAGCTGTACAAAGTCCATGCCTGCTGCGTGTCGGCGGCGTCGGTGCTGGACGTCCAGTAGAACTCGTTGATGGCGAAATTGGTGAAAATGACGGCGCCGGTGGTGGTGGTGCTGGCCTGGTACTGGCCGTTGAAATACGACGCTTGCGGGAAGGTGGGTGCGCGGTCCGACAGGCTCAGCATCTCGCTGCGGTTCGGCATGCGCCATTGTCCCGCCGTCGAGCCGTCCGTCAGGCCGCAGCTGCCGCTGGCCAGGGAACGGATGCCCGCCAGTGCGCCGCTCCAGGATTGCTTCACGCAATCGGCCTGCTTCAGCCACACCAGGCCGGTGGCGGTATCGGTGACCGTGCCGTCGCCCTTGTCGATGAAACGCGGGGTGGGCAGGGTCGCGCCCAGCTGCAGGCTGGCATCGTCGTTGATCCCGAAGGAGCCGCCGCCCTGGCTGTCGTAGACGCCGGTCGCCAGCAGGCTGACCGTGCCGGGCGCGCCCGATTTGACGGCCCACAGCAGGTTCAGCGCGCTGCCCTTGCTGTTGCTGAAACTGCCGTCGGCGCTGTCGATGCCATTGATCCAGCGGCCATCGGAAAAGCGGATCGCCATGGCATTGCCGGTGAGGGCAGTGTAGGTGGTGGACGACCAGTAGGCGCTGGCCAGGCCGACGCCCTGGAAGGGATGGGCCGCCGACAGCGCCGGGTTGGCGCGCGCAATATCGACCAGGCTTTCCAGTTCGTTCACATTCGGCATACGCCATGTGCCGGCGGCCGAGCCGTCGGTGAGGCCGCAGGCGCCGCTGGCCAGCGCTCTGGCCGCGCTGATGGCGGCGGACCAGCTCGACGGGCTGAAGCAGCCGGCATTCTTCAGCCACACCAGGCCGGTCAGGTGGTCGGTCACGGTGCCGTTGCCATGGTCGGTGAAGCGGGTGCCGGGCCATGCCACGCCGACCCTGGCAGCGCCATCGTCGCCGCTGGCATAGCTGGCCGTCTGGCCGGTGCGGGCCAGGCTGACCGCCCTGTCGCCGGCGCCGAAAGCGGTGAAATTGACGCTGTTCACATCGTGCGCGGGCAAGGCCAGGAAGCGGATCACGGTGCGGTACAGGCCCCAGAAGTCGAGCCGGCCCACGGCGCCGGCGCTGTCGCCGACCGAGGGCACGAAGCCGTAGCCCGTTTTCGCGGCATAGATGGCGTAATCGGCATTGCGCACGGTATCGTTGCCCGCCACCGACCAGGCGCCGTTGGCGTCGGTCAGGGTGGTGACCGTGGTATTGGTGTTGTGGTGGAACACGCTGATGGTCACGCCCGCCACCGGCCGGGCGCTCTTGTCGAGCACCGTGCCCGACAGCTTGCTCAGGACCGGCGCGGTGCTGGCCGGGGGCGGCGTGCCCGCAGCCGTCGCCGGGGCCGACGCCCCGCCGCCGCCACCGCCGCAGGCGGCAAGCAGGGTGAGCACGAACAGCAGCGGCAAGGTCCGGATCTGCGCCATGATATTCCCCATCGAAGTCGAAACGATCAAGACGATGGTACTGCAGATTCATTCCGCAATTACAATTATATTTGCTCGTGGGAAATAAACGACTATGGATTTCCGGTTTTCCTTTTGTTCCATCTACCTGGCTCCCGGGGCCGCGCCCGGCAAGCTTGTTACATGAACACGGCGCGTTTGGTCAGCACGGCTTCCAGGTAGTCGGCCGGCACCAGCAGCGAAGCCGGTCCTGCCGTATTGAAGCGCTCCAGCAGGGCCAGGATATCTTTTTCCAGCGCCTGCTGGCCGTCCGGCGCCAGCGCGGCGAAGGCCCGGTTGGTGGGGCCGTAGAAGTCGCGGAACACTTGCAGCCAGTGCGCCGCCGACGCATAGCGGAAATTGAAGACCCTGCGCGCAATCTGGTAGCGTTCGCACTGGTCGCCGAACAGGGCGCGCAAGTGCGCCTCGATGCCCCACAGCGGCGGGCTCTGCAGTCCGGGCGGCGGCGCGACGTGGGCGGCGATGGTCTTGAACAGCTGGCCGATGAAACCGTCGGGCGTCCAGTTGGCCAGGCCGATGCGCCCGCCCGGGCGCAGCACGCGCAGCATTTCGGCTGCCGCGCGCTGGTGGTCCGGCGCGAACATGACGCCGAAGGTCGACACCACGACGTCGAAGTCGCCATTGCCGAACGGCAGGTGCTCGGCATCGGCTTCGCGGAAGGTGACGGCCAGCCCTTCGGCTTCGGCGCGCAGGCGCCCTTTTTCCAGCAGGGCCGGCACATAATCGGTCGACACCACCCTGGCGAAGCGGCGCGCCGCGGCCAGGGTGGCGTTGCCGTTGCCGGCGGCGACGTCGAGCACGCGTTCATTGGCGTGGATGTCGGCAGCTTCGGCCAGCTGTTCGCCGACGATCTGCAAGGTGACGCCGACGACGGCGAAGTCGCCGCTGGCCCAGGTGGCCCGCTGGCGCTGCTTGATGGCGTCGAAATCGGGGGTGGCGGCGGGACGCGGCGCCGGCGTGGATGCCGCGGACGGTTCGGGATTGCTCATGGCGATGCTCCTTCACGAAAGCGTGGGTCGGGAAGGTTGGACCATCGCGGCGGCCATTCTGTTCGGGAGCGCCGCGCCGGAAAATAATGCTATGCTCGCCAGGCATGAAAACCATCCCGCTGTTCCTGCCGCTTGCCCTGCTGGTCGCCGCGCCCGCGTGCGCGCAGCAGCATGGCGAACTGCTTTCCCTCATCAATGCCTACCGCAAGGCGCCGTCCACCTGCGACGGCCGCAGCAGCGCCATGCTGCCCGCCCTGCTGCCCCACGCCGTGCTGGCCAGTCTGCGCATCGGCCCCGCGACCTTTCTCGAGCCGGCGCTGGAACGGGCCGGCTTCCCGGTCGAGCATGCCGTCGCGATCGCGCTGGCCGGCCCGGTCGACGCCGCCGACGCGATGGCCATCCTGCGCACCCATTACTGCGCCAGCCTGCTCGATGCGCGGTTCAGCGCGGCCGGCATCGTCCGCGATGGCGCGCAGTGGCAGATCGTGCTGGCCCAGCCGGCCCGGCCGGCGCCGGCCGACACCCTGCCCGGCTGGCAAGCCGCCGGGCGCATGGTGCTGGGCGCAGTCAACCTGGCGCGCGCCACGGCGCGCAGCTGCGGCGCGCGCCAGTACGCGGCCGCGCCCCCGCTGGCATGGAACGATGCGCTGGGCGCGGCGGCCCTGGCGCACAGCCACGACATGGCGGCGCACCACTACTTCAGCCACGCGGCGCGCGATGGCGGCGTGGCCGGCGACCGGGCCCTGCTGGCCGGCTACCGCTGGCGCCGCGTCGGCGAAAACATCGCGGCCGGCCAGGAAAGCCCCGCCACGGTCGTCGCCGGCTGGCTCGACAGCCCGGGCCACTGCGCCAACATCATGGACCCCGAGTTCGAGGACATGGGCGCCGCCTATGCGATCAATCCCGCCAGCCGGCGCGGCAGCATTTACTGGACCCAGGTGTTCGCCAGGGCGCGCTGAACCGATGGCGACGTGTTCTCGCACGCCGCCATCGGCCAGCGAGCGCGACGCTCTGGCCGCCGCGGCGGCTCAGGACACTGGCGGCATTCCCAGGCGCGCGCGCAGCGCCGTCCTGGACGCCAGCGGGCGTTCGAATTCCTGCGCCAGCCGCACGATCCGTTCCACCAGCGCGGCATTGCTGGCGGCCACGGTGCGCGCCCGGTCGTACCACAGATTGTCTTCCAGGCCCACGCGCACGCCGTCCGCCATGAGCAGGCCCAGGCCGTTGGCGCCGAGCTGGTAGCGGCCCAGGCCGGCAACCGACACGATGCAGCCCTCGGGCAAGGCCGCGAGGATGGCCGCCAGCTGCAGCATGTCGGCCTGGGCGCCGGCGATATTGCCCAGCAAGACATTCACATACAGGGGTTGCGTGACCAGTCCTTCGCGCAGCAGCACGCGCGCGAAATTGGCCATGCCCAGGTCGAACACTTCCAGTTCCGGGCGGATGCCGCGCTGCTGCATGCAGGCGGCCAGGTGGCGGATGGTATCGGGTGCGTTGGTGCTGGCGCCGTCGGCGAAGTTGAGCGAACTGAGCGTGAGGCTGGCCATGTCCGGCCTGGCCGCGCCATCGAGTTCGAGCACGCGCGCACGCGCCGCGCCGTCGCCGCCCTGGCGCCCGCTGGTGGTCACGCACAGCAGCGCTTCGCGTCCGCCCGGCACTTCGCGGATCGCTTCGATCAGGCGGGCGTAGCGTTCCGGGTCGCCGCTGGGCGCGCCCTGTTCGTCGCGCGCATGCAGGTGCACCATCTGCACGCCCAGCGCCAGGCAGCGCGCCACGTCGTCCACGATTTCCGCCGTCGACAGCGGCACGTGGGCATTCATGGCGCGCGTCGGCACCACGCCGGTACAGGCCAGGTTGATGATCAGGGGCTGCATCATCCTCCCGTGACCTCGAGCGCGCTGCGGGCGGCCTTGCGCGCCGGATTGCCGACATACACGCCGTCGGCCTCGGTATCGGCCACCACCACCGCACCGGCGCCGATGAAACTGCGCTCGCCGATCGCCAGGCCGTCGCGCAGCACCGCGCCCACGCCGATGAAGGCTTGCGCGCCGATCCGCACATTGCCGCCCAGGGTCGCGCCGGCGGCGACGAAGGCATGGTCGGCCACCTGGCAGTGGTGCGAAATGTGGGCGCCGCTGCGGATGATGACGTTGTCGCCGATGCGCGCGAAAGGCTGGATGATGGCGTGCTCGTAGACCAGGCAGTTCTGGCCCACCTGCAGGTCGGGCCAGGTGCTGGCGCGGCTCGACACATAGCTGATGAAGCCATAGCCGCGCGCGCGCGCCTGTTCGTAGCGCGCGCGGCGCAGGCCATTGATGGCGTGGTAGCCGAGCGGAATGAGCAGGCGCACCTGTCCCGGCGCGAAGTGCTCCTCCAGGCGTTCGAAGGGCAGCACCGGCAAGCCATGGTGGGTGGGCGCATCGAGGTAAGCCTGGTCAACCGTGAAGCCCACCACGCGGTACGGGCTGTCGTGGCTCAGGCAATACCAGGCCAGGCTGGAAAAGGTATCGGCGCCGAACAGCACCACGTCGGTGATCGCGTCCGTCATGGCACCTCCGCCGGCGCCAGCACGCCAGCCAGCGCGGCGTAGACCGCCGCGCACTGGGCGTGCGTGATGCCGGGGAACCAGGGCAGGCCCAGGGTATGGCTGGCCAGCTGCCCGGTCACCGGCAGCGCGCCGGCGGCGGGCGCGAAGCGGGCGAAGGCAGGATGGCGGTGCAGCGCAGGACAATACCAGCGGCGTGTTTCGATGCCGGCCGCGGCCAGCTGTTCCAGCACGCCCTGGGCCGGCACCGGCAGGCGCACGGTCAGGGTGGCCGGCGCCTGTCCCGGCGCGTAGCCCTGCTGGCTTGCCACGCCGGGCAGCGCGTCCAGCGCGGCGCGGCAGGATGCCCACAGGCTGGCGCGCGGGGCGCGGCCTGCCAGCCAGCGCGGCCACTGGGCCAGTCCCACGGCCGCCGCGTATTCCGACAGCTTGGCATTGCCTCCGGCCTCCTGCGCCAGCGCCTGCGCGAAACCGAAATTGGACAGGCGACGCACGCGCTGCGCCAGCGCCGCGTCGCGCGTGACCAGGGCCCCGCCCTCGCCGATGCCGAAGGGCTTGGTGGCATGGAAGCTGAAGGCCACGGCGGCGCGCTCGCCGATGGCCTGGTTGCCGAAGGCGGCCGCCGCATCGATCAGCACGGGTATGCCGGTGTCGTCGGCGAAGTCATCCCATGCGTCGGCGCAGACCGGGCTGCCGAAGGTCGCCACCGGCATCACCAGCGCCAGCCTGTGCCGGCGCGCGGCCGCGCGCGCCAGGTCCGGCGTGAGCTGCCAGCTGTGGGGATCCACGTCGGCGAACAGGGGTTCCAAGCCGTTGCGCATCGCCGCCGCGGCGGTGGCGGGAAAGGAAAACGCCGGCGTCAAGACCTTGCCGCCCGCCGCCAGGTCGAGCGCGGCGATTCCCAGTTCCAGCGAAGCCGTACCGCTGTTCAAGGTGACCACCTGCGGTGGCGCCGGCCAGTGGCGCGCGATCGTCGTTTCGAGTTCGCGCACCAGCGGGCCGAAATTGGTGTACCAGCGCGCGCGGTCCATGCGTTCCAGCCAGGGCAGCAATTCCTGCGCGCTGGGCAGGTCGGGGATCAACAGCGGTATGTCAGGCATGAGGTTCCTGGTCAAGCTCAATATCGAAATGATCGGCGGGCAGCCCGGCGCACCAGCGCTGCCACATGTGGCGCAGCGCCAGCGCCAGTCCCCGCGCCACCGTGCCGGGCTGGCGCAGGCGCGCCATGTCCCAGCGCGCGCGCATGCCGGCACGCAGCGCGGCCAGCTCCGCGGGAGCATGCGCCCACTGTACCGCAAGCCGGACGAACTGGTCGCCATCCTGGGCCACCCAGTCCGCCATGCCCATCCGGCCCAGGACCGCCGCCGACTGGCAATGGGCGCGCGTGGGCCCTTGCAGGGTCAGCACGGGCACGCCCATCCACAGCGCGAAATTGGTGGTGGTGCCGCCCGTGTATGGCCAGGCATCGAGCATGATGTCCACGTCGTGGTGCAGGCGCAGGTAGCCGTCCAGCGGCAGCGCGGGGTGGAAGGCAAGGCGCTCGGGGCCGATGCCGTGGCGCGCGAACCATGCCAGCATGGTGCGCTGCGGTCCCGCCGCGCTCATGTTCCCGAGCAGCATGCGCGCGCCCGGCACCTGGAGCAGCACCCGGCTCCAGGTGGCCACCACGTCTTCGCCGATTTTTTCCGCCCGGTTGAAACTGCAGAAGGTGATGCGGCCCGTGGCCAGGGCCGGCAAGCCGTTCGGGGCCGGCGCGCCGGCGGGCGCGGCGAAGCTGCCCGACGAGGGCAGGCGCGCGAACTTCTCGGTGTACAGGTGTTCGTACAGGCCGTGCGGCGCATTGAAGCGATCGCACAGCACATAATCCATCGCCGCCAGGCCGGTGGTATTCGGATAGCCGATCCAGGTGACCTGCAGCGGCGCCGGCTTGCGTGCGAACACCGGCAGCCGGTTGTGCAAGGTATGGCCGGACAGGTCGAACAGCACGTCGATCCGGTCGGCCCGGATCTGCGCCTCGAGCGCGTCGTCGTCGAGCAGGGCCACCTGCCGCCAGAGGTGGCACAGGCCGCGCAGCGACGCGCTGACCTCGTCTTCCTGGCCGTGGCTGGCATAGGCGATCAGCTCGATGCTGTCGCGGTCGCGCCCGAGCGCGGCCCACACCGGTGCGATGAAGCAGGCCACCGCATGGTTGCGCAGGTCGCCCGACACGAAACCGACCCGCAGCGTGCGCGCCGGGTCGCGCCATTGGGGTGGGCGCGGACGGGCGCATCGTAGCGGCGGCCGTAGGCCTGGTGGGCCGCGAAGGCCGCTTCCGGCACCACCGCGGGATCATGCGAGAGGCAGAACAGCAAGGCCGAATGCAGGTGCGCGGCGGCCGGGCCGGGCGCCTGCAGCGCCAGCGCCTGGGAAAAACAGCGGGCCGCCTGGTCCAGCTGCTGCATTTCCATCCGGGCCTTGCCCTGGTTGCACCAGGCGGCGTAGAGCGAGGGATCGAGCGCGCACGCCTCGGCCGCGTAGCGCGCCGCCGCGGGAAAGTCGCCGCTGTCGCTGGCGTTTTTCGCGGCATTGCTCAAGGCCGATGCCGACCCGGGATGGAGCGCCAGGCTGCGTTCGAAACTGGCGCCGGCCTGCGCGAAAAGGGACAGGCGGGTCAGCGCCAGGCCGTGGTGCTCCCACAGGCCGGCATCGCGCGGGCGCAGCTGGCAGGCGCGCTCGAAGGCCAGCCGCGCGGCGTCGTTGCGGTCCAGGGACAATAGCGCCACGCCATGGAAATCCCACAAGGTGCCGTCCGCCGGAAAGCGCTGCAGCAAGGCCAGGCTGGCCTCCTGCGCCGCCGCGGCCGCGCCCGCGCCGAGCTGGCGCAGCACGGCCTGCAGTTCCGCCCGCGGCGCGGCGCCCGGCGTCGCCGGCATCAGCTGGCCGGCCAGCGCGCCCATGGCGTCGGCGCTGCGCGGCGCGCGGCTTGCCACCGCCCAGAGCGTGTCGCCGTCGCGCCGGCTGGCGACCGTGGCGAATCCGCTCGCATGCAATTGCGCGTCGAGCGCCTGGCCGGCCGTGTCGCCGGCGCCGGCCGGCATTGCGATGGCCGCCAGGCCGTCGGGGCCCAGCACGCGCAGCAGGTGCGGCAGGACGACATGGCCGTCGCCGCCCCCGCCGCGCCAGAACAGCACCGCGGCCGTGCCGGGGGCGATCGCGCGCAACTGGGGCAAGGATGCCACCCGCAGCGGCGCGGCCAGGCCGCGCGCCTGGCAATAGGCGCGCCAGCAGGCTGGTTGCGTGCCCCGGGAAAAGAAGATCAGGCGTGAATTCATGAAGCTCGACGGTAGTAAGCTTCCCCATTGTACAAGCCCGGGCGGGCGCCCGCGCCTGCGCGCAGCCGGCCGGCCCCGTTTCGCGGCCCCCCCTGTTTTCCCGTTTTGTTGCACTTCGCCGACGTCTCAGAATTTTCATTGACAAATGATCTTGCTGAACATAACATTCAAAAATCGGTTGGAAACGCTTCCACAAGTCGCTAGACCTGCACCGTTCAAGGTTCGGCACGTATCACGATTGCAACCGTTTGAAGCGATCCACGACAGCATCATTGAACGAAATGAGGCCCGGTGGCTTGTATGGTTTGGATGCATCATGTAGCACGCAGTTCAGTGTCCGGCTTTCGGGGTGTAAGCGGACACGGCTTATACATATAAAAAAGAGGAGATCAAATGCACTACCCAAAGGCAAAACTTCGATTAATGAGCCTGGCTGTCGCCAGCGCCTGCGCAGCCATCGTCGCGCCAGGCTATGCTCAGGAACAAACCACCGCCGCACCCGCGGCTGACCCGGCCCCGGCGGCCGGCGTGCAGACCGTGTACGTCACTGGCCTGCGCCAGTCCCTGATTTCGTCGATGAATTTGAAACGCAATTCGGACGGCATCGTGGACGGCATCGTGGCCGCCGACATCGGCAAATTCCCGGATACCAACCTGGCCGAATCGCTGCAGCGCATCAGCGGCGTGTCGATCGACCGCTCGAATGGCGAAGGCTCGAAAGTGACCGTGCGCGGCGTCGGTCCCGACTTCAACATGGTGTTGCTGAACGGCCGCCAGATGGCCACCTCCAACCTGGGCGACCTGAACGGCCGCGCCTTCGACTTCGCCAACCTGGCGTCGGAAGCGATTTCCCAGATCCAGGTCTTCAAATCGAGCCGCGCCGAAACGCCCACCGGCGGCATCGGCGCCACCCTGAACGTGATGACCGCCCGTCCGCTGACGCGGCCCGGCATGCAGGCTTCGGTCGGCATCAAGGGCGTCTACGACGAATCGATCAGCAATATGCCGGCCGACGTGCGCGAAGGCGCCAAGTCGATCACCCCGGAAATGTCGGGCATCTATTCCAATACCTTCCTCGACAACACCTTCGGTATCGCCATCAGCGGCAGCTACCAGGAACGTAACGCCGGCTTCAACCAGGCGGCAGTCTCGAACGGCTGGCGCGGTCCTTTCCGCGGCGACGAGAACAACTGGGGCACCATCCCCCAGCCAGGCCAGCCAGGCGCGCAAAACATCACCAACCGTCCAGGTCCGAACGCCATCTACAATGTGCCGCAGAACTTGAACTACAACATGAACGGGATCCAGCGCCAGCGCACCAATGGCAACCTGACCCTGCAGTGGGCGCCAAGCAAGGCCTTGACCACCACGCTCGACTACAACTATTCCGAAAACAAGATCCAGACTCGCCGCCAAGACCTGTCGGCCTGGTTCAACTTCGGTCCGTCGGTCAGCACCTGGAGCGATGGTCCAGTTTCCGGCCCGCTGATCTATACCGAAACCATCAATCCGGGCACGAGCGACATCGCCATGGGCGGCGCCAAGTTCGCCACCAAGACCGCCAACCATGCGCTGGGCTTCAACGCGGCATGGAAAGCCACCGATACCCTGAGCCTCGACCTCGACGTGCACAAGTCGACCGCCGAATCGAAGGCCGACAGCCCCTTCGGTTCGAGCAATGTGATCGGCTCGGCCAGCTTCAGCCGCGGCACCACCACGGCCGACTTCCGCGGCGATTTCCCGGTCCTCTCGATCGTCGGCGCCAACTACGCGGGCGCACCGCAGCAGGTCACCGGTTCGGTATTCCAGAACGGCTACATGAAGGGCGAAGTCGAGCAAATCCAGGGCAAGGGCAAGTGGCAAGTGAGCGACAATTCGGACCTGAAGTTCGGCCTCGCCTCGACCGAAGTGAGCAACCGTTCCGCCTTTTCCACGCAGCAGCGCGACACCTGGGGCGGCGCCACGCGCGCGGCCGACTACCCGGCCAGCCTGTGGCATGCGGAAACGCTGGCCCAGTACTTCAACAACATGAGCGGCAGCGACAATCCTAACCTGTTCAACAACTTCCGCACCTTCAACTTCGAGGAAGTGCGCAACCTGGTCGCCCAGGTCAGCGGCCAGCCTGCCCTGTACCTGCCGAAGAGCACCTTCGACACCGACCAGCGCACCACGGAAAAATCGCGCAGCCTGTTCCTCCAGTTCAATACCGACTGGGAAACCGCCCTGCCGATCCACACCTCCTTCGGCGTGCGCTACGAAAAGACCGACGTCACCTCGACCGCGCTGGTCCCGATCGCGACCGGCATTTCCTGGGTGGCGAACAATGAATTCCCGATCAGCTTCGGCGCGCCGAGCTTCACGACCCTGACCGGCGAATACAAGAACGTGCTGCCGAGCATAGACACCGATATCGAATTGCGCAAGGATATGAAGGCGCGCCTGTCGTACGGCGAAACCATCGGCCGTCCACGCTACGACCAGATCCAGGGCGGACAAGTACTGAACACCCTGGCCCGCATCAACGGCGGCACCGGTTCGCAAGGCAATCCGGCCCTGAAACCGGTCAAGTCGAAGAACCTGGACCTGTCGTGGGAATGGTATTACGGCGCCCAGAACTTCTTCTCCGCCGGCCTGTTCAGCAAGAAGCTGGATAACTATGCGGGCCAGTCGCGCATCATTGCCCAGCCGTTCAACCTGCGCACGCCCGTCGGCGGCGCTTACTGGAATGAAGCGCTGGCCAACGGTTGCTCGAATGCCGATGCCACCTGCGTGCGCAACTACATTTTCCGCAACAAGAACGGCCAGCCCGGCGTGGTGCGCGGACCGGATGATGCGTCGGGCAATGCCACGGGCACCATCAGCGGCATTTCGACCGATCCGATCGCCAACTTCGAGATCACCACCTTCGCCAACCAGAAGAAGGCCAGCCTGAAGGGCCTGGAACTGAACGTGCAGCATATGTTCGGCAACAGCGGTTTCGGCGTCTCGGCCAATGCGACCTACGTCGACTCGGGCCTGGCCTACAACAACGCCAGCATCGGCGAGCAGTTCGCCCTGGTAGGCTTGTCCAATTCGGCCAACCTGGTCGGTATCTACGAAGATGCCAAGTGGACGGTCCGTGCCGCCTACAACTGGCGCGACGAGTTCCTCTCGTCCACCTTCGACGGCGCCGGTCCGAATCCGAACTATGTCGAGGCTTACGGCCAGCTCGACCTGTCGGTCGGCTATACCCTCACGCCGAAGCTGAGCTTGCAACTGGAAGCGATCAACCTGACCAACGAAAACCAGCGCGTGCATGGCCGGACCAAGTCGGAAGTGTTGTACATGACCCAGACCGGTACCCGCTACATGATGTCGGCACGTTACAAGTTCTAAAAGCTGTTGCAAACAAGAAAGGCCGTGGCCAGTCCACGGCCTTTTTCGGTTAGACTCATGCAGTCCACTAAGCTCTGCGGCATCTTCTGGAACCATGGCATGATCAGTAGCACAATCAGACATATCGTCATCGTGGGCGGCGGTTCCGCCGGCTGGCTGACGGCAGGCGTGCTCGCGGCCGACCATCCCGGCCTGCAGTTCACCCTGGTCGAATCTCCCGATGTCGCCACCATTGGTGTTGGCGAAGGCACCTGGCCGACAATGCGCGACACGCTGCGCAGGATCGGCGTGTCCGAATCGGATTTCTTGCGCGAATGCGACGCCGCCTTCAAGCAGGGCTCGCGTTTCAACGGCTGGGTCAACGGCCGTGGCGACGATTATTATTTCCATCCTTTCGTGCTGCCGCAAGGCTATGGCGAGGCCGATCTCGCGGGCCGCTGGCAGCAGGGCCACGCCCACATCCCCTTTGCCGACCTGGTGAGCTTCCAGCCGCACCTGTGCGTACAGGGCCGCGCGCCCAAGCAGGCCGCCACGCCGGAGTACGCATCCGTGGCCAATTACGGCTACCACCTCGACGCCGGCAAGTTCGGCGTCTTCCTGCGCAAGCACTGCCTGGAAAAGCTGGGCGTGCGCCATGTGTCGGACCACGTCACCGCCATCAACGCGCACGAGAATGGCGACATCGCGTCGCTGCAGACGCGCCATGGCGGCGCCCTGGCCGGCGACCTGTTCATCGATTGCAGCGGCATGCAATCTCTCCTGCTGGGCAAGCATTTCGGCGTGCCCTTCCTGCCGCAAAAGGATGTGCTGTTCAACGACAGCGCGCTGGCGGTGCAGATTCCCTATGCCGACCCCGGCGCGCCCATCGCTTCGCAGACCAGCTCGACCGCGCAACGCGCCGGCTGGATCTGGGACATCGGCTTGCCGACCCGGCGCGGCATCGGCCATGTGTACTCCAGCGCACATACGAGCGATGCCCAGGCCGAAGCCGACTTGCGCGCCTATATCGCCGGCAGCGGCGGCGCCGCCGC
>Ga0187843_10001382_pt1 | contig 15431 bp, 18 predicted proteins | sample SpaLakP09_SKY_43_FD_134516 | JGI IMG/M metagenome (GOLD analysis project Ga0187843, IMG submission 134516) | Oligotrophic lake water microbial communities from Sparkling Lake, Wisconsin, USA - SP09_SKY_43 | ecosystem: Environmental > Aquatic > Freshwater > Lake | place: USA: Sparkling Lake...
GGCTTTAGCCGGGTGATGCAGGCACTCTTGATGTCCTGAGTGCTGCACTGAACGCCGTCATGCGTGGCGGGGAATCCGGGCCGCGCGGGTGTTGTGGGGCAGCCTAAGCAAACATGACAAAAGCTCAAACTCGCTGGTATAATTTAATTCTCGTCGGGGCGTAGCGCAGCCTGGTAGCGTACATGCATGGGGTGCATGGGGTCGGAAGTTCGAATCTTCTCGCCCCGACCAATCGAATCAACGACTTAGGCCAACCTGCGGGTTGGCCTTTTTCATGGTTTTTGGCTGCGTGCCTTACTGGTGCCTTAAAAAATAAAGGATCTAGGCAAATCTAGGCGCATCTTTGTGGACTGAAACCCATGGATCTTTGTGACGTTCGTCGTCACTTATCTGGGCACTTTGGACGTGGGATCTGCCGTTTATTACCTTCCATTACACCGCTGAAAATTCACAGTTTAGCTATCGTCATCAGGTCTGCAAGTGGCTGACCTAGCGCTTCCGATATTCGGACAAGGTGAAGTAATCCAGCATTCTGCTCACCACGCTCAATGGCTCCCATGTAGGATCGGTCTATGGCACAGCGGTAGGCTAATTCCTCTTGCGATACCCCTGCCGCTTGCCGGGCGGCGCGCACGGCAGCGCCAAACGCTACAAGCGTGGGTTCTTTGGCATGTGGCGAGGCGATTGGCATCGGCGAATGTTCGCGCTATGATGGCAATCCCACCACGGGTAATCTTCCTCATACAGCTACTGAACTCGACGACTACACTCTTTCTGCGCATACACAACCATGACAAAGACAACAAAATATGTACAATTGGATCCCAACCTCACGGCACAAGCCGAAGGCCAGCGATGCGACGCCGAGGGGCTGGCGCCTATGCTCACCGAGAAGGAGAAAATTTTTTTGAACGGTGGCGGCGAATTGTGGTCCACCCATGAGCGCGATGACGGGTTGTGGGAAATGATGAAAATTGGGGCGAACAGCGTTTACATTTTCCCAAGTGTTCAACGCACCAAGGCCCACGCAGAGCAATTTATCTACAACTTCGCAAATCTGTCAGAGAACCAACATTTGTTGGGCATCCACCATTCTGTCGCGCGCTCTAGCCCGATGGAGCAGAGTAACTGGCCAGCAATGATTTAACTCACTGGCGTATCAGGCGTTCGCTGGACACGCACAGCCTTTAGGTCAATTGCGCTCGAATTGCAACGAATTTCAATTTACTTATATGACATCCATATCCCTGCGTTACAAGAAGAGCACGACCGGCGAAGAGCAGCCGCCAACCAAAGATTTTCACGTCACATATACCCGCCCTGACGGACAGTCGGCGACGGATTCCGAGATATACGAGATCACTACCGCATTTAACAGGGCTATGGCCAAAGCTGGCGAAGAATCTGGGGAAACGAGCCGGTTCATCGAGCCAGAGTGGGCGCATGAGGGCTACCAGATTGAAGTGGCGCGCGACGATGGCCTGCCTCTGAGCATTCATGACGTCCAGTTCTTCATTTTCATGGATACCATGCGGCGAAATCCTCCGCTCGTAGAGGTAGAAGTCATTACCATTTCTAAGGCCACGCACGCTCTGTTGAGCGAGTTGCCAGCGGTGGGGGCGCAAACCTGGGCTGCTGCGATACAACAACTGGCGCCAGATCGTGAGGAGCAGGAGGGGGAAGAAGAAGCATATGGCTTTTACGAACAGGTTGTAACGCTCGACAACGTCGACGGTGCCCAACTGCTACTGGACGTTGGGCTGATCACCCGCCACGATGCAAACCAGCAGAACCAGTATGTCGTACATCGCGACGCCGCCCATTGCAAGATCGAGTGGCGAAAGAATGAAGTAGTCTAACCATCGCTTCATGACCAGTTACGCCAACCCTGCCGTCTACCAGTGCCCTGCATGCCAGGGCCTTTTTCTGCGTAAGCGCCTTCGCTCGATGAATACATATGGCGTAACGTTCTGGTCGGACGGTGATGCGACCTTTTCTCGCCTACCGTCCCGCTCACCTTTAATCCGCTGCCCCTGCTGTCCGGCTGTGCACTGGGAAGAAGACCTTCAACCTACTGGCGTTTTGCCGAAAAGGCCGCTACAGCAGGAGCCAATGGGCTGGTTGATGCGAAAGATAATTCAATGGTCCGGCGATGAGCACGGCGACCTTCGCACCCAACGTGACTGGGACGCGGCCCCGGCGGATTGGCGTGCTGCTGAATATGATAAGACCCTTGAATATCATGATCTGTGCGAGGCGTTAAATTCGCTTCACCACCCGGACAACGCGCGTGAACTATACATACGCCGCCGAATATGGTGGCTTGCTAATGACCAGGGCCGCATATACGCCAATGGCGAGCGTGCCCCGTTACCGCCACTTGCACTTCATGCTAAAGCGAAGGAGAACATGCAGCGCATGGTCGAACTGCACCGCCAAGCCGACAGTGGCATTGTTGAGCGTGCTGAACTGCTGCGGCAAATGGGTGCCTTCGATGACGCAGTCCAGATCCTGACTGCGGCAACACCGGATCAAATTGGAGAACGTGGCGATAAGATCACGGACTGGGCATTAGCCCAAGACCCAGCGCTAAAGATGCTTGGCCAAAATGGATATTGAATTCCCGGTAACGGCATGAATACCAACATGCTGGCGATAATGGTCCCACCTACGCAGGTATAGGTACGCCTGTTTGGACGTTTTGACTACGCGGTGCCGGTACAGACGACGGTGAAGCCGGATGGCGACGCTCAGACTTTCACCATAAAAACCCAGATTCTTGCGCAAGCTCAAATTGTGGAATTGCGCCTGCTGTAGATTACCCCAGCTCGCTCCGATTGCCTGCGGTGCGAAGTTTGCAGGAATGGCTCACGTCGGCAAAAAAGATCTTGGCAACCCAATCGAAGGAGGAGGTCCAATGCAAACATGCCGCCCCATACAGCTCGACGACACATTCATTTTCCAACAGGCGGCAATCGCTGCTGTCCTTCGTGCCATTACGCATACCCACGGCGCCGCCTTTGCGGCCGCGTTCGTCCATGAACATCGCATTGCGATTCTGGGAGCCACTAGGACGCGCCTATGCGGCCGTGACGCGCGCGTGGCAGCAAGTGAAGCATCCCGCCTTAGCTTGGCTTACGCAGGCCGGTAGGCGGTCCTATGGCCCATCAGCCACAATCGCAGCGACAGCCTACCCCACCCGATAGGCAGCGAGCCGCCATATATGTGCGCATGTCCAGCCGCCCACAAGACCACTCCATCGAACACCAGTGCGCGCGGCTATATGCCTTCGCCGAAGAGCATGGTATCGAGATCACGAAAATGTACGCCGATGCAGGGAAAAGCGGCCTGAGCATCAACAACCGCGACGGGTTACGCGAATTGATCGATGACGTACTTGGCGGGACGGCAGACTTTCAAATGGTCCTGGTTTATGACGTCAGCCGATGGGGGCGATTTCAGGATGTGGACGAAGGTGCCTACTACGAGTACACATGTCGGCAGGCAGGCATACAGGTGGTGTACTGCGCCGAACAGTTTGACAATGATGGGTCGGCAATCGCGTCCATCCTAAAGGGCATGAAGCGCACTATGGCAGCGGAGTACAGCAGGGAATTGTCAGACAAGGTCTTTACCGCGCAGTGTCGATTCGCCATGAATGGTTTCAAGATGGGCGGGTTTGCAGGGTACGGCCTGCGCCGTGTCTCCTTCGACCGCGATGGGAACAAAAGGCGGACATTGGTTTCGGGTGAACGAAAGAGCGCAGCGACCGATCGTGTCCGCTTCGGCTGGGGGCCGGCCTTTGAAGTAGAAATCGTAAGACAGATTTATGCTTGGTATCTGGACGATTATTACGGCGACACCTTAATCGCGCGCATCCTGAACGAGAAAAAAGTTCCCGCCGAGCGTGGCGGACTATGGAAGCCGTGGCACGTCAAGGCCGTCCTAACCAATGAAAAATACATGGGTAAAGTCGTGTTTAACCGTGGTACGGCAAAGTTGAGCAGCAAGAGGCAGGCAAATCCGCGTGAAGACTGGATCACTGTAGACGGTATGTTTCCGCCAATTGTCCATCCAGACGTCTTTCAGCGGGCAGCAGACGAACGCACTCGCCGCATGCAGCCGAAGGACCAGGCTGCGCTAATCGGCATGCTGCGCGCGTTGCATGAAAAGTACGGCCGGGTCACAGTCGCCATCATTAATGCCGAAAAGGGTATGCCCAATTGGAAGTACTTCAGCAGCCGCTTCGGCTCCATCGCTGACGCCTATCTCGCCGCAGGGCTGCCGGCCGGAAAAACCCTTCTATACGCCCACACAAAGCACGCTGTGCGGCAGATGCTCCACAAATCCATAGCGGCGGCAAGATCAATGATTGAGCGGGCAGGAGCGCATTGCGTCGGTTGTGCACATAAATGGTCATTGTTGATTAATGATGAAGTGGTTTTGAAGATCGTCGTTGCGCGTGCCCGTCATGACAAAGATGGACGAGTCCGCTGGCGCATCCCAGTCAATACCGCGCCGATGCCAGACTTCGTCCTGTGTGTGCAGATGGACATAGCCAACTCCGGCGTCATGGGGTTTTACTTGATTCCTGTCGCGGAATTTACCCAAGGCCACATCATCCTGCGCGCGGAATTCCCTGACGACCTTGCACAGTACCGTTATGCAACGCTGGCATCCGTATTTGGGCTGGATGCGGCACAAGCTCTCAACGAGAGCCTGCTTGAACCCTGAAATGCCGCCTGAAACTGGCCCGGGCTGTAACCATCGTTCCCGACAAGTTCGCTTGGTATCAGGTCAGCAAGGCGTAGGTAGCTAGTCCAATCAGCGGCCACTCTGGCCGAGCCTGTACCCACTCTATTCACTAATGGATGCCTTTGCCTTATCAATTGCGATTTCGATTCGTCGGCATTGCCGGTAGATACTGGCGAGCTTGACGGCGAGCATGGCGAGCATGGATGCGTTGAAAACGGTAAGGATGTCGAGGATGTCTAGCACTGGTATGGTTCGGTAGTGGAAAACCATATAGTCAATCGCCAGAATCAATTCGATCATGGTTGTCGCCGAAAAAATTTTTACTTTTCCTATGGCGAAAATTTTTGAGGAATTGACCGAATTAAGGCTATAGAGCGGCACCCCGACCTTGCCCTCCCCCCAGGGGGGCGGGGCGTCGGTACCAGACGGCTTCCAGTGCGCATTTACCCGCCAGTGATGGCATCACGTTTGCCGCCGTTCCGGCGGTGGAACCGGTAGGCCAAGACCGGCGCGATAGCGCGCACGGGCGGCGTATGCGTCCATTTGATAAAGCGCGCTTGTTCGCGCTCTTAGCATCGTTCCATTGTCCGGTTTCCTCTGATAGCCGAGAGTTCAATAGGCACTCACCAGCATTTCATTGCAAACTCAACTGCGGCGGCGTTTTGCTATGAGGGAGAGTGCACCCAAGCCAGCCATCAACATGGCGTAGCTACTTGGTTCTGGCACCGCAGCCGTGACGGAGATGTCGTCAAAAAAGATGGCTGCGGGATCGTGGCGCCCGTGGATCTCAAGTACAGTGGCGCTGCCGGTTGCTACGAGATTGTTATAATTAAACTGAACCCAATTGAGGTAATTGTTGTTTGCAGGATTGACAACATTGGCCACTAGCGCGCCATTCCAGTAGATCGCCATTTCGCTGGTTGCGTAGCCGGCTTCCGATACCCACAAACCAAGGTTGTAGGACGATCCTGCAACGGTATTTAAGGTTTGTGCTATATATGCGCCGCTTCCCTGAGTATTGACACATGAGTGACCAACACAGGTAGAACCTGCTATCGAACTACCTGTATGAGCGTAATCATTAGGCTCAACGTACATATTTCCAGTAGTCCAGTTGGCTAACCCATCCTCAAAGCCGGAATTTTGCACGATATTTTGGGCCATAGTTGACGATGCGGCACACAGAGTTACAGCTGCGACGATGCCAGATAAGCTTTTCATAGTTAGACATCCTTCGTATCAGATTATTGGGATAAGAAACTGCAGGCGATATGAAATCAAGCACAAGTGGCGACTCCAAGTCGAATTTGGGCGGCATATAATGTAGTCATACTTACCACTGCCGATGTTAATTTTATAGCAAAATGAGAAGAGGTTTCTCTCCAATAATCACATTTGAATTCCAGCGCCCATTGCCGCGCTAGTTCGATGTCTGCAAATCCGTTCGGCGGATAGCTAGGCGCGTACTTGCAAGTGAGGAACCAAGCTTCGATATGGGCGTTGTCGTCCGAGACGCCGGGACCGCTGTGCGACGGCGTAATGCTAAGCATCTCCAGCTTGGACTTGAGCGTGTGCGCTTTTTACGCCGCGCCATCGTCAGCATGCAGCACCAGCGGCTTGCTGTGAGGAAAGGTACGCTAACCATTGTTGTCGGCACCGCCATTCGTTCGGCTGCCGCTCTGACACTGTGAAGCCGCGATCCCTCCCCATCTTCGTCAGCTTCTTGAAGCGCGCTAGCCGTGCACGGTCGTTAGCTCTCCCAGCCAGTTTGCTGCGGTAACGCAGGCCATGGCAATACCGACCTAACGAACCGTCGGCTCATAATGAAGTGTCAGAGTCTGACATTTCATTGCATTCTGGAAACATTCAAATATTGCGCTCCCGCTAGTCACGCCATTCCACTAAAGGGGCGGTTTGTAGTCCTACGCAAAATGCACGCTTCTCATTGGTGCTAAACGGCCCAACAAGCGCAGTCCATTGCTGTCGCCACCACCGTGCGATAATGCAATGAATCTGGCTTAGGTTGCGCTGGTAAATGCGCCAGCCACTTCCGAACGAAGTGTCATACTATGACACTTAATTGCTAAAAATACAATTAAACGTCAGACTCTGACACTTTGATGTGTTTTGGTAATCTTCATCCTACTTCCGTTACCTACAGCATCCCACTTGCTGGAGAAATTTACGAATCTGTCCGAAATGCAAGTACGTTAAAGGCGCTAAACGGGCCAGCATGCGCCAATATCGCTTGCGTCAAGCCCAAGTTGACGTTCGGGCACTTCGACACCTGGAAGCCCTCCCATGCGGTCTCGCAGCTTGAAACACCCACCGAGTACATGCTGCACGCATTGCTCTCAGTTGCGTACTTCCGGCTGGATTTTGCGTAATACCATGTCGTCAAATTGCCGGAAGTACGCAAAATTTCGGCGCGGGCATATTCAATCATGTTGCACCACAGACAAGACTGTCGCCCTAGAAACCCCGTACAGCCTCGCCAGCGCGCTTACGCTCTCCTTACGCTCGTAGGCCGCAATCATCGCCTTGCGCTGCTCAGGCGTCGTTTTAGCCGGTCTACCGAGAGTCTTGCCTTCAGCCTTCGCCCTTGCCAGGCCAGCCTGCGTGCGCTCTACAATCAGGTCACGCTCCATCTCTGCTACGGCAGCCAACATGGTCAGCATCAGTTTGCCTGCTGGAGAAGTCAGATCCAGCTTGCCGAGCTGTAGCACCACCACTTCGACCTGAAGAACACCAAGGGATTTAATAGTCGCCAACACGTCGGGCGCATCGCGCCCTAGGCGATCTAGCTTCGATACGACCAGCGTATCTTTTGCGCGTAGCTTGCCCAGCAAAATGCCGAATTGTTTGCGCTGTGCGGCGTGTGCCTTGCCACTAACAGTATCCGCATACCAGTATTCGATCTTGTAGCCAGCCTGTTCGATTTCATGCCGCTGATTCTCTGCGGTCTGCTCTACCGTCGATACTCTCCCATACCCGAAGATTGCCATACCGTGCCCCTTTGTGTTGGAAAACGGTATAAATATAAATCAACATGTAGATATATGCAAAAGCTATTTTACCAACACTCAAAAACAGGGATGAACCATGGTGTTAGAAAACGGCCGTTTCTTTGCTGTCGGGCAGACGGAAAAAAGCCCGCTTTCGCGGGCATCTTGTTACTTGGCGTGGCGATTTGGCAGGCCAACCTGCCAGCGGATCATGTCGCCCAGAAGGGGCACGATATCATTGTGCTTCGAACCGAACCGCATAACCTGATCTTTTTCATTAAACATGCCGATGTCACGGTTCGCCCCTTCATCTGGCGGCAAGTATTCAGTCAGGCCAGAGAGACTTGCCGCAGCGCGCTGCTCTGCGGTGAACTGGTAGTAACGCCACACTGGATTGCTATGTGAAAAGTCGATGCTGGCAATACTAGACAGCAGTTTCTCAAGTAGTGCCGGCTCTTTATTGCGTCCAAAGCCGAAATCATAGGCGAGCTTTGCCAACGCCTTCAGGACAATAGGTTGGGCAGCAACTGTCTTCTGCTTTGCATGGTCTTCGCCGAAACCATCAATTTCGTTTACCACCTCCCAAAATTGTCGCGCGAGGTATGTCTTTTCAGTAACATCGGCTGGGGTTGCCCCACTCACATTGGACTTGTTAAGGAAGAGCACGGCGTTGACTGCAATCAGATCTTTCCGGGCGATATAACCCTTGTCGTCGTGCCAGTCCGTGACGTCGCGCTCCACGATCGACGCCTTCAAGATCCCAGTCTCGTTCAGCTCTTCCTTAATCCAAAGATTAACTGGATTGCTCTGGTCGAACTGAAATGCCAGGCTAGCTTCAACTTTTTTTGTGAGATTGTTGAGGTCATGGAAGAGTTGCCGCTCCTGGTCAGCAGTCAGACCCAAATGCACTTCCGCCATCACGCTGCAAGTAGTGCGGGCTATCTCGAACAACTCCAACCAAACACGCTGCTCATCAGCAGGAACCAAGCCATCTTTTTCTGACGGGAACAATGGCATGCGTTTTGGGTATCGGCCACTCTTTGTCACGGTGCCCAGGAAATCGAACAGCATGTCCATGGCATGACGACGATGTTGCCCGTCAACAACCCAGAGAACGTCCTTTACGGCGAGAAACGCATATACGAGTCCGCCTTCTTCAGCGGCTCTGAACTTGATGCCTCCCCCTCCGAATTGACAGCTACGGATATTTGCCGTAATCGGCTGCATAGCCATGTACGGTTGCTTACCCAGAATGCGCTGAATTTTTTCGAGCGCCGGGGGAACAGGCATCGCGGCGGTCGCGTACTTCATCGACACCGCATGCGCCAAACCTTTCAAAAGGTAGATGGCGAGCTTTTGCGCATGCTTCGGGTCAAGATTCCTTTGAGCAATCTCGCCAACTTCATCGCTGTATTCCGCCAGACCACGTTCATTGGCGACTTCACTCATCCCGTGAAACTCATGCAGAGGCACCTTAATGAGCAAGGTATTGCTACCCAGGTTGTGGCTGACGAGAACACCGAGCTTTTTCTCGGCAGTCCCACCTTGCGAGATCAATTCATTCAAATCCATGGCGATTGACTCCTGTTTGTTTGGTACAATGTTCAACATGTTAGTGTTCCTTTAGTTTGTGGCGGCTGCAACCGCCATTGTTGAGAAATTACTTTCAATTAACCGGATCGGGATTTCCCCGTCCGGTTTTTTTTTGCCGTAACCACTTGATTTGTAGTGCCGACAGAGAAATTATTACACCAGGAAAGTTTAAAGTCAATGAAATGCACAAAAAACTTTATCCTGGATATAGTTTGAATTGATTTTCCAAGTAATTTTGAATTTTTCCGGTATGCGACGTCGAGATCCTGAGTCGCTCAAAAGATGCTCAGTGGAAATTATTTGCGGTGCAGGGTTCGCTGTTTCGCAGTCTTCTCACCAGCGGGGATGCGCGGGCAGAGTCGACCACACAAATCGCAGGTACTTCGGTGCGTTGACATCCCGGTCGCAAGCTTGCCACCGAGGGCATCAGCGCCATGGCCAGTAGAGTCAGGGTGGTCGAGTAGGGTGCCTGTCCGGGTTACTGTGTAAATATCCGTGTAAAGCATGCGAATTTGCCGGATTTCATCAGAACATTTCACTCCTTGCGCGCCTGCTTGGCCAACCAATGTCGGATGCCCTCGTAGTCCAGGAGGGTGAGACTTACGCAGCGCGCGGCTAGGCGCGCATGCCGCTTTCGCCACTTGTACGGCTGGCGGGCGGGGATCGTGGCGCCAGGTGCGCCTCCGAGCTACCTGATGAGCTTTTGGCGAGCCAGGCGAACACGTTCTTTCCCGGTTGCAGCCAAGGTTGAGCTATACCGCAGCGCATGACAACGCCGGCAAGCCAACTCGCCAGCGCGATAGTAGAGCGATTGAAACTTCCCCTCGTGTGTGCGCGGACACTTTAGGAGGGGGCGCAATCGGTCTTTCAGGCATGGCACGGCCACAATGTCCGCCATCCACGTCCGGCCGCCCAGATGGACCGCCAGGCGCGTCTCTGACAGCACTGGACGGCGAACAGAAAACGAGTTGCGGTATAAGCATGCTTTCCATTTCCGAGATCACGAAATATATTTCGTAATAGCATGTCGTTTGATTTCCGGAAGTACGAAATTGGGTGCGTAATGTCACGGCCTTTTTTATGTCGGTGGGAGCGCAAGCTGTCGGCGAAGGTCGGAGTAGTGCATGCCCGTTAGGGCCGCCAAGCGGCCCAACATGCGCCGGTATCGCTTCCGCCAAGCCCCATGTTGCCGCTCAGGCACATCGACGCCTGGAAGCCCTCCCATACGATCTAGCAGCTTGAAGCGAGCTAGACGTGCGCGCTCAGACGCAGTCGCTACCAATGTGCTTCGGTAACGCAAGCCATGGCAGTGACGGCAGGCCAGCTTATCACCGCGCAGGTACAAAGTCTGGTAATTCCCTTCGTGCGCGCGAGGACACTTCAGGAGTGGGCGCAACCGGCTATTCAGGCAGGGCACGCTGGCGATCTCTGTGCTGACTGTCACACCACCGAACATCACCGCCATGCGTTGCGCTTCCAGCATCACTAATCCAGTAGTGCTTTGCCACGTCAATGCCAGCAGGTCGCTGTTAGCTTTCTTGGATGCTGTCAGTAAAGTGGCCAAGTTCAGACCCAACGTATCTTCGATGACCGGCACGCGGTCGCGCTTCATTTTCTTCATTCCGTCACCTAAATAAAAAGCGAACCGAGCATTGCTGCGCGATTCGCTTGGGCTGCGGTGTGCGCCGTTTGTGAGTTTGCGCCTTAGTGGCGCGGACCGCGTTTGCGGCGTTTATCTGCCGGCAGAGCCGACTCCACCGTCACACCTGGGAATTCAGCAGCATCTGCTTTCAGCGCATTCAGTGCGGCCAAGATGCGCGGCAGGCGAACGCAGGTGAATTGGCGTCCCGGATCATCGTCCAGCAACTTGCCATCTTCATGCAGCTTGCTGATACGCATGAGCGCCTTCTCCAGCTCAAATGTTCCCAGGCGGTCGACGTTGCTCCATGTTGCATGCCGCAGGTGGCCACAGGCACGCAGCGGCCGTTCACTAAACAGATGGACGAAATCGGCCACGATCTTCATCGCGAGCGTGCGGGGCACGCAGATGCTTGCCCCGCTGATATGCCGTTTGAAGGTGTGATTGCCGAGGTGTTGATCAATAAAGTTCTTAGCTGGCTTCAAAGAAATATCTCCAAGAGAAATATCCAGTCGCTATTAAACGCGACCGAGAGTAATTCGACTTTATGGCGACACACTGAATGTGTGCCCCGGTTCCCGGTTTTTCCCATTTTTTGTTGATATGGGATTTTTCGGGTAGCCCATACCCTTCCCGGTTTCCCCCACTCCCCCTATAAGGGGGACGGGGAACCGGGAATGGGCCGGGCGAGAAGTTCGGTAGGTTGATAGGTGTGTATTTGGTGCGGTGATTGAGATAAGCCGGGTTACCAGCGCTGGCTTTAATTGCCCACGCGGCAAACGATGTCGTCATCGTCGCCCTCTTCGTCCGGTACGTGCCCGGCAGGCGCGACATAGGCATCGCCCAAGTAGATCAGGCGCTGATTACCGAGCGCAGTAATCGCATCTTTTGCGCGCAATGTTTTATGGTTAGCAGTGGCATCCACTTCGGCTGCGATGCTCATTACAGCCGTCTGATAGTCCACGATGCTATCGGGGCTGTTGGATGCTTCAAATAGGCGTCGCAGGACGTTTATGGCTACCTGCTGGTGCTTGCCTAGCTTCTTGGTTTGGCGCAGCGCATCGGGCGGTACAGTGGCCACGGCAACGCATGACGTGATTGCTTCACCGTCATCGTCTTCGCCTACCGTAACCGTCTCCAATCGGAAAGGGTACGAACGGCCAGTGACATCATCCTTGGACTTTTCTACAGCCCAGCTCAGACCGATGCCGGTGCGATGTACGCTGATAACACAATCCATTGCGGCCTTGAGGCTGGAGTGGCCGCGCAGCCCGGCGTTCAGATCCTTGCCGCTGTGATGGACCAGTAGTACCAGACCGCCGGTGAACTCTTGCAGTAGTTTGGCCGCGTTGAGGATCTTACCCATGTCTTGGGACGTATTCTCGTCCGCGCCCGGTGCTGCACGGTTCAACGTGTCCAATATCACAACGCCGCCAGCACCACCAGCTTCCACAATGGCATGACCGAGATCTGCCACATCAGCGGGCTTCATCAGATCGAATGGCTGGATCATGAAGTTGATACGATCCGGAAGTGGGATCTTGTGGAACTTCTCCCAGGCCTGCGCGCGCTTACCCATCCCGCCTTCGCCTTCCAGCGCACAATAGGTTACAAGGCAATTGGTCACGGCCATGCCGAACCATTCATTATCAGCGCCAGCAATCGCCATGGACATCGCCAGCGCGAGGAATGACTTTCCAGTGCCACTCTGACCGTACAACGCGGCCAGCCCAGTCTGCGGCAACGTGCCACGGATGGTCCACTTTAACGGCGGCGAGTCAGCCAGTTGACGAGCGGATAGCAGCTTATAGCGGCGAGCGTGATATTTATCGGTAACAGGCACGTCGTCTGCGGCTGCGTCGGCCATGTTCTCGTCACCGCCCGTCACCGGCATGCGGTTCAGGCTCTCTAGTAGCTTAGTCAGATTTACAGACTTAGCGATTTCCTTGCGTGCCGCTGCGCGCACATAGGCATATGTGATGCCGCCGTCGGCAGTGAAGCTGTTCCAGGCCGCAATTACCGCTGCGGAGTTGTACTTTTCTGGGGCAGTCTGGCTCCACTTATCGGCAATGGAAAGCATTTGCATGGTCTGGCTACGGGAATGGAGGGCCATAAGAACACTCAGCCATTCATCGCGACTGCATGAAGCGGACAGCATATTCAAGTCAGACCAGACGGACGCCTCCTCATGCGGAGTTAATGGTGACGCTGGCAGGGAGATGGTCAAATCTGATGAATGCACTGAAGGCTGCTCTTTCGCAACCTTGCCAAATTGTTCGATCAACCAATCCGGCAAGTCCGCAATTTCTTGACCCTCGAACAGGTCGCTGGATGCCTCGGTGACGTAGGGCTTGCCGCTGCGGTGCATCGAACCGGGGCCGACGACGTAGCCTCCAACGCCTTTAATATCAATGCCTTCGTGGCCCATCTTCTGGCGAAACTTGAGACCCAGTGGTGCCATGAAATAGAAGTGCCGGCCACCACCGCCTGTGTGAACCTCGGCGGTGTCGGGCAGCTTGCCATACATGGCTTGTAGCGCATGAAAGTGGTCATCGGCCCCTTCCTTGTACGAGTCGAGGTCGATGACCACCAAGGCTTTACCCGTACTGCCGACTTCGAGACCAGTGGCGATGGCGTAGTTCAGAGCCTGTTGGTTTTTAAAGCGCTGGTCAACTGCCTCTGGGGTTGAGTAGATCACGCCCTCGGTCCAGCCGCTTTCGCATGGGTGTTTGCCTGAATCATTGCAAGCCGCATTATTACAGGCACAACCGCGTGACGTGAACCCATACAATGGGAATACGGACAATCCACGTGCCACACACTCGTGCACGGCTTCTAGAACGGACAACTCGCTGACAGCGGCCGTCATGCCTCACCCTGCGCTTTCTTCTTGATGGGCGTGATAGATGCCTGCTCGATGTAATCGTTGGCGCAAAGTAGAGCGGTGTAGATAGTACCCATCAGGCCACCGCCTTCAACGACATGCCGCTGCGTGCAGCCTCGACACGGCTGGCAATCCATCCGTCAACATCGGTGTCCAGCCAGCCCACAGCACGCGCGCCAAGGCTGATAGGCGATGGGAATTCGCCGCTCTTGACGTCGGCGTACAGCTTGCTACGGGATATGCCGATGCGGCGCAATACTTCAGGCAAACGTATTACAACATTGGTACTCATGTGACTCCTTACACTTGATGTCCAGACAGGGCCATTGCCTGTCGGCCGAGCACATTGGCATTCGGTAGTGTCAGAGTAAGACTTAAAAAGTTATTCGACTTTTTAATGCACGTACTATTTTGAGATATTTGCCTGCATGGCAGTGCGGTGGTTTTTACTATGCGCTGCCAGCTTCGGTAATGATGGTGGGCTAGGGCGCCGCAGGTGTAATTTCATCGGCTTTCTTCGACAAGATGGCCTCAATTTCCTTGCCTAAAGTCGCCCAAGCAAATCGACTTTCATCGGCATAATCGTGATGTAGATATGACCGACGTACTTTGCTGCCAGCTAGTACATGGTTCTGGCAGCGGTCGATGATATCCAGAGAGATTCCTGCCCGTTGCATCATGGTTGCGCCAGTGCGGCGTAGATCATGCGGCGTCCACTCCATGTTTTTGCCACCAGCTAATACCAGAGTGTTATCGTTGCGTCGGTTCTTGAGCGCGCGTGCACCACCGTTCTTGTTCTTCTTGAACGCCGTCTGTCGGTCGCCTACCTGTTTGGCTATGGACTTTGGGCAGACCGGCCCGTCTTTGTGTCGAGCCGGGAAACACCACTCTGTATGGCCTGTCACTGAGTGCAATTTCTTGAATTGATCTATGGTGAACGCTGATAAGTGGACTAGTAGGTCTGCGACGTTTCCCTTCACGTTAGCTCTTGGGATGAACCATTCCCCGGCAATCAGATCAACGTCGGACCATTTGGCCTTGCAAGTCTCGCCGACTCGGCACATTGTTGATAGCATAATCCAGATCGCACGCTGGGTGGTCTGCTCAAGGGGCTGCGGGACTATGCGCTTGTTCGGAGCCTCTGCATACCTTGACTGCATTTGTTCCATAATGCTTTGCAGTTCATATATTTCTTCGCGGGACAGCACGCGGTCGCGATAGTTATCCATGTCATACGTAGGTGCGACAATCTTCTCGATTTCGATCAGGTCCATCGGATCACCCTCGATCATTAGCTTGCGCCATGGCTGTCGCTTGCGCGCCCATCCGAACATTTGCGTTAGGCTGTTACGCATCATGACGGCAGAACGGTTAACGCCACGCTCTACCATTGCACGTAGCAAAGCCCGTAGTTGGTGTTCGGTGATGTCTTTGACTGGGACGCTTCCGATTGCTGGCAATACGTTGGCGTTAAACTGGCGGATCAGATCGGCGTTATTGTCTTTACGGCGAACCCCGTCTGTGACCCATGTAGTAAATAGATCGTTGACCGTCA
>Ga0187843_10001384_pt1 | contig 15425 bp, 13 predicted proteins | sample SpaLakP09_SKY_43_FD_134516 | JGI IMG/M metagenome (GOLD analysis project Ga0187843, IMG submission 134516) | Oligotrophic lake water microbial communities from Sparkling Lake, Wisconsin, USA - SP09_SKY_43 | ecosystem: Environmental > Aquatic > Freshwater > Lake | place: USA: Sparkling Lake...
ATAATACGGGGCCGATTTCAGGTTCCGTCCATGACCAACCCACGGGAAAAAAGTTTATGTTAATCCTGCGTGGTGCAGCCGCACTGTCCGAGTTCCGAGTTCAAAAAATCATTGATCTGTGCGCAAATGCCAATTTGCCAGTTACAGGTATTTATGCCGAGTTTATGCATTTTGCTGATGTGAGTGCGCCACTCACCAGTCAAGAGCACTCAACCCTTGAAAAGCTGTTAACTTATGGACCATCACTGGCTAGTCACCAGCCACAAGGGCAGTTATTCCTTGTGACTCCGCGGCCAGGCACCATTTCGCCTTGGGCTTCAAAAGCAACGGATATTGCCCACAATTGTGGTTTAAGCAAAGTTTTACGTTTAGAGCGCGGTGTGGCTTATTACGTGGAAACTTCAGTGGCTTTCACTGCTGAACAGACAAAACAAGTTGCCGGATTATTGCATGACCGCATGATGGAAGCGGTGTTTAGCGAAATGACGCAAGCACAAAGCTTATTCCGCAAAGCAGAACCTGCGCAGTTAGCGTCTGTGGACATCCTGAACGGCGGCCGTGAAGCATTGGCAACTGCCAATATTCAATTAGGTCTGGCTTTAGCGGATGATGAAATCGATTATTTAGTGGAAAACTTTATCGCCCTTGGCCGTAACCCGCATGACATCGAACTCTATATGTTTGCGCAGGCGAACTCAGAGCATTGCCGCCACAAGATTTTCAACGCCGATTGGACTATCGACGGTGAACAACAGCCTAAATCGCTGTTTAAAATGATTAAAAACACCTTCGAACAAACCCCAGACTACGTGTTATCGGCTTATAAAGATAACGCAGCGGTGATGGAAGGGTCTAAAGCTGGCCGTTTCTTCCCATCGCCAGACAATCAAGAATACCAATATCACCATGAAGACATTCATGTGTTGATGAAAGTCGAAACCCACAACCACCCAACCGCCATTTCGCCATTCCCAGGCGCAGCGACCGGCTCAGGTGGCGAGATCCGTGATGAAGGCGCGACCGGTGTTGGTTCTAAACCAAAAGCTGGCTTGGTAGGTTTTTCAGTGTCTAACTTGCGTATCCCAGGTTTTGAACAACCATGGGAAACCGATTTTGGTAAGCCAGATCGCATCGTTTCCGCTTTAGACATCATGACTGAAGGCCCATTAGGTGGCGCGGCATTTAACAATGAATTCGGTCGGCCAAATATTTTAGGGTATTTCCGCACCTACGAAGAAAAAGTGCCAAGCCATAACGGCGAAGAAGTCCGTGGTTACCACAAGCCAATTATGTTGGCAGGTGGCCTTGGTAACATTCGCGCCGAACACGTCCAAAAAGGTGATTTACCGGTTGGTGCGAAATTAGTGGTTCTTGGCGGCCCGGCGATGAATATCGGTTTGGGCGGCGGAGCGGCCTCGTCGATGGCTTCTGGTCAATCGGCAGAAGATTTAGATTTCGCTTCAGTTCAACGGGAAAACCCAGAAATCGAACGTCGTTGCCAAGAAGTGATCGACCGCTGCTGGCAGCTAGGCGCAGATAACCCAATCGTGTTTATCCACGACGTTGGTGCGGGTGGTTTATCAAACGCTTTTCCTGAGTTAGTGAATGATGGTGGTGTCGGTGGTCGGTTTGAACTGCGTAACGTACCAAACGACGAACCTGGCATGTCGCCGCTGGAAATCTGGTGTAACGAGTCGCAAGAACGTTATGTGATGGCCATTCCTGCTGACAAAATGGCGGTGTTTACCGAAATTTGTCAACGTGAGCGCGCGCCATTTGCCGTGGTTGGCGAAGCAACCGCTGAGCGTCATTTGACCTTATCTGACCAACACTTTGGCAACACGCCAATCGATTTGCCGTTGTCAGTCCTTTTAGGCAAAGCGCCAAAAATGCATCGCGATGTGAAATCTGCCCAAACTCAAGGCAAAGTCTTAGATTTGGCGGGCGTGACAATCGCTGCAGCCACTGAGCGTTTGTTACGTTTACCGACCATCGCGGAAAAAACCTTCTTAATCACCATTGGTGACCGCTCGGTCACTGGTATGGTCGCGCGCGATCAAATGGTTGGCCCATGGCAGGTGCCTGTGGCGAACTGTGCGGTGACAACTGCGGCTCTTGATACTTATCACGGCGAAGCCATGTCATTGGGTGAGCGCACACCAGTCGCCTTGTTAGATTTCGCCGCATCTGCGCGTTTGGCAGTGGCTGAAGCTATTACCAACATTGCCGCCACTGATATTGGTGAATTAAAACGCATCAAGTTATCGGCAAACTGGATGTCAGCCGCGGGTCACCCTGGTGAAGACGCAGGTTTATACCAAGCGGTAAAAGCTATCGGTGAACAGTTGTGTCCAGCCTTGGAAGTGACTATTCCAGTTGGTAAAGACTCCATGTCGATGAAAACCAAATGGCAGCAAAATGGCGAAGATAAAGCCGTTACATCGCCGTTGTCATTGGTCATTACTGCTTTTGCTCGCGTTGAAGACGTGCGTAAAACTGTGACGCCACAATTACGTACCGACCAAGGTGATAGTTCGTTACTGTTGATTGACTTAGGTTTAGGCGAGAACCGTTTAGGTGCCTCTTGTTTAGCGCAAGTCTACAAACAACTGGGCCAAACGGCGCCAGATTTAGCGTCACCAGAACTGTTGAGCAATTTCTTTAACGCCATCCAACAATTGACCACTACCCAAAAACTGTTGGCCTACCATGACCGTTCCGACGGTGGTTTATTGGTGACTTTAGCCGAAATGGCGTTTACCGGTAAAGCGGGTTGGTCGGTTGATGTGTCAGCGCTGGGTGCTGACAACTTAGCGGCATTGTTCAGCGAAGAATTAGGCGCTGTTATTCAAGTGCGCAATAGCGATTTAGCGGCAGTACAACAAGTACTGGCTGACTTTAACTTAGCTGCAAATAGCCATCTGCTTGGTGCAGTAGACGCAAGCGACGACTTAGTGGTGACTCGTGGCGGTGATGTGATTTATCAAGATAGCCGCACTCGTCTTCGCGCAATTTGGGCAGAAACAACTTATCAGATGCAAGCGCGTCGAGATAATCCAGACTGTGCTCAGCAAGAATATGACGCCAAACTTGATCAAAAAGATCCAGGCTTAAACGTCAAGTTGAGCTTTGATTTAAATGAAGATGTGGCTGCGCCCTATATTCTGAAAGGCGCCAAACCGCGCATCGCCGTACTGCGTGAGCAAGGCGTCAACTCGCATGTAGAAATGGCCGCCGCCTTTAACCGTGCGGGCTTCACTGCGGTTGACGTGCATATGAGCGATATCTTAAGTGGTCGTCGCACCCTGACAGACTTCAATGGTTTAGTGGCTTGTGGCGGTTTCTCATACGGTGACGTATTAGGTGCCGGTGAAGGTTGGGCTAAATCGATCCTGTTTAATGACAAAGCGCGCGCTGAGTTTGCGGCGTTCTTTGAACGTCAAAGCACTTTCACTTTAGGGGTGTGCAACGGCTGTCAAATGGTGTCGAACCTGAAGTCGATTATTCCTGGTGCAGAACTCTGGCCACGCTTTGTTCGCAACAAATCAGACCGTTTTGAAGCGCGTTTTAGCTTAGTGCAAGTGCAAAATAGCCCATCATTGTTAATGGCTGGGATGGCTGGCTCGCAAATGCCAATCGCGGTTTCCCATGGTGAAGGTCATGCTGAATTCGCGTCGGCAGCGGCATTAGCGGCAGCTGAGCAAAGCGGCACTATCGCGCTGCGTTTTGTTGACCATTACGGTCAAGTGACTGAACAATATCCGCAAAACCCGAACGGTTCTGCCAATGGTATTACCGCACTGACCACGACTGATGGTCGGGTGACTATCATGATGCCTCACCCTGAGCGGGTATTCCGTACGGTCAGCAATAGCTGGCATCCGGATGAGTGGCAAGAAGATAGCCCGTGGATGCGCATGTTCCGTAACGCGCGAGTGTGGTTAGGTTAACGAGCCATTGCCTGATGGCTTCAGCAAAAAAACCAGCTTCGGCTGGTTTTTTATTGCTTTGTATTTGCACTTTAGTCGTGTTTCCGCTGAAACCTGCATTGGGCGGAAGCCGAGGTATTCGCCATCTTGATTTTGATGCTGCAATCGGATGAACCCTCAGCAGATTCTTTTAACCGAGAAGGCAAAAAAACAGCGAGCGAAGTCGCTGTTTGGTTCCCCTTATTTTTTGCATCCAGAAATGCCTTGCACCAGGTAGATAACTCTAGCTCCTTGGCGCGAATGGCGACTGTTGGGTTATCCGGCCCTGCAGTATTCCATGCCGATTATCCATGCCGATTTTCTATGCCGATTGTCATCGAAATGACAAACTCATTACATGCTGAAACGAACGCCGACCATCACCACCATTGGGTCAATTTGTACGTCAACTTTTTGGATTGAGTTGCCGTTTACAGTGACATTGGCTTCAGTGTCGATGTCGATTTTGCTGACAGCAAAATGCGCGCCCCAGTGGTCGTTAATTTTGTAGTTCACACCCGCTTGCAGGGCTAAACCAACGCTGTCATCTAGCTCTAAATCCACGTCATCATTGGCAGTGGTCACGTTTAAAGCACGTAAAGTAGTTTTTAAAGTGTCAGATGCAGAAGCATCGAAGAATTTGGTGTAGTTCAAGCCAACGCCAACGAACGGGTCTATGTTGTTGCCCATGTCGAAGTGATATTGCGCCACTAAAGTGGGTGGTAAGTGTTTGGTGTTACCAATGTCTAACCCATCAATTGCCGAGCCTTTGACATTGATGTCATGGCTAAACGGGGTTGCTGCAATGATTTCTGCGGTCCAGTTGTTGTTAATTTTGTAGTCGATGGTGAAACCGAGCTGAGTATTGTTATTCACTGCAACTTGAGTTGAGCCTGCTGGTAAGCCAGCGACAGATTCGACCACGTTTAACGTTGAGCTGCTGTCGTTTGGTGCAACAGTGATAGCACCGACGTTCACTGATAAGTTGGCGAAAGCTGGAACAGCTGAAAGAGCGCCTACTGCAAGTACGATTAAGCGGATAGTAGTTTTCATCATGTTTTCCTTTAAGGTTCAGTTCTAAAGCAACTGAGGGCATTTTGCGCTTGTTGGCGCTGAAAACTTTGGGCTGGATCAAGTTTTTGCGCGGGTTTCAGGCCTCTTCGTGGCAAAGTTTGATGTAAAACAAACTTTTAACGGCTTTTGCTGAACTTCTGCCCCATTGAAAGAATCGTCACTGGCAGGCGGGCAATGTGGCGGGCAATTTTGGCGCTGCGAAAACATATTCACGGTAAGCAATTGGGGGGGGAAATCTACTTGGATTGCTTGGAAAGAGCCGACATCAGCAAAATGTTGAAAAATTACAGACGTATTCACTGGGCTTTGGGTTTGCTTTAGGAATGATGCTAGGTATAGTAAGGCGAGGCTTATTTGGTTACAGGCTTTGCGATTGCTGGGGTTTGGGCAGTTGCCAAGGGGGAGAACTGGCAATTCCGAATAAGTAAAACTTAGGATAGACATTTCACAATAAGAGAAAAATGTATGTCAATAACAACAAATAGCACAACCACGGTCGAAACGACCGGTGGCAATGGGCCAAATTATACGTTCGCGCTAACAAGTTTGACCTTTTTGTTTTTTATTTGGGGCTTTATTACCTGTCTGAATGACATTTTGGTGCCGCATTTGAAAAACGTGTTTGATCTCACACACTTTCAAGCGTCTTTAATCCAGTTCTGTTTTTTCTTTGCTTACTTTGTTGTCTCTATTCCGGCTGGTTTTTTAGTGAAAAAAGTCGGTTATCAACGGGGCGCAGTGATCGGTTTAGTGATCGCCGCTGTTGGTTGCTTAATGTTTTATCCTGCGGCGCAGCAACAAATTTATGCGATGTTCCTGTTAGCACTTTTTGTGCTGGCTTCTGGGATCACCATTTTGCAGGTATCGGCCAATCCATATGTTACCGCGCTGGGCCGCAAAGAAACTGCATCTAGTCGGTTAACCTGGACTCAAGCATTTAACTCTTTAGGCACGACAGTTGCCCCTTATTTTGGTGCAATCCTGATTTTGTCAGCAGCAACTGCACAAGTGGGCACTGCTGAATTTAAAGCGCAGGAAGCAGCGGCAGTGCAAGGACCCTACTTGTTTCTCGCCGGGGTTTTATTGTTGCTTGCGGTAGTATTTCAAATTCTTAAATTGCCAAAAGTGGTTGAACATCATGATCCTGCGGTTGCAGACAGCGATGCTGGTTCAGCCTGGAAGCACAGCCATTTAGTGCTAGGTGCCATTGGTATCTTCTTATATGTCGGTGGGGAAGTGGCTATCGGCACCAATATGATTGATTTTATTAGTATGCCGGAAATTGCAGGGCTTGATCATGCAGCTGCAGGCAAATTGGTTTCATTTTACTGGGGCGGAGCAATGGTTGGCCGTTTTATCGGTGCTGTGGTGATGCAGTATGTGTCAGCGGGTAAAGTGTTAGCCTTTAATGCGGTTGCGGTCATGGTGTTGCTCGCAGTCACCGTAATGACAACTGGCCATTTTGCCATGTGGTCATTAATTTTAATCGGCCTATTTAATTCAATTATGTTCCCAACTATTTTCAGCTTGGCAGTCACAGGTTTAGGCCGTCATACCAGTCAAGGCAGTGGCGTATTATGTTTGGCAATCGTTGGCGGTGCTATTGTGCCAGTGCTGCAAGGGACTCTGGCTGATATCGTCGGTTTGCATTTGTCATATGCGCTGCCGATTTTGTGTTACGCCTACATTGTGTTTTATGGACTGAAAGGGTCAGTGCCAAAGCAGTCTTAATTGCTTCAGGCATAAAAACAAAAAACCGGCGGATTGCCGGTTTTTTATTATCTACTCTAGCGATTTATAACTTCGCTGCCCGTTTATTGTCAGCGATGGTATTTGTGTGCTACCTCACGCCAAGTAACGTTGGCGTTTTTGCGGTTTTAATTTGGTCATATCTACTAAAACCAACCCATCTAAACAATTGGCGAAATCAGGATCTACGCCAAACGCCAGGAATTCAACGCCGCCATTTTCAGTCAGTTCGCTGTATTGTTTATATAAAGTGGGCACTGTTAAGCCCATATTGGCTAACAAACATTTCAGCTGCACAAAGTCTTCTTGATGGTTATTGCCATCAAATAAATCGTCCATTTGGGTAAAGGTTTGATAATCCAGTTGATATGGGTTATTCGCCTGCGCTTTGTCGTCTTCGACTGAGAAATATAGGCTGTAGAAATACACCAATAAATCACGCGCAGCTTTTGGATATTGATTGGAAATACTGACACCCCCAAACAAATAACGAATATGCGGATTCAGTTTCAGATAGGCGCCAATACCACACCAGAGGTAATCTAAACTGCGCTTGCCCCAATACCGAGGCTGCACAAAACTGCGACCCAGTTCTAAACCTTGGGCTAAAAATGGCTGCATATTCGGCGAGTATTGAAATAACGAGGCGGTATACAAACCTTCAATGCCATGCTCGGCCATCACTTTGGCGCTGTCAGCAAACCGATAAGCGCCAACAAGTTCCAATTCTTCGGCATCCCATAAAATTAATTGTTGGTAATAGCCATCATATTTGTCTAAATCGCGACGCAGGCCTGAACCTTCCCCGACAGCGCGAAAACTCATTTCTCGCAAGCGACCTATCTCTCGCAGCAGCGCCGAACTTTGCTGATGTTGGTACAGATAAATTTGTTTGCCATCGCTGGTTTCGCCCAAATGCTGACAGGCTTCGATGGCCTTTTTCAACCCCATCCGATCTTCAGGGTGGGCAATCGACGCTTCGGTTTTAAACAGCGGCGATTTGTCTTTACCAAGGCGGTATAAATGTTTTTTGAACAGTTTAATCAAGGCCGCAGGTTCTAATTCGACTTTGCTGTAACTGCTATAAGGAATAAGCTCGCCGACGCGGATGGCAATTTGTTTTTGTTTTTGCTTAAACATTTCTTGCACCAGCAACATCGTGGCCAGTGGCTTGTAAATCATTGAGGCGCCGTAAAATAATGCAGAGTTTCGAGCGTCGATGTACACCGGTAAAATCGGCGCTTTTGCGGCGCGGGCAAAACGCAGAAAACCGGCATGCCATTTGCCATCACGAACACCATTTGGTTTTAAGCGTGAAACCTCACCCGCTGGAAACATAATAACCGCGCCTTCATGCTGCAGATGGTCGCGAATATGGTCTAATTTACGTTTTTCGGTGCCACCTTGCAGATTATTTACCGGCAACAATAATTCGTGTAAGGGTTCAATCGCGTTAAGCACTTGGTTCGCAACCACTTTGACATCGGCGCGAATTGAACTGACCAGCTTTATTAATGCCAAACCATCCAGTGATCCAATCGGGTGATTCGCGATAATCACTACGCGGCCATTGACGGGGATGCGCTCGAGTTCATGATCACGCACGGCGAAACGGAACTGAAAGTATTCAAGCACTTGCTCGATAAACTCGACGCCTTGCAAATGCGGATATTGCAGGGCAAATTGTCGAAAATCTTCTTCATGAAGCAGTTGTTTTAAAGCGCCAGTAACCGGCTTTGCGAGCCATGGTCGTTGCTGCAAACTCGGTAAATGTTGTTGTAACACTTGTTCGACATTAATCATTTCGGCATTCCTCAGGCAACATGGCTTAGCTACTAGCCTAGAGTTTGCGTATGACACTAATGTCTCAGTATTATGGCAATTTGCAGAATACTGCTTGACCCCCAGTTGCGCCGAACCGGCACAGGCTCATGGCATTGGCATTGGCATTGCCTTTTGGTTGAGGTGCTGGTGACGAGCAAGCTTCTTCTTTAGAATAAAGCGCAAATCGACTTTTAGAGTGAAACCATGTCAATCCTGTTAGTGATCCCCGATCGCAAATTAACGCAATTGGTAGCGCAGTTGCAGCAGCAATTGCCCGATGTGCCGATTGTTATTTGGCCGGACGTGCCCGATGTGGATGCCGTTGTTTTTGCTGTGGTTTGGCGACAACCTGCGGGCAGTCTGATCCAATTCAAAAACTTGCGGGCTTTGCAATCGTTTGGGGCTGGTGTTGATAATGTATTGTTAGATCCAATGCTGCCAAAGTTACCATTAGCGCGAATTGTCGACCCAGATCTCACCGCATCGATGATTCAATACCTCGACACCGCGCTCAATTTCTATCGCTATCGGTTTGATGAGTACATCAACGCCCAACAAACACAACGTTGGCATCCCCGCAGCCGGCGGGTGCTCAAAATGGTCACGATCCTTGGCCTTGGCGAATTAGGTGCAGCGGTCGCTCAGCATTTGCATCAGCAAGGTTGGCAAGTCTGCGGTTGGTCGAACAGTGCGAAAAATATCGACGGTGTCACTTGTTATGCCGGCTCGGCAGAATTGCCATCAGCGCTTGCTGAGGCTGATGTGCTGATATGTTTGTTACCACTCACCAGCGCAACCACTAATTTACTCAATGGCGAAACCTTGGCGCTTTGTCGACCTGGCGTGATCTTTATCAATGTTGCGCGCGGGGCTATTGTCGATGATGATGCGTTATTGGCGGCACTGCGCAGCGGTCAGGTATCGGCGGCCTGTTTGGATGTGTTTCGCCAAGAGCCGCTGCCAGCCGAGCACCCATACTGGCATGAAAAGAATGTATTAATCACGCCACATATTTCAGCAGTGACCAATGCGCAAACGGCAGTAACGCAAATTGTCACCAACTATCAGCGCAGTATGGCTGGGTTGCCAATGTTTAATTTAATCGACCAACAAAGGGGTTACTAATGGCTGCTTTTTCCCTTGAACAGCATGGGCATTTGGCACTGCTGACGTTAGTCAGCCATGAAAAGCGTAATTTATTAACGCCTCAAATTGCCTTGGACATAGCGCAAGTTGTGACGAAGCTGGCGGATGATCCCACGGTCAAAGCATTGGCAATCACTGGCTTACAAAACTCTTTTTGTGCCGGTGCCGATTTAGACGCGTTGTTAGATGCTGCGAATGGTAATGGCGAAGAGCTGCAGCAAATCTACTCGGCCTTTACCTCGGTGGCGGAGAGCCCACTGCTGACCATCGCGTTAGTGAACGGTCCCGCACTTGGTGCCGGCATGAACCTCGCGATGGCGTGTGATATCCGCATCGCGAGTAGTGATGCTTGGTTTGAAAGTCGATTTTTCACCTTAGGCATTCATCCGGGGGGCGGCCATAGCTGGTTGTTGCCGCAACTCGTAGGTTGGCAACAGGCTGCAGCGATGATTTTCAGTGGTGAGCGTTTATCGGCAATCGAAGCGTTAAAAATAGGCTTTATTAAGGAGTTAGTGCCGGCCGACGAATTACTCACTCGCGGCAAGGCCTTAACGGCTCATTTGGCGACAGTGCCAAGTGCATTGGTGCGACAAACCAAAATGTCGATGCTGGCGTTGCGGGGCTGCGTGCGGCAAGACGATGCTGTTGCATTTGAATTCCGGCAGCAGTTTCAGTCATTGCAGACTGACACAGCAAAAGAGAATATCACCCGCTTACTTGCGCAAATTCAAAGGAAATAACATGGCAGAAAAATTAGTTACCACATGGTACCTCGATTACCAAGGTCCTGCATTGGAACTGCCACTATGGCCTGCAGAAGTTATGTTGATGGAAGCCGAAATACCAAGCCCTGAGCTTAGCCAGTTTTTATTTTGCGCTGTGGGCACGCCATGGCAATGGTTTAGCCGGTTAAGTTGGACTTACCAAGATTGGCAACATTATTTTGCCAGCGAACAGGTACGGACTTGGGTTTTATATCAGCGGGGCACCCCAGTTGGTTTTGTCGAACTGCGTAAAAACAGCGATGAGAGTGTTGAACTGAAGTTTTTTGGTTTAATGCCCAGCGCCACAGGCCAAGGCCTTGGGCCAGCATTGGCGACCGCAGCAGCAGCGCTGGCTCAACAATGGCAAGCGAGTAGGGTTTGGGTGCATACTTGTAGTGAAGACCATCCTGCAGCGCTTGCGACCTATCAGCGGGCAGGGTTCGTGGTGATGGACACCATCACTGAACTCGAAGAAGTCCCCAGTGATTACGCGTCAGCGGCGCTATGTGCGCCTTATGTAGAGAGCCGTTTGCAGTTATTTGCCCCGAATTGATGCTCCTTGAAGATGCGGGGGTGTTGTCTTCGCTCTTTCGCCGCAGTCACATAGCTAACTATGCTCCTGCGGTCTCACTCACTCGTCGCCTACCCGGATCTTCAATGATTTTGGGTCCTTGAAGATGCGGGGGTGTTGTCTTCGCGCTTTCGCCGCAGTCACATAGGGAACTATGCTCCTGCGGTCTCACTCGTTGCCTAACAGAATTTCCAATAGCTGTGGATATATCGCCATACTGGTTTTAGCGCGAGAATTCGGCAGTCAAATGGCCAATTTCAGCGGCTACTGGGTCATGGCAAATAGAAAAAAACTCTAGCGGATATCAGCCACTGTGCTGTTGGGCTTTTTGCAGGGAAATGAATAAAAAATAAGCGCATCAATCTGCTAAAAAGCCATTGTCATCAGGTTGTAAAGTTACTACACTGGTCGCGATGTCAAGGAATTGGCAGCTAAAATAAGAATAATATTTGAGGTTCCACTTAAAATGAGTAAAGCGTCCAGTCGTGGGTTTGGCTTTACTGCAATCGCTGTTTTAGTGATTTTAATGGCATTATCTGCCATGACGACCACTGCTGAGGCCGTTGCATTGTTATAAGCCTGTCGGTATAGGCGTTGACCATGCTAAACCCATGGTCAACTGTCCAAAGCTGCAGCGGCTAGCGTCCAAGTTGTTCCGATACTCCGATTTTCTGCTCTTCCTTCCGCTATTTTTTCTGATGCCGCTCGCGATTTTCCCGTTTTTGCTCAGCATTTTTACTCAGTAACACGTAAGTTGCGGCATAACCGCCATGGTTCTTTTGTGCTGTGTGACAAGCCAAAACTTCCGGAATTTGCATTAACCATTTAAAGGTATAGCTTTTTAAAATAGCAGGGTGAGGTTTGCTGTCTCGCCCCATGCCATGATGAATGAGCAAGGTGCGGATACCTCGGGTATGGCAATCGTGGATAAAATTTGCCAGTGCCGAACGTGCTTCAACCAGGGTTTTGCCTAATAGCATCAAAGTCGCATCGACTTGGTACTTGCCAAGTCGCAAGTTTTTATACACACCGTCTTGCACACCATCTTTTTTATAAGCAAAAACTTCGTCCGGTTTGACTAAATCGACATATTCCATCGATAAGAAATTCGCATCATATTCCGGTTCTAATTCGGCGGCTTTGCGACGAGCTAATTGGGCGAGAGTCGGGGAATGTTCACCATTTTCAGTGGCTAACACGTCTGGGGTCAGTCGTTTAACATCGGCCATTTCTTGGAAAAATAGCGCAAGTTCGTCGTTTTGCATCAGGTTACAGCTCCGAAATGTTCATGCCGATTATAACTGCCTGCGCCGATGTACCCAAATAGAATATTTGCGCAAAATTTGTTCATCGGCTAGATTGAGTGAACTACCTGAAGGAATGGGTACATTACCACCCAGCGTGGTGATTGGATCAGTCAGAGTCAAACAACTCTGTAACCTGTTAACCAATGTTACACGGAGGCGTATTATGGTGCCAAAACAGTTATATGAAAGTCTGCCATATCTTTATATGGTGGCCGGTATTGCGGTGTTGGTTGCGATAGGCAACTATTTTGCCCTGTTTTCAGGGTTGATGCTTTTTCTCGCGGGTTCATTAATTTGGATTTTACGCTCAGATCACCGACGTGCATCACGCAAACAACGTGGGCCGTTGCCTTATTGGTTGTATGAGTTGCAGCCATTTATTTATGCGGCTGTCGGAATAAGCTTATGTTTGTACGCGCAGAATATGTATTTTTATCCATCAGCTGCGCTGCTAACGGTTGCTGGATTGCAAATTTGGTATTTACGCGGTGCGCAACGACGTCATCGGATGCCGGTTAACCATAGAGCGTTAATTTAGCGGCACTTCTAGCTGAATTTACTCTCTTACCATTTTGTTTCATTGTTTCATTGTTGCTTGTCGTTACACTTTGGACTTTCACGACTTGATGATTTGGTTCAAGCCAAATTCACGACGAGGTGAGAGTGTTTGCTTACTCTAAGTGTAAACAGAAAACGAATTGATAAGCTCGCATAAAATAAAACCCAATTAGGGCTCAGCCTGAATTGGGTTTTGTCATATTTGCCGAATTGAATATTTTGGCAAAATTTGCCTACTCCATTAAATGGCCAATCACTGCAAACAGTCCATCACGCCTTTCAATGATAAAAGTCTGACAGTCGGTTTTGGATTTTATTTCAAAGCAGAGATTCATTTCATTGCGGCTGGCGTCAATGCTGACTTGGAGATCACTATCTAGTAGCCTCGCCTGACTGCCAAATAACCCAGGCCAAAAAATACTGCTGGCTTGGATATTCATTTTGCGATAAACGATCAATTCCGGCTTGGGCAGCACCACGATAACAATTAGAAATAGCGACAACGCAATTAGCCAAAACTTGCCAAAGGATTTAGTCTCGGCTTGACCTTTTGCCTTGAGGCGAACCTGAGGTTGGGCCGCAGTATTCGCGTTCGTTGTTGCTGAATTTTCGGTAGTAGCAGTTGTCGACGCAGGCTTTTTGCTGTTGTCGACATCCTTTAATAAACCGACTTTTTTAATTTCTTTTGCCATTATTGCCGAAAGTCTGTATCTGAATTCGCTACCATACTAGTCATAATAACCCATGCCTGCACGTTCTGTTCAAGGGTTTTAGGATCTATTTTGTCCAAAGTATCGTTTGGCGTATGGTGAAAATCGAAATAGTCAGTGCCGTCTTGCTCTAAGCTAGCGACCGGAACACCAAAGGGCTTTAATACTGAAACATCAGGACCGCCAAACGCGTCATTATTGCCAGGTTGGATGCCTAGAGGGGCTAGTTTCTTTTGTATTTCAGCGGCAAAGCTTAATGCTTTAGTGCCAAATTTAGTATCAAATTGCCAAATTTTGCCAGCGCCAAAATCAGACTCGCTGGCAAATACGTGGTTTTTAAGTTCTTGAGCGTGCTTGGCAGCATAGGCTCTAGCACCCACTAACCCACCTTCTTCATTGCCGTAGAGTACAACGCGAATAGTGCGCTTAGGTTTTGCTTGTTGCTTCACCAGCACAGCAGTCGCCATCACGATGCAAACGCCAGCGCCGTCATCTAATGCGCCTGTGCCTTGATCCCAAGAGTCCAGATGTGCACCGATCAATACAATTTCATTAGGCCGCTGTGAACCGGTCATTTCAGCGATGACGTTGTGGCTGATGGCATCTTCGGAGCTGGTTTGCATATTAAGTTTGATTTTTGCATCAGGAGACTTGGCTAAAATGCGGGCAAGTTGTTGCGCATCAGGTACCGAAATGGCGGCAGCAGGGATTTTGTCTATGCCCTCTTCATAGGTCATTTTCCCAGTATGTGCGAAGCGGTTGTTACTAGTACCAACTGAACGGATGACGATAGCCTTTGCACCGAGTTTAGCCGCTTCTACAGCCCCCTTAGAACGGCCACCAACCACCTTGCCATATTGCGAACCTTGGCGATCTTTAGTCATGGCTTTGTTAATGAACACAATTTTACCGGCAACCTGGCTTTGTTTTGCCGCCATTAATTCTTCTAAGCTGTTAAACATCACAACCGAAGCTTCCACACCATCGGCAGAGGTGCCAATAGATCCACCTAAAGCCGTCAAAACCAACGATTGTGGAAAAGGCGAAACGATTTCTAAGCGTGCATGGCCGCGTTGCCAAAATGGAGTAATAAATTCCTCCGTCCACACTTTATCAAAACCGAGGCTTTTAAGGCGTTTGGTTGCCCACTCCACAGATTTGGCATCACCAGGACTCCCTGCTAAACGTGGGCCAACTTCAGTTGTTAACTCTTCAACAAGCTGATATGCCAGTTGCGGTGTCGCAGGTTCAGCGGCTAACAGCAGTGATGGAGTTAACAACAATGTACAAATTGCCCATTTCGGCAGAGATTTTCTCATGATATATGTTCCTGTAGGATCTATTGTCCCTGAATTGTTTGTTGTACTGTACCACGCATTTTTTATGAATGGACAGTCTAACCTATCCGATTTTCAACGGCGTTGATCTCAATGCCTGGTGAACTGGTGTTCGCCTCAGCTTTACATTTGAAAGCATTCGAAAGTGTTTTTGTAGCACACTCGAGCCTGTTAAGGAAATGGCAGTTATGGTTGGAATAATTTATTAAGTTTCTGATATAAAATAAATTTATTTAACAGCTGGCAATTTATTTTTGAATAAGGTAGAAGTAAACGAAATAAAAAGAAAATACTTTAAAAGTTAATGATTTAGTGAATTCTGCGATAAAATATGAGAATTTCTATTGTAAGCCATAGGGTGAGTGATAGATAATGAGACGTCTAGACATGCACGGTGTGAGCAAGATGAACTTACAA
>Ga0187843_10001387_pt1 | contig 15411 bp, 17 predicted proteins | sample SpaLakP09_SKY_43_FD_134516 | JGI IMG/M metagenome (GOLD analysis project Ga0187843, IMG submission 134516) | Oligotrophic lake water microbial communities from Sparkling Lake, Wisconsin, USA - SP09_SKY_43 | ecosystem: Environmental > Aquatic > Freshwater > Lake | place: USA: Sparkling Lake...
GAGGCGCTGCACAAGTCAGCCAACAACCTGCGCCTGGCCAACGACAAAGCCGAAGACCTCACGATCAAGAAGCTGACACGCGGCAACCCGACGATGGCGGTCAAGTTTGCGGAGCTGAAGCAGGTGGAGATTTCGGACGGGGAGTGATGCTGGCCCGCATGGGGGCTCGTGGCGCATCCGTGCGCCGGGGGCGCAGGTAAAGCCGCCCCGGCCCTCGGAGCGTGCAGGTGCCCGGCTGGGCACTTCCACTCAGATCTTGACGAACTGGGTTGCCGACAGCGCGCCAAACGGCAGCTCAGACAACCGCCCGCCCACCGCCAGCGTGCCCAAATCCACCGGGAAGTAGCCAATGGTGTCCAGCACCTTGCGCACTTCGCCCTTCGCGGCGGCGTCGTCGCCCGCGTAGAACATGGCGCGCTGGCCGCCAGACACTTGGGGCTGGGCCAGCAGATTCACGTCGAGGTGGTTGAACGCCTTGACCACGCGGGCGCCGGGCACGAATTCGCTGAACACTTCGCTGGACGAGCGCCCGCCCAGGTCGATGGCCTTGATGCCGTAGGCCGCCAGCGGGTTGCTGGGGTCTTTGGCGGCGGGCGAGTTGGGGTCCAGAAACTCCACGGGGTTGGTGCCGTCGATGACGATGCGGCCGTTCCACGCAGGCAGGCCGCCCAAGGCCTGGCCCAGGTCTTCCCAGCGCACGGCGACGAGCACGATGTCTGCGGCGGCCGCTTCTGCCACGGTGCCCGCTTTGATCGTGGGGCCCAGTTGCGCTACCAGCGCGGCCAATGATTCCGGGCCTCGCCGGGTGGAGATGGTGGCCGACAGACCCTTGCTAGCCAATGCGCGGGCCACGTTGGAGCCGAGAGCGCCTGAGCCGATGATGCCGATGTTCATGGTGTTTTCCTTGGTGAATGAAGTGGGTTGAGAGAACGTGATGGAAAGTGAGTGGGGCTATGCCAGCCGCCCGGCTTGGCGCAGTTGCGTGGCAATGCGCCGGATTTCTGTACTGCCCTGCCGCAGCGCCGCCTGGCTGGTGTGCACTGAGTAAGTCCCCATGACCAGTTCGTGCGGGTGCGGCACGGCAGAGCCCAGCACGAAGCTGCTGGCCTGGGTGGCTACAAAGTCAATGCTTTGGCCGGAGGGCTCAAACGCCACCAGTTCGCCTGCCGCAATGGGTTCGCCCGCCGTCAGCGCGCCAGTGGCCACCGCCGCCCACGCTACGGTGTGGCCTGGGGGCGGGGTGTAGGTCCAGCGTTCGCCCTGGGCCAGCTGCACGGCCAGATAGGTGATGCCCTCGGGCGCAGCCACGGGGCTGTGCGCTGCGCCGTACTCGCCCAGCAGCACCCGCACCGGGCCGACCTGGGGCACCAGCTCGGGGGCGAGGTACTGGCTGTGTGCGGGGGCGTTTTCCAGCGCGGCGGGCAGGGCCACCCACAGCTGAAAGCCCCGGCCCGGTGTGTCGCCCACGGGGGCGCCGGTGTGCCACACGCCGCTGCCAGCACGCATCCATTCCACGCCGCCCGCAGGCAGCAGGCCCGCCTGGCCGGTGCTGTCTTCGTAGCGCACATCGCCTTCCGACAAAAACGTGACGGTCGCGATACCCGAGTGGGGGTGCATGCCAAAGCCCTGCTGCGCTGCGCCCGGCTGAAAGTGAACCAGGTCCAAGAAGATGAAGGGCTTGAGCACCTGGCCCAGGTCCCCGGGGCTCATGAGGCGGGTGATGGGGCCGTGCGTGGTGCCACGGGTGCGGTGGGCGATGGCGCGGGGGGCGGTGGCGGGTGCAGACATCAAGAGAACCTTGGAGGTGTTGAACTGATGCCTGTAGCTTAAAAATTCATCGATTAATTGACTAGATAGCGCAATATGATTGCACTCGTCCGTTAATTGAATGAATGAGCGCGACCATGCTGGATCTGAACGACGTGGCCATCTTTGTGCAGGTGGTGCGCTGCGGTAGCTTTGCCGAGGCCTCGCGCCGCCTGGGCGTGCCGCCCAACACCCTGAGCCGCCGGGTGCAGCAGCTGGAAGCGCAGCTGGGCACCCGGCTGATGCAGCGCTCCACCCGCCACCTCACACTCACCAGCGCGGGCCAGGTGTTTCTGGAGCGCTGCAGCGGCGCGGTGGAGGGGCTGTTGGATGCGGGCGAGGAACTGCTGGCGGTGAACCAGGAGCCCAGTGGCCTGGTGCGGGTGGCGGCCCCGGCAGATTTTTTTGATTTCTTCGCGATGGAATGGCTGACCGAGTTTCTGGTTGCGCACCCCAAGGTGCGGGTGGACTTTGTGCTGAGCGACGGGCGCGCGGACCTGATCGCAGACCGGATTGATGTGGCCCTTCGGGGCGGCATCTTGGAAGACTCAAGTCTTTTTGCCCGCAAGGTGCTGGATGCGGGCACCGACAGCCTGGTGGCCAGCCCGGCTTATGTGGCTCGTAGGGGCGTTCCGGCCACGCTGCAAGACCTGGCAGGCCACGACTGTCTGGTGTTCGGCCACCCCAGCGGCAAGGCCACCTGGCGCGTGGCGGGGCCGGATGGCGCGCCGGCCGAGGTGCAGGTGTCAGGCCGCTTCAGCGGCAACACGGCGCAAGCACTGCGCAAGGCCGCGCTGGCGGGCCTGGGTATTGCGCTGCTGCCTTCCACGCTGACGCAGCGCGATTTGCGCGCCGGCTTGCTGGTGCCAGTGCTTCCGGAATACCACCGGCTGGGGCACGGCGTGCACATGGTCTACCCCAGCAGGCGCTACCTGCCCTTGGCGGTGTCGGCGTTCATTGATTGGGTCATCAGCAAGATGGGTGCAATGCAGGAGCTGCCACCACAGTCCGACGGTGGACATGGCGTTCCTGTCCGGCCCTGAATGGGCCTGTGGGGGAGCCACCGCCCCAACGTCACCGTCGAGCGCGTCGCCAAGGGGCCGCACCAAAACGCCACGGCAGTCCGTTGGCGTGTTGCTGCCGAGAGGCGCGGCGGCTGGAGGCTCGGGCTGCATGCGGTGACTGTGGTGTCTATTCGCCGCAATGTGTGCGGTGAATATGGCGTGTATTCACCGCAAGGCCGTGCCGTCGGGTTCAGCGATGGGCCAGAAAATGCTCTGAATTTGATAGCTGCTACCGCTCTTCCATAGCGCGCAAAGCCGCATTTTTGATCAAATTTTTGAAGAATCTCCCGGGCTGGGCCTGCCGATACGGCTCACACCCGCACCGACGCCCCCGTCGCATAAAACTGCCCCCCCGCCACGTAATGCAGCGTGCGCAGCGCATCCGGCGCGGTGTCGAACTCCCAGTGGCCGTCGCGAAACACGCGCTCATCCGCCCAGGCGGCCACCACTTCGCCGATGAACAGGTCGTAGGCCTGCTGGTTGTGGGGCTCGGGCAGCACGCGGCACAGCAGCCAGGCGGCGCAGCCTTGCACCAGCGGGGGCGTGGTGTGCGCGGGGTGGCCGGGGGCGCTGAACAGTTCCACGCCATGGCGCTGGAGCTTGTCGGGCTGGGTCTTGGCGCTGTCGGTGCCCAGGGCCACGGTGAGGGCGGCCAGGGGCACGGTGGGCAGTTGCAGGGCGAACTGGCCGCTGGCCTCCACCAGCTCGCGGGTGCGCGTGGCTTTGTCGAGCACCACCGTGACCTTGGGCGGCGCAAAGTCCAGCGCGCAGGCCCACGATGCCGCCATCACGTTGTGCTGGCCCGCGTGGGTGGCCGACACCAGCACGGTGGGGCCGTGGTTGAGCAAGCGGTAGGCCTTGTCGAGGGGGACGGGGCGGGCGTGGGGCGGGGTGGGCATGTGGGGCGGCGCGTTGGGTGCTGTGGATGGGGGTTGGATGCTATGTATTTAATAGCTATTGGCGCATGATGGTCGCGCGCAGACGGCCATTTTGGCTTGAAAAACTGGGGCGAGACAGCCGCAGGGCTTTGGAGAAAGCCGCGCACCCCGGTGCGGCGCCGTCCCGGTGCTACCAACAAGTAACATGCTCCTGCTGCTCAGCTTCTATCAACTGCCCCCCGGGGCCCTATGGAGACAACACGATGTTCAGTCATGTGATGGTCGGCGTGAACGACCTGGAGGTGTCAAAGGTGTTCTACGACGCGCTGCTCGGCACGCTGGGGGTGCCGCCCGGTGTGGCCAACAAGAACCGCTATTTCTACCGGGGCCAACACGGCACCTTTTGCATCACCACGCCCATCAACGGCGAGCCCGCGACGTTTGCCAATGGCGGCACCATCGGGTTTGCGATGCAGTCGCCCGAGCAGGCCGATGCCTTCCACGCCGCCGGGGTGGCGCATGGCGGCACCACCTGCGAAGACCCGCCGGGCTGGCGCGAAGGCCCGGGCGGGCGGCTCTACCTGGCCTATGTGCGCGACCCGGACGGCAACAAGCTCTGCGCGCTGCACCGCCCGCCCAAGTGATGCGGGTTCAGGCGGTCTGGCTCTGGGTGCCGGGCCGCCGCACGGCGCGCACCTTGCCGCTGCCGCCGCCTCCGCAATAAAAGAGGCCTGCCCCGTCGGATTCGAGCCCGCTCACGCCCACGCCTGCGGGCATGTCCAGCTGCTGCAGCACGGCGCCGCTGGTGGGGTCGATGTGGCGCAGGCTGCTCTCTTCGCCCTCCCAGGTACCGTGCCACAGCTCGCCGTCCACCCAGGTCACGCCGGTGACGAAGCGGTTGGATTCGATGGTGCGGCGGATCGCGCCCGTGGCGGGGTCGATCTGGTGGATCTTGCGGTCGCGGTATTGGCCCACCCACAGGCTGCCTTCGGCCCAGGTCAGGCCCGAGTCGTTGCCGCCGCCGGGCGCGGGGATGGTGGCGAGCACCTGGCCCGTGGCCGGGTCGATCTTGTCGATGCGCGCCTCGGCGATCTGGTAGAGGTGCGTGCCGTCAAACGCCGTGCCCGCGTCGCACACCACGTCCAGCGTGCGGGTGGTGGCGCCGCTGGCCGGGTCAAAGCTCACCAGGTGTTCGCCCGTGGCCGCCCAGACGCGCTCGCCGTCGTGCGTCACGCCGTGGATGGCGCTGGCTCCGTTGAAGGGGCCGTACTCGCGCACGACCTCGGCGGGGCGGCGCGAGGCAATCGGCAGCTGCAGGTGCGATGGGGGCGTGTCGCCGGGCTGGCTGCTGCAGGCGGTGTCGCGGGGGGCTTCCAGGGTGGTGTCGGTCATGTCGATGGCTCCTTGCGGGGGTGCCCGGTGCACGCTGACGAGGTGGTGCGGTGGGTGGTGTGGCCACTTTAGGGATTTGGCTGCGTGGTAGGGAGTAACAAGATCGTCGTGAATCCCAGCAGCGGCGCGGCCACCCAGCGGCGGGCGCGGGCCTGGCCGATGGCGCGCACCTGGCCGTTGCTTTCCAGCGCGGCCAGCGCGCGTTGCACGGTGCGCTGGCTATCGCCCAGTGCCAGTGCCAGGGCCGATGTGGACCAGGCCGCGCCGTCGGCGAGCAGCGCCAGCAGTGCGCCCTGTTCACCATCCACGGGCGGTGCCAGCACGGCCACGGTGCGTCCGCCCTGGGGGTGCAGTGCAAAGCCGCGCGCGGTGGCCGCCACGCCCGCCAGCGGCGCGATGAGCTTGCGCAGGCGGCCCATCTCCACACGCAGTCGGGCGCGGTGCGTCTCGTCGGGGTGGCGGGTGCGGAACACGCGGGCAATCAGCGACTCGCGGTCCGCATCGCCCGGCCAAGCCTCAGCCAGCGCGCGCACCAGCGCAAACAGCACGGGGCGGCGCGCCAGGGGCAGCGCTGCGCCACCCGCATGCACCGCGTGGCGGCAGGCATCGACCACCAGCATGTGGCCGGATGCACGCAGTGCGGCCACGTCCTGCAGCCGCAGCGCTTGCTCGCCGCCCGGCCCCAGCAGGCGCGCAGCGGGCTGGGCCAGCAGCGCACGCGCATGGGCCACCTCGGCCTGCAGTGCGGGCACACCGGCATGTTGCGCAGCCCGCTCGGCGTGCTGCAGGGCGGCGTGGGCGGCGTCGATGTGCAAGGCACGCAGCGCCAGTTCCGCGCGGGTGAGTGCGGCCACGGTGGCCAGCGGGGCGGGCAGGTGAGTGGGCAGGGGCACACCGTCGGCCGGTTGGGCTGCCAGCACGGCAGATGCCTCTGCCAGCCGCCCCAGCAGCACCAGCCTGCGTGCCGCCACCAGCCGGGCCTGCAGCGCGTTGGTGGTGTCGCCGTGGGCCTGCAGCGTGTGGGCCGCTGCCAGCAGGGCTGCGGGGCCCTTGCTGCCATCGCCGCCCAGGTCGCGCTGGGCCAGGGCCACCTCGGCCTCGGCCACCACGCAGCGGGCGCGGGCTACGGGCTCGTGGGCCCCAAACGCGCGGGCGGCGCGGCGCAGCAGTTCGCGGGCGCGCGGGTGTTCGCCCAGCTGGGCCATGGCAATGCCGCGCAGGGCCAGCGCGGGCGGGTCGTCGCGCAAGGCCACACGCTGCAGCGCGGTGAGGGCGTCGCCCCCCGCCAGCGCACGGGCGGCAGCAGCAATCATCGAATCCATGGCGACAGACTACACGCCCCCCTGAAAAGACCGCAAACAGGTTCTCCATGGAGGTGCGGGATACTCTCGCCCTCCCTGTCTTCCCTGCCCACAAGGACCGCCCATTGAAATCCGCCAGCGCCACCACCTTCGACGAGGCCTACTACCAGCGCTTTTACTTCGACAAGAAAACCAGCGTGGTGGACCCGCAGCACATGGAGCGCCTGGGCACCTTTGTGTGCAGCTACCTCAAATACCTGCGCGTGCCGGTGCATCGCGTGCTCGATGTGGGCTGTGGCATAGGGCTGTGGAAGGACATCGTGGCGCAGCACTTTCCCGCAGCGAGCTACCAGGGCGTGGAGTTCAGCACCTACCTGTGCGAGCGCTTCGGCTGGCAGCAGGGCTCGGTGGTGGACTATGTGGCCGACGCGCCGTTTGACTTCGTGATCTGCCAGGGCGTGCTGCCCTACCTGAACCCGCCCGATCTGAAGACCGCGCTGCACAACCTGGGGCGCCTGTGCAAAGGCGCGCTGTATGTCGAGGCCGTCTCGCGCGAGGACTACGAACGCGACATCATCGACGAAGACCTGACCGACAACCGCGTGTTCCGCCACCGCGCCGAGCTGTACCGGCGCGGCCTGCAGCAGGGCGCTATCGAGCTGGGCGGCGGCGTGTGGCTGAGCCGAAAGGCCGAGCTGCCGCTGTTTGCGCTGGAACAAGCGGCCGGGCTGTGACGACAACGCCCGCACCGTCGCCTGCGGTAACGGCGCCGCGCGAGCCACACGCGGTCTCGCGCCTGCGCGCCGAGCGCCTGGCCCGCAGCGCCAAGCCTTTTCTGGCGCGCGGCGGCCCCAAGGGCGAGCGCTGCGCAGGCTGCCGCCTGGTGCCCAGCCACTGCATCTGCGCACTGCGCCCCCAGGTACCCACGCGCGCGGGCATGTGCCTGCTGATGGCCGACATCGAACCGCTAAAACCCAGCAACACCGGCTGGCTGATTGCCGATGTGGTGGCCGATACCTTTGCCTTTGGCTGGGCGCGCACCGAGGTGCAGCCGGGCCTGCTCGCGCTGCTGGCCGACCCGCAGTGGCAGCCGGTGGTGGTGTTCCCCGGCGAGTTTGTGGCGCCCGAGCGGGTGGTGACGCAGGTGGCGCCTGCAGACGCATCGGATGGAAAACGCCCGCTGTTCATCCTGCTCGACGCCACCTGGCCCGAGGCACGCAAGATGTTCCGCAAAAGCCCGTACCTCGACCGCTTTCCGGTGCTGAGCCTGGCGTCCGAACAGATCTCGCGCTACCAACTGCGCCGCTCGCGCCGCGACGACCACTTCTGCACCAGCGAGGTCGCCAGCCTGTGCCTGGAGCTGGCAGGCGAGGCGCAGGCCGCGCAGGTGCTGGATGCGTACCTGGACGTTTTCACCCATCACTATCTGCAGTCCAAGCACCAATTGCCGCCGGATCTGGGTGGGGCGGCGCATGCGCAGTTCAGGGCGGTGATGGCGCAGGGCTGAGGCCGGGGGGGCGTCCGCCTGGCCGCGTGCGTGCAGATGCCTGCCACGCTGGCTGCCCAAGGAACGCGCCGTGGGCCCCGGGCGCCTGCATGACCTGTTGCCCAAAATGCATGCACCGTTACCGCGCCGTTACAGATGCGGGGCCAGGTGCGCCGCAAAATCCTCGGCGCGGTCCGTCTGCCCGGGAGGGGCGGGGCCCGCAGCACCCAAGCCACCCCGTTGGAGAACCATGAAAAACAAGACCCCCCTGTTGCTGATCGCAACCCTGAGCCTGGCCGCCGCATCGCTGGCCCACGCTGGCAAGCCCGAGCGCGACTTCCTGGCCGCCGAAGTGGCCCCCGCCCTGAAGGCCGCCGCCAGCACCCTCAAGCAGTCGTGTGGCTGCGACGTGAAGATGGACGTGAAGCAGGACAGCTTCCAGACCGTGGACCACCTGCGCCAGGTGCGCTACGCAGCGGGCACCATCGTGGACAACGCCCCGCGCTACTGCAGCGATGCCCCGTCCAAGGCCGCTGTGTGCCAGCTCAAGTCCCTGGAATTTGCGCGCACGGGCACTACCGCGTTCAAGTTTGCGGCTGGCAAGGGCGTGATCACGCTGGACGAAAGCTCCTACCCCAGCTGGGACATGCTGGCCGCCGAGCTGGACAAGTAAGCCAGCCAGGCACAGCGCACACAGCGCGCACAGCGCGCACAGCGCGCACAGCGCGCACAGCGCGCAGGGCATGCACTGCGCACACAAGAAGGGGCACACTCGGCGCAGACACCCGCCTTCTTGCCGCCACCTTATGCCCACTTTTCTCATCCGCAGCTTCCGCCCCGGCGAGGCGCCGGCGCTGCGCAGCGTTTTCCACGCGGCGGTGCACCGCCTTGCCCGCAGCCACTACCGCGCCGAACAGCTGGCCGCCTGGGCCCCCGCCGAACACGACGCCGCGCAATGGGCCGCGCGCATGCAGGCCAACCAGCCCTTTGTGGCCGAGGCCGATGGCGGTGCCATCGCGGGGTTTGCCGACCTGCAGCCCAGCGGGTACATCGACATGTTTTTTGTGGCCCCGGCGTTTGCGCGCCAGGGCGTGGCCAGCGCGCTGATGGCGCACATCCATGCGCAGGCCGCGCAGCAGGGGCTGTCGCGGTTGTGGGCGGATGTCAGCCTGGCGGCCGAACCCTTTTTTGCGGCCCGGGGCTTTGCCGTGGAAGAGCGCCAGGCGGTGGAGCGCGCGGGCGTGGTGCTGCACAACGCGCGCATGGGCAAGGCGCTGTGATTGAGGGTTGCTCTATTTTTGATAGCTATTGAGGTATGGCTATCGCGCGGTGAAGGCCTTTTGGGCATGTGATGTTGCCTGCGCGCTGCCCGCTGGTGGCGCCAGTGCCTTACAGTAGCCGCCCTACCGCACACGCGGCGCATCCGACCCACCCACCCGCCTGCAAAGAAGGCCACCCCACCATGACCAAAGACCCGGCCCGCCAACGAGAACTGCAACCCATGGCCCTGTGCGAGCCCTGCCAGGGCATCCAGCGCAACTGGCGCAAGGCCCCCGGCCATGCCGAGCTGGTGCAGCGCGGCAACCGCAAGGAAGACCGCGACCACGGCCCCGTGACCTTCACCCGCTATGTGTGCGACCGCTGCGGCACGGCGTGGGAGTATGAAAACGACAAGACCAACCAGCAGGCGGGCTGGTCGGTGGTGGGGCGGTAAGTATCAAAAAAGAGAGCGCCTGGCGCTTGCTGGACAGGCGCAGAGGCCTGTTTTGATCTGAAGTTTCAGAAGCCCCGGCGTCTTTTTGGGCCGCCGCCCCCGCGCGCTGCACGGCGCTGAAGTGCTCCCTCTCCCCTTGTGGGAGAGGGCGGGGGGAGAGGGGTTTTGGCGGGCGCTGCGCTGGTCGCACCCCCTCTCCCCAACCCTCTCCCGCGAGGGGAGAGGGAGTGTCCGTGAGCTATCTGGGAGGTGCGGGCTGTTCAGCTGCCCACCTCGCCCGCATTCTCGGCCGCAATGGCCCGGAAGTCTGCCGACACCCGCTCATCCGCCGCTGCCGCCTGCCAGAAATCCCGCGCCAGCCGCTGCGCCTCGTCCCATTCGCCCAGCGTGGCCGCCGTGGGTTGCTGCGGGCGGCTGGCAAAGTCGCGCGGCACCAGCTCGCCGCTCACCGGGGCGTACAGCATGGGCAGCATGTCGTAGGTGGGGGACAGCGCCCAGTCGTCGTCCTTCAGCACCAGCGAGATGTTGCCGTAGTGCCGGTCGGTGTTGGCGATGAGCTGGCCGTAGGCCTCCAGCAGCCGCAGCGTGCATGCGTCGGCCTGCGTGAGCAGGTGGCGTGCGGCCATGCGGTGGGCGGTGGCGGCCCAGTTGTCGATCTCGCCCACGTACTCGGCGTTGTAGACCTGCAGCGACACCATTCCGATGCGCCCGCCCAGCGGCGCATCGGGCGCCAGGGGCGTGCGGTCAAACCGTTCCGACTCCAGAAACACCCGCCCCGCGCCCATGAAGAGCTGCGTGGGCGCGGCAGGCAACCCCGCCTGTGCCAGCGTGTGCAGCGCCAGGTGCTCGCACACCAGCAGGTCGCGCATGCGCTGGTCGGCGGGGGCATCGCCTGCGGGCGAGAACTTCACGATGACATGCCGCCCGGCGGTGATGGTGCAGAACTTGGGCTGCTCGCCCCCGGCCGACGAGCCCGGGTGGGTGCCCCGCATGGCCTGCTCGGCCAGCGCCGGGTAGCTGTCGGCCGATGCCACCCGCGATGCGCGCGCGGGCAGCGTGTGAAAGCGCTGGAACGCGGCCTCGCCCATGATGAGGTTGCCCGGCAGGTCGTCGCCATACAGCGTCATGGCGCGCAGCACGTCATCGTCGCTCCAGTGGCGCGGGTCGTGGCCCAGCTGCAGCGCGGGGTGGGCATGCGCAAAGGTGCGGCCCATGAAGCCCTGGGGCCGCATGTCGTCCAGAAACCAGGGCAGGCCGTCGTGCCGCGCGCTCACGCCATCGGCCTCGTCCACCCAGAAGGCGCCGCCCTCCAGCGGCACCAGGCGGGCAAACGGGGACGGGCGGCCCTGCGCGTCGATGCGCATCACCCGCACCTCGCTGCCCACGCCCGGCACATTGCGCGGCAGCACATACCGCTGCGAGCGCGCCGCGCCCACCTTCTGCACCTGGCCTGCATGGATCAGCGGCGCCAGCGCGCGCGACACCGTGGGCTGGCTCACGCCCAGCAGCGCTTGCAACTCGGCGCTGGTCAGCACGCCCCCCTGGCGGCGCAGGGCCGACAGGGCTTTGGTGGAGAGTTCGTGGGGGGCGGGCATGAATGATTATATGAATAGATAAATTCATTCAAATTCACATTGAAATCATTGGTTTACATGGGTTGGTGAATAGAAAATAAGAGTCGATAGTGTTCAGGGCATGAAGGTCACGGCTTGCCACAAGGGCACCTTTTGCATCGCCCCGTGTCCCACCGCCTTCCGAGGAGACTTCACCCCATGCCCCACCGCCGCCGTTTTCTTGCCGTCACCACCCGCAGCCTGGCCCTGGGCAGCGTGGCCCTGTTCATTGGCTGTGGCGCACTGGCCCAGCCCAGCTACACCGTGCCGCTGGCCCAGCTGCAGGAGATGGTGGCCACCAAGTTCCCGCGCAGCGTGCCGGTGCAGGGCCTGTTCGATCTGAACCTGCAGGCACCGCAATTGCGCCTGCTGCCCGCCGTGAACCGCCTGGGCGCCACCATGGCCGTGGATGCGGCAGGCCCGGCGCTGCGGCGCAGCCATGGCGGCACTTTCGACGTGGAATTTGCGCTGCGCTACGAGGCCAGCGACCGCACGCTGCGCGCGCACCAGATCAAGCTGGGGCGGCTGGACTTCCCCACCCTCAAGCCCGCCGTGACCGACCTGCTTAACGCCTATGGCCCGGTGCTGGCCGAGCAGTCGCTGCGCGAAGTCACGCTGCACCAGCTGCGCCCGCAGGACACGGCGGTGTTCGACGGCCTGGGCCTGCAGCCCGGGCCCATCACCGTGACGGCCAAGGGGCTGGAGGTGGCGTTTGTGCGCAAGCCGTAGGGGCGTTGCACGATCAACGGACCTCTCGCTCCGACTCCCGCAGGGCGCGCCAGTGTCTGATCACCCCAGCGCCGGTTGTCACTCCCTCTCCCCTTGTGGGAGAGGGCGGGGGAGAGGGGGCGATAAGGCACAGCGCCTTGCACAGGCCCCCTCTCCCCGACCCTCTCCCGCGAGGGGAGAGGGAGTAAGGCCAGCCTGCGCTATTTCGGCTCTGCTGCCACCCGCCGCTGCACAGCCGCAAACACCGGGTTGCGGATGAGGTGCAGCGCCTGCCCGCGCTGGCCGCTCTCGGGCGACACGGTGGAGGTGGTGGCCACCACCAGGTCCAGCGGCGGGTACACCCAGATGAACTGCCCGCCAAACCCGCTGGCCATGAAGGTGGGCCGCGCGGCCTTGCCGGGCACCACCCACCACAGGTAGCCATAGGGCAGCCCCACGGGCGGGCCGCCCGCGTGCTGCACCTGCACCGAGGCATCGGCAAACGCCTCGGGCAGCAGCGGCTGGCCGTTCCACTGCCCGCGCTGCAGGTAGAGCTGGCCCAGCTTGGCCATGTCGAGCGTGCGCAGGTGCACGATGCTGCCCTGGTAACGCGGCGCGGCCAGACCCAGGGGGCCCACCAGCTGCTGCTGCGCGTAGTCGGCCAGGGGCATGCCGGTGGTTTTTTCCAGCACGGCCACCAGCAGTGGCGTGACGGAGTTGTCGTAGGCAAACACCTGCCCCGGGTCGGCCGCCAGCGGCCTGGCCCAGGCCTCGCGTGGTGGCAAAGGGGCGGCGGTGCCCGAGCGGGTGCGTGGGCCGCCGTCCAGCGCAAAGCCCGCCGTAAGCGTCAGCAGGTGGCGCAGTGTGAGGGTGGCGGTGCGCGGGTCGGGGTTGAGTGGCGCCCATTCGGGCATCAGCTCCACCACGCGTTGGTCCACGCTGCCGATGCGGCCCTGCGCCAGGGCCGTGCCCAGCAGGGCCGACAGCGCGCTTTTGGAGGCGGACTGGGTGTCGCGCAGTTTCTCCGGGTCACCGTCGCGGTAGAAGCGGTACACCACCCGGCCGCGCAGCACGACCACCGCGCTTTGCACATCGGGGTATTGCGTGGCCAGCGCGGCCTCCACGGGCTGGAAGGCGGCGGCGTCCAGCGCCTGTTCTTCTGCGGTGGCCGTTTCGCGCCAGGCAGATGCAGCGCCGGTTTGCGCATGCACGGCGCTGGCCGCCAAGCCCACACCGCCGACCAGCAGGCAAAGCGACAACGAGGCACAACAGGCGGGCCAGCGGATGGGCATGCGGGACTCCTTTAGTGGGGGCGCGGGGATGTGCCTGCCAGTGTAGAAGCCACTACCTTTGCGCAAGCCAAAGATGAAGTGATGACGTGATGAATGGATGCAGGGGCAGGGCCCGCCTCAATCCGCCCGCACCCGCTGCGCAAAGCCGCGCTGGCTGAACTGCTCCACCACAAAGTCCACAAACACCCGCGTGCGTGCGGGCAGCAGCTTCTTGCTGGGGTAGTACAGCATGGTCGGCCCCGCGTCGGCCCACCAGCCGGGCAGCAGGCGCACCAGGTCGCCGCGCGCCAGCCAGGGCTGGGCAAACGGCATGGGCAGCACGGCCACGCCCAGGCCCATCAGCACGGCCTGGCACATGGCCTCGGGGTCGTCAAACACGATGCGGGGGCGGAACTCCACCGGCGCGGCCTCGCCCGCCTTGTTGCGCAGGGTCGTCACCGGCACGCGCCCGGTGCGGATGGCGCGGCGTGCAATGCCGTCCCAGGCGGCCAGGTCGGCGGGGTGGCGCGGCGCCTTGCGGCCCTGCAGCAGCGCAGGGGCCGCCACCACCACCAGGTGGATGGGGCCGAGCGTGCGCGCCACCATGTCGGGGTTCAGGTTCAGGCCGCCGCCAATGCCCGCGTCAAAGCCCTCGCCGATCAGGTCTACCTGCCGGTTCTCAAAACGCCAGTCGGGCTGGATGGCCGGGTAGCGCTGCAAAAACTCGGTGAGCAGCGGCACCAGGTAGGCGCGGCCAAAGGCCTGGCCCATGCTCACCTTGAGTGTGCCCGCAGGCTGCTGCTCGGCCTCGGCTGCGTGGTCCACCGCGTCGGCCAGCGCGGTCAGCGGCGGCCCGATCTGCGCCAGCAGCCGCTGCCCGCCGTCGGTCAGCGTCAGGCGCCGCGTGCTGCGCTGGAACAGCCGCACCCCCAGGCTGGCTTCAAGCCGCGCCACGTTCTTGCTCACCGCCGCAGGCGTGAGGCCCATCAGCCGCGCGGCGGCCGAGAAGCTGCCGGACTCGGCAGATTGCACAAAGGATTCAAGGTGGCTGAGCGGTTGCATGGCCGGTATTTTCAACCTTGGGTTGAAATTCATCCAGCCCATTGGTGGCTACCGCGCGGGCAATGGTTTTCTGACACTGCAGGGGTTCCTGGTTCGTTTTCGGGCCTTTTTGATCCCCTTCTTTTTTGGAGAAACACCATGTCTTCTGTTCTGGCAAGCCCCCCCACACACCAACCCCTGGCGGGCAAGGTCGCGCTCGTCACCGGCGGCGCGCGCGGCATTGGCGCGGCCATCGTGCGGCGCCTGGCGCGCGATGGCGCGTCCGTGGCCTTCACCTACAGCAGCTCGGCTGCACCGGCCCAGGCGCTGGTGGCGGCCATCGAGTCCGCCGGTGGCAAGGCCCTGGCCCTGCGGGCCGACAGCGCCGACGCAGTCGCCCTCACGCAGGCCGTGGACCACGCCGCCCGCACGCTGGGCCGCCTGGACATCCTCGTCAACAACGCGGGCGTGGCCGTGGCGGGTGTGCTGGACAGCTTTTCGCTGGCCGACTTCGACCACACGCTCAACGTGAACGTGCGCGCCGTGTTCGTGGCCACGCAGGCCGCCGTGCGCCACATGGGCCAGGGCGGCGCCTATGGCCGCGTGATCACCATCGGCAGCACCAACTCCGACCGCGTGCCATGGCCCGGCTTCAGCGTCTACGGCATGAGCAAGGCCGCCATCGTGGGCCTGACCAAGGGCTTGGCGCGCGACCTGGGCCCGCGTGGCATCACGGTGAACAACGTGCAGCCCGGCCCCGTGAACACCGACATGAACCCGGCCGACGGCCCCATGGCGGGCGACATGCACGGCCTGATGGCCCTGAACCGCCACGCCCACCCCGACGAGATCGCGGGCATGGTGGCCTACCTGGCCGGGCCCGAATCGGGCATGGTGACGGGGGCGAGCTTGCTGATCGACGGCGGGTTTGCGGCCTGAGTAGTCTGCACGGCGCTCACGGCGTGGGCTTTTGCGCCCGGGGCTTTTTCTGCACCGCAGGGCCGTGGGTCGCCAGCTCTTTGGGCGTGAGCAGATAGGCGGGGTTGTCCGCCACCATCTCCACCGCCAGGTCGATGAAGGCCCGCACACGCGCAGGCAGCGCCGTGCAGACTACTCAGGCCGCAAACCCGCCGTCGA
>Ga0187843_10001388_pt1 | contig 15395 bp, 19 predicted proteins | sample SpaLakP09_SKY_43_FD_134516 | JGI IMG/M metagenome (GOLD analysis project Ga0187843, IMG submission 134516) | Oligotrophic lake water microbial communities from Sparkling Lake, Wisconsin, USA - SP09_SKY_43 | ecosystem: Environmental > Aquatic > Freshwater > Lake | place: USA: Sparkling Lake...
CTGGCCGGGCGCAGCGCAGCCTCTGCTTCGTGAACGAGCTGACCAACGCGCTCGCGCAGCTCGATCGCGCGCGGCGAGGGCACCATATCGCGCCCGGCCCGCACCAGCAGCGGGTCGCCGGTCGTCTCGCGCAAGCGTGCCAGCGCCCGGCTCATCGCCGAGGGGCTCAGCCGCAAGCGCCGGGCCGCGCCCGCCACGCTGCCCTCGGCGAGCAGCACGTCGAGGGTGAACAGCAGATTGAGATCGGGTCGGGTCATGGGTCGCCTCGAGCGTAGCGGTCGTGATCGGGCGCGGCGTGCATTCATTCAATGCAGACGGCGCGCCTTCCGCCCGATCACACCACAAACTATCTTCGAGGCAGCTCCATTCCGGAGTGGACAGACCAACGAGGTTGATATGAGAGATGCCGCAGTAGCAAGGCAAGCAGCGCCGCCTGGACCGTCACCGGCCTGGGTGTTGGCCAGCCTGGCGCTCTGTGTCCTGCTGCCCGCGCTCGGGACCAGCATTGCCAATGTCGCCTTGCCCAGCCTGGCCCTGGCCTTCGGCGCCTCGTTCCAGCAGGTGCAGTGGGTCGTGCTGGCCTACCTGCTGGCCAGCACGGCGCTGATCGTCAGCGTCGGACGGCTGGGCGACCTGATCGGTCGCCGGCGCCTGCTGCTGGCAGGCGTGCTGCTGTTCACCGCCGCCTCGCTGCTGTGCGGGCTGGCTGCCGAGCTCTGGGTTCTGATTGCCGCCCGCGCCCTGCAGGGCCTCGGCGCGGCCATCATGATGGCGCTGGCCATGGCCCTGGTGAGCGAGGCCTTGCCCAAGGCCCGGGCCGGCCGCGCGATGGGCTTGCTGGGTGCCATGTCCGCGCTGGGCACCGCGCTGGGCCCCACGCTCGGGGGACTGCTGATCGCCCGTCTCGGCTGGCAGGCCATCTTCCTTGTCACTGTCCCGCTGGGCCTGCTGGCCTTGGTCCTCGTGCAGCGCGGCTTGCCCGCCGGGCGCTCAGCGCTGCCGGTCGAGCGCAGCCGCTTTGACGTTCTGGGCACCCTATTGCTGGCGCTGACACTGACGGCCTATGCGCTGGCGATGACCTGGGGCCGCGGCCGTTTCGGCCTGCTTGACCTTGCGCTGCTGGGGGCGGCGGCCGTCGGCGTTGCGCTGTTCCTGCGGGCCGAGTCGAGGACAGCTTCGCCCCTGATCCACCTGGCGCTGTTTCGTGATCGGGCGCTGACGGCCAGCCTGGCCATGACGGCGCTGGTGTCGACGGTGATGATGGCGACCCTGGTGGTCGGGCCCTTCTATCTGGCGCATGGCTTTGGCCTCGACATGGCGCGGGTGGGCCTGCTGATGTCGGTCGGCCCGGTGGTCGCGGCCCTGGCCGGTGTGCCCGCCGGGCGACTGACCGACCGCTGGGGAGCGGCCGTCGTCAGCACCGTCGGCCTCGCGGGCATGCTGATCGGCTGCCTGGCCCTCGGCCTCGGGCTCCGTCTGTTTGCTTGGGCCGGTGTGCTCGGCTACGTGTTCCCGATCGCCGGCCTCACCGCCAGCTATGCCCTGTTCCAGGCTGCCAACAACACCGCTGTCATGGGGGGCGTGGCGGCCGATCAGCGCGGCCTGGTGTCCGGTCTGCTGAACCTGGCGCGCAATCTCGGCCTGATCACCGGCGCATCGATGATGGGCGCCGTGTTCGCCATCGCAGTGGGGGCGAGTGAGGTTTCAGCGGCAGATTCCACGGCCCTTGTCAGGGGCACGCGCGTCACTTTTGCGGTGGCGGCGGGCTTGCTCTTGATGGCGCTGTTGATTGCGCTGGGTCGTCGGTTGTCGGTCCGGCCCGCCGCAGGGTGATGTTGAAGCGCTCCTGCCACGCCGAGCCCGGTGCCGCTGCCGCCAGCGGCGCCACGCCATGAAAGCGCAGCCGCGCCGGCCCGCCCCAGACCACGACATCGCCATGGATTAGCGGCACCTTCATCAGCTTGTCGCTGCGCGCCAGGCCGCCGAACAAAAAGGTGGCTGGCAGGCCCAGAGATACCGAGACGATCGGGTGCACGTGATCGCGCTCGTCGCGGTCCTGATGTAGGCTCAACCGGGTGCCGGGCTCATAACGGTTGATCAGTGCGGCATCGGTGACGAAGCCCGGGAAGCCGGCGCGTGCGGCGGCTTCGTGCGCCAGCTCAGCGAACAGCGCCGGCATCGCCGGCCACGGTTTCTTTTCCTCCAGCGGGTCGGTGGCTTGATAGCGATAGCCGCGCCGGTCCGATACCCAGCCCAAGCGCCCGCAGTTGGTCATCGCTACCTTCATCGTCAGCCCGCCCGGCGTGACCATGTGGCGCAGCGGCGCCTGGGCACGCACGCTGCCGATCGCGGCCAGCAAGGCCGCTGCTTGCGCCAGTGCGAAGCCGTGCAGCAGCACCGCACCGGGGGCCAGGTCTTGCGTGGGCTCGTCCTCGAACAGCTGCATCATCGGCTTAGCTCGTGGATATGAACGGGTTGCACGCCATGAGTTCGTCAATCCAGTCCATGAAGACGCGAAGCTTGGCACTGACATGCCGTGTCGGCGGGTAGGCGAGGTACATCGGCATCGGGTCGATCTCCCAGCCGAGGAACAGCGGCAGCAGTTCGCAGCGGGCCACGTGGGGCTCGGCCATATAGCGCGGCAGCCAAAGCAGGCCCAGGCCGGCCAGCCCGGCCGCGAGATAGGCGTTGCCGTCGTCGACGGCGACGACGTAGCGGCCACGGACTTCGACGGTCTCTGCGACGGTCCCGCGGCTGCGTTGCATCGGCATCGTCATCACCCGACCACTGCTGGAGCGCAGGAAGCCGACGATGTGATGCTGCGTGTCGCCCTCCAGCTCGGCGGGATGGGTGGGCGCTCCCAAGCGCTGCAGGTAGCCAGGTGCGGCATAGATACCGAGCTGCAGATCGCCGACGCGTCGCGCGATCAGCGAGGGCACGGTGACTTCACCGCCCCGCAGCACGCAGTCCACGTTGTCGCCGATCACGTCGACCACGCGGTCGCTGACGCCCATGTCGATCTGGATCTCCGGATAGCGGGCGTGGAAGGCGGGCAATGCCGGCATCAGGATCAGGCGCGCGAACGGACTAGGCACGTCCACGCGCAGCCGCCCGCTGGGTGCTGCCGAGACGCTGGCCAGCTCCGCGTCGGCCTCCGCCAGGTCCGCCAGCACGCGCACGACGCGCTCATAGTAGGCCGCGCCCTCGGGCGTCACCGTGACCTGGCGCGTCGTGCGGTGCAGCAGCTTGATGCGCAGGCGCGCCTCCAGCTGCTGCACCAGCTGGGTCACGGTGGTCTTGCTCAGGTGCAGGGTCTGCGCCGCCTTGGTGAAGCTGCCCGCCTCCACCACGCGGGCGAAGGCCTGCAGCGTGTCGAATCGATCCATAGGGAGGCGTCGCGAAAAAAGTGGGTGTGAGGGCTGGGCGGCGATTGTCCTGAATCGCCAAACAGTCATTGTGCGACCTGCTTGTTTATCGCGCGGCGCGGACTTCCTAAAGTCCCGACATCCGATCCCTCTTCACTTCATTCATCCCTTCAAGGAGTTCTCGCATGCCCACACGCGACGTTGTTTCCCCCGCCAGCCGCCACGCGCTCTACGAGCTCCACCGCTATTCGCCGGCCATCCGCTCGAACGGCCTGCTGTTCGTGTCGGGGCAGGTCGGCAGCCGGGCCGATGGATCGCCTGAGCCGGAACTCGACGAGCAGGTGCGCCTCGCGTTCCGCAATCTCAACACCATCCTTGCCGAGGCGGGCTGCAGCTTCAGCGACGTCATCGATGTGACGGTGTTCATGGTGAACCCACAAGACCATTTCGAACGGGCCTGGGCCGTGGCTGCGGAGTACTGGGGCGACCCGCCGTACCCGACCGCCACCGCCGTCGGTGTCACCTGGCTGGCCGGCTTCCAGTTCGAGATCAAGGTGATTGCCAAGCTGCCCGAAGCGCTCGGTGCCGGGGTCAGGTCTTGATCCGCGGGGCGGGCAAGTTCACGCCGCGTCGTGGAAGATCACACCCAGCGTGTGCCGCCGCCCCGCGCGCAGCCGGCTCACGCCGTGCCGCATCGCCACGCGATAGACGCCGCGCGTGCCCGTCACCGGCCGCTGGTTGACGGCGAACACCACGGCGTCGCCTTGGCGCAGCGGCACGACCGCCGGGCGGCTTTGCATGCGCGGCCGCTGCTCGGTCAGCACGAACTCGCCGCCCTCGAAGTCGCGCCCCGGCTCGCTCAGCAGCACCGCGATCTGCAGCGGGAACACCTGCTCGCCATAGAGATCCTGATGCAGGCAGTTGTAGTCGCCCTCGCCGTACTGCAGCAGCAGCGGCGTCGGCCGGGTCTGGCCGGTGGCGTGGCAGCGCTGCAGGAACTCGGCATGGCTGGCGGGGAAGCGCGTTGCAACCCCCATCGCCTCGTGCCAGCGGTTGGCGATTGGCGCCAGCTGCGCATACCAGTGCTCGCGCAACTGCGCGACCAGCGGGGGCAACGGGTAGGCAAAGTAGCGGTACTCGCCGCGGCCGTAGCCATGACGCGCCATCACCACGCGGCTGCGAAATCCTTCAGACTGTGTGTACAGCGCAGCCACCGCCTCGCACTCCGCGCGGCTCAGCAGGGCCGGCAGCAGCGCCCAGCCGCATTCGTTCAAGTGCTGCTCGATCATCGTGGCGACGGCTGTGCCTCGCGTTCCAGCAGCTCCCTCTTGCGCGCCACGCCCCAGCGGTAGCCGGACAGTTCACCGCTCTGCCGCACGACCCGGTGGCAAGGGATCGCCACGGCCAGCGTGTTGGCCGCGCAGGCCTGCGCCACCGCACGCACCGCACGTGGTGCGCCGATCTGGGTGGCGATCTCGGTGTAGCTGGCGGTGCGGCCGGCTGGGATCTCGCGCAGCGCTTGCCAGACCCGCTGCTGGAAAGCCGTGCCGCGTACATCCAGCGGCAGCGTGAGCCCTAGACCGGGTGCCTCGACCAGACCGACGATCAGCGCCACCTCTTGCTCGAAAGTCGCATCACCGCCGATCAGCCGAGCCTTTGGGAAACGGTCCTGCAGCTCGCGCAACAGCGTGTCCGCGTCATCGCCCAGCGAGATCGCACAGACCCCGCGTTCGCTGCGCGCCACCAGGATCGCGCCCAGCGAGCATTGCCCTATCGCAAAGCGGATCTCGGTATCGGCTCCGCCGGCCCGGTACTGGCTCGGCGTCATGCCCAGGCGTGCATCGGCCGATTCGTAGAAGCGGCTGCTGGCGTTGTAGCCCGCGCCGTAGATCGCCTCCGTGATCGTTGGTGCCGCGTCCAGCTGCTGCCGCATGCGCTCGGCGCGGCGGGCCGCCGCGTAGTCGCGCGGGGTCAGACCGGTTACCGACTTGAAGACCCGGTGCAGGTGATGCGGACTCAAGCACGCTTCGGCGGCCAATGCGTCGAGGCTGGGCGGCTGCTCCGCCTCATCGATCAGCCGGCACAGGCGGTCGACCAGTTGCTGCTGACGCTGAGCCAGCGCAGGCTCGGTGGGCTTGCAACGCTGGCAGGGGCGAAAGCCGGCGGCCGCGGCCTCAGTCGTCGTCGCGTGGAAGGCGATGTTCTCCGGCCGTGCCGGCCGCGCGCCGCAGGACGGCCGGCAGTACACACCGGTGGTCTTCACCGAATAGAAGAAGCGACCATCGGCGCTGGCATCACGCCCCTGCACCGCCGCCCAGCGCGGGTCTGCCACCGTGGCTGCCGCCTGCATTGCTCGCTTGTCCATCTGCATGATTGTCCTTTCGGGGGATCAGGTTGCATTCGATGGAGGGAATTTAGCCAGCGAGGGCAGGAGTGGCACTCCGGGGCTTGCGACTGAATTCGGACAATTTAGGCGAGCCGTTCACGCTTAAGGGGGCTTGCTGTTGTGCACTAGCGTAGTTTGTTGGTGGCACGGGTATGCACGCGTTGTGCTTAAGCCCCCGGGATGTGCTGAGGACAGACGAATTTGAACTTTTCACCGTAGAGAGATTCGTACTCAACTACGAAGCCGACCTTGTCAATGAAGGCGAGCGTCGCTTCTTGATCTTCGAGCTTGTCAGTGGGTTTGATTTTGCATTCGAAGATGAGAAACGTTTGTCCTGAACGTACAGGTGAATTTGGCGTAAGCACTTTCCAGTGCATATAGCAGGGACATTTATCTAGTTGGCTTTGGATAAGCGGCGGAAGTACGACGTCATTGATCGGAAATTGCTTGTCTCCAAACGTTAGGGCAAAGCGCTTGACTATTGCGATACCAATTCCATTGTTAACTAAGTCAAGCGTTACCGTCGAGCCAACGGTTCTATCTCTAAATCCATCTAGAAACGGACGGACGCTTAGTCGATTGTGTTGCCGCGTCAAGGCGGCTTGCCAAGCAGCCGAAACCATTGCTAGTGCCGCAACAGCAAGCGCTAAGACTGATACTGTGTCTGAGATAGTCAATTTAGATTCCTCAGTAGGTTTGGTCGGTAACAATGCTTTCAGGCTGCCAACCTGAAATTGGAAATATTTTGGTGGATAGATGCGATAGCTCTGGCTTCCAGGGATGCTCTAAGTAGTCAATTGGGATGACGCGCCGATATTCATCCAATCAAAAAAAGTCCCTGCAGCTCGATGGGTGTCGGGGTAGCCGAAGGGCTTAGCCTCGCGCCAAGTACTGATGCACCATCGCCACCGCTGCCGCCCCTTCACCTATCGCCCCGCCGACCCGCTTAACCGACCCGGCCCGCACGTCACCGACGGCGAACACGCCCGGCACGCTGGCTTCCAGGGCCGCCGGCCGGTGCGAGGGGCCGGAGGCTTCGGCGCCGGTCAGCACGAAGCCGTCCTTGTCCACCGCCACGCCGCAGCCGGCGAGCCAGCCGGTTTCGGGGTCGGCGCCGACGAAGAGGAAGACGTGGCGGATGAGGCCGGTTTCCTCCACGCCCGTGCTCACGCAGCGCCAGCCGACCGAGACCAGGCCGGTCTGCAGGTCGCCGTCCAGCCGGGTCAGCTCGGCGCGGGTGTGCAGCTCGATATTGGGTGTGGCGGCAATGCGGTCAATCAGGTAGCGCGACATGCTGGCGGCAAGACCTGGCCCCCGGATCAGCATGTGCACCTTGGCCGCATGCTGGGCCAGGAAGACCGCCGCCTGCCCGGCCGAGTTGCCGCCTCCGACCAGCACGATCTCGGCGTTGCTGCACATCCGGGCCTCGATAGCGGAGGCCCAGAAGGCGACGCCGCGGCCCTCGAACTCGGCCAGGCGCGGCACGGCCGGGCGGCGGTAGCGGGCGCCGCTGGCCACGATCAGGGTGCGCGAGCGAAGCACGCGGCCATCAAGCAGCGTGAGGCGCAACTCGCCGCCCGGGCCGGCATCGGTGCAGTCGAGCGATTCGGCCTGGGCCGGGATCATGATCTCGGCGCCGAACTTCTGCGCCTGCACATAGGCGCGGCCGGCCAGGGCCATGCCGGAGATGCCGGTGGGGAAGCCCAGGTAGTTCTCGATGCGGGCGCTGGCCCCGGCCTGGCCGCCGTAGTGGCGGCAGTCCAGCACGACCACGCTCAAGCCTTCAGACGCGGCGTAGACGGCCGCGGCCAAGCCGGCCGGGCCGGCGCCGACGATCAGCAGGTCGAACAGCTCGTCGCGATGGGCCATGTCGATCATGCCGATGCAGCGGGCCAGCACGGACTCACTCGGGTTCAAGAGTACGGCCCCGTCGGCGCAGACGACCAGAGGTTCGTCGGGCGCGGCGCCGTACTGCAGGCGCAGGGCGCTCGCATCCGCATCCGTGTCGGCATCGACCAGATGGTGAGGCTGGCCGTTGCGGCGCAGAAAGCCCTGCAGGCGCAGCATGTCCATCGAGTGCGGGCAGCCGATCAGCACCGGCCCGCTGGCGCCCGTTTCGATCAGCGAGACGCGGCGCAGGATCAGCGCGCGGGTGATGCGCTCGCCCAGGTCGGCCTCGGCAATGATCAACGCACGCAACTGCTCCGGCGGGATCAGCAGGCATTCGGTGTTCTCGACCGCATGGCCGTCCACCAGGGCCGGCCGACCGGAGAGCTGACCGACCTCGGCCATGAACTCGCCGGGGCCCTGCACGGCGATGGGAACGACCTTGCCCAGGCCGTCGCGCTGTGTGATGGCCACCGCGCCGCTCAGGATCAAGAACATGCCCGGCCCCGGCTCGCCGGCTGCGAACAGCCGCACGCCCTTGGCAAAACCGCAGGGGCTGCCGAAGCGCTGCATGCGGGCGATCTCGGCCGGCGTCAGCACCGGGAACATCTGATGGCGGCGGCTGGCGAGGATGTCGTCGGGCTGAGGCATCAGGGGCTCCTGGTGGGAAGTGACGCTAGTCTGGCACGGCTAGCATGACCGCGCCCGCCTTGAATACCGCGCTGGCCGGTTGCCCCACGGCCAGCCCCAGCGCTTCCACGGCATCGAGCGTCAGGCTGGCAGAGACGACCACGCCGCCGGGCAGGGTCAGGCCGACGACCGCGGAAACCGCATCACGGCTGATCCGCGATACCGTGCCCGCCAGCTGGTTGCTAGCCGAGAGCCGGTAGCCGGCGAAGTCGCCGACCAGCACTACGCTGGAGGCCTTGATCAGGGCGATCGCTTCCTGGCCGAGCTTGAGTCCCATCTGCTGTGCCGCGCTGCTGCTAAGCAGGGCGACGATCTGCTGGCCGCCGCGCAGGCTCAAGCTCACCTCGGTGCTGACCGGGCCGGCGCTGATGGCGGCAATCGGGCCGGCGAACTGGTTGCGGGCGCTGGTCTTCATGGCGATTCTCCTGAGGGTGCCGGCAAGGGCCGGGTCTTGCGCGAGCAGGCTTTCCTGTTCGTGCAAAAAAGTCTGATGCGCCTGCTGCAGCCGCGCCCAGGCGGCGAGCAAGGCATGCGCTTCGGGCGTGAGCTGGCTGCCGCCGCCGCCGCGGCCGCCGGTGGCGCGGCTCAAGAGCGGCGCGTGGGCCAGGTTGGCGGCAGTTTCAAGGAGCAGCCAGGCGCCCTTGTAGCTGTAGCCGGCGGTGGCGGCGGCGCGCGAGATCGAGCCGGTGTCGGCCACGGCCTGCAGCAGGGCAAAAAAGCGCGCGTCGAGCCGGCCGGCCAGGCGCAACTCGCCGCCGAGCAGGGGCGGGCGGTCAGCCATCGAGGTTCAGCAGCTGGCGCAGACGCGCGTCATGCGGATGGGCCGCAAGCGCCGGCCTTGGGCAAAGCCGCTCGCGCGCCTCAGCGCTGTGCAGATCGATCTCGCGCAAGACCCGACCCTGTTCAACGACCAGCGCCACGTCTGCCAGGGCCAGCACGTCCTCGACATCGTGGCTGATCATCACCATGGGGATTTGCCACTCCTCGCGCAGGCGCTTTAGCTGCTCGCGCAGGCCCTGGCGCAAGAGCGGGTTCAGGGCGGCAAAAGGCTCATCCAGCAAGAGCAGCTCGGGCCGGCAGGCCAGGGCCCGCGCCAGGGCCACGCGCTGCTGCTGGCCGCCGGAGAGTTTGGCCGGCTTGGCGTCGGCCATGGCAGTCAGCTCAAAGCGCTGCAGCAGGGTGTCGACCCACGCGGCATCGGCGCGCTTCAGCCGCGGCTGCAGCCAGCTCGTCAGCCCGAAGCCGATGTTGGCGCGCACGCTCAGATGCGGAAAGAGTGCGTAGTCCTGGAACAGGTAGCCGATGCGGCGCCGCGCCGGTGCGATGTTGATGCCCCGGGCCGCGTCGAACAGCGTGCGCTTGCCCAGGCGCACATGGCCGCTGATGGGCTTGAGCAGGCCGGCCATCGCCTGCAGGCTCAGTGACTTGCCGGCGCCCGAGGGGCCGAACAGGGCGAGCACCGGCGCGCTGGACTGGAACTGCAGGTCCAGCTCGAAGCGACGCTGCCGGTCCTGCAGGCTCAGGCGGATGTCGATGTCGAGGACCGTCACGGCTTGGCGAAACCCTTGGCTTGCAGGATTTTCTGGGCTTCGGCGCTCTGCAGATGGGCGACGAACTCGCCGGCCAGCGCCTGCTGCTTGCTGTCGCGCACCACGGCCGCCGGGTAGCGCACGGGATCGTGGCCCTCGACCGTTAGTACGATGCGTGCCTTGTCAGGCATCAGCAGCGCGTCGCTGCGGTAGACGAAGCCGGCCTGCGCCTCGCCGCGCGCCACATAGTCCAGCGCCTGTCGAACGCTGTCGGCTTGCACGAGCTTCGGGCTCAGTGGCTCCCAAAGTTTGGCCGCCTGCAGCGCTTGGGTGGCGTAGCGGCCGGCCGGCACGCTAGCGGGCTTGCCGATGGCGATGCGCTGGACGCCCGGCTGCTGCAGATCGACCAGGCTCTTCAGGGCCGGGGCATCCGTCGCAGCGATCAGCACCAGGCTGTTGGCGGTGAAGTCGCGGCGGGTGGCGGGGGCGATCAGCTGCTGGCTCTGCGCGCGGTCCATGCTGTCCTGGTCGGCGCAGGCCAGCACGTCGACCGGCGCGCCCTGGCCCAGTTGCTGAACCAGCACGCCGGATGCGGCGAAGTTGAAGCGCAGGCTCACGCCGAGATGTGCGGCCTCAAAGCCCTTGCCGATTTCGCGAAAGGCCTCGCCCAGGCTGGCGGCGGCGGAGATGGTCAGTTGCTGCTGCGCCTGGGCTGCGAGGGGCTGGGCGAGGGCGAGAACGAGGGCAAGCAGGCGCATGGGGTGAGTCCTTTAACGGCGGGTCAGGAGGAGTCGGTTGGACAGCAGCAGCACGGCCACGGCCATCGCCGAACTGAGCAGCACCAGCCACAGGGCGATGTCGTCCTGGCCGGCCTGCACCGCGTCGTAGATCGCCATCGAGGCGGTCTGCGTCTGCTGCGGGATGGATCCGGCCACCATCAGCGAGGCTCCGAACTCGCCCATCGCGCGGGCAAAGGCGAGCAGGGTGCCGGCCAGGATGCCGGGCCAGGCCAGCGGCAGGGTGACGCGCCAAAACACCGAGGCCGGGCTCTGCCCCAACGTGCGGGCGGCGGCCACCAGATTACGGTCCACGCCGGCAAAGGCGGCGGTGGCGGATTTCAGCACCAGGGGCAGGGCCACCACGGCGGAGGCCAGCACCGCGCCGTGCCAGCTGAAGATGATCGTGTAGTCGAAATGCTCGCGCAGCCAGCCTCCGAGGGCGCTGCGCCGGCCCATCAGCATCAGCAGGCCGTAGCCCACCACGGTGGGCGGCAGCACCAGGGGCAGCATGCAGACGGCCTCCAACACGGCTGAGCCGGGGAAGGGCCGACGGGCGAAGAGCCAACCGAGCGCCACGCCCAGGCCCAAGGCAATCGCCGTGGCAAAGCCGGCAACCTTCAAGGACAGCAGCAGGGGAAACCAGTCGAACGAGGCGGGCAGCATATGTTATGTATTTAACTACATAACGATAATAGCCCGCCCCGAACTTAAGCGCTTTCGAGGGCCAGTGCCTCCAGGCTGGCGAGGGTGCTCAGGCAGGCGTCGGCGACCTCCGCACCCTTCTTGACGAAGTGATCGCGGAAGAATCGCAGGTGCTCCTCGTGCTCGTGGAAGTCGCGCGGTGTCAGCACGGCGGAGAAGACCGGCACATCGCTGTCCAACTGCACTCGCATCAGCCCGTCGATGACGGCAGCGGCGACGAACTCATGCCGGTAGATGCCGCCATTGACGACCAGCGCGCAGGCGATGATGGCGTCGTAACGGCTGCTGGCTGCCAGGCGCTTGGCATGCAAGGGGATCTCGAAGGCGCCGGGCACCTCGAAGAGGTCGAGCTGCTCGGTCGGTATTCGATGCCGCGCGAACTCGGCCTGCACGGCCTGTGTGGCGCTGGCGACGATGTCGCGGTGCCAGGCGGCGGCTATGAGGGCCACGCGCGGCAGCTTTCTGGGGAGCTGTGGGAACTTCGAGGACTGATTCATGGCTTATCTCCAATGAGAAGGTTTCCTGAATCAGGGCGCACGCAAACGCAGCGGCCGCCGGCAACGATGCTGGCAAGCGCTGTGGACACGCGATCTCTTTCATCCGGACTGTGACCGTCGGCTCTGGCATCGCACCAGATCTGCTGACCCTGCTGCCGACCAAGGCCGACAGCAGGCGCTCGCGGGCTCCTGCGCCAAAACGCAGCTACCGCCGGTGGGGAATTTCGCCCCGCCCTGAGAACGCTGCCAGCTCTTGCGAGCTGGCGAAGCATTCTAGAAGGCCGTACTGCAGTCGCTCAGATCGCCTGCAACTGCACCCGCCGCGCTAGCTTCTCAGCACTCTCCTTGCGCTCGCTGTAGCGATCGACCAGGAAGGGCGACACATCCCGGGTCAGCAGGGTGAACTTCATCAGTTCCTCCATCACGTCGACGATGCGGTCGAAGTAGCTGGACGGTTTCATGCGGCCGACCTCATCGAACTCCTGATACGCCTGCGCCACCGAGCTCTGGTTCGGAATGGTCAGCATGCGCATCCAGCGGCCCAGCACGCGCATCTGGTTGACGGCATTGAAGGACTGCGAGCCACCATAGACTTGCATCACCGTCAGCGTCTTGCCCTGGGTCGGCCGCACCGCGCCGACCGACAGCGGGATCCAGTCGATCTGTGACTTCATCAGCCCGGTCATCGCGCCATGGCGTTCGGGCGAACTTCAGACCATGCCCTCAGCCCAGGCTGCCAGCGCGCGCAGTTCCTGGACCTTGGGATGGGTCTCCGGCGCGTCGTCCACCTGCGGCAGGCCTGCGGGGTCGAACACGCGCACCTCGCCGCCCATCGCTTTGAGCAGGCTGCCGGCCTCCAGCACCGCCAACTTGCTGTAGCTGCGCTCGCGCAGCGAACCGTAGAGCAGCAGGAAGCGCGGCGCATGCGTGGCGGTGGCCACCGGGGCAAAGTCCGCGGGCTGTGGCGGCCTGAAGAGTTCGGCGGCGATGTTGGGCAGATCGTGGCTCATGGCTTGGCCTTAAGCAGGTGGTGAAGGGCGAGGCCCAGGCCCGCTCCGGCCAGTTCGGCCAGCACGAAGCCCGGAGCGCTGGCCGGCGCGATGCCGGCAAAGCTGTCGCTGAACCTGCGGCCAAAGACGGCGGCCGGATTGGCAAAGGAAGCCGAGGCCGTGAACCAGTAGGCCGCCCCGATGTAGCCGGCCACCAGACTGCTGGCCTTGCCCGCCGGGGCGCGCAGGATCACCAGCAGCAGGCCGGCGGTGGCGACGACCTCCGCCAACCATTGGCGGGTGCCACTGCGCACACGAGCTGACAGCTGCAACACGGGCAGCTCGAACATCGCGTTGGCCAGCCAGGCCCCCTGCATCGCGCCCAGCAATTGCGCGCCGACATAGGGCAGCAAGGCGTTCACGGGAAGCTCGCCGCGCCAGCTCATCAAGGCGCTGACCGCCGGGTTGAAATGCGCGCCGCTTAGGGGAGCGAAGACCTCGATCAGCACGTAGAGCCCCCATACCGTTGCCAGCGTATTGGCCAGCAGGGCGACAGCCATATTGCCGCCGGCCAGGCGCTCGGCCATGATGCCCGAGCCGATCACGATGGCCAGCAGCAGGGCGGAGCCGAGCAGCTCGGCCAGCAGTTTCCTGAACAAGCTCATGCGCGGCCGATCGTGTTCAGCGCCTCGTGCAACTCGGCTTTCGTCATCGACGCCAGCGGCTAGGCCAGCAGCTGCAGCATCTGGTAGCCGAGCGCCTGACGGGTCAGCTCGAAGGCGCGGCGCTTGCCCTCATCGCCGCCCTCGGCGTTAGACGGATCAGGGTACCCCCAGTGCACCTTCACCGGCTGGCCTCCGCCACGATTCGCGCCGAAGAACACCGGGCAGCTCTCGGCCGCGGCGCTGTCGCAGACGGTGATGACGCGGGACAGTGGCGGCGCTGTCGCCAAAATGAACTCGTCCCAGCTTTTGCTTCGGTAGCCCGCCACATCGACGCCGGCATTCGTCAGCGCCTCCAGCGCGAAGGGGTTCAGGGCGCCGCTCGGTGCGCTGCCTGCGCTGTGCGCCTGCACGTCGCGTCCGAGCTTGGCTGCCCAGTGATTGAGCATGCCCTCGGCCAGCACGCTGCGGGCTGAGTTGTGGGTACAAAGGATCAGGACGTGGATGGTGTTAATGGGCAGCAGGTCGTGGTGGCGGGCAGGCAGGCCTCGCCCTGGCAGCAGTTCTCGGTCAGATAGCCCAGCAGCGCAGTCATCTGCTGAAAGGCCGGGCGGTAGATCAGGTAGCGGCCGTCGCGCTGCTGGCCGATCAGCCCGGCGTGGGTCAGCTCCTTCAGATGGAAGGACAGGGTGGCCGCCGGCAGGGCCAGCTGCTCACCCATCGCCCCTGGCTTCAACCCCTGCGTGCCGGCCACCACCAGCAGCCGGAACAGGCGCAGTCGGGCCGGATGGGCGAGGGCGGCGAGAGCCTTGACGACATCTTGTTCTTCCATTATTCTATAATATTAGAATTATTTAATTAATGTCCAGCGGCAGCGGGCCTGCGCCGCGCTTCAGTCCTTGAAGCAGGGGCCTGACACCGAGGACACGCCCCGGGCGTTGTCGTCCATCGGGTTCAGGGTCTTGATGCGCGCCTCAGTGACGCGGATGCACTTGCTGCCCTGCCGGATCAGCTGGGAGTTGGTGCCATCCGTGGAGGCCTGCACGGTGACCTGCAAGGTACCGGCGGCGTCGGCCACGGCGAACTCGACCGTGCGCTTGTTGATGCGGCGGGTGCGGGGGTCGTTGAGCATCTGGCTCAGCATCGAAGCCGGGCGGGGGGTCGAGGCAGCGAGCTCTGCGGGCAGGCTGAGCTGCAGGGCTCGCGGCGCTTGCGGGCTGATTGCTGTGGCCGTCGGTTCCTGCGCAACCTCGGGCAATGGCACGCTGTGGGACGGCTCCTGGATGCGAGCAATTCCCTGCACAGCGCGCCCGCTGGGCCGGGGCGTGCGAGGGCGCTCGGGCTCTCTGGGGGCGGCGAGGATGCGCAGTTCGAACAGCGCCTGCGCCGCGGGCGGGTTTGCAGGGTTATCCCGCAGGAAGAACAGCAACAAGGCGGCATGCACCAGCAGGGCCACGAGCAGGCCAAGTGGCGCGGAGAAGCGGCGACGCCACCCGAAGGTGGCGCCACCGGCTTGAGCCCAAAGAGGCACGGAAGCTCAGCCTGCCTTGATCCGCTCCGCCAGATGGGCCAGCGCCTCTTCCACCTGGTCCACCAGCACCAGGCACAGATCGCCCGGCTGCAGCTTGGCCAGCGCGGTGTCGATGGCGATGAACTCGCCTCGGATCTCCTCGATGTGTTTCGTCCGCGTGGCGCCGACCAGGCCATTGCGCAGCAGAGCCAGCACCTCGCCGTCCTCGCGGCCGCGCTGGCAGGCGTCCTGGAACAGGATCACCTCGTCAAATGCAGCACCGAGGATGACGGTCTGCTCGCGGATGTCTTCGTCGCGGCGGTCACCGGCACCGCTGATGACCACCGAGCGGGTCTTGGCCGGCAGCGCCTCGACGGCGCCGACCAGGGCCCGCATCGC
>Ga0187843_10001390_pt1 | contig 15384 bp, 21 predicted proteins | sample SpaLakP09_SKY_43_FD_134516 | JGI IMG/M metagenome (GOLD analysis project Ga0187843, IMG submission 134516) | Oligotrophic lake water microbial communities from Sparkling Lake, Wisconsin, USA - SP09_SKY_43 | ecosystem: Environmental > Aquatic > Freshwater > Lake | place: USA: Sparkling Lake...
CAATCACTTCCCACGTGGAAAGCAAGACCGTATGTCATAAAGCGAGGTTCACGATCGCAGAGTTCATGGGCATCTTTGAGGTGAAACCCGAACTTGCTGTTCAGGGGAATGCGAGCGCCGCCCTTATCGTCTACGAAAATACGAAGAATTGGTTTGGTTGCTGGTTGTTCCTCTTTGATTTTTATTCCTTCGATCTTGCTGTCGAAGGTCATGTATGGAATGGCGTGTTGCTTGACTTTAAACATTTCATCGCGCGATTTACACGGGTTCGCATAAATTGTATCGCTTGGCTTGGCGCCGATAGCGAGGACGCGATGGACTTCATCTGCTGACGCACAGTCAAATCCTATCCCTCCCCTGTGCAGTTCTGCTAGCACTCCCTCTAGATTATTACACTTCACGGCGTAGTGTGGACGAATGGATGGTAGGCACGAAGTCCAGAGGTCGAGGCGCCGCCGAATGGCGGGGAGGGACAGGATAAGTTTCGCCAGCGTTGGTATGATTGTAGAAAAGAGAAGATTTCCGTTTAACCAGTTTTAAGGTTGGGTGGGTGTATATACAAAGAGATCATGAACATGATGACGCCTACGAATGAATACTTTCCTTACAATTATAAGAACGTTCCCTTGACTGCAGAAGATGTAGGACGCATCTTGTGCATTCCAGGATACAGGGTAAGCAATGTTGCGATCTTCCAGAAAGCGATGATTCATTCCACCTACGTGCGTCGATCGGAGTATACCACGTTGACAGGTGAACCTGCTGTGCTCGGTAGGTGTCCTGCAGGCGTGATGGATCTCCAGGACGAATCGTATGAACAACTCGAGTTCAGAGGTGATTCCATTCTGGGTGCCGTCGTGGCGAATTACCTGTGTGAACGCTACCCCTCTGAAGCCCCTGGGTTCCTCACGAATACCCGCAAACTTATTGTGCGCAACAAGACTCTTGGGATTCTCGCACGAGACAAGTTGGGCTTGGACAAGTTCTTCGTGGTATCCAAACATGTGGAAGAAATGCTCCCCGCTCACGGCCGTCAGAACATTGAGAAGCTCGGTGATGTTCTGGAAGCCTTTATTGCCGCTCTCTGGATTGATTCAGGGATGAATTTTCAGATGGTGAATGATTTTGTGATCAATATGATCGAGACCCATCTGGATATTTCTCTAATGCTGCGCGAGGATGATAACTACAAGGATCGGATGCAGAAATACTGTCAGCAGAAGATGGGCTTTACCCCCATCTACAAGATGATGTCGGACGGGGCAGAAGGGTTCACGATGGCTGTGTGCAAACCCGACGGCGATATTCTTGGGACAGGGAATTCCACAACCAAGAAACAGGCGGAGCAGAATGCGTGTAGGCATGCCCTGGAGAAATTGATGTAGCATATGAATAACAATGTACTGGCCCGCCCGATATTTCAGCGGGCTCACCAGAAAACAGAACAAGCAACGTAAAAGCACGGCCACTCGGCGTCGCAAGATGTCGTGGAAAGATCCTCGGGCATACGTTCCGTTCAAGACCGACAAGGGCGTGAAAACACGGACGTCCAAGTATGTTCGCGAATGGAAGAAGCAGTTCCCAGAAGCCCACGGTCTCCAGGCGTATTCCAAGGCTACGGGTGTCCCGCTCCCCATCGTGCGAGCATCCTACAATCGGGGGATGGCGGCGTGGCGAACGGGGCATCGTCCAGGGGCGTCGCAGCAGCAGTGGGGGTATGCTCGTGCCGCCAGTATGCTGACGTGCGGCAAGACACATTATACCACCGATGCTGATCTTGTCGATAAAGCCAAAAAGACCGCCAAAGCCCGTGCGTGGTTTAGGAAGACGTGTAAAACGGATCGGTCCTAGACCTCTCTTTTTGAGTAGCATACTCAGAATGAAGTGTTGCTTCTGCTTTGTCCTAATCACCCAGGGCGAAGGCAATAACCCATCCCCGCTGTGCGAAGTAGACGACGAGACCTCAAAGTGCTGTGACGTGTGTAATGAAGCGAAAGTGGTGCCGATACGATTCGCCGTGCGAAATTGTAAGTCACCTCAAGAAGCACGGAAAATGGCGTTCGAGATAATGAAAACCAGGATGACGGGGGATCTCAATCCTTTCACTCGTGCCGACTTTGACGCCGCTCGTCGGGAGCGTGAGGCCGCTATTGAGCGGCGAAGGGTGGATCTGATGGTTCGTCTGATTTACCATGAGACGATTGAGAAGATCAAGAATACTGGGGAGGAGTATCATGTCTACAAAAGCGACATCCATGACCAAGCTGTTCGCACTGCTGTTGTTGAGTACAAGCTTCGTTATCTGTTCCCTGACTTTGAAGTGAAGACTGAGTTTGTCCGTTATCCTACGGGACCAGGGCTACAACATATTACCATCAGGTGGTAAGTAAGCCTAAAAAACGGATCTAGACTATCCCAGTCTTTTTTGTTATCATACAAAGATGAACTACAAGGATCGCCTGGCACTCGTGAAGTCCTATCTTCCTCGTTTGGTGGCGGAGGCGGTGAGGAAGCACCATATGGAAACTGATAACCGCGATCGCTTCTTCCTCTGTTGGCTACAGAGGGATGCAGCGTATGATATCGCAGACATCTATGCAGGAGAGTTCAAGAAGCGGTTTGGAGACTACATTACTATGAAAATTGAGAACGATATTCGGTTGATGGCTGGGACGGTTCCTCAATTTCTCAAGGCGTATCTGCATATTGGGATTCAGGACAACGATCTCAATCTCAATCTCGGTCGTATGTATCGTCTAGTGTGTGCGTTTGTGGAGGAGCAGTTGGAAGATTTCGAGAACTGGTGTGGCGAAACATCTATCGGAATGCCTGATGAGGAGGAGAATGATTCGTAGAAAACGAATCTAGAATATCCCAGTCTTTTTCAGTAGCATACCAAGACCAAGATGACGCAGATTATGAAGCCGTTCACTCTTGCCGACTTTGAGGCCGCTCGTAAGGAGCGTGACTACCATATCAAGGCGGAGGATATCACGGTTCGTCTAATTTACAATGATGCGATTAGGAAGATCACGACTACTGGGGAGGAATATTACGCATTTCATACCCATATTCACGACCAGGCTGTTCGCAACGGCAGGATTGAGAAGAGGATTCGTGAGCTGTTTCCTGACTTTGTAGTGAAGACCGACTTTGTCTCTTACGATGAGGGACCAGGGCTGCAGCGTATTACCATCACATGGGGTAAGTAGTAATCATAAAAACGGATCTAGAACATCCCAGTCTTTTTTGTTCGCATACACCAACAAAACAGAATGGGCTGGCGTTACGTTCTCGTCAATCATACCCGCAAGATCATTGAGGATATCTCACTGCATAATATTTGGCATCGGATGAGCCACCTTATTCAGGAGGGGGGATGGGAGGTGGCGGACGATGTAGAAATGATGTTTGAAGATGGTCGATTTGAAGAGATCGGGGAGCTTGTTGTGAACAAGGGATACAAGAGCCACTATCATGCTTGGAGCTTTGATGGCATTGTGACTCCTCGTCAGGATCAGTGAATGAGGCGAGCATGTGTAACCTTATGTGTCTTGCGGTGATCCCGCTTCTTTGTCCGCTTTCCGTTACGGCACGTTTTTCCCCGATTACAGGAACTCGCATAGTACCCATATCGCTGAAACACTCCCACAAACGATGGAAGAATCGCCTCTGACTGTGTAGCCTTCGTCATTTTTTTCATCAGGGTATACACGCTCTTCATCAATGCCCTCTTGGAGGTGAACGAGAATGAGAATGTGTGTGCTTTGATGATCGCGCGTAGATTGTCGTAAGGGTAGACATCAGAAAGTAGGTCAAAGAAGTGGCGGTAAATACCCTCCTTCTCTGGCGTAGGCGTATAATTGTACGCAATGCAAAACAGAAAATCCATTCCTGGAGGAGCATTTGGCGGTTTCTGCAAGAGGGCTTCGTAGTGTGCATTCACACTTTCAAACGTAGGATCTGCGGGTGGACAGATCACGCGGGGATCGTCCTTGCACTGATCCCGAAGTTTCTTATTCACGCGGTTATGGAAATCGTAAAGCCATTTGGTTAAGGGCTGCTTTGGCGGATCTTCACGTAAGAATATTTCGGTGCTTTCACGGCAGAACTTGCAGGGTAGGATATCTTTCATCGTCATCATAAAGGATTCTGCTTCTTTTGGACGTTGATGAGCAATTAGGTGGAGTAACTGCCACCCCGAGGGTCCGAAAGCGCGTGTATCCATTTAATAGTTACTATTACATATATACAATATAATGATTGGAAGACTTTATAGAATAGAAGGCGGAGCTAAATTCTACATCGGCTCTACGACACAGGAATTGAAGAAACGACTCAAAAATCATCGTTCAAAATCTAACGAACAACACAGAAAAACTACACCACTATATGAACATTTTAATAGAATCGGATGGAAGAACGCTACGATTACACTTATAAGCGAGATTGAAGTAGAAAATAGAGATGAACTTTTAAAAAAAGAAGATGAGCTCGTGCGAGAAAATCTCTCTGATGAAAACTGTCTAAATAAGATGTGTGTTGTAGTAACATCTGATCAGAAAAAAGAATACGACAAAATTTATGGCGCAATAAGACGAAGTAAAAATAAAGAATCGGAGAGAGAACGTGTAAAACAATGGAGGATTGCGAACCCAGAAAAGTGGCGGGAACAAACGGCTCGTTATAGGCAACGAAAAGCTGAACAGACTAACGCGGTAAATAATTAATATAGACTACAAGTAATTCGTTCATATGACCTCCCCCGCGTCTCCCTACATCGCTCCCGAAGCGTCGGACAAGAAGTGGTGGGACCCCTTTGGACTCTTTGCGTCCAAACCCGCTCCATCCAACCCGCCGTCCGACTTCACGCCATCGGCTACCGCTGGTCGTCGTCGCACCCGCCGTGCTAAGAAGGGTGGACTGACACCATTGGAAGATGCAGGAAGGTTAACGGATGCAGAAATTAGGGATCTAACACAGGGACGCAAGGTCGCTTTCTCTCCCACCCAGATCCGCAAGCGTAAGGGAGGCCGTCGCACCCGTCGCGGAAAAAAGCATTCTCGTAAGTAAATAAACCAAATGTCGTTCCTTGGAAAGATACAGGGTCTGGTCAGTGGCGTTACGCGCAAGATGAAGTTCGGTGGTCGTCGTCGTAAGACCGCCAAGAAGGGTCGTGGATACCTGCTGCGGCCTCGCCCGATGGTTCCCGCGCCCACACCAGCCTCCTCTGAGCCTCGTCGCCGCCGTAAGACCAAAAAGGCCAAGAAGAACTAAGCGTCCACTTTGCGTTTAATCCACATCATTGCGGATCTGGAATGTCGTCCAGCCGCCATACGTATACTTGCCATACTTCGTCTCGATCTCTTTGAGCATGCCTTGGATACTCCAATCCCGAGTTCCACGATTTGTCTCCCACCACTGCTTGAACTTGTCGGTCAATGTCGGCTTCCGCACGGGAACCACCTCCTCGCCATCCACCGCTACACGAGTATACTCGTTGATGAACTTCATGATCGCATTGTTCTCCTCGCGATACTCATTGGTATACTCCAGAACCTCCAACGGCGGGTTTATCTCCTCCCCGTGATGCGCCTTGAACGTGCTGATCAGATAGTTCAGGAAACATCGTCCCCAGTCCTCCGACTTCACCTTCCGCTCAATGGACGTATCCATCTTATACTGGTTCGGTCCATTCGGCTCTGCCACAAACTTCGAGATGAAGTTGATCACCACGAAACGGCGCCACGTGCCGTTATCATTCGTGTTGATCTTCGGCTTGTCGTTACACGCCAGATGCAGCTTGGCCTGAAGCTCAAACTCAATCATCGACTTGGATCCCGCATACAGATCACGCGCAATGATCTTCTCGCTCGACGTCAACTCCTTCATGAGACCCGTGTTCAGCGGAACCGCTTCATCGGGTTCCTGCATCGTCACGAACCGCCGACCCTTCAGCCGAATCACTTCGGGCGCCGCTGCCCCCGACTTCCCGCGTCCCTGCGTCAGCAACGAGATCGGGACCTTGCACGCATAATCACCCATCGCTGCCTCCATCAAACAGATAAGCATCGACTTACCGTTCGATCCCACACCCGTGAGAATGTGGAACTTCTGGTTACCCACACCGTGCAGACACTTCGCGAGATGACGAATCTGATACTCGCGCACCCGTTTTATCGGGAAGATCTTGTGCAGGAAATCATCAATCTCCTTCCACTCCCGATAATCCTTGTAGGACCGATCAGACTCATACTCCACATTCGTCGAGAACGAGACGTAGTCCTCGGGCTTACCAGGACGGAACTCGCACGTCTCCATATCGAATACGCCGTTCGAACACGCCAGCAGATTACGGTTCTCGTCCACCTTCTTGGTGAACTGCTCGTCGAGAAACAACTCCGAACACTCGCGCATCACGTTCGCCTTGAACGGCGTCTTCTTCAGTTGTGCCGCCACCTTCATGAGATCCTGTTGCATAATCATCGCCGCACAGTATGCGCACCCACACATCTTCGGCTCCTTCGCCTGGCAATCCTGCAGTGATCCGTCCGTCAACTTCTGACCATAGTATCCCGCCCGCAGAATGTAAAGCTTCCAAATACTTACTGACAACTCTTGCTGAAGCTGCACACCCTTGTCCAGCTCAATCCACACATGACCCATGAACTTGAACCACACGTTCTTGCCGTAGTTCACACACTTGTACTCTTCACGGAATTTCGTGTAGACTACGGATGCCACATCATACTCTGCCCCACTGCGGGACGCATCAATCTTGCGCAGGATATTGCGCTTCTCGATCTCCACATACTCTTCGGGATTGTCTGTTCGCGACCAGAAGAACAGCGACCCCATTCCAATCTTCTGACCATTGTTGCGGAACCCGAACGAATTCCACTTCGCAGTACACTCACGAACACTGAACTGTGTCGATCTGCGGCTGAACTCCTCGAACTCATCGTAGAGATCGGGGTGAATGTTCTTGAGGCACATACCGACCTCGATCCACGACTGATACTCTGTCGCACGATCATCGCCGAGATTTACCACATGATCGTGAATGTTCTGGAGTTCCTCCGTGGACAGCGGTCGAATCGCGACTGTGATAGGAGACGACTCGCGAGATCCAGGTAGACGGCGCTCCAGCGGACGGCCACGCGTAGGAGCTACCGCCCGACCACCCGAGATACGCACATTGTTGTCGGCGCTCGTATCGGGCAGATCATCATACTTCTTCTTTGCATCCTCCGTCATCGACGTCTCCTTCGTGCCATCGCGCTCACGAATATCAAACTTTCGCAGAAGGTCGGCAGTAAACGCGATCGGTGTGTTGTCCACCGTTGCCTCACCCTGCTCATCCACCAGAACACGATACGTAATGATATAGGGCAGACCCTGCGGCTTGGCAGCACCATACATCGTCCACCCGCTCGACCGCTGTGCCACCGCCTGGTCATACACCTTCGACCAGTTCGACTCTGCCAGTTGCAGCCCATCGAAGATCTCTGACATCTTGGTGAGCACAATATTGCGAACATCCATCTCAATATACTTGTTCGTGCGATACTCGGGAACCATCAGGTGAACACCGCCCGCCATTCCCTTATCGCCCTTCTTCACAGGCAACTTCTTCTCCATCACATAGACTTCGGCAGTTCCGTTCGTCTGGAGGAAGGAACGAAGGGTCGTGACATACTCTTTCGCAAACTTGACAATTTGATCCTGCGTGTGTAGATTCTTCTCCGTTCCCGCTGGGTAGAGGAAGTCCAGATCAACTCGGCACGGGCCAAGGGTAGGATAGGGTGCCTCAATGAGCCAAATCTTATTCTGGTGAATTCCTACGTAGTGGTAATAGTGATTGTAGAACTCCTCAAGATCGTCGTCGCCAATGAAGTATTTGCCCGATCCCAGAGGTCCAAGCCCAGCGGTCATGTGGGTGTGCGTCTCGCCCGCTACCGTGACTCGCTTGCGCTCGAGGAAATTGATGAGTCCACCCGCTGCCGACATTTTTGGAGGGTGTGTGTAATCCTCAGAGAATGTTCTGCCAAGGAACCCGTTTTGAACGCATGGAAGTGTGTTGTGAAAAACGAATTCCCATCTGTCTTAGGAATATAAGGGTATACAACATGAATTTCTGCCCCGACTGCAACAATTGTCTCTACGCCCTCGAGGAGGGAAGGGTAGCTGGATTCAAGTGCCGCAAGTGCCCATACGTTCGAGAAATTAGCCACGATAATCCTCTCGTCTACGAGCACAATCTTCGTGAGGACACGGCGATCCGTCTTGCGGCGAACCCCTACCTCAAGGATGACCCTACCCTCCAGCATTTCAAGACGATTCAGTGTCCCACGGAAAGTTGCCCCTCAGATGACGTAGTGGGCTACAAGCTGAGCGTCCAGAATCTCGTGTGGCTATATCAATGCACCGTTTGCAATGCGACTTGGAAACAGGCCTCTCGTCGTTCGTAAATCAATTAGGAATATTCCGCGGAGTAAGGATAAGATAGCGATATGATTCGTAAACTTTTCTTTTTTGCGTTGGCTGCATCTGCTGGGTGGGGGCAGATTACGATTGGAACGACAACTACCGCGGTTTCCCGCTCCCCAACCGCGTCTCGTTCTCGTATGACAGGGCCTGGACTCTTCACTGCAACGGCAACGACTACCCCCACCCGTTCTCGCGGTCGTGCCGTCGGAACTCCTACGGCCATGGCTACAGCGACTCGTTCTCGTGCTCTAGGAACTCCTACAGCTACGGGTACAGCGACTCGTTCTCGTGCTCTAGGAACTCCTACTGCGAGTGCAACCAGGACCCGTTCTCGTGCTCTAGGAACTCCTACGACTACGACTACCGCTACTCGTTCCCGTGCTTTTGGAACTCCTACTGCTAGCGCAACCGCGAGCCGTTCTCGTGCTCTGGGAACTCCTACGACTACAGCTACTCGCTCTCGTGCTCGTGCTCTACCGACCCCCACTACGACTACTACACGTTCACGCACCGCGACCGCGACTGCGACTGCGACTGCGACCGCGACTGCGACCCAAACGGTAGGTGCATCATCATCGGTAACACCTACGGCTACCTGGACGTCTACCCAGACTCCCTCTCCTACGGCTCAGGCGTCAGTCACTCCCTCTCCTACTGCTCAGGCTACAGCAACCATGTCCAACACTCCTGGTCTCCTTCTTTCTCAAACGGGAACTCAGTCGGTGACCAACACTCCCTCCAACAATCCCCAACTTGCCTCTGCTAATGCCGCCAATACCGCTTCCAACAATATTGGAATCATTGTAGGTTCCGCAACTGGTGGTGCTCTGTTGGGTGTCATAGCAACTATTCTCGTTTCTTACCACATGGCCAATCGTCCTCGTCGCATTTCCTCGCCTCCGCTATATCCAGCGTCACATACAACCATGAACATTCCCCATGCTTACTTCCAGGAAGATGTGGAAGCTGCGCCCACGATGATTGCCCGCCCACGGACATTTTCTATTCCACCCATCAGTAATCAAAAAATCCCCAAGTTCACGTCTCCATCTACCCGTAACGTATTTAGCCCGACCCAAGTCCAGGGTGCAGCAGTTCACAATCCGTTTGAGGCCAAGTTCCAGGTGCCTCCCCCTCCCCCGCCACCAGAGAATTAGACGATGGACAGTACAACCTGACGGACATGAGGATTCAGTTGGCCGTCCCAGTTGTACTTGCGGCGGTCATAGATCAACAACGTGCGACAGGACATCCCGAACATATGGTAGAACACATCAAACAGGCCCGTATGAAACGTCTCATCAAGGTAATCCCCATTCTGGAGCTGCTGACGCTGCCAGTATCCGTCATTGTGATACTGGGCCGTGCGGTAGTACTCAAACAGCACAATCTTCGTCTCCTTCCCAGGATTATTGATGGCCTGCTTTAGCCCATCAATAATGTTGGTCATATTCATGTGTTGTAGGGCGTAGACGTACCCCTGAGAAACCGAGTCGTTCATGAGGAGTGCAGTGGTCAGAGTGCTGTTCATTTTCGGTCGTATATGCCATCTCTTACAATCGGGTTCCCCCGATCCGTTTTTCCCAGTCTAGAACAAGACGATGGCGAAGAAGCGAACAGCCGCCAAGAAGTTTTGCGGTTGTATCAAGAAAGTTCGCAAAACTATTAAAGCCCGTAAGGGATCATCGAAGGAAAGTGGGGCTATTGCAGTATGCACTACACGACTCCTGTGGCCACACGGCAAGACACTTCGAAAGGTTCGTTGCGATAAGGTCCCGCGCCTGCTGACCCAAAAACGGTCCAATCACGAATAAGTTTCCCACGACGGCTCCAATCATCGTAATGAGGATTCCCTGGTAATACCCCCATCTCCTACCCTTTTCATATGCGCGTTTCTCCGTGGCCTGAATCTCCTTCTCAAAGATTCTTTCCAGAGTATTGAGTAAAGACATGGCTCTGGCTACTTGTAAGAAAGGGTTTCACCCACGTAAACGTCATACGCGTAAAGCACATACTCGCAAGACTCTAACCCGTGTTGGAACGGTAAAGGTTCGCCCCACGACATGTGTTCGTGGATACCAGGGACCAGGCAAAGGCATTGGAACCCTGAAGAAGGGTGCGCTGTCCCGCTACGGTTATGGAACCGCCAAGACTGCCCGTTCTCGCCACATTGCTCTGAACGCCGCTGTCAAGCACGATGGTGCCCTTACTGTTTACCGTCGCCTGAATGCTTTGGCGGTGTATACGAAGCGTACATCCCCTACGACCGCCAAAGTTGCCCTGGCCGATCGTGCCTTTGTGGGTGAGAAGCATGGATACAAGGCTGGAGGAAACCACTGCATGTAAAACGAATATGAAAATTGTATTGTTGTTTCAATAACACAACCAACCGAATGGTCAAGTTCATCTATCGCGATGACATTATCAAGGCTCAGGAGACCCCGCGGATTACTCTTCCATACTTTAGTAAGTATGAGTATACCGCTCTTCTGGGCGAGCGCGTAGACCTACTGTCCAAAGGCGCTCCTCCAATGGTTCCGATCCAGGAATTTAATCGCGACGATCCGCGTTTGCTTTGGAAGGTCGCCGAGCGTGAGATTCTGGAGCGTAAGTTGCCCCTCATTATCCACCGCGAACTTCCTGGTGGTCGCTCGGAATTCTGGAGCCTCTCGGAACTAGAACTTGCGTGGTAACTATATAATACTAATGGATGAGTCTCTTAAAAAACTAGAAGATACTTCAGAATCGTCCAGCGATATCGCCAATAGCTGGAACAGCGCTCACGAAACTCTTTTGGCGTCCATCGGAGACAAGGCAAATTGCATGCGATGGATGCATACCCAATCCCAAATTTACTACGATCGTTGGAATTTTTGGTTATCCATTCCCAGTGTAACTCTCACGGCTCTTGCTGGAGCTACCACTATAGGCCTGACTCAACTGAATCCAACTGCCCAAACATACATTACCATAGTTGTTGGAATAGTCACCATTTCCACAGGTGTTCTCACCTCTATCAATCAACTGATCAAGGCTCCTCAATTCTCTGAAGGTCATCGTATTGCCTCTATCGCCTACGGAAAACTGTATCGCGTTATTTCCAACGAATTGGCTCTGCGTCGCGACCAACGAACCAATGCCCAAGAGTTTCTAAAAGTGATTCGGGTAGAACAGGATCGACTAGAAGAATCGTGCCCCGTGATTCATTCCAACATTATACGCCGCTTCAACGAAAAAGTTGAATCGAATGTGACGCTAGAAAAGCCAGAGATTGTAGGAGAATTGGACCACATACATGTGAATATGTCGTCAAAGCCTCCGCCAGGAATTGTTCGGCAGGTTTCGGAACCCCCTGCCTCTCCCGTTCTAACCTATTATAAAAGACATCTTCCTCACAACCCCTTGAAGAACCCTGTGTTTCCTCCTCCTCCTACACCCCCTGCACCACCTTCCTCACTGACCGTTATTCCCGATCAGAGATAGCTGCTCGGGGGTAGGAGGGAACAGTAGCAGGGGGATCGGGGAACGACCAGGGTCCAGCCACCGCGCGGGATCGTAGGCCAATGTCTCGTTCGCCATTTTCAGATCCAGCTCTGACGATGTATCAAAGCGAGGATCGTTCTTCTGGAGAGCCGCATACTTGGCGAGTATACCGTCGTGCGAAAACGCATACGACATATCCGCATCAAACGTCGCACGGATTCCCAGGACAACCAGGAATACAGCGGTGAGGTAAAACTTGCAGTAGAGAGCATACACGATCACCGACAGCCAAACGATGCGCGCAAACATCGGCTGAGCCACGAGTGCGTCCAGAACAAGGCGTGGAGTTCCCACGATCGCCGTGAACGCATAGAGAGCAATCACGACGACCGATGCCTGAATATCTTTGGGGGTAGCCAGCATGTTCGCCTTCTTTGTTAAAACGGAACAAGAAATATGCGTAGGGAAGACAAGGACATAGACCAAAGATGCCGATTGATGTTCGCTGCTACACATGCAACAACGTTCTTGCGGGCAAGTGGCTCAAGTATGTAGAACTTGTTGAGAACGGGAAGAAGGCTGATGGACGGACGGGCGATACGATTCCTTACCTTACCAAGACGACGACGAAGACGGCCGAGGGTCGGGCCATGGATACCCTAGGTCTGACCCGCGAATGCTGCCGTCGTCATTTCCTGACTCACGTAGAACTTTTGTGAGCAGTAAGATAATATATGTCTGTCGCATCTCCGACACCCTGGCCTCATAATAACAGTGCTGCTACTAGCCAGCCGACGTTTCAGGCTCGCCGACCTTTTTCGTCCAATGAACACCTTGCCATGCGCAAGAAGGCCATTGAACAGGCCCTGAACGCTCCCCCTGTAAACACCATCAATCTCCAGGATAGCTCGGAGTTCACTGCTCGTGTCCGTAAGCTGGCTTCACGCGATGCTGACCCTCTCCTGAAACTTGGAACAAATGGTATTGTCTCTCGCGAACCTAACCCCGTCATGAAGGGCGGCGGCACTGTCCCAAACAATACGTCCGCCAATATGATTGCTCGCGCGGCGGGAAATGCTTACTCTTCCGACTACTTCAATCATCAGACGAAACTTAAGATCGCGTCTGCTGGATGCTCGACGCTTCTCAACGACAATGTCACCTTCCCCAAACAGATTGATTGTGCTCCTCTTCAGAGCCGCCCTGCTTACCACGTTGTTCAGCCGTTTAGCACGCGTATTCGCTTTGGTGCTATGAAGAACTCAAATAAGGTCGTGATCGCCGCCCAGACGAACGCGCTAAATAACCAGACTGGTCAGTGTGCTCTCACCACAATCTACTAACGACTAACGAGCAAATTCCAAACTTGAATACTCGTCAAAGTTGTTGTCGAGCAGTTCCAGCTCGAGGGTGAACGAATGTTCGCCACCATTAAAATCAATCGTTCGACCATCATGACGGCGCCAACGCACCGTGATGCGGTCTAACTTGGAAATAGGAGGACTGTATACCCGCCGATTGAGGGGGGACGGTCCCGACGTATCCTGGAAAAATAGGTATTCGCCTGTATTATTTGTAAGCGGAACCTTAGCAAATGCTCCATCAATACGACCTGCAGCACGTCCGTCTAGTCCTGTCTCATCAATCTTGTTGAGACCCTGGATATCTAGGAGAATATATGTATCAGGAGACGGGTTCATGATGAAATTGCCTGTGACGTTCGGGACACCCTGCAGAGCCAGCTGGGACGTAGCAGTGTAAATCGTCGTATTAGACGATGGGTAATTACTCTGGTAGAACCCGAGGTAGTATCCAAGACCCCAGCCCGTAGATAGTGCTGTGTTCTGACCAGCGCCACAATTTGGAGACTGAGACGTTGTAAAGTTAAGAGAAAGGGAGTCTCCCGAAACTGTGCTGTAGATGGACGCAAGACCTGTTACAGGATTCCAATACGCATTCAGTTTCATTGTCGACAAGGTTCCAAACGCAGTATTCATATTCTGCGTTAGGAAGGAAGGTAGTGTTGTCACACTATAATTGCCATCGGGAATCGTGATAGTCTGTGTTGATGAAGCACCGCCCGAAGGAGTATACGTCATAGAAAATGACGTATTGTTCTGGCACGCTGAGAACTGATTGTAGGTAAACGGAAGCTCGTAGGACCGAAGAGTAATCGAGTAAATATTGGAGTAGATGGCAGGGAATACAATATTATACTGACCAGGAGACGACGTTGGAGTGATCTGACGATCACGCGAATCAATCACAATCGTCTTGCGAATCTTGCGCCAGACCTTTTTTGATGTAGACATATTTTGAGGGATTCCGTTCATCCGTCTTTATTTTACAAAGCATATATAAATGTCTGCGGAAATACTACACGTTCTACTGATTCTACGTAATCAGGTCAAGCTGTATCACTGGCAGACTTTTTCCTTTGGCCGCCACAAGGCTACTGATGATCTTGTCTCCAGTCTAGACACCAATATTGATAAGTTCACAGAGGCCTATATGGGTCGCTACGGCCGCCCCAAGTTTACGGCATCTCTTGGAAAGCTGCAGATTTACGATGCGTCCGACGCCAAAGCCCCGAAACTTATAGGCGAAGCCATCGCTTGGTTATCGAAGCGTCTCCCTAAACTTCTGAAGAAGGAGGATACCGATCTTCTGAATATTCGCGACGAAATCCTGGCCGATCTCCAGCAAGCGCGGTTTCTGTTTACGCTTCATTAATCTGTAGTATATAACACTACTAGGATGTTGTGGGTCCATGCTGGCCTAGACCTTGTAAAATGCGATCGTCTTGCGCGCGCACAACTTCCAAAGGGTTATACGGATCTATCGAAAACTCCTATGACCGATCTTGTTCGTGAACTTGAAACAGTTCAGTCCCATTTCCCTGGGGCCTTTGTCTATCTGGGTTACGTCGACCCCCTGCTCATGATGAACCCCCAGCACGATACGCGCTGCAGGAAAGCGTTTCGACACTGTACCGTATCTTTGGTAGTTAGCAACCCCCTTCTCCTTCCCTATTCCTGGAAAAACGGAACGGACCGACTTACGGTGGTAGGAGATACCAAAGATGGAAGTATTAGTTCTGCCCCGACTCTCGACCACAGTGGTTCTTCACACGTATGCAATGAAACTAAACACTGACGAGATGCTGAACAATATGCCACTTGAGGGTGGTATTATCAAGATCGAGAAGCGAGGAATCCTGCGCCGAGGAGAATCCAAGCGCGATCGGATCAAGCGTCGGAATCCAAAGGCTGTCACCACCTCTGGATTCGGACACAATTCGGTGACTGTTGTAGTCCTCAACAACGGCGATGGTGAACTTCCCGATAAGGAGATTACAGTCAAGATCTTCCATAACGGTGTGTTTCATATGACTGGGGTCCTTGATAAGCG
>Ga0187843_10001391_pt1 | contig 15366 bp, 14 predicted proteins | sample SpaLakP09_SKY_43_FD_134516 | JGI IMG/M metagenome (GOLD analysis project Ga0187843, IMG submission 134516) | Oligotrophic lake water microbial communities from Sparkling Lake, Wisconsin, USA - SP09_SKY_43 | ecosystem: Environmental > Aquatic > Freshwater > Lake | place: USA: Sparkling Lake...
GCGCGCCTGATCGTCGCCCGGCCGCGCTCTGGTTTCTTCGTCGCCGCACGGGTCGCGCCGCAGCTGCCCGAACCGACCGTGGCCAGGCAACTGCGCCGCGCCCACCCGGTCTGCGTCGATGTGTTGGGCCAGCGCCTGCTGGGGCCGAACCAGGCGGGCGATGCGGTGAGCTTCAGCAGCGGCACGCCCGACGAGTCCTTGCTGGATGCCGAGCGGGTGCGCCGCGCCGTGATCCGCGCGGTGCAGCGCCACCGCGGCCTGCTGTGTCATTACCCAGAGCCGCACGGTCATATCGACGCCCGCCGCGCCCTGGCTCGCTACGCGCTGCATCTGGGCTGCAGCCTCGACCCGGAGCGCATCACCATCACCGCTGGCTGCATGGAGGCGATCAGCCTGTGCCTGCGCGTGGCCACCCAGCCGGGCGATGTGGTGGCGATCGAGTCGCCGACCCACTACTCCTTTCTGGAGCTGCTGCAGAGCTTGCACCTGCGCGCGCTGGAGATTCCCACCCACCCGCGCCACGGGCTCTCGCTCGATGCGCTGCAGCTCGCGCTGGACACCCAACCGGTCAAGGCCGTGCTGGTGGTGCCCACGCTCAGCAACCCGCTGGGTAGCTGCATGCCGCTGGCCGAGCGCCGCCGACTGGCGCAGATGGCCCGCCAGCATGACATCGCGGTGATCGAGGATGCGGTCTACAACGAGCTGGTTTTCCACGACGAGCTGCGCCGCACGGTAAAGAGCTTCGACAGCAGCGGCCACGTGATGCTTTGCGACTCCTTCACCAAGACCGTGGCACCGGGCTTGCGCCTGGGCTGGGTGGAGGCCGGGCGCTGGACCGAGGGCCTGCGCCGGCTGAAGAATGTGCAGGGCGCACAGACCTCGGTGCTGGAGTTGGCCGTGGCCGATCTGCTCTCGCAGGCCGGCCACCAGGCCGCGATGCGCCAGCTGCGCAATGCCGCCGCGGCCCGGCTCGACGAGGCGCGCGGTCTGATCGCCGAGCATTTCCCGCCCGGCACCCGGGTTAGCGACCCGCCCGGCGGCTTCCTACTATGGGTGGAGCTGCCGCACGGCATCGATGCGCAGGTCCTGCAGCTGGCGGCCCAGGCCGAGCAGATCCTGGTGGCCCCGGGCTCGCTGTTCAGCGCCCATTTGCGCTACAAGGATTGCCTGCGCATCGGCGTGGGCGCCGACTGGGGCCCGCGCCACCCGCAGGCGCTGCGCCGAGTCGGCGAACTGGCCTGCCAGATGCTGCAGAAGCAGCCGCTCGGCGCGGCGTCGTCGGGTCGGCGGCGTTGAGTCAGCGCAGTTGGGCGCGTTTTCTTGCTGCGACCACCAGAACGCCCAGACCCAGACCCAGGCCCAGCATCAGCCAGGTCTGCGGCTCGGGCACGGCGCCCAGGATCACGTCGTCCAGCCGCGTGTTGTCTGGCCCTGTGATGAACTCGGCATTGATCTGCAGCCGGGTGATGTTGCCAAGAATGCTCTGGAACTCGGTCGCGGTCGGCGCCATCCCCGATGTCGGGCTGAAGCCGCTATCGGCCAGGCGCTAGCGCGTGTCCGTCGCCGACAGCTGCGCGACGAAGGTCGTGAAATTGGTCTGCGGCGCGCCGCCGTACCAGTACAGGACGCTGGAGCCCGAGGCGATGATGGCGGTGTAGTAGTTGTCCCCTGCACCGTCGCGGCCGACTTCGGTCAAGTCGAACGACAGGGTGCTGGCGTACAGCAAGGACCAGTCGCCGTTGAACTTTGCGGGCGCGTGGAAGGCGGGTTCCCCGAACTGGTCATTGGTCTGGATGACCCCGCTGATCCTGCTGGCGGCCGCGTTGCCATTGCCCTGGTAGTCGCTGACGTACCAACCGTCGGCGTTGGTATCGAAGCTGCTGGCCACACCCTGCGCGTGCGCCGTCATCAGCGAGGCGCCGGCGAAAAGCGCCGCGGCGCAGAGGCTCCCAGGTTTCGACATGAGACGTCTTTCACTACTGCATAGGGCAGCTTAGCGCCGGGACGTCTCTGTTGCGTCGCCCTAAGGGTGCAGCCTTGACTTTCAGTCGAGGAAGAAGATGTGGCACCATGACCGCAAGCCGTTGACCGAACGGCCCACGGGGACAGGTGTTGCCTCATGAGTGATGTAGGCCGTTCGATTGTTGGGTTGCTGGCCTGCGCTGCTGGCGCCTGGGCCACGTTTGCGCAAGCCGCACCGGCAGGGCCGCCGCTGCGGGTCTGCCTGCCCGATGTCGATCTGCCGCCCCTGGTCTACAAGGATCCGCGGCAGTCCGGCCTGCTCAATCGCCTGCTGATCGATGCCGGCCGCGCTGCCGGGCTGGAAGTCCGCATCATCCGCCTGCCCAGTGTCCGCTGCCGCTTGGCGCTGGAGCGCGGCGATGCCGACGCGATGCCCTTGCCGGCCATACCACAGTACCTCGGCGAGCTGGAATTCCCGCTTTTGCAGGGCGCTGTCGACCCAGCGGCCCGGGTGGCGCGGCTGCAGTTCGTGCTGCTGCGCCGGCGCGGCGAGGCGCTGGACTGGGATGGTCAGCGCCTGGGCGAGGCCGCCATGCTGGTGGGGATACGGCGCGGCGTCACCACGCTGAGCGAGCGGCTGCAGGCGCTGGGCGCCACGCTCGACGACAAGGCGGCCAGCAACGAGCAGCTGCTGGGCAAGCTGGTGGCAGGGCGGGTCCGGCTGGTGGCGATGAGCCGGCCGGAATATCTGGCCCTGAAGGCCAGCCCGTCGGGGCAGCAGGTGGAGGCCCTGGAGCCGCCGCTGCTCAGTACCGATCTGTACCTGGCTGTCAGCCGGCAGCTGCAAGGCCCGGCGCGCGAGCGGGTGCCTGCCTGGCGCGAGCAGCTGGTCCGGCTGCGCGACAGCCCCGGCTATCAGCTGCCCATGCCCTGACGCACGACGGCAAGCAGGCGGTCGACGTAACTGGCCTTCTCCCCCACCGGCGCCACATAGGTCAGCGCCTCGCGGGTGGCGGCCTCCCCGGCCTTGCTGAGCATCACCCAGGTGGCCAGGTATTGCGAGGCCAGGCAGCCGCCAGCGGTGGCAATGGGGCCGCGGGCGTGGAAGGGTTCGTCCAGCACGCGGGCGCCGGCCTCCACCACCCAGGGCTTGGTGATCGTGTCGGTGCAAGCCGGCTGGTCGCCCAGCAGGCCCAGCCGCGCCATCAGCAGGGTGCCCGAGCATTGGGCGCCGATCAACTGGCGGGTCGGGTCGAGCTGCAGGCGGTCCAGCAGGGCTGAGTTCTCGGCGATCGCGCGGGTATAGAGGCCGGAGCCAAACAGCACCACCTCGGCCTCGTTGGCCCATTCAAGCGGCCGCTGCAGCTGCACCGTAACGCCGTTCATCGACGTCACATGCGTGCCCGGCCCAGCCAGCTCGGCGCTCCAGCCCAGCGGCCGCAAGCGGTTCAGCAAGCCCAGGGCAATGAAGCTGTCGAGCTCGTTGAAGCCGTCGAAGCTGAGGATGGCAATTCGGGTGACGTCGCTCATACAAATCATTGTGCCAGCGGTATCAGGCCGGGAACTGCAGCCGGAAACTGATACACGCGGACTCCTGCCTCACACTCGCCTGTCCGTCATGCAATTCCATCACGGAGCGCACGATGGCCAGGCCCAGGCCGTTCGAATGACTGGAATCGGGGCGGGCCGGGTCGCCCCGGTAGAAGCGCTCGAACAGCCGATCCAGCACCTCCTGGGGCAGCGGGGGTCCATCGTTGTCCACGCGGATGACAGTGCTGCCATCACTGTGGCGTTCGCCGGCCAGCGTGATGGTGCTACCGGGTCGAGCATGCCGCAACGCATTGGACAGCAGATTGGCCAGCGCCCGGCGCAGCAGCGTGGGGTCAGCGTGCAGCAGGAAATCAGCCTGCACCTGCGAGTCGATGCGCAGCTCACGCTCCTCTGCCAGATCCTGGAAGTAGTCTGCCTGACGCTGGAACTCCTGCGCCAGGTCCAGTGGCTCCTGCTGCAGCGCCACCGCCTGGTGCTCGGCCCGCGCCAGGAACAGCATGCTGCTGCTCATGCGGTTGAGCCGTTCTAGCTCCTCGAGATTCGATTCGAGCAGCGCCTGGTAGTCCTCGGCGCTGCGTGGCCGCGCCAGCGCCACCTGGCTTTGCCCGATCAGATTGCCCAGCGGCGTGCGAAGTTCATGGGCCAGGTCGGCCGAAAACTGGTTGAGCTGCGCGAAGCCCTGTTCCAGCCGGTCGAGCATCTGGTTGAAGGCCTCGACCATGCCGGCCGCCTCGGGCGGCGCATCCTGCGCGTCGAGCCGGCGCCACAGCCGCTGCGCGTTGATCTCGCCAGCCTGGTCGGCCAGGCGCCTCAGCGGCAGCAAGCCGCGCCAGACCATCAGGCCGGCCAGGGCCGCAGCGACCAGGGCGGCCGACAGCGCGCCCAGTACGATGCGCTGCCGGTACGCCGCCAGCAGGTCGGCACGGTCCTGGTAGAGCCGTGCGACGGTGATCTCGACCACAGTGCCGGCCCCCAGCCGCGCCTCGGCAGCCACGGCTGCAGCGGGTGTGCCAAGGCCGGTCTGCCAATGCCTCAGCTCAGCCCGCGCTGGCTCGCGTGCGAGCTCGACGACGGGCATCGCCGGCAGCGGCTCGGCCAGCGGGTTGAAGTCCAGCAACACGTTGCCGGCCGCGTCGCGCACGCGGATCAGCGCATTGCTCTCGCCGCTCATCGTGTCACGCAGGTATTGCGGCTGGTCGAGCAGCAGCTGCGGCGTGGCGGCATTGCCAAGCAGCTGGCGCAGCTGGCGAAGCTTGCCGAGCAGTTGCACCTCGTCGCGCTGTTCCAGCTGGCGCGCAAAGGACTGGTACAGGTAGACCCCCAGCGCGCCGCTGGACAGGGCCACGACAAGGGCAAAGGCCAGGCCCAGGCGCAGGCTCAAGCTCAAGCTCAAGGGCAGCTTCATTCGCGCAACTCGCACACATAGCCCATGCCGCGCACCGCATGGATCAGCCGGCCGGGCACCGGATCGCAGATGCGCAGGCGCAGACGGCGCATAGCCACATCGACCACATTGGTGTCGCTGTCGAAGTTCATGTCCCAGACCTGTGAGGCGATCTGGCTGCGCGATAGCACCATGCCCTGGTGGCTCAGCAGCAGTTGCAGCAGCGCGAATTCGCGCGCGCTCAGGCTCAGGCGCTGACCGGCGCGAGTGACCAGACGGGCCGGCACATTCATGCGCAGGTCATCGATCTCCAGCAGCTCCGCCTCGCGCGGCGGGCCGCGACGCAGCAGGCTGCGGATGCGCGCCAGCAACTCGGCAAAGGCAAAGGGTTTGACGAGGTAGTCGTCGGCGCCCTGTTCCAGGCCGCGCACGCGGTCAGTCAAGGCATCGCGCGCCGTCAGGAAGAGCACTGGCGTGTGCCTGTGCTGGCTCGACTGGCGCAGCCGGCCCAGCACCGCCCAGCCGTCGAGGCCAGGCAGCATCACGTCGAGTACGACCAGGTCGTAGTGCTGCTGCTCGGCCAGATGCAGGCCGGTGTGGCCGTCGCGGGCGACGTCCACCACAAAGCCCGACTCATCCAGGCCCTTCTTCAGATAGTCGCCGGTCTTGGGCTCGTCTTCAACCACCAGGATGCGCAACGCGAGATCTCCTTGCGAATTCGGCAGCATGCCTGAAAGCGGTGCTGCATCGAATGACAACACTGTCATCGACGCGTCAGCCTCGCGCCAATGCCGTCTTTCTACAGTGAGCGTCATACCCACCTGAAGAAGGACGCATGCATGTTTCACAAGACGCTTGCCCTGGCCCTGGGCAGCCTGGCCTGTGGCGCTGCCCTAGCCGGCACGGCCACGGCACCGGTCGAAGGACCGATGACGCTGAGCCTGGCCCAGACCATCGATGCGGCTGTGCGTGCAGCCTGCGCAGCGCGGGGTCGCGAGGTCGCGGTGGCCGTGCTCGACGGCGGCGCGCAGACCGTGTCGTTGCAGCGCGGCAACCGGGTCGGCCCGCACAACCTTGAAGCGGCGCGGCGCAAGGCCTACACCGCCGTGTCGACCCAATCCGCCACTCTGGCCTTCGGCCGTCAGGTGCGCGGCAATCCCGATACCTTGGCGCTGGCCCATATGCCGGAGCTGCTGCTGGTCGGCGGCGGGCTGCCGCTGTGGCGCGGGGGCGATCTCATTGGCGCTGTCGGCGTGGCCGGCGGCGGTGGCCCTGAGGGCGACGAGGGCTGCGCTCGCGCCGCCCTGGCCGCTGCCGGCTTGACCAGCGAAGCCCTGAGCTAGACCTGGCCTTTGACTTTAAATTTCACTGGAGTTTTACGCATGAATCACAAGACCCTGTCTTCCGGCGCGCGACTGTGCGCCACCTTGATCCTTGGCGGCGCCAGCCTGGCAGCGCAGTCCGCAGGCAACCCGCTCAGCGTCCATGTGCTCGACCTGCAGAGCGGTCAGCCCAGCCCCGGCGTGACCGTCGACCTGGAACGGCAGAGCGCCGCCGGCTGGGAAAAGCTCGGCAGCGCCATCACTGACGGCCAGGGCCGGGTGCGCGAGTTCTTTCCTGCGTCGGCCCGCTGGGAGCGTGGCGACTACCGGGTGGTGTTCCGCACCGGCATGTTCTACGCGCAGCAGAAGCAGACCACCTTCTTTCCGGAGATTCCAGTGATCTTCCGCGTCGAGGACACGCAGCAGCACTATCACATCCCGCTGCTGCTCAGCCCCTTCGGCTACTCGACCTACCGGGGCAACTGAGGCCCCTGGACCCGCCTCACTCCGCCAGCAGGCTGCGCAGCATCCAGGCGGTCTGCTCGTGCACCGTCAGGCGCTGCGTGAGCAGGTCGGCGGTCGGCTCATCGCTGGCCTTGTCGACCAGCGGGAACAGCCCGCGCGCGGTGCGGGCCACGGCCTCGTGGCCCGCGACCAGGATGGCCACCATCTCCAGCGCCTTGGGCGGCGTGGTGGGGGCGTCCGGCAGGCTGCTGAGCTGGGCGAACTGGGCGTAGGAGCCGGGCGCGGGGTGGCGCAGCGATCGGATGCGCTCCGCGATCGGGTCGACCGCCGTCCACAGCTCGGTGTACTGGGCCATGAACATCGCATGCAGCGAGTTGAACATCGGCCCGGTGACGTTCCAGTGGAAGTTGTGCGTGGTCAGGTAGAGGGTGTAGGTGTCAGCGAGCAACTGGGACAGGCCGGCAGCGATGGCCGCGCGGTCCTTGTCGCTGATGCCGATATTGATGGCGGTGCTGCGGGCGGTCTTCTTGGCCATGGGGGCTTCCTTGCAGAGTTGAAAGTGCTTTGGCGGCATGCTACGTGGAATTATCTGCCTGCGCTGTGTTCGACAGCGTACAGACGCCAGCGCGCACCGGCCGCAGTCTGGGTGCCCTGGCAAGCGGCCCGGGCAGGCAGGGAGAGGCATGTGATGAAAAAAAAACTTCGACCGCTGGCCTCGCCGGCGTTGGCGAAGGCAGCCGCCGGCATTGCCGGTTTTGACGACATCACCGATGGCGGCTTGCCGCGCGGCCGCTGCACAGTGCTGGCCGGCGGGCCGGGCTCGGGCAAGACGATCTTTGCGCTGCAGTTCCTGGTGCATGGGGCTCAGGGCACGCAGGCGACGGCCGAGCCCGGGATCTTTGTCGCCTTTGAGGAAAGCGCCGAGCGTGTGCAGCTGAATGCCGGCAGTTTCGGCTGGGATTTGGCCGGCTTGAGCCCCAAGCGCCTGCTGTTCATTGATGCCCGCCCGCCGCCGGAGCAGCTGCAGGCGGGTGATTTCGACCTCGGCGGCCTGCTGGCGGGGCTGACGGCCCAGCTGCGGGTGACGAAGGCGCGGCGCATCGTCTTCGATGCGCTGGACATCGTTCTGGCCATGCTGCCGGACCTGGCGGCGCAGCGGCGCGAGATCCACCGCCTGCACGAATGGCTGCTGGCCCAGCAGCTGACCGCCATCATCACTGCTAAGTCGGTCGGCGACGAGGCCGCCAACGGCAGCGCGCCGCTGCTGAGCCTGATGCAGTTCATGGTCGATTGCACCGTGCTGCTGCAGCACCGGGTGGCGCTGGGGGTCTCGCAGCGCAATCTGCGGGTGCAGAAGTACCGCGGCTCCGGCTTCGACGAGAACGAGGCACCGTTCCTAATCAGCCGCCACGGCTTCGAGGTGCCACTGGCGCGGGTGCGCGGCCTGGTGCCGAGCGCGCCGAGCAGCGAGCGCTTGTCCAGCGGCGTGGCCCGGCTGGACACCATGCTGGGTGGCGGCTACTTCCGAGGCGCCAGCGTGTTGGTGACCGGGTTCTCCGGCACCGCCAAGACCACCCTGGCGGGCGCCTTTGCCGAGGCAGCTTGCCTGCGCGGCGACCGCACTTTGTTCGTCAGCTTCGACGCCGACTGCAGCGAGGTGCTGCGCAACCTGGCCTCGGTGGGCTTGCGTCTGCAGCGCTTTGCCAGGAGCGGGCGGCTGCAGATGGCATCGGCGCGCAGCATCACCGGCAGCGCCGAAACCTATCTCGCCCGCCTGAAGCTGCTGGCCACCGAGCACCGCAGCCGCTGCCTGGTAATCGATCCGGTCTCGACCTGGGCCAAGTCCGGCGAAGACCTGACTGCCCACAGCGTGGCCGACCGGCTGATGGACTGGGCCAAGGGTGAGGGCATCACCCTGCTCTGCACCAGCTTGCTGGACGAGATGTCAAGCCGCCCCGAGGACGGTTCGCCGCTGCAGATCTCAACCCTGGCCGATACCTGGATCCACCTCAGCTACCTGGTGCAGGCGGGCGAGCGCAACCGCGGCCTGTCGATCATCAAGTCGCGCGGCACTGCGCATTCCAACCAGGTGCGCGAACTGATCCTGAGCAGTACCGGCGTTACCCTGGCCGACACCTACAGCGCCGACGGTGCGGTGCTGATGGGCACCATGCGCTGGGAAAAGGAAAGCAGCGAGCGCCTGGCCGACGAGATGGCCGAGCTGGCCGAGGAACTGCGGCGTGCGCGCCTGGCTACCGAACAGGCCGCGCTGACGCAGCGTGCCCGTGCCCTGGATCTGGAGCAGACCCTGCTGGCCGGGCAGGCCGCCAGCCGTCTGCGCGTGCTGGAGCGGCGGCGTGAGCGACTGGATCAGCTGCGCGGCGCCGATGTGCAGACGGTGAAACCATGAGCGCCGCGCCGGGCTGCCCCAAGCAAGCTCTCTCCCGCTCGGCGGGACACGCCTCAGGCCGAAGGGTGCCTCAATGAGCAAGGCCGCGCTGTTCCGGTTCCGCCTCTTCGTCGCTGGCGATGCGCTGAACTCCGCGCAGGCGCTGGGCAATCTGGCGACGCTGTGCCGTGTGCACCTGCCGGACCGGCACGAGATCGAGGTGGTGGATGTTTACGCGCAGCCTCAGCGCGCGCTGGCCGAGGGCATCTTCATGACCCCGACCTTGATCAAACTGGCGCCGCTGCCGCTGCGACGCATCGTCGGTACGCTGGCGGGCACCCCGGCCTTGCTGCTGAGCCTTGGGCTCGGGCCGCCATGAAGCCCCAGCAGGCCTGGCCTGCCCTGCTGCCGGACGACAACGAGATCTCGCAGCTGGTCGAGACCCTGCACGAGATCGGCCAGCGCCTGGAGCTGTTGACCGGCGGCGAGGTCGACACCGTGGCCAGCCGCGGCGGGCGCATGGTGATGCTGCGCCGGGCCCAGGAGCACATGCGGCGCAGCGCGGCCGACAAGCAGGCCGCCGTGCTGGACGCGCTGCCGGCGCATATCGCGGTGATCGACCCACTGGGCCGTCTGTTGATGGTCAACGCGGCCTGGCGCCACTTTGGCCGGGCCAACCATCTGCTGGCGCCCGGCGGCGAGGTCGGGTTCAACTATCTCGACATCTGCGATGCCGCGGCGGGCGAGCATACCGCCGAGGCCGCGCCGGCCGCCGTCGGCATCCGCGCGGTGCTGGGCGGCGCGCTGCCCAGTTTCTCGATCGAATACCCCTGCCATGGGCCGCAGGAGCAGCGCTGGTTCCAGATGACGGTGACGCCGCTCGGCACCGACCCGCCGCAGGGCGCGGTGGTGATGCACGTGAACATCACCGTGCACCGCCAAACGCAGGAGCGCATCGCCTACCTGAACCGGGTCTACGCCATGCTCAGCGGCATCAACACGCTGATCGTGCGGGTGCGCGAGCGCACCGAGCTGTTCCGCGAGGCCTGCCGCATCGCGGTTGAGGTCGGCGGCTTCCGCATGGCGCTGATCGCCCGCGTCGACCCGGCCACGCAGCAGGTGGCGCTGCTGGCCTCGGCTGGCATCGCCGACGCGCTCCTGCGCGACATGGCCGCCATGCTCGCCTCCAGCGAAACCGGACCGCGCACGATGATCGCGCGGGCCATCGCGCAGCAGCGCGCCATCGTCTCGAACGACTCACCCGTCGATCCTCAGGTGCTGCTGGGGCCGCGCTATGTCGAGGCGGGCGTCTGCTCGATGGCCGTGCTGCCGCTGCTGTTGCGCGGCGAGGCCATCGGCGTGCTGGCGCTGTACGCCGGCGAGCGCGAGTTCTTCCATGCCGAAGAGCTGCAGCTGCTGAACGAGCTGAGCGGCGATATCGCCTTCGCACTCGACCACATTGGCCAGCAGGAGCAACTCGACTACCTGGCCCGCTACGACGAACTGACCGGCCTGGCCAACCGCCGCCTGTTCATGGAACGGCTGGCGGAGCAGATGCGCGGCGCGGCGGGCAGCGGCACCCAGATGGCGCTGTTCCTGGTCGATCTGGCGCGCTTCAAGAACATCAACGACAACCTGGGCCAGGTGCTGGGCGACCTACTGCTGCGCCAGGTGGCCGAATGGCTGGTGCGCCACAGCGGCGATGCCAGCCTGCTGACGCGCCTGGGTGCCGACCATTTCGCGGTGCTGCTGCCGCAGGTGCGCCCTGGCGGCGATGTGCAGCGCCTGCTGGAGCTGACCTTGACGGCGTTCATGGCGCACCCGTTCCGGCTCGACAACGCGGTCTACCGGATGGCATTGAAGGTCGGCGTCGCCCTCTACCCCGCCGATGCCAGCGACGCGCAGACCCTGTTCAAAAGTGCCGAGGCGGCGCTCAAGCAGGCCAAATCCAGCGGCGACCGCTATCTGTTCTTCAATGCCGGCATGAGCGAGCAGCGCGGCATCACCCTGACCCTGGAGAACCAGCTGCGCCAGGCGCTGGATCGGCAGGAGTTCGTGCTGCACTACCAGCCCAAGGTGAACCTGGCGAGCGGCGAAGTCTGCGGGGCCGAGGCCCTGATACGCTGGAACGACCCGCGCTCCGGCCTGGTGCCGCCGGGGCGTTTCATCCCGGTGCTAGAGGAGACCGGCATGATTTACGAGGTCGGGCGCTGGGCGCTGCAGCAGGCGATCAAGGACTACCTGCGCTGGCGCCAGGCCGGGCTGGCGGCGGTGCGCATCGCCGTCAACGTCTCGCCGCTGCAACTGCGCCACGGCGGCTTCGTCAGCGAGATTGAACGCGCCACCGCCGGTGATGCGTCGGCCGCCGCAGGGCTGGAGCTGGAGATCACCGAAAGCCTGATCATGGAAGACGTGCGCCACAGCATCGACAGCCTGCAGGCAATCCGCGCGATGGGCATCACCGTGGCCATCGATGATTTCGGCACCGGCTATTCATCGCTGAGCCACCTCGCCAAGTTGCCTGTCGACACGCTCAAGATCGACCGCAGCTTTGTGGTCGATATGAGCGAAAGCCCGCAAGGCCTGGCCCTGGTCTCGACCATCATCAACCTGGCCCGACCGCTGCGGCTCAAGGTGGTGGCGGAAGGCGTCGAGACCGCGGAGCAGGCACGCCTGCTGCGCGGTCTCGGTTGCGATGAGATGCAGGGCTATCTGTTCAGCAGGCCGCTGCCCGCTGAACTGTTCGAGACCCGTTATCTGCGCATCAAGCCAGATCGAATCGGTCCAGGTTCATCACCTTGACCCAGGCCGCCACGAAGTCGGCCACGAACTTCTGCTGGCCGTCTGCGCTGGCATAGACCTCCGCGTAGGCGCGCAGCACCGAGTTGGAGCCGAAGATCAGGTCGTTGCGCGTGGCGGTGTACTTCACCGCGCCGCTGCTGCGATCCCGGCCCTCGAACAGCTCGGCCTCGTGATCCGCCGCCTTCCACTCGGTCCCCATGTCGAGCAGGTTGACGAAGAACACATTGCTGAGCACACCAACCTGGTCGGTGAACACGCCGTGCTTGCCGCCGTCGAAGTTGGCGCCCAGCACTCGCAGGCCACCGACCAGGGCGGTCAGCTCGGGAGCGGTGAGGGTCAGCAGCTGCGCCCGGTCAACCAGCAGCGCTTCGGTGGTCGCGCCGATCTTCCCCTTTTTGTAGTTGCGGAAGCCATCGGACAAGGGCTCCATGACGGCAAAGGACTCGGCATCGGTCTGCGCCTGGGTGGCATCGACGCGGCCGGGCGCGAACGGCACTTCCACCTGCACGCCGGCCGCCTTGGCTGCGAGTTCGACGCCCACACCGCCGGCCAGCACGATCACATCGGCCAACGAAGCCTTGCCTGAGGCCTGCTGGATCTCAACCAGCTTGGGCAGGACCTGGACAGCCCTGGCGTTGACCGCCCAATCCTTTTGAGGCGCCAGCGCCAGTCGCGCGCCATTGGCGCCGCCGCGCTTGTCACCGCCGCGGAAGGTCGAGGCCGAGGCCCAGGCCACTGAGACCAGCTCGCCGACCGACAGGCCGGAGGAGGCGATCTTGTTCTTCAGGTCGGTGATGTCGGCGGCCGTCGGCGCGTGGTTTGCTTCGGGCAGCGGGTCTTGCCAGATCAGCGCTTCTTGCGGCACCTCAGGGCCAAGGTAGCGCGCCTTCGGGCCCATGTCGCGGTGGGTCAGCTTGTACCAGGCGCGGGCAAAGGCCTCGGCGAAGGCCTGCGGGTCTTCGTGAAAGCGCTTGGAGATCTTGCCGAACTCGGGGTCGAAGCGCATCGTCAGGTCGGTGGTCAGCATTGTGGGCTTGTGGAACTTGCCCGGCACATGGGCGTCCGGAATGATCTCCGGCGCGTCCTTGGCCACGTACTGCTTGGCGCCGGCGGGCGAGTGGGTCAGCTCCCATTCGAACTTGAACAGGTTCTCGAAGTAGTTGTTGCCCCACTGCGCCGGGGTGGTGGTCCAGGTGACTTCCAGGCCGCTGGAGACGGTGTCTTTGCCATGGCCGCTGCCGAAATTGCTGGTCCAGCCCAGGCCCTGTGCCTCGATGCTGCCGCCTTCCGGTTCCGGGCCCTTGTGGGATTCGGGCGCGGCGCCATGGGACTTACCGAAGGTGTGGCCGCCGGCGATCAGGGCGACGATTTCTTCGTCGTCCATGGCCATGCGGCCGAAGGTGGCGCGGATGTCATGGGCGGCGGCCATGAAGTCGCCGCTGGCGTTCGGGCCTTCCGGGTTCACATAGATCAGGCCCATGTGGGTGGCGGCGAGGTTGGCATCCAATTCACGCTCGCCGCTGAAGCGCTTGTCCGTGGCCAGCCAGGTGGTCTCGGCGCCCCAGTTCACGTCCATGTCGGGTTCCCACACGTCGGCGCGGCCACCGGCAAAGCCGAAGGTGCGAAAGCCCATTGACTCCAGCGCCACATTGCCAGTCAGGATGAACAGGTCGGCCCAGGAGATTTTCTGGCCGTATTTCTGCTTGATCGGCCAGAGCAGACGACGCGACTTGTCGATGTTGACGTTGTCGGGCCAGGAGTTGAGTGGTGCGAAACGCTGTTGGCCGCGCCCGCCGCCGCCGCGACCGTCCTGCGTGCGGTAGGTGCCGGCGGCGTGCCAGGCCATGCGGACCATCTGCGGGCCGTAGTGGCCGAAGTCGGCCGGCCACCAAGACTGGCTGTCGGTCATCAGCTTGACCAGGTCGGCCTTGAGCGCCTTGTAGTCGAGCTTCTTGAATTCTTCCGCGTAGTTGAACTGCTCACCCAGCGGGTTGGACTTGCCGGAATGCTGATTCAGCAGATCCACGCGCAACTGGTTCGGCCACCAATCCTTGTTGGTCGTGCCGCTGCCTGCGGCATGGTGGAAGGGGCACTTGGCTTCGTTTGTCATCGGCTTCTCCTGGGTGGCACCGGCACAAAACCGGCATGGCGCAAAGTTTAGGTTTTGCTTTCGAATAGCTCTAATCAATAGAAGCAATTTTCGAAATAGCTAAAACAAAACATCGGGCAGTGATGTTCCGCGGAAAAACATGCCGCCGCATCGCTCTTTCGAGGCAGGGCCACTTGGCAAGTGTCGCTTTGCAATGAAAACACCCCCGTGGGCGGCTGCTTCGGCACAGGCGGAGGCGGTTGAGTCCCGGCCATGCTGGGAGCGCCGCCGGCGATGGGCACCTCGTCGGCGCCCTTCCCAAGTCGCAGTATTTGCTGCTGATCGTCTGGCCGAGTCCGGCCACGGCGATCCTGCAGCTCAGGTCACTGGCGGCAGTGCCCTGATCGAAGTCCGACAGATCGGGGCTCAGGACAGGCGCGTCACCCCGTCGAGCTGGCACTCGTAAATCGCATTGCGCAGGGCCGCGATGGCCTCGTAGCGCGTGAAGGTGCGGCGCCAGGCCAGGACGACGCGGCGTGTTGGCACGGGGGCCGCGAACGGGATGAAGCGCAGGTGGGTCTGCGGCTCCTTGGGCACCGACAGTCCCGGCACCACCGTGATGCCCATGCCCGAGGCGACCATGTGCTTGATGGTTTCCAGCGAGCTGCCCTCGAAACTCTTGCGGATGCCCTCGGCGTTGCTGGAGAAGCGGGCGAACTCGGGGCAGACCTCCAGCACATGGTCGCGGAAGCAATGGCCGGTGCCGAGCAGCAGCATGGTCTCGCTTTTCAGCTCCTGCGAGCTGACCTCGCTGCGCCCGGCAAAGGGATGGGTGGCTGGCGCGGCGATCACGAAGGGCTCGTCATACAGCGGAGCAATGGCCAGGCCAGTGTCCGGGAAAGGCTCGGCCATGATGGCGCAGTCCAGCTCGCCGGTGCGCAGCATCTCCAGCAGCTTGGCGGTGAAGTTTTCCTGCAGCATTAACGGCATCTGGGGGTAGTGCTCGATGATCTGCCTGACCAGCTGGGGCAGCAGATACGGGCCGATCGTGTAGATGATGCCCAGGCGCAAGGCCCCGGCCAGCGGGTCCTTGCCGCGCTTGGCGATCTCCTTGATGGCGCCGGCCTGCTCAATCACCGACTGGGCCTGGCGCACGATGTCATCGCCCAGCGGCGTGACGGTCACCTCGCTGGCGCCGCGCTCGAAGATCTTCACATCTAGTTCTTCTTCTAGCTTCTTGATCGCCACGCTGAGTGTCGGCTGTGAAACGAAACAGGCCTCGGCCGCGCGGCCGAAATGGCGCTCGCGGGCCACGGCGACGATGTAGCGCAACTCGGTCAGTGTCATCGGGGAGGTCTCCTGTGCCTATGAGCCTACATTGTCCGGGTCTACGTGCAAACCC
>Ga0187843_10001392_pt1 | contig 15365 bp, 11 predicted proteins | sample SpaLakP09_SKY_43_FD_134516 | JGI IMG/M metagenome (GOLD analysis project Ga0187843, IMG submission 134516) | Oligotrophic lake water microbial communities from Sparkling Lake, Wisconsin, USA - SP09_SKY_43 | ecosystem: Environmental > Aquatic > Freshwater > Lake | place: USA: Sparkling Lake...
GCTGGCCGCGGCCAGCCGCATCCCCGGCTTCAAGGGCGTGGTAGCCGTGGTGCCCAGCGATGTGATCTGGGAAGGTTTTGACATGATGCAAGGCGCCCTGGCCCAGCCCTCGTTCAGCTGGCGTGGCGAGGCCCTGGCCTTCGTGCCCTACAAGGGCTATCAGGAAGAAGTGGCCGGTTTCATGAGCGGCCAGCCGGTGCGCCTGCGCCGCCCGCATGACGCTGGCCGTAGCGCCCAGCCTGAGCGGGCTGCCGCCGCGCGCATCGCGGTCGAGAAGATTGCCGCACCGCTGCTGCTGATCGCCGGCAGCGACGACCAGGTCTGGGACTCGGGCGGCATGGCCCGCACCATCGCCGCTCGCCGCGCCGCTGCTCAGCTGCCGACCGAGCTGCTGCTCTTCGAAGGCGCCGGCCATGGCATCACCGGCTTGGGCGAGCTGCCCACCACACTGAACAACGCAGGCCCGATGAAGATGGGGGGTGAGCCCGCCGCCGATGCCAAAGCCCAGCAGCAGGGCTGGCTGCGCAGCCTGAGCTTCCTGCGCGAAGTCTTGCAGTGAGCCGGGACTACAGCTTGGTCACGCCAGCTCAGCCACGATCGAACTTGAACACCGCCATGCTGGCCAGCAGGTTGGGAAAGGTGCGCACGGTCTGGCCGTTCTGGATGCCAAAGCTGTCGAGCACGCGCAGGCGGTTCTTGCGCGCCAGCACCTCAAAGTCGGCGTAGGTGCCGACGCGGATATTGGGCGTGTCGTACCACTCATAAGGCAGCACGCGCGTCACCGGCATGCGGCCCATCAGCACCTGGGCGCGGTTGGCCCAGTGGGCGAAGTTGGGGAAGCTGACGATGCCGATGCGGCCGACACGCGCGGTCTCGCGCAGCATGGCCTCGGTATTGCGCAGATGCTGCAAGGTTTCGAGTTGCAGCACCACGTCAAAGCTCTGGTCCTCGAAGATGGACAGGCCTTCTTCCAGATTGAGCTGGATGACGTTGACGCCGCGCTGGGCACAGGCCAGCAGATTGGCGTCGTCGAGCTCGACGCCATAACCGCTGCAGCCTTTGTGGCGGATCAGGTGGTCCAGCAAAGCGCCGGTGCCACAGCCGAGGTCCAGCACGCGCGAGCCTTCGGGCACCAGGGCGGCAATCTGTTGCAGGACCGAGCTCATTGCAGTTCTCCGGCGATGCGTTGGAAGTAAGCGCGCAGCACGCCGTGGTAGCGCGGGTCTTCGAGCAGAAAGGCGTCGTGGCCATGCGGGGCATCGATCTCCGCATACGAGACATCGCGCTTGTTGTCGAGCAAGGCCTTGACGATCTCGCGCGAACGGGCTGGCGAGAAGCGCCAGTCGGTGGTGAAGCTGGCCAGCAGGTATTTGCAGCGGGCGCTGGCAAAGGCACGGCTGAGGTTGCCGCCATGCTCTCGCGCCGGGTCGAAGTAATCGAGCGCGCGCGTGATCAGCAAATAGGTGTTGGCATCGAAGTAGTCGCTGAACTTGTCGCCCTGGTGGCGCAGATAGCTCTCGATCTGGAACTCGATGTCCTGGGTGCTGTAGCCCAGCTCGGAGGCGCGCAGCTCGCGGCCGAACTTCTGCTCCATCGCATCGTCGGACAGGTAGGTGATGTGGCCGATCATGCGCGCCACACGCAGGCCGCGCTTGGGCACCACGCCGTGCGCGTAGAAATGGCCGCCGTGGAAATCGGGGTCGGTGATGATGGCGCGGCGCGCCACTTCGTTGAAGGCGATGTTCTGTGCCGACAGGGCCGGCGCCGTGGCAATGGCGATGCAATGGCGCATGCGTTCGGGGTAGCGCAGCGACCAGTCCAGGGCCTGCATGCCGCCCAGCGAGCCGCCCAGCACGGCGGCCAGCTGCTGCACGCCCAGCGCGTCGAGCACGCGCGCCTGGGCATCGACCCAGTCCTGCACCGTCACCACCGGGAAGTCGGCACCGTAGACCTTGCCTGTGGCCGGGTTGATGTGCATGGGGCCGGTGGAGCCGAAGCAAGAGCCGAGGTTGTTGATGCCGATGACAAAGAACTTGTCGGTGTCCAGAGGCTTGCCCGGACCGATCAGGTTGTCCCACCAGCCTTCGCTCTTGTCCTGGCCTTCGTAGCTGCCGGCCACGTGGTGGCTGGCGTTCAGGGCATGGCAGACCAGCACGGCGTTGTTGCGCTCGGCATTGAGCGTGCCGTAGGTCTCGTAGACCATTTCGTAGTCGCGCAGCTCGGCGCCGCTGCGCAGGCGCAAGGGCTGGGCAAAGGCCATGCGCTGGGGGGTGACATGGCCGAGCTGTCCTGCATGGGGCATGGGGGACTCCTGAAAAAACAAAACCGGCGCCGCTGGGGGAAAGCGGACGCCGGCTGTGCGGAGTCCCTCTTTAGCGGCATTTTTTGAGCGCCCGCAATTCGGAACAAATCGGCGCTGAGTCGCAATTATAAGGAGCAAGCGCCGGGCGGCGCCGCCCCGATCACGGGGGCGTGCACAGGCAGTGGACGAAGGTGTTGAAGGGTCGCCCCGCCTCGGCACGCTCGGTGACGAAGGCCAGATCGCGCTGCATCTCTTGCGCCGCCTTGGGCAGCACGGTCGCCGCCTCGCCCAGGCCCAGCTCGGTGCGCACGGCCGCGGCGATCGAGGGCGCGACGATCTGGTCCAGGCTGGACAGCAGGCGTTCGACGCGACCCATCTCGCGCTCGACATAGCTCAGCGGCGGCGTGCCCTCGATCTTGGCCAGCTTGGCGGCGGCGCGCACGGCGTCGTCGAAACTGCCCAGGCGATCGATCAGGCCACGCTCCTTGGCCTGCGCGCCGGTCCAGACCCGGCCCTGCGCCACCGCGTGGATCTCGGTCACGCTCTTCTTGCGCGCCGCCGCGGTCTTGCCGGTGAACTCGTCGTAGATGTGGTTGATGCCTTGCTGCACCGTGGTGGCCAGGCGCGGGTCCAGCGGACGGCGCGGATCGAAGCCTCCCGCCAGCCAGCTCGTCGTGTAGCCGCCGGTGTGGACCGAGAGCTTGTCCAGCAGCTTGTCGCCCGTGGGCAGCATGCCGAAGACCCCGATGGAGCCGGTGATGGTGGCCGGGTCGGCGATCACCTGGTCCGAGGACATGGAGACCCAATAGCCGCCCGAGGCCGCCACATCGCCCATGGAGATGACGACCGGCTTGCCGGCCTTCTTCGTCAGCTCCAGCTCGCGGCGGATGACCTCGGAGGCGAACGCACTGCCGCCGGGCGAATTGACGCGCAGCACCACGGCCTTGACCTTGTCGTCCTCGCGCGCCTGGCGGATCAGCCGCGCGGTCGAGTCGCCACCGATGCGGCCGGGCGAGGCGTCGCCATCGACGATCTCGCCCTCGGCCACCACCACGCCGACGCTGTCACCCAGAGCGCTCTTGGGCTTGATATAGGCCTGGTAATCAGCCATGGTGACCTGACGGAAGCTCTTGCCCTTGTCGTCCTTGGCGCCGCGCGCCATCAGCAGCTCGCGCATTTCATCGCGGGTCTTGAGTCCGTCCACCAGCTTGGCTTGCAAGGCCAACTGAGCCGTGTCGCCCTTGAGCGCGGTCAGGGCCTCGGGCAGCGTGTCGATGCCCTTGGCGAGGCTGCCCTTGGGCAGCTTGCGCGCGGTCTCGACGGCCCCGGTGTAGCGATCCCAGAGGTCGTTGTAGAGGTAAGCCTCGGCCTCCAGAGCCTCCTTGGACGGGCTGTTGGCGAAGTAGGGCTCGGCCGCGTTCTTGAACGCGCCGACACGCAGCACATTGGCGCTCACGCCCAGGCGGTCCAGCGCGTCCTTGTAGTAGGCGCGGTAGCGTCCAAAACCCTCGATCTGCACGGTGCCCATGGGGTGCAGATACACCTCATTGGCACGCGAAGCCAGGTAGTAGGCGCGCTGGCTGTAGCCATCGCCGTAGGCCAGCACCGGCTTGCCCCTGGCCTTGAAGCGGTCCAGGGCCGCGGCCACCTCGCCCAGGCCGGCCAGGCCGGCGCCGGAGAACTCATCGAGGCTCAGCAGCACGCTGCCGATCTGCGGGTCCTGGGCGGCCGCGTCCAGCGTGTTCAGCACATCGCGCAAGCGCGTCTGGCGCTGATGGCTGCCTTGCAGCTGGGCCATGGCCTGGTCGCGGGCCGAGCCTGAGAACTGCTCGACCAGCGGGCCTTGCAGGTTCAGCACCAAGGTGGTCTTGTCCTTGAGCGGGGTCGGGCCCTGCGAGAACAGGCTGACGCCAATCAGCACCAAAATCAGCAAGAGCAAGAGATTGAGCAGCGCGCGCCGACTGGCATCCAAGAGCCACCAGACCTTGCCCACAGCCCACCACAGGCCCGAAAACACCTTCTTCACTGCCATGCCGGCTCCCGAATGAATGATGGACAGCCCGGCGGACGGCTCGCATCAGCCGCCTTCAGCCCGGGCCCTGCGCCGATTGTGCAGCAGGGCAAGCGCAGGGGCCGAAAGCCAGGGAGCCCGGCTCACACGGGCTGCGCGCCCTCGCTCCACAGCGGCAGCTTCTCCATCACCGCCTCGAACAAGGGCTGGGCCAGCAAGCCCTTGAGCCAGGCCTGCAGCGCCGGCACCGGCGCGGCCGCAAAGGCCTCAGGATCGACCGCTGCGAACTGGCGCACAAAGGGCAGCAAAGCCATATCGGCCAGGCCGCAGCGCGGCCCGCACAAAAAGGCGTGGCGCTGCAGCGCGGCCTCCATGGGCTGCAGCTGCAGCGCCAGTGCGGCTGCGAACATGGCCTCGGGCGCATCGGGTGGCTGCTGCCGCTGCGGGTATTTGTAGCGGTCGAGCAAACGCTTGAAGGGGCCGTCGTTGCGCTCGATCCAGGCCAGCTGCTCGGCCAGCGGCGCCGCGCTGAGCCAGCCGGCCGGATCGTTCTGTGCCAAAGCCCAGCGCATGATGTCCAGGCTCTGATCCAGCACCTGGCCGTCGGGCAGCACCAACACCGGCACCGTGCCCTTGGGCGAAGCCTGCAACAGAGCCGCCGGCTTGGCGCGCAGCTGGATCTCGCGGGCCTGCACCGCCAGGCCCGCCTGCCGCAAGGCCAGACGTGCCCGCATGGCATAGGGGCAGCGCCGGAAGGTGTAAAGCACAGGCAGCAAAGAAACGCTCACGGTCAATCAAGGAAGTGGAGGCGGACGATTGTGCGACACGCGCATCACCGGCCGCCGCCCACTGTGCGATGCGCCACCGGCGCGGCTTTCAACACCCCGGATCGCGGGGTTGTTGCCCCGGGTCAGGCCTGCACAATGCAGCGCTTGCCCTTGCTGATGCCCATGTCTTCCGTTTTCCTGCTGCGCCGCGCGTCCAAATCCCTCGAGTCCTCGCGCACAGCCCTGGCCGAAGATGGCCGCTGGCAGATCGCTGGCAGCAGCGAGCGCGCCACCGATTGCTTGCCCGCCCTGCGCGCCAGCCGCGCCCAGTTTCTGGCCTGCGATCTGCGCCTGGCCGACGGCCATGTGCGCCGCCTGCTGCAACAGCTGCGCCGCCTGCCCGAAGCGCCCAAGGTGCTGCTGCTCAGCTCCTGCGCCCACGACACCATGCTCTTCCACACCCTGGCCGATGGCGCCCATGGCTATATGGTCGAGTGCGAACGCGGCAGCAGCCTGCCGCACGCCCTGAGCCAGTTGCAAAACGGCCAGGCCCTGATGTCGCCCGAGCTGGCGCGCCAGACCCTGCAGAGCATGGGCCTGAGCCGCATCAGCCTGGAGCGCGCACAGGCCCTGTCCGCCGCGCAAGACCTGACCCCAGCCGTGGGCCCGGACTGCGAGCCCGATCAGGTGTTCAACGAACTGACCCGCGCCGATCAGCACCTGCTCAGCCTGATCGCCCTCGGCCGCCTGCCGGCCGAGATCGCCCAGCTCTGGCGTCTGGCCAGCGAGGACGTCGGCCGCCGCCTCAGTGCCATCTACGGCAAGCTGCACCGCTGGCAAGCGGCCCGCAGCCTGGATCTGGCGCTGGCCTGATCGCACGAGCAACAGTGCAGCCATGAAAAAGGCCTGCCATGCTGGCAGGCCTTGTTGCCGGTGCCCGGAAGCCCTCCGGGTTCAGACCACCGAACGACGGCGACGGACCAGCAGACCAACCGCCCCCATGCCTGCCAGCATCAGGATGTAGCTGCTGGGCTCTGGCACCGGCACGGCCACCAGGGCGTCGACCGAGCTTTCAAAGGCTGCTTCGCTCAAGCCGCGGTTGAAGACGATGTAAAAGGCGTCGGAGGCCGCGTAGTCGTCCGACTTCAGCCTCAGCTCGATCAAGTAGGCGCCCACAGGTGCGTTGGGCGTCACCGACATCTTCAGATGGTCATGGATGGTGCCGGCCGCGGAAACCTCGGAGACATACTGAGTCTCACCCTGGCTCACACCCCCGAGGGTCCAGGTGGTCGGTGCATCCTGGTAGACATCAGCGATGGTCACGCCAAGGCCGGCCGACGGGGTGCCCCAGTTCGCGCCATTCCAGAAACTCAGGGCACCCAGGCCCTCGAAGGAGATCAATGCGCCCGGCTTGAGCACGCTTCCGGCCTGGGTCTGAAAGCCGGGGTCCTTGGTGGCCCAGGGGCCGCTGGCGAGGTCACCGAAGTCGGCTTCGTAAATGTTGAAGCCGGTCACCCCGTGGGTTTCAAAGTGCGAGCCGCCAACGGTCAATTTGCCATTGACGGCCGAAACGGCGATGTCGCCCGCGTGGTCTTCACCTGCGACGGCCCAGACCGGCAGCACAGCAAGGGCCGCAAAGGCCAGCTTGATAGACAGTTTCTTCAGCATGAACAATCTCCTAGCAGTGATTTCAGATGGAAGGCATGGATCGATTTGAGGGTAAGAAAACCCCATTAATTATGCAACTCACTTGCATTTAAAGGGTCGATCACCCCCTAATTGAAGGGTCCGCTCTGCGCCCCGCCGAATGGCGCCGCAAGACGCCCCACAGCAGCAGCAAACCCAGGAGCCAGACGCCAGCCGAGGCCGGCTCGGGTACCGGCGATGCCTGGATGAAAGCTTCGCGCGCACGCAGGAAGGCTGCCTCATCCAAGCCGCGGTTCAGGATCATGTAGAACGGGTCAGAGCTCAGGTAGTCCGCTGAGTTCAGACGCAAAGTGATCTGGTAGGCACCGACCGCGGCACCTTCGGTGATCGAGAACACCAGGTGCTCATGCAGCTTGCCGGATGCGCTGGTTTCCCCCAGCAACTGGCTGGCCCCCGGGATCACCCCGACGTACGACCAGATACTGTCCGCCTCCAGGTAATCGGACACCTTCAGCTGCGTGCCGTCCGGAGCCAGGCTCCAGCCAGCACCGTCCCAGAAGCCGAGCGCGCCCAGGCCTTGGAAGCCGATCTCCACCCCAGGCTTGAGCCGCTCGCTGCCCTGAGTCTGGAAACCGGGGTTGCTGGTGGCCCAAGGGCCGTGAAAGAGATCGCCGAGATCGGCGCGGTAGATGTTGAAGCCCGTGGAGGCCTGAATCTCGACCCGCTGTCCGCCCAGCTTCAGCTGCCCCTCGCGGGCGAACACGGCCACATCGCCGGCGTGGTCAGCTGCCCAGGCCGATGCCGCCGCGCTTGCAACCAGCAGGCCTGCGCCTAAGCCTCGAAGCATCGTTCTTGTTTTCATCATTCCTTTCCTCACTCCTCACTCAGTCAAATCAAACACAAAACCAAACGCTCCGACTCAGCGGCGCGGACGCTCCCAGGGCAGCTGAACCGACGGGGTCCAGGGCGAAGTCGGCGCACGCGCCGGCGGCAAGGGTTTGACCGGTGGCGGTTGACACAGCGCCTCGGTCGCCTCGCTCCAGCGGCCATCGGTGCAACGGAAGCTGGCCGAACCGGTGTTGGGCGCCAGGCCATCCAGCAACTGAAGCTGGCTGCCCGAGGGACTGGCGGGCGCCGTCGCCTCGCAGCGCTCGCCCGCTTGCACCCAGCTCAAGGCCTGCGCCGCACAGGGCTTGGGCGCTGGCGCCTGGCAGCTGGCTTCGCTGGCGCCACCCCATTGCCCTTGCTGGCAGGCAAAGCGAGCAGAGCCGGTCAGCGGCTCCTGCGAATCCACCGCCACACGGCTGCTGCCGGACGCCGTCTCGGGCAGGACGGCGCTGCAGACCAAGCCACCGAGATCCCAGCTCAGCATGCGGCTGGGGCAGGCTGGCGGAAGTGCTTCGCTGCAACGGGGCGCAGTGCCGGAGGCGCTCCAACGCCCATCGCTGCAGAGGTAGCTGGCCTGACCCGTGGTCGGAGCCGCGCTGTCCAGCACGGTTTGCGTCGCCCCCGAGGCGGCCGCGAGCAAGCGGGCCGAGCAACTGGCGCCGGCCTCACTCCAGCTGACGGCTTGCGCAGGGCAAGCGGCCAAGACCTGCGGCGCGCAACGGGCTCGCAAGGGCCCGCTCCAGCGGCCGTCCTGGCAGCTGAAGCTGGCATCGCCCACTGAAGGGCCCGTCTGATCAAACAGCTGCTGCTCTGCGCCCGAAGGTGCCGCCGCGGCGCTGGCACTGCAACTGTGGCCATCCACCGTCCAGCTCAAGCTCTGCGCCGTGCAGGCTGCCGGCGGCGGCAGGGCACAGCTGGCAGCCGATGGCGCGCTCCATTGGCCGCTGCGGCACTCGAAGCGAGCCGCACCGGTGGCGGGCGCCTGGCGGTCTTCGACCTGCACGCTCGAGCCCAAGTTCGTTGCGCCGGCGGCGCCCGAGCAGCTGACGCCACCCACGCTCCAGCTCAGCTGCTGCGCCGCGCAGACGGGAGGTGGCGGCACCGCGCAGCGGCTTTGGCTGGGGGCACTCCATTGCCCCGCCAGGCAGCTGAAGCTGGCCTCACCCACAGCGGGCGCGAGGCTGTCACTCAGCACCACGCTCTGCCCGGACTCGGTCCGCAGGGCGGCGGCACTGCAGCTCTGGCCCTCCACCGTCCAGCTCAGGGTTTGCGCCGAGCAAGCGGACGGAGGCGGCAGGCTGCAGCTGGCTTGGCTGGGCGCCCCCCAGCGGCCACTGCTGCAGCTGAAGCGCGCGCTGCCGGTGGCTGGGGCAATCGCGTCCTCGAGGGTGATCGTGGCACCCGAGGCCGCCTCCTCCGCGGTGGCCGAGCAGCTCGCCTCGCCCACCGACCAAGTCAAGGTCTGGCCGGCGCAGGGCGGATTGATGCGCGCCGCAAAGGCCTGCTGCATCTGCTGCGTGTTGATGCCGGCCTCGAAGATGACGTGGAAGGGCTGGGAGGCCAGGTACTTGGGCTGGCCCGCGACCAGAACCGGAGACCACAGCTCCAGGGTCACCAGATAGGCGCCCACCGGTGGTGTGCCACTGCTGGCCGAGATCTTCCAGTCGAGGTGGGAATGGAAGGTGCCGCCGGTCTTGGTTTCATCGATCAAGGCCGTCAGCGGGCCGGCAACGCCTTGCAAATCAAAACGCGTGCCCGCGGCATAGTAGGCGTACTGGTCTGCCCAAAGCGTGGGGTTGGTGCTGTAGCCCAGCACCACTTCGGGCGGGATGCCGCCGAACAAAGTGATCTTGACGCCCGTTGGTGCAGCACCCCATTTGCCGGTCGCGGGCGACCAGTACTGCAGGCGGCCGAGGGCCCGAAAGTGGATCTGCTCCCCCGACGTGAACCATCCGGTGAAGGCCTGAAAGCCAGGGTTGGCCGTGGCGTATTTGCCACCAGGAAAGTCACCGAAATAGGCTGGAAACAGGCGATAGCCCGTGAGCCCGTCGATGGGCAGCTGCCCCGCCAAGCCGAGGTCGCCGTAAAAGTCGGTCTCGATGCGACTGCCCGCCACCGGGCCTTTGTCGGTGCGCAGCTCGACGTCGAAATGCTGCGCCCAAGCACTGCCCCCCAGACCGGCGAGCGCCAAGCCAAGAAACCCGGCCCGCAGCAGATGGGCAAGCACAGCGAAAGCGGACATGAATCAATATTTAATGCAAATGAGTTGCATATAATAATGCAAGTTGCTTGCAAGTAACCAAACACCTCAACAGCACGCATTCCCGCAGAGGCGCCCGCTCGTTGTGCAACCCGGGCCCGCCGCCTTTAGACTCGATGAACGCCAACCTCGCAAACCCGCGCCGGGCGCAGCAGCTGCTGCCTTTGGCCTTTCTCCTGCACACCGCGGCCAGCTGGGCCCAGAACCCTCCCGCCGAGCCCAGCAAAACCGAGGCGCAAGCTCTGCCCACGGTCAAGCTGCAGGGGCGGCAGCAGCGCAGCTCGGAGCTGGCCGGGCCCACCACCCAGCTGAGCGGCGACGAGCTGCGCAACAAGGCCTCGGCCACCCTGGGCGCTACTTTGCAAGATGAACTGGGCGTGGCTAACTCCAGCTTCGGGCCCAATGTTGGCCTGCCCATCATCCGCGGCCAAGGCGGTTCACGCGTCAAAGCCCTGGTGGGCGGCGGCGGCGCTCACGACGCCTCCACCCTCAGCGCCGACCACGGCGTGATGGTCGAAGCCGGTCTGGCGCAGAGCATCACCGTGCACCGTGGGCCCTCGGCGATCCGCCATGGCGGCGACGCTATCGGCGGCGCGGTTGAGATCGAGTACGGCCGCATCCCGGAGCAGCGCCCAGTAGGCCTCAAGCTGCAAAGCGAAGGCCGCGCAGGGGGCGGCGGCACCCTGGGCTTGCTGCGCGCCCAGGGCGGCTGGGGCGGGTCCGCAACGCCGGACGGCAACGAGGGTGCCAGGCCTCGCAATGGCTGGGCCTGGCATCTGGACGCCCATGGGCGGCGCAAGGATGAGGCCCGAATCCCGGGCTGGGCCATCGATGAAGAGGCGGTCAAACAACAGTTCTTCCTGGTCAGCGGCCGCAACACCTGGGGCCACATTCCCAACAGCGACGCACGCAGCTCGGGCGGTGCCGCGGGCCTGAGCTCCGTCTTTGATGCTGGTTATGCCGGCGTCTCAGCAGCCACCATGCGCATCAACTACGGCCTGCCTCCGGGTGCCCATTCGCACAACCATGGCGGCGGCAGCTCGCCCCCCGGCGAACCGGCTGAGCCCGCCATCCGCATCCAAGCAGAGCAGCAGCGCCTGGACCTGAAATCAGCCATCAAGCTCGGCGGCGCTTGGGCCCGAGAGCTCAAGCTGCACCTGGCCGACACCCGCTACCGCCACGACGAGCTGAACCGGGGCGTCAGCGAGACCGAGTTCCGCAACGAGGTGCAGGAAGGCCGGCTGGAGCTCGAACACAGTCTGGCCCCTGTGCACTGGGGCAGCCTGGGGCTGCATCTGCAGAATCGGCGCTTCTCGGCCCTCGGCCTGGAGGCTTTTGTGCCCCGGACCCGAATCGACAGCGCCGCCCTTTACGCCATTCAAGGCTTGAAACAGGAGAACTGGACCCTGGAGCTGGGCCTGCGCGCCGACTGGCGCCGCAGCCGCCCCCAGCCTCAGGCATCCAGCTTCGGCATCGAGGTGCAACTGCCCGAGCGGCGCTTCACCTTCGGCAACCTCTCGCTGGCTCTGACTCGACAGCTCGGCGATGGCAGCGTGAGCCTGACGCACTGGCGCGCCAGCCGCGCACCCGATGTGCAAGAGCTGTACGCGCTGGGGCCTCACATCGCCACCCGCACCTATGACTTCGGCAACAGCGCGCTGCGGCTCGAGACCCTGCGCGGCTGGAACCTGGCGCTGCGCCAGCAATGGGGCAGTCTGGGTTTTCAGGCCAATGCCTTCCGCTACGACAGCGAGGACCACATCTACCAGCGCAGCATGGGCGTCTTCTACGCGGCCGAGAAGAAGCAGTTTCGCGCCCTGTGCGCACAGCTGGATCAATGCCTGCCAGTGACGCGCTACGAGCAAGAGCATGCCCGCTTTCACGGCTTTGAGGCCGAGCTCAAGCAAGAGCTGCTCGATCTGGGCGCAGAAGGCGCCGCCGGCGACAGCCTACAGCTCTCGCTGCTGGGTGACCGGCTGCGCGGCCGCCTGGACCGCCTGGGCCAGGACGTGCCGCGTCAACCCGCCCCGCGCTGGGGTGTACGCCTGGAGCTGCTGCGAGGCCCCTGGCAGGCCGAGCTGCGCCGCATGCACAGCCTGGCCCAGCGCCACCCGGGTGAGAACGAGACTGACACCGCGGCATCGACACAGTGGCACGCCTCGCTGCGCTGGAGCGGTCGCCTGGATTCCGGCCTGCAGCTCAGCACTTATGTGCTGGGCCGCAATCTGAGCAATCAGGAGGTGCGCAACAGCACTTCCTTCCTGCGCAACTACGCCCCCGAACCCGGCCGAAGCATTGAGCTGGGCGCCGAACTGAGGTACTGACCCATGGCCCGCCACCGCGCACATCCACCGCTGACGCTGCACCAAGAGCGCCCCACCCTGCACCGCGCCTTGCACCGGACTTTGCCACTTTGGCAGTTGCAGCCACAGCTGCGCCTGAGCGTTCTAGCGGGCGCCCTGTGCCTGGTCGCCTGCGGCGGAGGCAACACAGTGGACGAGCCTGCATCCTTCAAGCTGCTGCCCGACGACTTGGTGGGCGCGCCTTGCGCTGGCTGCCGCGAGGGCTTTCTGATCGGGCAGGCGCATGACGGCGTGGCCTTGGCCGATGCCGATGTGCTGCTGATCGACGCGCAAGGCCAAACCGCCCGAGGCCGCACCGATGCGCAAGGTCGTTATGCCATTGCCACCACCGGACTCAGCGGCGCCCTGCTGGTGCAGGTCAACGGCCTGAGCAGCGGCGAGTCGGTGCAGCTGCACTCGCTGGCCGTGGCCGTGGATGTGGGCAACCGCGCCGTCCATGTCTCGCCCCTGACCGAGCTGATGGCAGCCTTTGTGCTCGGCGGCGCACCGCAGGACCTGCTGCAACAGGGCCGAATCGACTTCATGCGCATCAACGCCACCAGCTTGCGCAGCGGCCAGGACCGGGTTCGCCATCTCGTCCAGTCGTCCTGGGCGGTGATCGCCGGCGCCAGCGCTGCAGCGCCCGATCTGCGCAATGGCGAGCAAGGGCCGGCCCACCAAGGCATGGGAGCGCTGGCGTCTTTGATCGAGCTGCAGCGCGTGGCCTCTGCCTACCGCCTGAGCGGCGTAGCAGGCGATGCCGCTGCCCAGGCCGGCGTACAGGTGGACCCGGTGGCCTCCAGCGTCGACGCGGTGCTGCCTGCGCCCAGCACAGCCCAAGCGACGGCACTGCAGGCAGGGTTGGCGGCTTTGCCGGACTTGGAGCAGTCGCTGGCGCGCTTCAGCCAGCTGCTTCAGAGCGGCCAAGCGCCCAATGCCCCCGAGCTGCAGGCCTGGCTGGCGCCGGAGTTTCGCCACACCGGGCTGGACGCCGCAGCCTTCATCGACCAAGTTTTGCTGCAAACCGATCCGGGCGAGGCGCCCGGCAGCAGCCTGCGCGGTGTGCGCTTTGAGCGGCCACGTCTGGTGCAAGTGGACAGTGCGGATCGACTGCGGGTGCGCGTGCAGCTGAGCCTGCCGGCCCCGGCCCTGCCGCGCAGCGAGACGCTGTGGATGCGCAAGGTCGGCGACCGCTGGCTCTGGGAGGGCGATGGCCAGACCGGCCTGGTGCGTCTGCGCCATCTGTCCATCCTTGGGCCCAAGCCACGCGAGGCCGCCGATCTGCTGGCCTTGCCGGGCATGCGTTGCGCCGCCAGTGGGGCGGCAGACACACGCTGCGCCGTCGAAGGTGGCCAGGGCGATGCGCCCAGCGGCGGCCAGCTGGACTACGGCAGCCCGCAAGGCGAGCAGTTCGGCCTGCTGGCCCATTACCGCTCCGAGGCCGGCAGCTGGCAAGAGCGCCTGCAGATGGCGCGCCAGCGCACGCGGCTCTTGGCCACGCCCAGCGCTCAGGTCAGCCAGCATCTTGCGTTTGAGGTGGACGCCCGCCGCATCGACCCACGCGTCAGCCAGGTGCGGGTGCAGGGCACCGGCCTGCCCGAGCAGGGCCTGAGCCTGGTGCGCCCGGCCGAAGGGCAGGGGTTCGAACAGATGACCCTGGCCGACAGCCCGGAGCAGGACTGGCATGCCCTGCGCACCGACCGCTGCCCGGGCAGCGGCAGCAGCGCAGCCGAGCACACGGTCTGCCAGGCGAACTGGGCCAAGGCCCAGGTGGGCGAGGTCTACCGATTCAGTTTCTTTGATGCCCAGGGTCGCTTGCTGCAAACCCAAACAGCGCGTCTGCCCGCCCCACCCGCGCCGGCGGCGCAGTTGCAGGCCCAGGCTTCGCAGTGGTTCGCGCGTTTCGATTTGCAAGCGGAGCCGGCACAGCAGCCGCTCTACGCCCGCGTGCTGGACCCGGAGCGCCGCCAGCAGGCGCTGGACTATCGCTGGGCATGGCTAGCCCCCAAGGGCGCCTCACAGCAGCTGGTGGGCGCAAAGTTGGAGCTTCATTGGGGGCACCCCGAGACCGGGGCGCAAGGTCAGCTGCAACTGCCGCTGAGTGCCCGAAGCCTGCACGCAGCAGGAAGCCACTTGCTGCCAGCGCAGCTCTTGCCGACAGCGGCCCTGCCCACGGGCGCCCTGCCGGTATGGCTCAGCGCCCGCCTGAGCAGCCGCGACGCTCAAGGCAATCTCTATATGCACTACATCGCCCCGAACAACCCCTTCTGAGGCGCTAGGTCAACGCAGCTTGGCCTGTGGCTGCGTGCCGCAGTCGGCACATTGGCCGTGCACGTTCAGATCAACCGCCGCCACGGCAAAGCCCTCGGGCACCGCCGGTTGGCGCGGCGGCTTGGCCGGCAGGCAATAGACCCGGCCGCAATCATCACAGTGGAAATGGGCATGGCCCTGGTGCTGAGCAGCCTGCTGCATCAAGGCGTAGCGGCTGACCCGGTCGTCACCCACGGCCTTGCTCAGAACTCCGGCCTCAGCGAGGGCGTCGAGGGTGCGGTAGAGAGTGACCGCATCGATGGCCTGGGGCAACTCGGCTTCGATGTCTGCGTGGCTGAGCGCACGGGTGGCCTGCTCAAACACCGCCAGCACGGCCAAACGGTTGGGCGTGACACGCAGGCCAAGGGTGGCCAGACGCTCCCGCCGCGCCTCCAGCCGCGCCTCTTCTTGTGGGGCACGGGCAGGGGCGGACGGGCTGGCACTGGGCTTGCGTGTCTTCATGCCGCAATTCTAGGGGCGACCTGCCCGAAGGCAGGCCCCGGAGGCATCAGGGCGTGACACGGCCCAGATGCTGCAGCCAGAAGGCTTCGTACTTGCGGTGCCAGCCGACGGTCTTGACGGCGCCGCCCATGCCGTGCTCGCCCTCGGGATCGAGGAAGAGGTCGACCAGGCCTTCCTTGCCGGTTTCGAGCAGGGCGCGGTAGACGTTGACCGTGTCCTGGTAGAGCACGTTCGGGTCCATCATGCCGTGCACCAGCAGCAAGGGCTTGCGCAGGCCCTTGGCCATGGGGATCAGCGAGTACTTGCGCAGCACGGGCTTGCTGCGGTCGACCTTGCCGATGGTGCGGCCGCTGTACCAGCTGTTGTAGTTCTCCCA
>Ga0187843_10001395_pt1 | contig 15326 bp, 9 predicted proteins | sample SpaLakP09_SKY_43_FD_134516 | JGI IMG/M metagenome (GOLD analysis project Ga0187843, IMG submission 134516) | Oligotrophic lake water microbial communities from Sparkling Lake, Wisconsin, USA - SP09_SKY_43 | ecosystem: Environmental > Aquatic > Freshwater > Lake | place: USA: Sparkling Lake...
CCCACTCGCGTCGCGGCCAAGGCCGGGGCAGCATCAGTCCCACTTCCAGTCCCAGTCGCACGCTCAAACGCCTGTCGCCTACCGGTGCGGCCATCGCGCTCCTGCTCGCCGCGGCCACACCGGGCCCGCTCAGCGCAGCAGCTCCTGCCGTGCCTGCGCTGGCCGGCGAGCCCGTGGTCCATGGCTTCATCGTGCGCTTGAAGCAGGACCTGACACCGGGTCGCAGGCACGCACTGGCGGCGACCGATCGCATGGCAGCGGTGCTCAACGAGAATGCCCTGGCGCTGAGACCGGTGCGCGCCATCGGTGAGCAGTGGCAGCTGCTGCAGGGCGACGCCCCGCTGAAGGGCGCGGAGGCGCGCGCGATGGCGCAGCGCCTGCGCAACGATCCACGCGTGCTCGATGTGGTCCCCAATGTGCACGAGCCCCGGGCAGCCGTGCCCAATGACACCCTGTATGCCAGCGAGCAGTGGTGGCTGGCAACCCATTCCGTCCCTGCCAACGCCGGCGTGGCCAACTTCCCCAAGGCCTGGGATCGCAGCACCGGGGCGCCGGTGTCCGGCGCCGCGCCGATCGTGGCCGTGCTGGATTCCGGCTATACCAGCCACCCGGACCTGAATGCCAACCTGGTCGGACAGGGCTATAACTTCGTCTCCAAGGTCGAGTACGCCAACAACGGCGTGGGCCGCAGCAATGACGCGGTCGATCCGGGCGATGCCCTGACCCAGGCCGAGTTCGACGGCAACAAGGCCCTGTGGGACGGCTGCAGCGTCAGTGCCAACAGCAGCTGGCACGGCACCATGATCGCCGGACAGCTGGCGGCGGTGACCAACAACAACGCCGGCGTGGCCGGCATCAACTGGGCCGGTCGCGTGCTACCGGTGCGGGTCGCTGGCAAGTGTGGCGCGGCTGTGGCCGATATGGTGGACGGCATGCGCTGGGCCGCCGGACTGCCTGTGGCCGGTGTTCCGGTCAACCCCAACCCGGCCAGGATTCTGGTGGTTGGCTTTGCCGGCGTGACCTCCTGCAGCATCAGCGACCCGAATGCCGATGTGGCCAGCGCGGCACGCCTGTACACCGACACCATCAAGGAGTTGCGCGCCAAGAACGTGCTGATCGTGGCCGCAGCGGGAAATCTGCGCGGCGCCGTCGGGCGCCCGGCAAACTGTGAGGGCGTGATGGGCGTGGCCTCGGTGAACCGCCAGGGCTTCAAGGCCATCTACTCCAACTTCGGCTCGCAAGTCGCCCTGGCCGCGCCAGGCGGTGATGGAGACTACGGGCGCACCTGCGATGCCCTGCTGGCAGACAGCGGCGTCACCACCACCAGCAACACCGGCAGCAAGGCACCGGTCAGCTATGGCTACGCCGCCGGCAGCGGCACCAGCTTCGCCGCGCCCATGGTGGCCGGCGTCGCCTCGCTGATGCTGGCACAAAACCCCGCATTGACGCTTGCTCAGCTGGAGGATGGCCTGAAGCGCTCGGCCAGGCCTCACGTCAAGGTGCCGGACCTCGGCGAATGCTCGACGACCACCAACAACAGCCGCTGCGGCTGCACGCCAACCACCTGCGGCACCGGCCTGCTGGATGCCGAGCAGGCACTGGGCTATGCCGCCAACCCCGCCAGTTGGGTGGCACCCACCACGGCAGCAGCGAGCTTGACCAGCGCAGCGCTGAAGAGCTGCGCCGTGGTGCAGGTTCCGCCGACACCTACACCTACACCTACACCCACGCCGACTCCCACGCCCACGCCGACTCCCACGCCCACGCCCACACCTACGCCTACGCCTACGCCCACACCTACACCTACACCTACACCTACACCTACACCCACACCCACGCCTACGCCTACGCCTACGCCGACTCCCACCCCTACCCCCACACCTCCCCCGGCAGCTGGCGGCGGTGGTGGCGGTGCGATGAGCTGGGGCTGGCTGCTGGGCCTGGCCTTGGCGGTGCCGGGTCTGGCCATGGGCCGACGCGAGTCGACGGACGACAGGGGCCGCGGCGCGGATTGAACGTGGCGGCACAGCCGCCACTTTCATGACATCTGACCCAAGCTGGCCCGACTGATAAAGGTTTTTATCATTTCACCGGTACACAATCGACGCGCAGCGTCAGATCGGCTGACGCACCAACCGGGTGTCACCGATGAAGGTCAAACAAGCAATCCTGCGCGAGCTTGACAGCGCGGGCTCTGAGCTGGCGGCCTTGACCGCCATCAACCCTGGTCTGGTGATCGTGTTCGGCGCGATCGCCTGGCTCAAGGCGATGGCGGCACCGCTGGCAGCGCAGTTTCCGGCGGCCATGCGCATCGGCTGCTCGACGGCTGGCGAAATCTCCACCGAGGGCGTCAGCGACGACAGCTGCGTGGTCACGGCGCTGCGGCTGGACAAGTCCAGCGCGGTCGAGGCCTCGACCCGGCTGATCGACATGGCCGACTCGCACGCCGCCGGGCGCCGCCTCAGCGAACAGCTGCCGCAGCAGGGCCTGCGCGCGGTGCTGGTGCTGGGGCAGGGCGTGGCCGTCAACGGCAGTGCGCTGATACTGGGCATGGCCGAGGTGCTGGGGCGGCACATTCCCATCACCGGCGGACTGGCGGGCGACGCCGCCGCTTTCCAGGAAACCTGGGTGCTCGACAGCAGCGGCCTGCACAACGACCGCTTGGTCTGCGTCGGCCTCTACGGCGATGATTTGTGTTTCTCGCACGGCTCCTTCGGCGGCTGGTCGCCCTTCGGCCCGGCGCGGCGGGTCACCCGCTCGGTGAACAATGTGCTGTTCGAGCTCGACGGCGAGCCGGCGCTGGCTGTCTACAAGCGCTACCTCGGCGACTATGCCAAGGACCTGCCCGCCTCCGGCCTGCTGTTTCCCTTCGCCATGCTCGGCAGCGACCATGCCGAGATCGGCCTGATACGCACCATCCTCGCCGTCAGCGAGACCGACGGCAGCCTGACCTTGGCCGGCGACATCGACCCCGAGGGCTATCTGCGCCTGATGCATGCCAGCACCGATGCGCTGGTCGAAGGCGCCGAGGCAGCGGCCCAGGCCGCCGTGCAGATGCTGCAGGGCTCCGGCGAGGGTCTGGTCCTGCTGGTCAGCTGCGTGGGCCGCAAGTTGGTGATGGGCGGCCGCGTCGACGAAGAGATCGAGGCGGTGGCCGACGTGTTCGGTCAGGGGGCGGTGCTGGCCGGCTTCTATTCCAATGGCGAAATCAGCCCGTTCACCGGCAATCTGGAGTGCAAGCTGCACAACCAGACGATGACCATCACCCACATCGCCGAGCGCTGAGCCGCCCACCCGCAGCGAGACGACCGCCCCTGTCAACCATGCCCATGCACAAACTGCTCGCCAGGCAGACCAGGCGCCTGCTCGGCTGCGAAGAAGCCCGTCTGCCCGCCGTGCTGGAGGAACTGGGCGACCTGGCCGCCCTGCCCCAGCTCTCGCCCGAGGCGGCCAGGCTGCTGCAGGGGCTGGGTGCATTCCTGGCGCGGGTGGACGGCGCCTATGAGCAGAGCGATCGCGATCTCGACCTGAAGAGTCGCAGCCTGGAGCTGAGCTCGGTCGAACTGACCTCCACCAACGAACGCATCCGCAAGGAGCTGTCCAGCCGCATCCGCGCGATCGAATCACTGCGCGAGACGGCGCAAAGGCTGATGCAATCGATCAATGCCGATCTGGCGCCGCTCAGCGACGACAGCCTGGAGTCGCTGTCGCGCCTGATGTCGGACCTGGTGCGCCAGCGCGAGGAAAGTCAGCGCAGCCTGCAGGCGGCTCTGGCCGAGCTGGCGAACCAGAAGTTCGCCATGGACCAGCACGGCATCGTCAGCATCACCGACGTGGCGGGGCGCATCGCCTACGTCAATGACAAGTTCTGCGAGATCAGCGGCTACAGCCACGACGAGCTGCAGGGGGCCGACCACCGGCTGATCAACTCCGGCTTCCACCCGAAGAGCTTCTTCGCCGATCTGTGGCAGACCATCCTGGCCGGCGAGGTCTGGCACGGCGAGGTCTGCAACCGGGCCAAGAACGGCAGGCTCTACTGGGTGCAGGCGACCGTCGTGCCGCTGAAGGACAAGCAGGGTCGGCCGATCCAGTTCATCGCCATCCGCACCGAGATCACCCAGCGCAAGCTGATGGAGTCGGCGATACAGGCCGCCGAGGCCCGCCTGCGCGACATCACCAATGCGGTGCCGGGCGTGCTCTACCGCTGCCTCGTGAACCCAAGCACAGGCAAGACGCGCTATACCTTCGTCAGCGACCGGCTCAAGGAGATCCGCGGTCTCGATCCGGCCCAGCTGCTGGCCGACGGCAGTCTCTCGGCGCAGCAGATCGTGCCGGCGGACCGCGAGCGCTGCCTGCAAGGCGTGCTGCAAGCCGCTGCCCAACGCAGTGCCTGGCGGGACGACTACCGCATCACCCTGCCCAACGGCGAGCCGCGCTGGCTGCGCGGCGAGATCCGCCCGGAAGCTGCCCTGGCCGATGACGGCTCGACCGTCTTCACCGGCATCTGGCAGGACGTGACTCAGCTCAAGCAGGCCAGCGCGCGGCTGCGCGAGATCACGCAAAGCATTCCGGTGGCCGTGTTCCAGGCCCACCTGGCCCCCGACGGCCGGCGCAGCGTGCCCTTCATCAGCCCGGCCCTGGAGCGCTTTTGCGGCGTGCCGGCCGACGAGGTGATGCTTCATTCCGGCGCCATGGCCGCGCGGGTGCATCCCGACGACGGTGCCCGCGTGCTCGCCTCCTTCATGGCCTCCGCGCGCCAGCTCGCGCCCTGGTCGCTGGACTTCCGCGTCCTGCACCGCCACAGCGGCGCCACCGTCTGGCTGCACGGCGAGTCGCAGCCGCAGCGCGCGGAGGACGGCGGCATTCTGTGGAACGGCTATCTGGCCAATATCTCCGAGGCCAGACAGGTGTCCGAGGAACTGCGCCGGGCCAAGGAAGACGCCGAGGCCGCCAACCGCGCCAAGTCGGACTTCCTGGCCAATATGAGCCACGAGATCCGCACCCCGATGAACGGCATCATCGGCATGACCGAGCTGGCCCTGGACGGTGAGCTCAGCGATGAGCAGCGCGAGCATCTGGGCGTGGTCAGGTCCTCGTCGGAGGCGCTGCTGCGCGTCATCAATGACATCCTCGACTTCTCCAAGATCGAGGCCGGCAAGCTGCTGTTCGAGAAGATTCCTTTTCACCTCGGCAGCACCCTGGGCGAGACCCTCAAGGCCATGGCCGCGCGCGCCGGCGACAAGGGGCTGGAGCTGGTCTGTGACGTAGCGCCCGAGGTGCCGATGCGGGTGCTAGGCGACCCGGGGCGACTGCGCCAGATCCTGGTCAACCTGATCGGCAACGCCATCAAGTTCACCGAGCGGGGCGAGGTCGTGGTGCGCCTGGGTCTAGGGCCAACCGAGGACGGTCAGGAGCAGTTGCACTTCAGCGTCAGCGACACCGGCATCGGCATACCGGCGGACAAGCTGCGTTCGATCTTCGACGCCTTCTCGCAGGAGGATGGCTCCATCACCCGCCGCTACGGCGGCACCGGCCTGGGTCTGACCATTTCGTCCCGCCTGGTCGAGGCGCTGGGCGGCCGCATCTGGGTGGACAGCGAGCCCGGCCGCGGCAGCCAGTTCCACTTCACCCTGCGGCTGGACCGCGATCTGGCGACGCCCGACGCCGGGCCCGAACCGATCGAGCTGCAAGGCCTGACCGCCCTGGTGGTGGACGACAGCCAGGTCAACCGCGATGTGCTGTGCCGCCTGCTGCAAGGCCTTGAGGTCGAGGTGCTGCAAGCCGATGGCGCCGATGGCGCCCTGGCCGAACTGCGCCGCGCACAGGCCGAGGGCCGGCGCTGCGACCTGATACTGCTTGATGCACTGATGCCGAACGAGGACGGCTTCGCCACCGCCGAGCGTATTGCCGCCGAGCTGCCCTGCCTGGCCGCGGTGCCACGGGTGATGCTGTCCTCGGCCGGGCTGAGGGGCGAAGCCCTGCGCTCGCGCCGCAGCGGCTTTGCCGCCTATCTGTCCAAGCCCTTCACGCGAGATGAACTGGTGCAGGTGCTGGCGCGGGTGATGGGCAGCCCCGCACCGGCCCGGCCGTCCGGGCTGGTCACCCGCCACAGCGCGCCGCAGACCGGCGCCTCGCTGCAGGTGTTGCTGGTCGAGGACCATCCGGTCAACCAGAAGTTGGCGGTGAAGCTGCTCACACGCTGGGGGCACAGCGTCACGGTGGCGGCCAACGGGCAGCTCGCGCTGGATGTCCTGGGCCGGGACCGCTTCGATCTGATCCTGATGGACATGATGATGCCCGTGCTCGACGGCCTGGAGGCGACGCGGCGCTTCCGCGCTATCGAGCAGGGACCGCGCACGCCCATCATCGCAATGACGGCCAAGGCCATGCAGGGAGACAGGGACAGCTGCCTGGCCGCCGGCATGGACGACTACATTTCCAAGCCGATCGAGGTGGCCGAGTTCCAGCGCCTGGTGCAACGCTATGTGCCGGGCTTGCAGGGGGCGCCCGGCGCCGCTGCCGAACCGGCTCAAGAACCGCCGGTGGCGACCGCCTTCGACTACGCCCAGGGCCTTGCCGCGGTGGACCAGGATATCGTGGCCATCATCGCCGACGTGTTCCTGGAACAATGGCCGCTGGACCGCCAGAAGCTTGCGGGCGCATTGGCGAGCGGCGACCTGGTGACGGTGATGCACATCGGCCATTCGGCCAAGTCGACGATGGGCATGTTCGGCGCGCTGCCCGCGCGCGAACTGGCCGGTCGCATCGAGGCAGGGGCCGAAAGTGGCCCGGGCGCCGACCTGACCGCGCTGGTGGCCCGCCTGCTGTCCGAGGTCGACCTGCTGATCGACGCATTGCGTCGGCGCAACGCCTGAACGCTCGAACCCCGCATTGACGATCGAACCCAGGGCCGCCATGACACAGCACGTTCTCATCGTTGACGACACGCAGATCAATCTGGTCCTGTTCGAGGCCCTGGTGAAGCGCCTGGGCACCTGCCAGGCGCACACCTTCGCGTCATCGACCGAGGGCCTGGCCTGGGCCCAGACCCAGGACAGCGACCTGGTCATCGTCGACTACATGATGCCGGACCTGGACGGCATCGCCTTCATCGAGCGGCTGCGCGCCACGCCAGGCCGGGAGTCGGTGCCGGTGCTGATGATCACCGCCAATGACCAGAAGGACGTGCGCTACCGGGCACTGACTGCCGGGGCCACCGATTTTCTGACCAAGCCGGTCGATCGGGTGGAGTTCATGGCCCGGGTGACGAATCTGCTGGCGCTCAGCGATGCCCGGCGCAAGCTGGCCGACCGCGCCGCCTGGCTGACCGAAGAGGTGCGCAAGGCCACCCACGAGATCGTCCAGCGCGAGCGGGAGACGGTGATACGCCTGTCCAAGGCGGCCGAGTACCGTGATCCCGAAACCGGCGCCCACATCCTGCGCATGGCCCACTATGCCAAGCTGATCGCGCGCGAACTGGGCCTGTCCGAGGCCGAGCAGGAGCTGCTGCTGAACGCGGCACCGCTGCATGACATCGGCAAGGTGGGCATTGCCGACCACATCCTGCTCAAGCCCGGCCGGCTGACGGCGGACGAGTTCGAGATCATGAAGCTGCACGCCAGCTACGGCTATGAAATCCTCAGCGACAGCGCCTCGGAGATCCTGCAGGCCGGAGCCTCGATCGCGCTGGGCCATCACGAGAAGTTCGACGGCAGCGGCTACCCGCAGGGCCTGCGCGGCGAGGCGATCCCGATCTTCAGCCGCATCGTCGCCGTAGCCGACGTGTTCGATGCGCTGACCTCGGCCCGGCCCTACAAGCCCGCGTGGACGGTGGAGGCGGCCCTGCAGCACCTGCGCACGCAGAGCGGCAGCCACTTCGACCCCCGCTGCGTCGCCGCCTTCCTCGCCAGCACCGCGGAAGCGCAGGAGATTCGCGAGCGTTTTGCCGATGACGACTGGCCCTCGCTGCTGGCGCCGCTCTAGGGCCGTGCCTCAGTCCGGCAACAGCGACGCCAGCAGCCTGGCCACGTGCAGCGCCTCGCGCTGGGCGCCATCGGCGATCTGGTGGCGGCAGCTGGTGCCGTCGGCAACGATGATGGCGTCCGGCGCCTTGCGCACCGCCGGTAGCAGGCTGGCCTCGGCCATCTGCATCGAGACCGCGTAGTGCCTGGCCTCGTAGCCAAAGCTGCCGGCCATGCCACAGCAGGATGATTCGATCAGCTCCGGCCTGGCCTCCGGTATCAGCTTCAGCACCTCGAGGATGGGGCTGACCGCGCCGAAGGCCTTCTGATGGCAATGGCCGTGCAGCAGGATGGGCCTGCCGGCGGGCTTGAGCTTCAGCGCAAAGCGCCCGGCCTTGGCCTCGCGCGCGATGAACTCCTCGAACAGCAGGGCCTGCGCGGCCACCGCCTCGGCCGGTTCGCCCAGGCCCATCACCAGCGCCTCGTCGCGCAGGGTCAGCAGGCAGGACGGCTCCAGGCCGACGACTGCCACACCGGCTCTGGCCAGCGGCAGCAGGGCCTCGATCAGCTCGCCGACGCGGGCCTTGGCCTGCTCCACCATGCCCTGGGCCAGATAGGTTCGGCCGCAGCAGTGATGGCCCCCCGACTTCTGCAACGTGTGGACCGTGTAGCCGGCCGCCCTCAGCACACGGGCTGCGGCAATCGCGTTCTCACTCTCGAAGCTGCCATTGAAGGTGTCGACAAACAGCACGGCCGCGCGGCCATCGGCCTTGGCGGCCGCGAGCGTGGCGTCGAGACTGGAGAACAGCGCTGCATCAGGCCTGCGCCAGAAGGTGTCTGAGCGCCAACGAGGCAGGCTGCGCTTGGCCGACAGGCCCAGCCACTGCTCGGTCAGCCGCGCCGCACCGGGCAGGCGGTCACGCAGGTTCAGCAGCCAGGGCATGCGGCTGGCCAGGCGCGAATAGGCCGGCAGATGGGCGACCAGCCGGTCTTTCAAGGTGTGACCGTGGCGCTTCTTGTAGTGGGCGAGGAACTCGACCTTCATCTTGGCCATGTCCACGCCAGTCGGGCAGTCGCGCTTGCAGCCCTTGCAGCCGACGCACAGGTCCATGGTCTCGAACATCGCCTCGCTGGTGAACGCGTCCGGCCCCAGCTGCCCCGACAGCGCCAGCCGCAAGGTATTGGCCCGGCCGCGGGTCAGGTGTTGCTCGTCGCGCGTGACGCGGTAGCTGGGGCACATCGTGCCGGCATCGAACTTGCGGCAGTGGCCGTTGTTGTTGCACATCTCGACCGCCTTGGCCAGGCCGCCGGTCGAGTCGCCACCGGTCCCCGGTGGGGTCGTGACCTCGGTGACCGGATCGGCCTGCACGTCCCAGGCGGACCAGTCCAGCACCGGCTTGATGTCGATTCGCCTATAGGGTTTGGGCGCCCCGGGCGGCGGGAAGCGGAACAGAGACGCATCGTCCATCTTCGGCGGATCAATGATCTTGCCGGGGTTGAACAAGTCCAGCGGGTCCAGCTCGTGCTTGATCGCGCGGAAGGCCTCGTTGATGGCCGGGCCGAACTGCCATTCAATCCACTCGCCGCGGCACAGGCCGTCGCCATGCTCGCCGCTGTAAGCGCCCTTGTACTTGCGCACCAGCGCGGCGGCCTCTTCGGCAATGGCGCGCATCTTCTGCGCGCCGTCGCGCCGCATGTCCAGTATCGGCCGCACATGCAGGGTGCCAACGGACGCATGGGCGTACCAGGTGCCGCGGCTGCCGTGGCGGGCGAAGACCTCGGTCAGCGCATCGGTGTACTCGGCCAGGTGTTGCAGCGGCACCGCGCAGTCCTCGATGAAGCTGACCGGCTTGCCGTCGCCCTTCAGGCTCATCATGATGTTGAGACCTGCCTTACGCACCTCCCAGAGGTTTTTCTGCGGTGCGTCCTCGGCCATCTGCACCACGCTGCCGGGCAGGCCCAGCTCGCCCATCAAATCGGCCAGGTCCTTCAGTTTCGGCAGCAACTCGGCCTTGTGCGCACCGGCAAACTCGACCAGCAAAATCGCCGCCGGTCGGCCGATCAAGGCCGTCTCTATCGTCGGCCTGAAAGCCGGGTTGGCCAGACTCAGCTCAATCATCGTGCGGTCGACCAGTTCCACCGCCGTGGGGCCCAGCTTGACGATATGCTGGGCCGCATCCATGGCCGCGTGGAAGTTCTTGAAGTTGACCACGCCCAGCACCTTGGCGCGCGGCAGCTCGGCCAGCTTCAAGGTCAGGCTGCGGGTGTAGGCCAAAGTGCCCTCGGCGCCGACCAGCAGATGGGCGAGGTTGACACTGCCGTCGGCCGTGTAGGGCCGCTCGCTCTGGTTGTCGAAGATGTCGAGGTTGTAGCCACCGACGCGGCGCAGCACCTTGGGCCATTGCGCGGCGATCTCGGCACCGTGCTGGCGGGCCAGACCCTGCACAAATGCAGCGATCTCGGCCGCGCGTCCCGACAGCCCAGACACCGGCCCGAACTCGGCCAGGGTGCCATCCGACAGCCAGGCACTCGCGCCCAGCACGTTGTGCACCATATTGCCGTAGGCGATCGAACGCGAACCGCAGGAGTTGTTGCCGGCCATGCCGCCTATCGTGGCCTGCGCGCTGGTCGACACATCGACCGGGAACCACAGGCCGTGGGTCTTCAGCCTGGCATTCAGATGGTCCAGCACCAGCCCGGGCTCGACCACGGCCGTGCCCTCCTCGGCATTGACGTGCAGGATGCGGCGGAAGTGCTTGGAGTTGTCTATCACCAGGCCCGTGCCGGTGGTCTGGCCGCACTGGCTGGTGCCGCCGCCGCGCGCCAGCACCGGCACCTTGAGGTCGCGGGCAATATCGAGCGCGGTGGCAATGTCGCTCTCGGTCTGCGGCACCAGCACACCCACCGGCATGATCTGGTAGATCGAGGCATCGGTGGCATAGCGGCCCCGCGAGGGCAGGTCGAACAAGACCTGGCCCCGGGTTTCGTCGGCCAGGCGCTTGGCCAGCAACCGGCTGACGTCGGTGTGGATCGTGCCGCTCATTTGCTCACCGCCTGAGGGTAGATCTCGCCGGCGCGCAGCAGCTCCAGCACGGTGTCGCGCTTGTGCATCATGTGCTGGACCAGCACGCCACGCAGCCCTGCCCCATCCCGCGCAGCCAGCGCCTGCATCATCAGCCCATGCTCGCTGACGGCGCGCTTCCATTTCTCCTCGTTCTGGTTGGTCCGGAATCGCAGCGACTGCACCCGGGCGTTGATGGCCTGGTAGGTGCTGGTCAGCACCGGGTTCTTGGCGGCATGATTGACGCCGGCATGGATCTGCGCATTGAGCCGGTAATAGCCCGACAGGTCGCGCCGCGTGAAGCAGGCCAGCATCTCGTAGTGGCGGGCCTGCAGCTCGACCAGCTCGGACTCGGTGACGCGCTGCGCGGCCAGCTCACCCGACAGGCCTTCCAGGTCGGACAGGAGCTCGAAGGTGTTGAGCACATCGGCCTCGGTCAGCTTCACGGCCACCGCACCGCGGTTGGGCAGCAGGTCGACCAGCCCTTCGGCACCCAGCAGCTTGATCGCCTCGCGCAGCGGCGTGCGCGAGACCTGCAACAGCTCGCTCAACTCGCGCTCGTTGAGCTTGGCGCCCGGCGCGATGCGGCCCTCGACCAGCATGGTGCGCAGCCGCGCCGCCACCTGGTCGTGCAGGGCCAAGCGCGATATTTCAATGATTTCGGCCATCCCAGTTTCCTTTGGATCCATTTTGCATGCAATTCCAGAACTCGTCACATCAATGAATTCAGGGTTTACGCCCGTGCTTCAATTCACTTTGCATGCAAAACTAGCTTCAGAAAGGAGCTCCTATGCTCAAGCTCGACGCCCACCCCACCGGCCGCCATTTCCTGCAGATCCCCGGTCCCAGTCCGGTGCCCGACCGCATCCTGCGGGCGATGAGCCTGCCCACCATCGACCACCGCGGCCCCGAGTTCGGCGTGCTGGGCCGCAAGCTGATCAGCGGCATACGCGAGGTCTTCCAGACCCGGCATCCGGTCGTCATCTACCCGGCCTCGGGCACCGGTGCCTGGGAGGCAGCCTTGGTGAACACATTGAGCCCCGGCGACCATGTGCTGATGTTCGAGACCGGCCACTTCGCCTCGCTGTGGGCCAAGATGGCTGCGCGCCTGGGGCTTTCGACCGAGTTCCTCCGCTGGCAAGGTACCGACGAGGTGTTGCCCGACGCACCCGGCTGGCGCCGCGGCGTGCAGGCCGATCAGATTGCCCAGCGCCTGCGCGAGGACCGTGAGCATCGCATCAAGGCGGTCTGCGTGGTGCACAACGAGACCTCGACCGGCGTGACCTCGGACATCGCCGCCGTGCGCCGCGCCATCGATGACGCCAAGCACCCGGCTCTGCTGATGGTGGACAGCATCTCCGGCCTGGCCAGCGCGGAGTTCCGTCATGACGAATGGGGCGTGGACGTGACCGTCAGCGGCTCGCAAAAAGGCTTGATGCTGCCGCCGGGCATCAGCTTCAATGCCTTGTCGCCACGCGCACTTGAAGCAAGCAAGACGGCCAGGCTGCCCCGCGCCTTCTGGGCCTGGACGAGATCGTCGAGATGAACACCACCGGCTACTGGCCCTACACGCCCAATACCAATCTGCTCTACGGCCTCAGCGAGGCGCTGGACATGCTCCAGGCCGAGGGCCTGCCCAGGGTCTTTGCCCGCCACCAGCGCTGGGCGGCCGGCGTGCGCGCGGCCGTCACGGCCTGGGGTCTGCCGATACAGTGCGCCGACCCCGCCGTCTATTCACCGGTGCTGACCGGCGTGATACTGCCCGAGGGCATCGATGCCGACGCGGTGCGCAAGCTGATCTACGAACGCTTCGATCTGTCGCTGGGCACGGGCCTGGGCAAGGTCAAGGGCCGCATGTTCCGTATCGGGCATCTGGGCGACAGCAATGACCTGACCCTGCTGGCCACCGTGGCCGGCTGCGAGATGGGCCTGAAGTTGGCCGGCATCAAGCTGCAGGGCAGCGGCATTCAGGCAGCGATGGAGCACTTTTCGCAGCACCCCGCCCCGGCCCTGTCGGCCTGACGACACCCACAAACTCAATGGAGACACGACGATGAAACGACGCACGCTGATACAAGCCGCGGCCGGTCTGGCGCTGCCTGGCCTGACGACCATGTCCCAGGCCCAGGGCCAGGATTGGCCCACCGGCCCGGTGCGCATCATCGTCGGCTTCCCGCCCGGCGGGGGCACCGATGCGCTGGCCCGCGTCCTCGGTCAGAAGCTGTCGGTGATGTGGGGCCAACAGGTGCTGATCGAGAACAAGGCCGGCGTCGCCGGCGTGCTGGCGGCCGAGTACACCTCGCAGCAGCCCAGTGACGGCAGCACCCTGCTGATGGCCCACATCAACAGCCATGCGCTGGCGCCCAGCCTGCAACCGAAGCTGCGCTATGACGTCGAGCGCGACTTCGTGCCCATTGTGCTGGTCGGCGTCACACCGAATCTGTTGATTGCCCACCCGGGGGCCAGCGCCAAGACGCCCAAGGACATCGCGGCGCTGTGCAGGCCGAGCCCGGAAAGATCGCCTTCGGCTCCGCCGGCCAGGGCTCGGCGCAACACCTGGCCCTGGAAATGTTCAAGCTGCAAGCCAAGGTCGACGCCCTGCACATTCCCTACAAGGGCAGCGGCCCGCTGCTGACCGATCTGATGGGCGGCCAGATCCCCTACAGCTTCGAGACCATGACGGCGGCCACGCCCCATGTAAAGAGCGGCAAGGTCATTGCCATCGCCCAGACCCGCGCCAAGCGCGCCAAGGGCCACCCGACGGTGCCGACGATGCAGGAGCTGGGCTTCGACGGTTTCGAGGCCACCACCTGGTACGGCCTGGTCGGGCCAGGCAAGCTGCCCAACGTGATCGGACAGAAGATCAACCGCGACGTCAATACGGTGCTGGCCATGCCCGATGTGCAGGAGCGCATGGACACCTACGGTGCCGAGGATGGCGGTGGCTCGCCTGACAAGTTCAAGAAGTTCATACAGACCGAGATCGCCAAGTGGTCCAAGGTGGTGAAGGACGGCAAGGTGTCGGTCGATTCCTGATCGCTGCCGATCTCTGGCTTATGCTGGTGCCTGTTCATCACCCCAAGCCGCCTTCATGAGCCCTACCTCCCAGCAAGGCCTGACCGACTGCCTGATCCGGGCCCGCCGCCAAGGCCTCACACCCAGCGCACTGGACTGGGGCGATGCGCTGGACGGCCCGGCCGCGGCCTATGCGGTGCAAGACCAGGTGGCCGCGGCGCTGAACTGGTTCGGCACAGCAACGGCGCGCCACTGGAAGTCCGGCGGCCCCTCGCGCAGCGCCGCCCTCACACATGCCGCGCTGCCGCCCGCTGCGGTGCGCGCAAGCCCCGCGGACTTCTCCGATCTGAAGTTGCACGGCCTGGGCATCGAGGCCGAGATCGCGCTGCGCTTGCGCCACGAGGTCAGCCCCGAGCTGGCTGCAACGCTCACGCCCGAATCGGCCGAGTCACTGATTGATGCGATGACCGTCTCGGTCGAGGTCGTTGCCTCACGCTGGCTCGAAGCCGGTGCCGCGCCGGCCCTCTTGCGCCTGGCCGATCAGCAATCGCATGGCGCACTGGCCCTGGGTCAGTGGCAGCCCTACCGGCGCCGCGACTGGGCGAGCCAGCGCTGCGAGGTGCAGATTTGCGCCGCGCCCGCGGTCAGCTTCACCGGCACCCATTCGCTGGGCGATCCGGCCTGGCTGCTGCCCCAGTGGCTGCGCCACCTGACCCGCCACGGCGCCAGCGTGCCGGCCCGCACCACCGTCACCACCGGCACCTGGTGCGGCCTGCTGCCGGCAGAGGCCGGCGATACGGTCAACGTCGGCTTCGACGGCCTGGGCCAGGTCAGCCTGCGCCTGTGATTTCAACGCCTTATCAAGACTGGACTTCCGCCTTGAAACTCACCTTCCTGCCCCTGAGCGCCCTGCTGCTGTCGGCCTGCGCACCGCTGGCCACCCAGCAAGGCCTAGCCGGCTTCGATGCCGGCGGCTATTCCGTAGTCGTCTGCGATGCCGCCTATGCCGGCAAACCGGCCGCCTGCATGGTTTCGGGCAGCGGTGACCGCCAGTTGCTGCGCGGCAATCTGATCAGCAATGGACGCATGTATGTGGGCGGCAGCCTGCTGGTCGGCGCCGATGGCCGCATCGAAGCGGCGGGCTGCCCGGTGCCCGTCAACACCGTCAATGCCCTGCAGTCCGCCAAGACGGTGACGATTGACTGCCCCGGCGCGGTGATCTCGGCCGGCTTCGTCAATCTGCATGAACACATCGACTACAGCTACCAGCAGCCCGCCCAGCCACCGAC
>Ga0187843_10001396_pt1 | contig 15323 bp, 9 predicted proteins | sample SpaLakP09_SKY_43_FD_134516 | JGI IMG/M metagenome (GOLD analysis project Ga0187843, IMG submission 134516) | Oligotrophic lake water microbial communities from Sparkling Lake, Wisconsin, USA - SP09_SKY_43 | ecosystem: Environmental > Aquatic > Freshwater > Lake | place: USA: Sparkling Lake...
GCTTTATTGATGGCGATGATGATCATGATCTTGCCTATGCAAAAAATGTCATATGTGTTTTTGTCTTGTTTTTTTAAACTCTTGCTTTACTAGAACTCATTTCATAAATAGGGTGAGATGCGTTTGCCTCATAACGTGGGCTGGCAAGGCGGACGAGGCAGTCAATAGGTTTGCCTATTGACAACGAGTCCAACACAGTCCAGCACGCGTTATGAGGCAAACCCTTCGGGAACTGACGAGTTGGGCGCATTGCAGCGTTGTGCCGCTTGCAAAGGCGGACGCCTTAGCTGCGCGTCACGTCTCGCACTGCATCCCAAATCGTCTTGTTCGCACTCATCCTATTTATGAAATGAGTTCTACTTGTTACGCTTGCCGTAATCCACTGCCAGTTCCAGTTCAGCCTTGTTCATGCTTGAGCGGCCCTTGATATTTTTCTTGCGAGCTTCCTGGTACAACTGTGCATAAGTGCGTCCCATTGGTCCGCTATGCGAATGAAGCCCGCCACGCCTACCTGCAGGCATATCCTGCAAAGAGGTTTTGCTCGCCTCCTTGCTTTCACCGTGCTGCGCTCTCTCTTTGTTAACGGTACGTGCAGCAATTTCTGTAGCCAAGTCTGGCTCACGGCCACTTTTAATCAAACCATCCTTGATATGTTTGAACTGGCGCTCTCTCTTTGCACTCCAGGTGGCTTGTGGCATTATCAAATCCTCATGACTGGTTTTTACTTACTTCGCAACTTCAGCACGTTATCTTGCTTCCATGATCTGTATAGTAGTCGCCAGCCTCGTAGAACAACATCGGACCAGGATGAAAGTGATGTAAGACTATGCTGACGAGGTTGCTGCCATGTAGCGCAAACTCCACAAGGCACAATACCAATGTGCGACAGGGTAAAATTGTGCAAATTACTACTGACCGATTAATCACCATGCCCCGAACAACAACAGACTATCCGCATGTCACGCACTGAGCGCCTGTTGCAACTGATGCAAATCCTGCGTCGCCACCGCTATCCCGTCAGCGGTGCAGCCTTGTCGCAAGAACTGGGTATCAGCCTGCGCAGCCTGTACCGCGATATCGCCACATTGCAAAGCCAGGGCGCAAAAATCGCTGGTGAAGCAGGCATAGGCTATGTCTTGCAACCCGGCTTCACATTGCCACCGCTGATGTTTAGCGAAGAAGAAATTGCTGCGATTGCCCTGGGGTCAAAATGGGTAGCACAGCAGGCTGACCATAAACTGGCACTCGCCGCCCGTGATGCATTGGCAAAAATCGCCTCGGTCTTGCCATCAGAATCCAGAAAGGAGCTGGAAACCAGCGGCCTCCTGATCGGCCCCAGCAGCAAGAACGCAGGCAATGATGAACAGCTACGCCAGATACGCCTGGCCATACGCAAGCAGCACAAACTCGTGCTCGACTATCAGGATGAAACCGGCCAGGCCAGCCAGCGCACCATCTGGCCCTGCGCACTGGCTTTCTTTGATAGCCTGCGCGTCATCGTGGCCTGGTGTGAATTACGCAATGACTTCCGGCATTTTCGCACTGACCGCATACAGCACTTGCAGGTGGCAGAGCAAACCTATCCACGGGCGCGCCAGGCGCTGTTGAAGGAATGGCGTGAGCAACAGGGGATCAGGGCTGAACGTTAACAGCTACTTGACCGCATAGTTTCCGCTCTGGCTGATTTCGGTTTTATAATGAATGTAAAATACTTCAGCCATACCACATTCAAGCCAAGAAAAAACAGATGAAAGCCAAGACGGACACCACAATAGACGTACACAAGTCCGCCAGCAAAGAACAGCGCCGTTTACAAATGGCGGATATTGCACGGCTGGCTGGGGTCTCCACCTCGACGGTGTCGCGTGCCCTGAGTGGCAGTACCCTTGTTAATGACGAGACTCGTCAGCGCATTGCTGAGCTGGCGCGCTCGCTCAAATATTCCATCAATATTGATGCCCGCAATCTGCGCCTGAAGCAAACGCGCACGATTGCCGTGGTCGTGCCTTTTGACTCTGAAACCCGCCAGCATTTGTCCGACCCTTTCTTCCTGGGCATATTAGGAAGTCTGGCAGATGCATTGACTGACCGGGGCTTTGACATGCTGTTGTCACGCATTGATGCCGAACATCTCGACAATGCCGCACAGATTTTTGATACTGGCCGGGTGCTGGGCGTGATCCTGATAGGCCAGTGGCGACATCATGATCAGTTAAACCAGCTGGCGGCACGCCATGTGCCCATCGTGGTCTGGGGTGCGCAATTACCGCAGCAATTGTATGTGACTGTGGGCAGTGATAATGTCACTGGCGGTCAAAAAGCGACGGAACACCTGGTGCAAAGCGGGCGTAAGCGTATCGCCTTTTTTGGTGACACGCAATTACCCGAAGTAGCGCAACGCTATGAGGGTTATTGCAGGGCGCTGGCGCAGAATGGCATTGCCCTTGACGAGAAACTGGTGGTGCCCGCTTCATTCATAGAAGAAGGTGGTAAGCTGGCGGTGGATGAATTGTGCAGCCGCAAAACCAGCTTCGATGCCCTGTTTGCCAGTAGCGATTTGTTGGCCATGACCAGCATCAACAGCCTGCGCGAAAATAATTACCGCGTACCGGATGATGTCGCCGTAGTTGGTTATGACGACATAGAACTGGCACGCTACTTTCACCCGCCACTGACTACGGTACGCCAGCCAATGGCACAGGCAGGCCTGGCGTTGGTTGATGCCCTGTTGACCCTGATAGAAGATGGCAATAGCAAAGCGCAGTTGTTGCCTACCGAATTGATCGTCAGGGCAAGTAGTGTTTCCGTCGGGTAGTGCAACTTGTGCGGGATAGCTCCTTCACTGACCAAGTTTCTTGTCTTCAAAATTTTCTTTTGAGGTGCCGCTATTCCGTGGTGCTTTGAAACATACCGCGGAATACGGCATACATCGTCTATTTAGCAAATGGCCCTACATTGCAACCGATTGCAACAAATTATGAAAGTCGAAGCGTTCGCACAGAAATCCTCAAGAATTTCTCATAAATTCCATTGTGCGCCGCAACATGCGCAGCATTTTCCAATCAACCTGTTGTCCACAAAACACAAAGATTGATCGATAATTTCGCCCTGCCTTATTTGAAATAAGGGCTGTGATTATTTGGCGAGACCTCATAGTACGCAATCCTTTGCCCTACCCCCATCTCCAGCCCTTAACTTCGCATTATGAAATTTACTAGAAAGAAATGTTGCACCATTTTATTGCACTGCATCTTTGCAATCGATTGCAATAAAATTCTTTTTACCCGATAATTCTCTTCACCTGCACTACAAAAGATCTTCAACAGCGTTTGCCTTGGCAAACCAGGGATCGCAAAAAAGCGCCATAGAGTACGACGGCTGATTTCGAATTGAACCAGCCTGAACGTCCAAAGAGCGCGGCGAAAATTGTTGGAGGTCTTTTGTGACGGCACAGCATCACCGCTATGAGCGTGGTGCCTGAGCTAAGGCAACAAGGTACTAGACATGCGTGCGCAGACTTGTTCTGTGCAGCTTTATAAAATGATGACAGCGGAGACAGCAATGAAATCATCACACATCAAAATGACGCACATGGCCAGCGTCATTTCCCTGGCCTTACTGCACATGAATGGTGCATGGGCGCAAGACAATACTGCAGTATCGGACAAGGATAAGAATTCCCTGAACTTGAATTCAGTCATCGTGACGGGCACCCCCACAGGTACCTCCAAGATGAAGGCCAGTGTATCCATCAGTACCATTGATGCTGACCAGATTTCCCAATCAGCCCCGACCAACGCTGCAGAAATTTTGCGCTCTATTCCAGGCGTACGGGCAGAATCAGCCGGTGGTGAAGGCAATGCCAACCTGACTGTGCGTGGCGTGCCTGTTTCTGCCGGTGGTGCGCGCTATGTGCAATTCCAGGAAGATGGTTTGCCACTGCTGCAATTTGGTGACATAGCCTTTGTCACACCAGACATGTATTTGCGCGCCGACGGCAGCCTTTCGCATCTTGAAGTAGTACGCGGTGGTACGGCATCGACAATGGCCACCAATTCACCCGGTGGCATCATCAACTTCATCAGCAAGACTGGCAAGGAAAAAGGCGGCAGCTTAGGCATCACCAAGGGTGTGGACTTTAGTCAAACCCGCTTTGACTTTGATTATGGCGCGGCACTCTCTGCCAAGACACGCGCTTTCATCGCAGGCTATTATCGTAGCGGCGACAGCTCGCGCCCAGCTGGCATGACAGCTGAAGAAGGCGGCCAACTGCGCGCCAATATCACGCATGAAATGGACAATGGCTACCTGCGACTGAGCTTCAAGCATCTGGATGACAAAACACCGATGAATATGCCAGTGCCAGTCAAAACCGTAAATGGCAATATTTCTGAATTGCCAGGTATAGACCCGCGCACCGCCAGTTTTTATTCCCCCTACTGGACACGCGACATAGTCCTGGATAAAAACAATAACAAGATAGCGACCAATGTGAATGACGGCCTGCATGTCGTCAACAATGCCTTTGGTGCAGAAGCATCCCTGAAGCTGGGTGGCGGCTGGACTCTGGATGAAAAATTCCGCAAGTCGAATAACACTGGTCGCTTTATTTCCATCTTCCCGGCTGATGCAGGCGTGACCGGGGCGGCAGCAACGAACATGACTTACGCCACCGGCCCCAACACAGGCAAGGCATATACAGGTGCGGCATTCACAGCAACTGTGTTCAATACCTCAATTGATGACTTGGGCAGTACCGTCAATGACATGAAACTGTCCAAGGCATTTGAGACATCTGGTGGCAAATTCACCACCACGCTGGGCTGGTATTCTTCCTTGCAAAACCTGGGTGTGACCTGGAACTTCAATCAATACCTGATGCAAGCCAGCGGTGACAAGCCAGCTCTGCTGAATTCAAACGGTACGGTCGCTGGTACGCCGGGGCTGGTCGCACAAGGTACGGATACCTGGGGCGGCTGCTGCAATCGCAATATCGATGCACAATACAAGACCAATGCCATGTATGCCAACCTCGGCTGGGAAAGCGGCGACTGGAACCTGGATGGCAGCCTGCGCTATGATAAACAAGATGCCAGCGGCACTTTCAATCAGGCAGTCAATCAAAGCTATCGTGCTGCCAATACCAAATTTATCAACTATGGCGTAAACCATACGTCTTACTCTTTCGGGGCGAATTATCGCCTCAACAAAGACATCGCCGTCTTTGCCCGTGTCAGTGAAGGCATCGCCTTCAATGCCGACCGCATCATGTTTGGAAACCCGCTCGATGGCAGCACGCCGATCAGCACCAATATCGTCAAGCAGACCGAGGCAGGTGTGAAGTGGAAAGCCGGCGACTTCAGCAGCTTTGTGACTCTGTTCCAGGCCAAGACAGAAGAATCGAATTTTGAAGCAACCACACAGAAATTCACCGCCAATAACTATGATGCCAAGGGTGTGGAAATTGAAACCAGCTATCGCTACAACGCCTTCCGCGTCACTGGTGGCCTGACCTACACCAATGCCAGCATCACTGCAGCAAACGACAAGTCTGTGGTCGGCAAGACCCCACGCCGTCAGGCCAGCTACACCTATCAAATTGCTCCAACTTACACCATGGGCGATGCCGTCTTCGGTGCCAGCCTGATAGGCACCAGCAAATCTTACGGTGACGACGCCAACACCTTGACCCTGCCCGCCTTCCATGTCCTGAACGCCTTTGTCAACTACAACATCAACGACAAAGTGCAGGTCTCACTGAGCGTCAACAACCTGACGAACAACATAGGTTACACCGAAGTAGAAGGCGACGGACACGCAGCAAGATCGATTAATGGCAGAAGCATCAAGGCAGCATTGAAATACAGTTTTTAACATTCACGATGGAGCGCAGCGAACATCCGCCTCCCGGTGCGTAGGAAGCGTGGAGGGGGCGTAGCGAGCGGCGTCAGTTTGGGTTGAGAAGCGCAGTCGTACTTGAGTACGATGAGCATCGCAGGCCCAAAATCACGCCGCGCAGTAGCCCCATCCACGCTTCCGGCAAAGTCCCTGGTAGCACTTAGGCTCCCCTACACCCCCAACATGTGGGGGAGCCATTTTTACTGACCCGTTTTTTCTAAGGCACTGCCTGCACCATGTCTGTCGCATCGAACACAGTACCATTCACCCACACCTTGCTCGCCAACATCGCGCCGGGCATGCAAGCAAGCATTAATGCCAGACTGACAAAGCACCTTCCCGATTTATACCAAACACTGCAGGCGTTGTACGGCGATCAATTCAGCAACGAGCAAGCATTTGCCACATGGCTGGCAGAACTCTTGCAAGTCGCAGGCGAAATTATCGCTGTACGCCCCCAGCCATTACAGGAACTCGACACAGCCAGAAGCACAGACAAGAACTGGTTCGCCAAAGAAAACATGCTCGGCTACTGCTGTTATGTAGACCGCTTTGCAGGTGACTTGCGCGGTGTACAACAACGTATCCCGCACCTGCAAGAACTGGGTGTGACTTACCTGCACCTGTTACCTTTTTTAAAAGCCCGCGCTGGCGAAAATGACGGTGGCTTTGCCGTAGCCGATTTTGATGCGATAGAAGCGCGTCTCGGCAACATGGCAGACCTGGAAGAACTCAGCGCCGCTCTACGTGCAGCAGGTATTAGCCTGTGTTCTGATTTTATCCTCAACCATGTGGCGGACGATCACCCCTGGGCTATCGCCGCAAAACTAGGCGATCCACATTATTGTGATTATTTTTATCACTACCCTGATCGCACAATTCCAGATAACTTTGAAAAGCATCTTGGTCAGATCTTCCCGCAAGTTGCTCCTGGCAATTTCAGCTTTGTGCCTGACCTGCAAGAATGGGTGTGGACTACCTTCTACCCTTATCAATGGGATCTGAATTACAGCAATCCAAACGTCTTTGCCGACATGGCAGCAGCACTGTTGCGCCTGGCGAACCGTGGCGTAGAAGCTTTCCGGCTGGATTCAACCGCTTTTTTGTGGAAGCGTACAGGCACAAAATGCATGAACCAGCCTGAAGCCCACCAGATCCTGCAAGCCTTGCGCAGTCTGGTAGAAATTGCTGCCCCTGGTGTTTTACTGAAGGCAGAAGCCATCGTTGAAACGGCAGAACTGCCAGCCTATCTTGGCAGCAAGGATGAGATAAATTTAAAACAGGAATGTCACCTCGCCTATCACAGCAGTCTGATGGCAGCCTCCTGGGTGGCCCTGACAGAACAAGACACCCGCCTGTTGCGTCACGTATTTGCGGGCACGCCAATGCTGCCAGAGCAAAGTAGCTGGCTGACTTATGTACGCTGCCATGATGATATAGGCTGGAATGTGCTGCGACCAGAAGCCAGCATGGAAGCAGAAGACGTACAGCAAAGGCTGGCCAGGGTATCCCGCTTTTATGCTGGCGATGGCAGTTATGCGCGGGGTGCCAGCTTCCAGGCAAATGATCCCGCGGCAGTGCACGGCACAGTCGGCATGGCGGCGGCACTGACTGGCTTTTCCAGCGCACAAACAACAACAGAAAAACATCTGGCCAGGCAACGTCTGCTACTCTTGTATGGATTAAGTTTTTGTTTCGGTGGCATGCCGCTGATTTATATGGGCGATGAACTGGCACAGACGAATGACGAGGCTTACCAGCAAGTGCCAGCACAGGCAGCAGATAGCCGGTGGCTGCACAGGCCAGTCTGGGATGAAGAATTATATGGGCAGCGCCATTCCAGTTTGCATGATGCGGGTGAAGTATTCAATGCGCTTGCTCATATGTTGCAGCAACGCCGGCAATTGCCACAACTGGCAGCGCAGACAGCAAGGGATTTACTCAATGCAAAAGATTCTGCCGTGCTGGCTTTTATGCGTGGCAACCCGGATGAAGCATTGCTGTTTTTGGGGAATTTCTCGGAGAATAGCATCAGCCTGAATATCGCGGAACTGCTGGTGGACTATGATATTTCTGGGCAAGGCTGGGTAGATCAGTTGAGCAAAATTGATGTTGATGTCACCGTAACATTGCAAGCATATTCGCAATTGTGGCTGGTAAGAAAATATGGAAATATAGTTTAAGCACTAGCTCCCTCCCCTTCAAGAGGAAGGAGAAAAACTGGATATTGCACAAATACTCGCCATTCGTAATTCAAGCTCGTTATTGGAAAAAACCCATGTCATTGCAAAGCAAACCCATCATCGTCTTTGGCGAAACCCTGATCGATGACTTCCCTGATCAGCCTGTAGTTGGTGGTGCGCCTTTTAATGTGGCACGCAGCCTGGGTTATTTTGATTGTGCTCCCCTGATGATTTCACGCGTGGGCAATGATGCCACTGCAGAATTGATACGTGCTGACATGCAGCGTTTCAAGCTGTCGGCTGTTGGCTTGCAGACTGACCGGCACTACCCCACTGGACGGGTCAAGGTGACTCAGGACGATAGTGCAGACAAGGCCAAACACCATTTCGAGATCTTGCCTGAGCAGGCATATGACTATATTGATAGCCAGCTTGCTATCGCTGTCATGCAACAAACCAGCCCTGTACATGGCCAGGGCATCTTTTACTTTGGCACACTGGCACAAAGAAATCCTGTATCACGTGACGCTTTGTATAGCCTGCTGAAACAAACACAGGCGCTCAAATACGTGGATCTCAATTTGCGCGCCATGCAATACAGCCTGACGACGATAGAGCAATCATTACTGTTTGCCGACATACTCAAGGTCAATGAAGAAGAATTGCAGATATTGGCAGAAATTTACCTGGACAAGCCAAAGGCAGAAAGCGAAGCCGCACTGGATGATGCAGATATTCAGGCACATGCAACAGCATTGATCAAGCTATTCAAGTTGCAAGCCATCATCATCACGCTGGGTGAACGCGGTTATGCTTATCTGGATGAGGCTGGGGCCTTACTCAGTAGTGCATCGGAGCCTGTCAAAGTTGAAGTCGTGGATACCGTCGGTGGTGGCGATGCCTTCTCCGCCATCTTTTTACTTGGCATGCAGCGCGGCTGGCCATTACACATCAGCCTGCAACGTGCCCATCAATTCGCAGCAGCAATCTGCGGCGTACGGGGTGCAGTAGCCAGCGATGCTGGCTTTTATGACCAATGGCAACAACGCTGGGATGCTGAAACCCTGCCAGTCATTGAAAGCAGCGGAGCGAAGCCATGAATCCAGCCGCAAGCAGCGCACAGTCACTGACAGGCAAACCCCGTCTGTCATTCTGGCAAATTATCAACATGAACTTTGGTTTTTTTGGCATACAGTTCAGTTTTGGTTTGCAGCAAAGCAGCATGAGCCCCATCTACGCCTATCTGGGTGCTGACGAAGCCAGCCTGCCCTATTTGTGGCTGGCCGGGCCGGTGACAGGTTTGCTGGTGCAACCGCTGATCGGTGCCATGAGTGACCGCACCATCAGCCGCTGGGGGCGGCGCACGCCATACTTCCTGATTGGTGCCGTCCTGTGCAGCCTGGGCTTATTGATCATGCCGTTCAGTTCCACACTATGGATGGCTGCTGGTTTGTTGTGGATACTTGATGCTGCCAATAATGTGACGATGGAACCATACCGTGCCTTTGTCAGCGACAAGCTCGATGCCAGCCAGCATTCTGTCGGGTTCCTCACACAAAGCGCCTTTACTGGCCTGGGACAAACTCTCGCCTATCTCACGCCATCGATCCTGGTAGTAGCGGGCATGAACAGCAATAGCGTCAACAGCCATCACATTCCCTATATTGTCATTGCGGCTTTTATCATAGGCGCAGTATTTTCCATCGCCTCGATCTTGTGGACTTTGAAGACAACACCCGAAATCCCTTTGACGGCTGAACAGTTGGCACAGATCAGGCAACAAGCAACAGGCTGGCGTGCCACCCTGGCTGAAATAGGTCTCGCAATAAAAGAAATGCCGCCGACCATGCGCCAACTGGCGCTGGTCAAACTGTTCCAGTGGTATGCCATGTTTTGCTACTGGCAGTACATCATGCTGTCGCTGGGACGCAGCATATTTGGCACCAGTGACCCCAGTTCTGCCGGTTTCCGCGAAGCGGGATTATTGAATGGGCAGATAGGCGCTTTCTACAATTTCATCGCCTTCATTGCTGCCTTTGCGCTGGTGCCCTTTACCCGCCGTTTTGGCCCCAAGATCAGCCATGCTAGCTGCCTGACTCTGGCGGGCTTGTGCATGATAAGCATACCGGCCATACATACACCAGCCCTGTTATTCATTCCTATGCTGGGCGTGGGCCTGGCCTGGGCCAGTATCATGGGCACCCCCTATATCATGCTGGCAGGCAGCATACCGGCAGAGCGCACAGGGGTCTATATGGGCATCTTCAATATGTTCATCGTCATCCCCATGATCATACAAATCTTCACTCTGCCGCTGTATTACCAGGCATGGCTGGGCGGCAATCCTGAGAACGTGATCAGGCTGGCTGGTGGCTTGCTGATTTGCGCGGCAATGGCGGTGGGCCTGGTTAAGTTGCAGAAAAAGTGACCGTGAGCATAAATCGGCAACACAATTAGCCTGTACAGCCTGAGTATTTCTTTTTCCTGCAAATTGACTTCAATCTTGCTTTTGATTGCAAATCGTCATGCATGGCGGCCTGGGCATACCATATACTGGCCTTGTCGAGATCCACAGCCTGGCCTGCCATGCCCTCATCATAAATTGCGGCCAATGCGCGCTTGGCAATCATGTCGCCTTGCGCAGCTGCCAGCTCATAAAAATATACTGCTTTGTTCACATCCTGATTGACCGTACTCAGGTAAAAATTTCCCATCATCACTTGCGACCTGCGCTCGCCCTGCTTTGCAGCTTTTTCATACCATTGGTGGGCTTGTTTCATGTCCTTGGCAACGCCATTGCCCAGGTCGTACATCCAGGCCAGCTGATATGTTGCCTCAACATTGCCTTTTTCAGATGCCATTTCCCAAAAATATACGGCTTCAATCACATTGCGAACTTTGCCCCCATGTCCGCTAAAATATTGGTCGCCTATTTCCTTGAGCTCTTTACCGCTTAACAGTAAGTCTTGCTGTTTGCGCTCAACTATACTCAAGTAACTATTATTGAGATAGGTAGTTTGCTCGTGCAATGGGACAGGAGTGTAAACTCTCGATGTTTCAGGCCCCCTATCCATCAATCCAGCCATCCAAATAAAGAGGGCAAAACAGATCAGTATGCCGACCAAAAACCTGGTCTTGTAGCTCGTGTTCTCCTGATCGGCTATAGCAGTTTGGATGGCCTGTGCTGGTTCAACAGCCTCCCCTTGTTGCATGTCTGCATATCTTGCATGCCATGCCTCAATATTATTCCTGCTTGACACCATGAGCACCCAGGTCGGATACATTTCCAGCATGCGTAGCATCATGGGAAAATGTACCGATAGGTAATACTGTGCAGGTTCATTTTCATACCTTGCTTTCAATAGTAAAGCCCACTGCCCTTCGCGAATTGCCTCGCTCTTCTTATTGAATTCTGCCTGTTCTGTGAGCGCCCGGCTCAAGACGTATCCACCTTCGCCCCAATTATGCAAACGCCTGACATCTTTCTTCCATCCATAATAGTCAGCGACAACATCAAGTAACTCGCCATTGCCCGGCTGCCAGCCTTGCAACAAGTAGTGCGCCAGCATTCTCTCAAAGATCAGGCCGGTTTCCATATGGATCAGACGTGTATCCTCCATCGTCCGCAAGAAGCATTCACCAGCGTAGGACGGAATACTGTAATGCCCACGCATGTCATTGATCATGGCGACGATGATATCTTCAGCAGTGGCTTCCGGATCGGCCAGTTCTGGCGTTTTGGCAGAAGCGGATAAAGTGTGATGCTGCGAATGTGTTGCATACGCGCCTGTGTTTTGCGGCGCTTCCATGCTGCTATCTCGATGTGCTCCTTCGTCTGATTCTGCACTTGTTTCTGGCATCCCGGTTTGCTGACGATACTGCAACCAGGCAATTGCTTCTTCAAATGTGTCACGCAATGCCTGAAAACCTTCAAGATCGGTTTCCTGGTCTATCAGTTTCAGTTGGCGCGCATAGACGCGCTTGATGGCGCGCTCATCCGCATCTGCTGGCAAATCATATTGAACAAAGAAATCTGGCAACTTACTCATGGATAGTCACTTTGCCTTAGTCACGACAGAAATCGTACTGACGCTTGCGGGCGTTGGCTTGCATTCTGAAAATTCCTGCTTCTTGCAAAGGCGCTGCAAACTTTTCACTGCATCCTTGTCGCCATGGTCACGTGCCTTGCCATACCACTTCGCAGCTTCAGCCAGATTGATTTTATAAGTCCCCAAACCCTGTTCATGGACCAGGCCAAAATAGCGCTCTCCCACACGGTCGCCGTGCTTGGCGCTTAATGAAAACCAGTTGGCTGATTTAACTTCATCCCGTGGGAATCCATATTCTCCGCGCAGGTGAAACTGCCCCATCAGCGACTCGGAGTGAGCAAAACCCTTGTCGGCCGAAGCCTTGACGAGACGCGCAGCAACTGCTTTGTCCGGCTTGATTCCGTAGCCACGGTCTATCATATAGGCCAGCTTGAACTGGCCCTGTGCGTCCCCCTGGTCCGCTGCCTTCTTGTAATGTTGAAAAGCTTCTTTGTAGTTGGGCTTGCCGCCCAAGCCGTCCATCAAGAGATCACCAACAATAATGCTGGCTTGGGTATGACCGAGTTCAGCCGCCCTCAGGAACCAGGCATATTGCCTTTGCTCGTCTGCGGGTGCGAATTTACCGTCACGGAACAGCCAGCCCAGGCGGTAGGCGGCCTCACTGCTATCGTCCCCCGCCGCACTTTCGAGAGTACGGACTGCCTGTTTGAAATTTGCCTTTTGATTCCAGTTCATGGACAGCAATCTCTCTGCCTTAATGACTCTCTGTTGCGGTGTCAAACTGCGATCAGGTCTCTCCAGAACAAACGAAGTCCCGTCTGCAGGGGTGAATTTTCCGGGATCATAGCTTGGTGTTGACCTGTCCTTGTTGGAAAACATACCCACCAGCACAACAAATGCAATGACTATCCAATAGGCAGGATGGGCATTGTTATCTTCTTTGTGTGGCATTACCCGCTGATCACCAATGGGATTGCTGGATTGGATTTCTTCTGCATCTGCTGACCACTGCGCAAGATTCTCCTTGCTTGTGACCAATAGCAACCAAGACAGATAAGTATCCTGCATGTGCCGCAGCAAGCCCAGATTCGCTTTCAGATAGCGCTGGCCAGGAGATTTTTCTTTTCTGATTTTTTTGATCACAACCCAAAGTTTTTCGCGTGCTTTTTTATCTTTGCGATAAAACTCAGCGGCGTCACTCAGAGCGCGATCAATGACGCGACCAGGCCTGCCCAGTTGAAGAAGACGCAAACGGTCCTTTTCCCAGCCAAAATTTTGCACAGCTACATCAAACAATTCACCATTCCCTGGCTGCCAGCCTTGCAGCAGGTATTCTGCCAGCATGCCTTCAAAGAGCAAACGTGTTTCCATATGAAAAAGACGCGTGTCATCGAGCAATGCTGTCAGATTTTTCCCGGCAAAATCATCGTCACCGTCGTCACTATGCAGGCGCATTGCTGCCAGCATTTCATTGAAGATTTCCTTGGCAACCTGCGCCGAATTGATAGCAACGTCTGCTGTCTGAACGTTTTCTGGCTCTTGCTGCGTCGCTGCAGAAGCGGTCGCCTGAGTTTGCAAAGGCAGAGCAGCATCAAGGTCATCTTGACTAACTTCGTTCTTTAGCGAAATCTCATCTGTCACCGGAGCTTCAGTTTCAGTGGATGCGATTGCAATACCATTCTCATGCTCCTCCTGCGGCATCACCTTTGGCGGCAACTGCCACTGAAACTGCTCCCGGTATTTCAACCAAGTAAGCGCCTCTTCATAGGCATCACGCAAATCCTGGAAACCCTGGAGGTCACTTTCCTGGTCTATTTGCTTCAGTTTGCGTGCATAGGCGCGTTTGACATCGCGCTCCTCAGCATCTGCGTTTAATTGATTTTCAACAAAGAATTGAGGTAAATTACGCATGAAAATATTGTGTCGGTATAGCCAATTACTGGTCTATGCTGGTTGTACTGGTTGCGCTTGTTTTATTCCGTATCGCTGCGACAGAGATTTGATCACCAGCGGCAAATTAACCAGGGGCAAATTTAAGTATCGCTGCAATCCGGATAGGTACCCGAATGGCACAGGCTTTTCAATTTCTTGCGGGCTTCGGCGTCGCCCTGCCTGGTAGCCCTGCCATACCAGTCTGCGGCAGCATTGAGGTCTTTGTTGTAACCGCCCAATCCTTTTTCATGGATGAGCCCAAACATGCGCTGGCCAACTGCATCATTTTGCCTCGCGCTCAACATGAACCAGTAGGCAGCCTTTTCAGCGCTAACCTGTGTCCCGTACAAGCCATTCATGCGTATCATGCCCAGTTCGCTTTGTGCCAGGGGCTGGCCTTTTTCTGCTGCCGCCGAAATCAGTTCCAGTGCGCGCTGTTTGTCTTTTTTCACCCCCTTGCCATCTGCGTACAGATGGGCCAGCTTGATCTGCGCCAGGCTTTGCCCCGATGCCGCAGCCTTGCTGTACCAGCGTACGGCTGCGTCCAGGTCCTTGTTGACGCCACGCCCTTCAAAATAGTAATCAGCCACCATGACAGCCGCTTCCAGATGCCCCTGTTCCGCTGCCTTGATATACCAATTAAGTGCCTTCGCTTCGTCTGGCCCGGGCTGTGTGCCTTCGCGATAGTACCAGCCCAATTGATAGGAGGCTTTGGCATAACCGCTTTCTGATAGTTGCACCAGTTCATACAGCGCTTTTTGCAGCTTGCCCGCGTTATTACCGGCACGACTCAACTCGCGGCTGGCAGCATCAAATCGCGCTGCTGGTGTTTTTGGCACAGGCTGCTGGACCACAACCTCTGGTGGTATCACTGTCTTGGCATCGTGCACGATCAATTGCACGATGATCAGAGCAAGCACACCCAAAAAGGCTGGCAGATAGTAGCGACCGAAAGGCCAGTGCCTGGCGCGCAAGGCGGCGAAGAAACCTGCTTTTCCAGCAGCCGCTGCACCCTCGCCGGGTGCGGAAAATGTGCCACCACTTCCTGGCTCTACCTTATTGCGGGCTTCGGTTTCTGCAGCTTCCCTGAGTGCCTTTGCCCTGGCGATCTCCTGTAGCGTATCGTATTGTGCTTTCCAGATATGAAAATTATCCTTGCTGGTCACCATCCATATCCAGACCGGATATAACTCATCCAGCACCAGCAATTTTTTAAAATTGGCTTCCAGGTAGCCATCACCCGGATTTTTTTCCTGCCTGA
>Ga0187843_10001402_pt1 | contig 15257 bp, 14 predicted proteins | sample SpaLakP09_SKY_43_FD_134516 | JGI IMG/M metagenome (GOLD analysis project Ga0187843, IMG submission 134516) | Oligotrophic lake water microbial communities from Sparkling Lake, Wisconsin, USA - SP09_SKY_43 | ecosystem: Environmental > Aquatic > Freshwater > Lake | place: USA: Sparkling Lake...
GCCGTGGTGGGTGCCACCCTGCGCCGCCAGGGCATCCTGGTGCAGAAGGTCAAGAAGCGCCGCCTGAAGACCGGCGGGAGCGTCAAGGGCAAGGACATCGCCATCTTCACGCGCCAACTGGCCACGATGATGAAAGCCGGCGTGCCGCTGCTGCAGTCCTTCGACATCGTCGCCCGCGGCAGCACCAACCCCAAGGTCACCAAGCTGCTCAACGACATCCGCGGTGACGTGGAAACCGGCACCAGCCTGTCGTCGGCCTTCCGCAAGCACCCGATGCACTTCGACGCCCTGTACTGCAACCTGGTGGAAGCCGGTGAGGCAGCGGGCATCCTGGAAACCCTGCTGGACCGCCTGGCCGTCTATCAAGAGAAGACGTTGGCCATCAAGCAGAAGATCAAGTCGGCGCTGACCTACCCAATCGCCGTGATGGTCGTGGCCTTCGTCGTGGTCGCCGTCATCATGATCTTCGTGATCCCGGCTTTCAAGGAAGTCTTCACCTCCTTTGGCGCCGACCTGCCGGCCCCGACGCTCTTCGTCATGGCCATGTCGGAGATCTTCGTCAAGTACTGGTGGGCCATCTTCCTGACCATTGGCGGCAGCATCTACTTCTTTCTGCAGACCTGGAAGCGCTCGGAGCCCATGCAAAAACGCATGGACCGCTTGCTGTTGAAGATGCCGATTTTTGGCGACCTGTTGTTCAAGTCGGCCGTGGCGCGCTGGACGCGCACGCTGTCCACCATGTTCGCCGCGGGCGTGCCCCTGGTCGAAGCGCTGGACTCGGTCGGTGGCGCGGCCGGCAATGCCGTGTTCGCCGAAGCAACCGAGCAGATCCAGAAAGACGTCTCCACCGGCACCAGCCTGACCAACGCCATGATGGCGGCCAACCTCTTCCCCAACATGGTGCTGCAGATGTCGGCCATTGGCGAAGAGTCCGGCGCGCTCGACCAGATGCTGGGCAAGGCGGCCGACTTCTACGAAGAAGAGGTGGACGAGGCGGTGAAGTCGCTGTCCAGCCTGATGGAGCCTTTCATCATCGTGATCCTGGGCACCATCATCGGCGGCATCGTCGTGTCGATGTACCTGCCCATCTTCAAGATTGGCCAAGTGGTTTGACGACGGGCCCGACACCGCATGCAGTTCGATGACGTGTGGCCGGTGATGACCGGCGTCTTGCTCACCCCGTGGGGCCTGGCCGTGCTGGGCCTGTGCGTGGGCAGTTTCCTCAACGTGGTCGTTCACCGCATGCCGCTGATGCTGGACGCACAGTGGAAGCTTGACGCCGCGTACACCCTGGGCCAGACCGTGCCCGAACCCGACCCGGCCCAGGCACTGACCCTGTCCAAACCGGCCTCGCGCTGCCCGGCCTGCGGCCACCAGATCCGCTGGCATGAAAACATCCCCCTGCTGAGCTGGCTGGCCTTGCGCGGCAAATGCTCGGCCTGCGGCACGCGCATCTCGGTGCGCTACCCGCTGGTGGAGTTGCTGACGGCCGGCCTGTTCGCCTGGTGCGGCGTGCACTTCGGTGCGCAGCCCACCACGCTGCTGTGGTGCGGCTTCGTGGCCGTGCTGGTGGCGGCATCGCTCATCGACTGGGACACCACCCTGCTGCCCGACGACCTCACCCTGCCCCTGCTGTGGGCCGGCCTGCTGGTGGCGGCCATGGGCTGGAACCTGCCCCTGAAAGACGCCTTCTGGGGCGCTGCGGCGGGCTACCTCTCGCTGTGGTCCGTTTACTGGCTGTTCAAGCTGACCACCGGCAAGGAAGGCATGGGCTACGGCGACTTCAAGCTGCTGGCCGCCCTTGGCGCCTGGCTGGGAGCGAGCATGGTGCTGCCCATCGTGCTGGGCTCGTCCATCATCGGGGCGGTGGTGGGCATTGGCATGAAGGTCACGGGGCAGTTGCGCGAAGGCGTGTACGTGCCCTACGGGCCCTTCCTGGCCGGTGCAGGCCTGGTCGTCACACTGGCCGGACCTCAGCAGGTGCTGGCCTGGATGGGCTGGGCATGAAGCCCCGCCTTGTCATCGGGCTCACCGGTGGCATTGGCAGCGGCAAGTCCACCGTCAGCCAGATGCTGACCGAGCTGGGCGCCCACTTGGTGGACACCGACGCGATCTCCCGCTCCCTCACCGCGCCCGGAGGGCCTGCCATCCCCTTGATCGCAGCGCAGTTCGGCGACCACCTGATCGACGCACAAGGCGCGATGGACCGGACCCGCATGCGCGAGCTGGCCTTCGCCGACCCCAGCGCCCTGGCGCGCCTCGAAGGCATCCTGCACCCGCTGATCGGACAGCACGCCGACGCCCATGCCGGTCTCGCCCTGCCCGACCAGCACATCGTCTATGACGTGCCACTGCTGGCCGAGTCCAGCCGGCGCTGGCGCGACAAGGTGGACCGCATCCTGGTGGTGGACGCCGAGCCAGAAACCCAAATCGCGCGGGTGATGGTGCGCTCCGGCTGGCCTCGCGAGGCGGTAGAGGCGGTGTTGGCCAAGCAGGCCACGCGCGAAGTGCGCCGCGCACTGGCCGACCACGTCATCCTCAACGAGGGCTTGAGCCTGGCCCAATTGCGCGAAGAAGTCAGAAAGCTCTGGCAGACTCTTTCCAAAGGAGATTGAGATGCCCGCTGATGCGCCCACGATGCGCCCCAATGCCACGCTGGATTGGCTGCTGCCCTTGGCCCTGTGGGCATCGGGCCTGAGTGCCGCCTGGACTTGGCTGCGCGCACGCAACTCGCTGTGGGAAGACGAGATCATCGCCATCACGCACGGGCTGCAGCATGGCTGGCTGTTTTTCTCCGAAATCCTGCGCAATGACATCCACCAGTTCGTCTATTACCTGCTGCTCAAGGGTTGGACCTCCTTCAACTTCGGCTCGGATGCGTGGGCGCTGAGCAGCTCTCTGATCCTGATGGTGCTCAATGCCTGCCTGCTCGCAGCGGTGGTGCGTCGCGAGTTCGGCCCGCGCGAGGCACTGTGGGCCAGCGGGGTGTTCTGCGCTCTGCCTGCGTTTGCCTGGTCGGCGGCCAATTTGCGCATGTACGCGCTGATCCCAGGCTTGGTTTTGCTGGCCTGGTGGGCCAATCGTGCGGTGCTGCGCAGCACCCACAAGGGCGCTTTCCTGGGCTTGTTCCTCGCCGAAGCGGCACTGGTGGGAACGCATGCCATCGGCTTTTACTTCGTGTTTTTCCTGGCCATCGCCAGCGCCTTGCAGGGATGGTCCTCCAGCGATCGCACCATGCGCAAACGCTGGCTGTTGGCGCAGCTGGGCGTTGCCGTTGTGGCGGCCCCTCTGGCCTTGGCCACCATGCTGCGCGGCACCCCCATGCACGTGGAGTCGCCAAGCCTGTGGGGACTCCTCGGCACAGGTGCTGAGCTGATGTACCCGGAAGGCGTTGGGGACACGCCCTTCCTCAAGGCGGTGGGCCCACTGTTGTTGCCCGTTCTGATCCTGTTGGGCTGCTGGCACCGCGGCGCACGCTCGCTGGTGCTGGCCATGCCCGTGGCTGCGCTGGTGGTGGGTGTGGGTGTGAGCGCTTTGGGCAAGCCCATGTTCAAAGCACCCGTCTATGCCGCTCACCTCATGCCGTTCCTGGCCATCGGGGCTGGTGTCGGCATCGCTCGGCTGTCCGGCAGCATCAGGCCACTGATCGGCCTGGGCGTCACCGGCCTGGTCGCGCTGTCGTGCTGGCAATGGATCGGCCACACGCACATCCCCGAGAACTTCAAGCCCGCCGGAGAGTACCTGCAGGCCCACGCGCAACCTGGCGACGTCGTGGTGGCGCCGAGCCTGAGCGTGTTCTGGGGTGTTTTGCGCTATTCGGGACAGCCTGCATGGGGTGAGCCGCTCACCGTGATGCCCCTCACCAGCAACTCGGTCTGGACGCGCATCAAGCAAAAGCTGGGGCCCACGGTGTCCGAACGACTGGGCCTGAACCCCACCACCGACACCGTGGAGATCCGAGGTGTTCGCTACGTGATTGCCAACCAACCCGCCTCACAGCCTGCGGCAGGGGGGCGCATCTGGGTGGTTCATCGCGTTCGCTACATCGAGCCTGTGACCCTGCCCACTCCGGGACAGATCGCTGCGGTCACATGGTTTGGCAAAGAACTCGCCGTGACGGAGGTTCAGCCCCGGCAAGGTGGCCTCACCGAAGTGCTCAACCCGACCCCCTGAGCGACAGCAACTTCCTTGGCGGGCCAGGGCGTTCGCACACAAGCCTGTGGAACAATAGCGGTTGACCCAGCTAGATGGTTTCAGGTGGCGCGTTGATCCTCTACGAATACCCCTTCGGTGAAAGCATCCGCACAACCCTGCGGCTGGAGCATTTGTTCGACCGCCTCACCACCTTGATGTGGCGAGACGATCCGATCGATCACCACTTCGCGCTCGCGTCCATCTTCGAGATCATGGACGTTGCGTCGCGCGCCGACCTCAAGAGCGACCTGCTGCGCGACCTGGACCGCTACAAGGCGCAGTTCATGTCGTGGCGTGGCAACCCGGCGATCCAGGAAGCCGCCCTCGACGAGGTGCTGGCCCGCATCGAGCGCGCCCACCACGGCCTCAACCAGGTCACCGGCAAGGCGGGTCACACCCTGTCCACCAACGACTGGCTGATGGGCATCCGCAGCCGCATCAGCATCCCCGGCGGCACCTGCGAGTTCGACCTGCCCTCGTACTACGCCTGGCAGCATGAACCCGCCGCCAAGCGCCAGCAGGACTTGCAGCAGTGGGTGGGCACGCTGGCGCCTTTTGCCGAAGCCGTCAAGCTGGTGCTGGGCCTGCTGCGCGACACCGGGCAGCCGCACATGGTCGCTGCGCCCTGTGGCCAGTACCAGCAAAATTTGAAAGATTCGCGCAGCTACCACCTGCTGCGCTTGCGCACCGACCCGGCCCTGGGCCTGGTGCCCGAAATCAGCGCCAACCGCCTGATGGTGTCCATCCGGCTGATGCGCCCCGATGCCGAGGGCAAGCTCAAAATTGCCTCGGACACCGACGCCAGCTTCGAGTTGACGCTGTGCGCCTGACCCCGAGCCCCAGCCCGCCCCTCTCCTGAGTACCATGTCGTCCCCCGAACCCCAAGGCGCCAACGGCGCGCCCCAAGGCCTGCAGGTGCGCTGCCCGTCCTGCGGCGTCATGCACACCTACAGCACCGACAACCCCTACCGCCCGTTTTGCGGCAAGGGCTGCAAGGCCATCGACCTGGGTGCCTGGGCCAGCGAGAGCTACCGCGTCGAGGCCAAGCCCACGACGGAAGACCTCCTCGACGATCCGGGGACATGACGCGCAGCCCCCCTTTTTGACGCCGGCACGCCCTGCCCATCGGGCGAGCGTGCCTCAGAATCCACCCCCGTTTTGGAAGAAACCATGAAGACTTATCAATGCGTTGTGTGCGGCTTTGTGTATGACGAAGCCAAGGGTCACCCGGAAGACGGCATCGCGCCTGGCACCAAGTGGGAAGACGTGCCCGCTGGCTGGGAATGCCCGGACTGCGGCGTCGGCAAAGCCGACTTCGAAATGATCGAAATCTGAGCCTGGAGCACAGCGCATGAGTGAAGCTGTCGTGATCGTCGGCGCCGGCCTGGCGGGCTACAACGTGGCGCGCGAATTGCGCAAGGCCGATGCGGCTGTGCCCATCGTGCTGGTCAGCCGGGACCACGCTGGCTTCTACTCCAAGCCCATGCTGTCCAACGCCTTGGCCAGCAAGAAAACACCGGCCACGCTGGTGATGAAATCGGCCGAGAAAATGGCCGAGGAAGTCCAACTGCGCGTGGTGGCCAACACGGCCGTCACCGCCCTGGACACCGCCGCGCGCACGCTGACACTGTCCAGCGGCGAGGTGCTGCCTTACCGCGACCTGGTGCTGGCCCTCGGCGCCGATCCCATCCGCATCCCGCTGCAAGGCGATGCGGCCGACACCGTGGTGTCGGTCAACGACCTCGACGATTTCGCCCGCTTTGCCGAGTTGCTGGACACCGCCGCCGGTGGTCAGCCCGTCCAGCGCGTGGCCATCCTGGGTGCCGGCCTGATCGGTTGCGAGTTCGCCAACGACTTGCTGCACCGAGCCATCCAGCCCACCGTGCTGGACCTGGCCGAGCGCGTCCTGCCCCGCCTGCTGCCGCCCGAGGCCAGCGCACGCCTGCAGACCAAACTGCAGGAAGGCGGCGCCAGCTTCCGATTCGGTGTGGGTGCCGTGGCCGTGAACCGCGCGCCGAACGGCCAGGGCCTGACCGTGACGCTGTCCGATGGCAGCTCGCTGGAGACCGACCTGGTGCTCTCGGCCGTCGGCCTGAAGCCGCGCACACAAGTGGCGGCCGACGCTGGCATCGCCGTGGGCCGTGGCGTGCAGGTCAACCGCGAACTGCGCACCAGCGCGCCGCACGTCCACGCCATCGGCGATTGCGCCGAGGTGGACGGTCACCTGCTGCCCTACGTGCTGCCCCTGATGGCCCAGGCCCGCGCCCTGGCCGCCACGCTGGCGGGCAAGCCCACGCCCGTGAGCTACCCGGCCATGCCCGTCGTCGTGAAGACGCCGGCTTGGCCCACCGTGGTGTGCCCCCCGCCCGCCGAGGCCCAGGGCCAATGGCAGGTCAGCGCCAGCGACGAAGCCGTGGAAGCGCGTTTCGTGGGCACAGCTGCCGACGGCAGCGCCTTACTGCTGGGTTTTGCCCTGCAAGGCAAGGCCGTGTCACAGCGGCAAGCCATGGCTGCGCAGGTGCCGGCCCTGCTGGCGTGAACTGAGGGCCCGGGCTGCAGGCCTGGGTGCCACACCGAGCCGCCCAGGCATCACGTCCAGGCCTCAACCAGACTGGCTTTGGACCTTGACGCGGATTGCGGTAACCTTGAGCCCGCTGTCGGCCAAGGCCATCGCCAGGCGTGGCTGCAACTGGCGCAGTTTCGCCGACACGGCCGCATTGGCCGCCAGCAAGGTCCAACCTTCTTCGTCCAGCGGGCCCGCCTTGACATGCGCTGCAAGCGCAGGCGGCAGGCAGCGCTTGACCGCCACCAAGCAGGCCTGTGATGCCTGCAAGCGCTGCAACAGGCTCGCGAGTGGCACGGCACGGTCAAGGGCACGCGCCAGCGGTGGCACGTCTGGCACCATCGGCTTCAAAGTGGCCGTGGTCGCGATGTAGATGTGGCGGCGGTCAGGCCGCGGTGGATCACTGGCACTCATGGTGTCATTTCAGCAAGGACAAGCTGCATGCAGATTCTCATCACGACCAGCGTGCTGTCCAGGCCCAGGGTTGTGCAATTCACACCCTGGCGTCTGGCCTTGGCCCTCTTGGCGCTCACCATCCCGATGATGGTGGTCGGCTTGTTGTTGTACCACGCGCTGCTGCTCAAGGCCGCGCACGAACACTGGCCCATCATCTCGGAAGCGGTGCGCTTCGTGGAACGCCAGGAGCTGGCCCAGCGCGACCGCTACATGCGCGAGAACCTCGACGCCATGGCCGTGAAGGTGGGCGAAATGCAGGCCCGCATGATGCGCCTGGAGGCGGTCAGCGAGCGGGTGGCGGGCATGGCGGGACTCAAGCCCGACGAGTTCAAAAAAATCGAGGCCGAAACGGGCTCGGCAGCGGGCGGACCTCTGGTGAGCCTGACCGAGGCCAGTCGGGATGAGCGCCGGACGTCCAACCAGTTGCTGCAGGACCTGCACAGCCAGATGGACAGCTTGCAGAACCTCGGTGACCGCCATGGCGACGTGCTGACGCTGATCGAGTCACACCTCTTCGAGAAGCGCCTGGACGCCCTGATGGTGCCCAGCATCGCGCCGGTCGATGGCCCGGTGGGCTCGGGCTTTGGCTTCCGTGCCGACCCCTTCACCCACCGCACGGCCCTGCACACTGGGCTGGATTTCCCTGCCGAGCCCGGCACCCCCATCCTGGCAGCGGCGGGTGGCGTGGTCCTGTCCGCCGAGCCGCATCCACAGTACGGCCTGCTGGTGGAGTTGGACCACGGCAATGGCCTGGTGACCCGATACGCCCACACGTCGAAGATGCTGGTCAAGCCGGGCGATCTGGTCAAGCGTGGGCAGGCCATCGCGGCGGTGGGCAACACCGGGCGGTCCACCGGCCCGCACCTGCACTTTGAGGTGTTGGTGGAGGGCGTGCAGCAAAACCCCGCACGCTTCCTGAACTCGGCGCTGGCGACGCCTGCTTCACAAAAAAGCAATGCACGTGCGGTAAATTGACGTGATGTTGCTTCCTGGCATGCGTTCATGGCTGTCGCGGCGCGGTGCATCCCGTGCCCGCGTCTGGCTGCTGCATGCCCTGGCTGCACTGGTGCTGCTCACGCAGCAAGCCGGCGTGCTGCACAGCATCCAGCACGAGCGACGCGATGAGGGTGCCGCCACCCACAGCGTCTGCCAGACCTGCCTGGCCTTCCATGCGGCCGACCAAGCGGTGGCCACAGAGCCCACCGCTTGGGTGGGCGCACAGGCAGACCACCTCCTTTCGGAACACCACGGGCAAGCGCAATGCGCCGTCGGGGTGTCCGCGGGCTTCCAGCCCCGTGCACCGCCGCACGGGTTGAGCTGAAACACCCGCTGTGAGCACGCTGTGCGGCGCGATGCGCCCTCGGCACCTTTGCTCGCCTGTCTGACCTGGCCATCCCAGCTTGTCGCCACACCCACATGGGTTGGGCGGGCACGGCATGGGGACGCCAGCGCCCACCCCGAAAGTTTCCCGAATGTCCTTCTTCCGACACCCCACCCGGCTGGCGCTCGCCACCGGCTTGCTGCTGAGCGCCACGGCGCATGCGCAAAGCAAGGCCCCCACGCTGGACGCCAATGGTTTGCAGCAGCTGCGCCAGCAAATCGACGAACTCAAGCGCAGTTACGACAACCGCATCCAAGCCCTGGAAGCTCAGCTGCAACAAGCGCAGCAACAGCTCACCCAACAGGCTGCGCAACAGCAAAGCACCGCGGCGGCCGTGGCAGCCGTCACGGCGGTGCCTGCCGCACCGAACAGTGTGATGGACACCGCCACTGCCGCAGACAGCGCTGGCGCAGCCTTCAGCAGTGCCAACCGCTTCAACCCGGCGGTCGCTCTCATCCTCACGGGTGGCTATGCCGGCCTGTCCAAGAGCCCCGACACCTGGCAACTCAGTGGCTTCCTGCCCAACGGCGGGGAGGTTGGACCAGGCAAGCGCGGCTTCAGCCTGGGCGAATCGGAGCTGACGCTGAGCGCCAACATCGACCACCTGTTCTACGGCGCCATCACCCTGGCGGTGTCTGGCGAGGACACCATTTCGGCGGAAGAGGCCTTTGTGCAGACCACGGCGCTGCCAGCAGGCCTCAAAGTCAAAGCGGGCCGCTTCTACGCGGGGCTGGGTTACCTCAACGAGCAACACGCCCACACCTGGGATTTCATCGACGCGCCTCTGAGCTACCAGGCCTTCTTTGGCGGCCAGTTCAAGCAAGAAGGCGTGCAGGCCCGCTGGGTGCTGCCGCTGGAGCGCTACGTGGAGCTGGGCCTGGAGCTGGGCAACGGCCACGGTTTCCCAGGCAGCGAGCGTGACCGCAACGGCGCCGGCGCCACGGTGCTGACGGCCCGAACCGGCGGCGACATCGGCTTCAGCCACAGCTGGCGCGCGGGCGCGTCCTGGCTGCAGACACGTGCCGATGGACGGGAGTGGACCAGCACCGACCCGCTCGACGCCACCACCACTTACACCAACACCTTCAGTGGCCGCAGCCGCGTCTGGGCGCTGGACGGCGTCTGGAAGTGGGCGCCCAATGGCAATGGCCAAGTCACCAACTTCAAGCTGCAAGGCGAGTACTTCCGCCGCACCGAAACGGGTCAGGTCGCATTCGACACCGCCAGCCTCAACAGCATCGACGGTTACCGTTCGGCGCAATCCGGCTGGTACCTGCAAGGCGTCTACCAGTTCATGCCGCAGTGGCGCGTGGGCCTGCGCCACGACCGCCTGGACAGCGGTCGCAACGACTTTGGCGTCAACGCCCTGAGCCTGGCCTTGCCCTCGTACAACCCCAAGCGCGACACAGTGATGTTGGACTGGTCGCCCAGCGAGTACAGCCGCTGGCGCCTGCAGCTCAGCGACGACCGCGCCCGTCAGGGTGTCACCGACCACCAGATCTTCCTGCAATACCAGATGAGCCTGGGCGCCCACGGCGCGCACAGCTACTGACCGCTCACGAAGGACACACCATCATGACGAACAAGACTTCTCTGCTGGGCTTGAGCTTGGCGCTCGCCAGCATCGCACTGCCCTCCCACGCCCTCAAGGTGGTGGCCTGCGAACCCGAATGGGGCGCGCTCACGCAAGAGCTGGCCGGCGAGCACGCCAGCATCTACGTGGCCACCTCGGCCCTGCAGGACCCGCACAACATCCAGGCCCGCCCCAGCCTGATCGCCGCCGTGCGCAACGCCGAGCTGCTGGTGTGCACCGGCGCCGAGCTGGAGGTCGGCTGGTTGCCCGTGCTGCTGCGCCAGGCTGGTAATGGCGCCGTGCGACCGGGCCAGCTCGGGATGTTCTACGCCGCCGACTTTGTGCGCAAGCTCGAGGTACCCACCCGCCTGGACCGCGCCGATGGCGATGTGCACGCCTCGGGCAACCCCCACATCCAGACCGACCCGCGCAACATCGCGGCTGTGGCACCGGCCTTGGCGAAACGCCTGAGCGAGCTGGACCCGGCCCATGCCGCCGACTACGCCAAGCGCCTGGCCGACTTCCAGACCCGCTGGGGCCAGGCCACGCAGCGCTGGACCCAGGCCGCCGCGCCGCTCAAGGGCTTGCCCATCGTGGTGCAGCACAAAGGCTTCCCCTACCTGGAGAACTGGTTGGGCCTGCAGCAGGTCGCCACGCTGGAGCCCAAGCCTGGCGTTGAGCCCAGCAGCAGTCACCTGTCGTCCGTGCTGACCAGGCTGCAGCAGCAGCCGGCCAAGATCATCGTGCGGGCGGCCTACAACGACGGACGCAGCGCCCAATGGCTGGCGGACCGCACCCAATTGCCCGTGGCCGTGCTGCCTTTCACCGTGGGCGGCAGCGAGCGGGCCAAAGACCTCTTCGGCCTGTTCGATGACACCGTGGACATCCTTCTGAAAGCCGCGAAGTGACCCTTGGCATCGATTGGGGCATCGTCGGCCCCGCCCTCATCGCCGGCTTGCTCGTACTCGCCACCCACGTGCCCCTGGGTCTGCAGGTGCTGCGCAAGGGCATCGTCTTCATCGACCTGGCCATTGCACAGATCGCCGGGCTGGGCGTGATCGCGGCCGACGCGCTGGGCTGGGAACCGCAAGGCTGGGCGGTGCAGGCCGCGGCGATGTCGGCGGCAGCGGCAGGCGCCCTGCTGATGACCTGGATGGAGCGCCGCTGGCCCGACATCCAGGAAGCCCTGATCGGTGCCTTGTTCGTGCTGGCCTCCAGCGCGGGCATCCTGCTGCTGGCTGGCAACCCGCATGGCGGCGAGCACCTGAAAGACTTGCTGGTCGGGCAGATCCTGTGGGTGACGCCCGGGCAACTCTGGTCCGAGGCCGGCCTGACCGCCGTGCTGCTGGCGCTGTGGTTTGGCCTGGGCCCCCGACTGGGCCGCGTGGGGTTTTACCTCTTGTTCGCCGTGGCCGTCACCGCGTCCGTTCAACTGGTGGGCGTCTACCTCGTCTTCAGCAGCCTGATCATGCCGGCGCTGGCCGTGCGCCATGCCACCGCGCGCTGGCAACTGCCCCTGGCCTGGCTGGGCGGTGGCCTCGCCTATGCCCTGGGACTGGCCCTGTCGGCCGTGCTCGACTTGCCCTCCGGGGCAGTGGTCGTGGTGGTGATGACGGGTGTGTGCATCGGGGTCGCGGCAGGTCTGTCCCTGCGGCGCACGGCCGCATGACCCCCAGAACCCCCGGAACCGAGGGCTGGCCAACCCTGCCACGCTCCGGTCACCCCCCGGTGCTACACTTTTTGGCTTTGGTTGAGTGGGCCACGTGCGTGCCCGCGTCAACCGCGCAGTTTGCCTGCGCACCCCCGACCCGCACCGCACGACCGGATTGACCGCTCCATGTTGCCCAAGCTTCTCACCTCGATTTTCGGTAGCCGTAACGAACGCCTGCTCAAGGAATACCGTCGCACGGTGACCAAGATCAACGCGCTGGAGCCCAGCTTCGAGCCCCTGAGCGACGACCAACTGCGCGCCAAGACCGAAGAGTTCAAGCAGCGCATCGCGAAGGGCGAGTCGCTTGACGCCATCCTGCCCGAGGCCTTTGCCATCGTCCGCGAAGGCTCCAAGCGCGTCTTCAAGATGCGCCACTTCGACGTCCAGATGCTTGGCGGCCTGGCCCTGCACAACGGCAAGATCGCCGAAATGCGCACCGGCGAAGGCAAAACGCTGACCGCCACCCTGCCCGTCTACCTCAATGCCCTGACCGGCAAGGGCGTGCACCTGGTGACGGTGAACGACTACCTCGCGCGCCGTGACGCCGAGTGGATGGGCAAGCTCTACACCTTCCTGGGCCTGAGCGTGGGCATCAACCTGCCCCAGATGCCCCGCGAGGACAAGCAAGCCGCCTACGCCGCCGACATCACCTACGGCACCAACAACGAGTACGGCTTCGACTACCTGCGCGACAACATGGTCTACGAGGTGGCCGACCGCGTGCAGCGCGGCCTGAACTTCGCCATCGTGGACGAGGTGGACTCCATCCTGATCGACGAAGCCCGCACGCCGCTGATCATCTCCGGCCAGGCCGAAGACCACACCGAGATGTACGTGCGCATCAACGCCGTGGTGCCGCGCCTGAAGAAGCAGATTGGCGAGGCCGACCCGCGCACCGGCGAGGGCGTGATCGAACCGGGAGACTTCACCGCCGATGAGAAATCCCGCCAGGTTTTCCTGACGGAAGCCGGCCACGAGAACGCCGAAGCCCTGCTGCTGGAAGCCGGCCTGCTGGTCGAAGGCGCCTCGCTGTACGACGCGGCCAACATCACGCTGATGCACCACCTGTACGCGGCCCTGCGCGCGCACCACCTGTTCAACAAGGACCAGCATTACGTGGTCCAGCAGGGCGAAGTCGTGATCGTGGACGAATTCACCGGCCGCCTGATGTCGGGCCGCCGCTGGTCGGATGGCCTGCACCAGGCCGTCGAGGCCAAGGAAGGCGTGCAGATCCAGGCCGAGAACCAGACCCTGGCCTCGATCACCTTCCAGAACTACTTCCGCATGTACGGCAAGCTCGCCGGCATGACCGGCACGGCCGACACCGAAGCCTACGAGTTCCAGGAGATCTACGGCCTGGAGACCATCGTCGTCCCGCCCAACCGCATCCTGGCGCGCAAGGACCAGCTCGACCTGGTCTACAAGACCTCGCAAGAGAAATTCAACGCCATCGTCGGCGACATCCGCGACTGCCACGAGCGCGGCCAACCGGTGCTGGTGGGCACGACCTCCATCGAGAACTCCGAGCTGATCGCCCAGCTGCTGACCCGCGAGAAGCTGCCGCACCAGGTGCTCAACGCCAAGCAGCACGCCCGCGAGGCCGACATCGTGGCTCAGGCCGGTCGCCCCGGCATGATCACCATCGCGACCAACATGGCCGGCCGCGGCACCGACATCGTGCTGGGTGGCAACGTCGAGAACGACATCAAGCTGATCGAGGCCGACGAGTCCCTGGACCACGCCGCCAAGGAAGCCAAGATCACGGCGCTGAAGGCCGATCAACAAGCCCTCAATGCCAAGGTCAAGGAACTGGGCGGCCTGCGCATCATCGCCACCGAGCGCCACGAGTCCCGCCGCATCGACAACCAGCTGCGTGGCCGTGCCGGCCGCCAGGGTGACCCCGGCTCCTCGCGCTTCTACCTGTCGCTGGACGACACGCTGATGCGCATCTTCGCCGGTGACCGCGTGCGCGCCATCATGGACCGCCTGAAGATGCCCGAGGGCGAGGCCATCGAGGCCGGCATCGTCACGCGCAGCATCGAGAGCGCGCAGCGCAAGGTCGAAGGCCACAACTTCGACATGCGCAAGCAGCTGCTGGAGTACGACGACGTGTCGAACGACCAGCGCAAGGTCATCTACCAGCAGCGCAACGAGATCCTGGAAACGGTGGATGTGACCGAGTCCATCGTCAACCTGCGCAAGGGCGCCATGACCGACGTCGTGCGCACCTTCGTGCCCGCCGACAGCCTGGAAGAGCAGTGGGACCTGCCCTCGCTGGAGAAGGTCCTGGCCGAGGAATGGCAGCTCGACGTGGACCTGGTCAAGTGGATCGACGCCCAGCAGGCCGCAGAAGCCGACGACGTGCTGGAGCGCGTGGTGAAGGCCGCCGACGCGGCTTACCAGGCCAAGGTCGAGGCCGTGGGCCGCGAGCAGTTCGTCTCCTTCGAGCGCATGGTGCTGCTGCAGTCCATCGACACCCACTGGCGCGAGCACCTCGCGGCACTCGACTACCTGCGCCAGGGCATCCACCTGCGCGGCTACGCCCAGAAGAACCCCAAGCAAGAGTACAAGCGCGAGGCCTTCGAGCTGTTCGGCCAGCTGCTGGACGTGGTCAAGATGGACGTCACGCGCAAGCTGCTGACCGTGCGCATCCAGAGCCGCGAGGAAGCCGAAGCCGCCGCCCAGGCCATCGAGCAACGCGGCGAAAGCTTCATCAACGTCACCTACACCCATCCCAACGAGGATGGCTCGGTGGTCACCGAGACCGACCCGGCCACCACGGCCGAGCCGGTGGCGCGCGTCGGACGCAATGACCCTTGCCCCTGCGGCAGCGGCCAGAAGTACAAGAACTGCCACGGCAAGCTGGCCTGAGTCGCCTGCCACGTCGGGCAGTTTGACAACGCCGACCGACAAGGCCCCTCGTGGGCCTTGTTGTCATTTCGGGCCGCAAGCAGTCAAGACGTGTCGCATCATCGCCCGTTTGTCGCGCGGCCTTGCACGCAGATGCGGGGGAACCCCAGGTGAACCCTGATCGCGCAACAGACCCTGTGTATGGAGGATGCAGCCCACCCTGACCCGATTGGCAAGAGGCGCCACGGTGCGCCCCGACTGGAGACCCCTTGAGCACCTCGCCCCCCACCCACCCACTGGGTTCCACCTGGCTGAGCCGCATCACCACCTTGGTCACGCTGGCCCTGCTGCTCCTGACCCTGGTCATCAGCACCGGCGAGATGGTCCACGGCCAGTTGCTCAAAGTGGGCGAACTGATGTTCAACGACCCGGCCCACAAGGTCCAGTACTTCCTGCTGCGCGCAGACCCGGAAAAGCCCGCCTGTGACCCGACCGTCAATGTCGATCAGGAGATCGCCCGCCAGGCCGC